>Ga0209067_10000048_pt1 | contig 81238 bp, 71 predicted proteins | sample ColStrG_CSR_2013_FD_187199 | JGI IMG/M metagenome (GOLD analysis project Ga0209067, IMG submission 187199) | Freshwater sediment microbial communities in response to fracking from Pennsylvania, USA - Cold Stream Run_MetaG_CSR_2013 (SPAdes)... | ecosystem: Environmental > Aquatic > Freshwater >...
CCCCTGTAAATAGTAAAATTCCATTACCCCAACACCAATATTAAGAACTGTTGGGGCTGTAGACTTAATCCCTTAAATAAAGTTCCAATGGAAGCTAATGACCAAACTGATTACTCGTCGAACATTTGAATCATGTAACCCGACTTAACAGCTTCCGCCATCGCTTTGTCGGCAGCAATCACCCGTGGATCACCCGTTAAGTTACTGGGTACGAGTTTACGCTTTTCTATCTCAATATCGGTAAAGCCGGCACGTATTAAGTAGACTTTGCATAACTGCTCTGCCCCGAATAAATCGATAAAGTTAATGTACACAATAAAAGGAACAATCTGCCCTTCTTTAACGCCATCGCGGTCTTTTTTGGCTTTTGCATTTACGGAAAAAATGTACATAGAACATCCCAAGGATTTACGTGTAGGTTGGGCAGCAATGCCCAACGGTCAAATATTTGTTGGGCATTGCTGCCCAACCTACTTATTAAATCGTCATTATTACGCGCAACGAATCCAAACGCAGCTTAGCTTGCGAAAGATAATGTTGGCTTGCTGCCAAACGCTCTTGCAAGTAATCAATTTCAGACTGGCGAACATTAGGGTTCACCTTGGCAAGCGCTTTCATACGATCCAATTCGGCATTAATTTCTTCACTGACTTTTTTCTGCGCGGCAGCAATTAAATCTGCCTGTTGTGGCTTAGCTTTATCTTCAGCTTTTTGCAACATATCTGATAATACAGGGCGTGCGTGACGTACTAATTCTTGCGAATTATTGCGCGGCACTTTTTGCAGGAGTTTACTGAGTTGATCGATTCCCAAAACAGCACTCAAGTCTTTACCGTTATTATCCATTAATACCCGCAACAGAGATTGGGGCATATGCCGGAACAATTGCAATTCCGCTGGCGCAGGGGAATGCAATACATACAGCGCCTCCAACATTAAATTTCCCGGTTTTAACGGTGGCAATTTTAATGTGCAGAATGCCGTGTTGCCAAACTCAGTGAGCGCAATCAATTCCTGTGCACCACGCACCAGTGGATGCTCCCACGTAATAAATTGCATATCTTCACGCGATAGCGCTTGTTGCCGTTGATAGGTAATCGTCAAGCCAGACTCTGGTAAACCTGGAAACTCTGCAATACGCATGTGATCACTCGGATGAACTACCAAGCTGTGTTCACTGTGTTTTTCAGAATCAATTCCGAACGCATCAAATACATCATCCAAATATTTAGCGAGATGCTTATCTTCATCTTTTTCAGCAAGCGCATTAACCAATTCAGCCGCTTGCACAGGTTTACAGGAATTTAACTCCAATAAACGATCTCGGCCTTTTTGCAATTGTGCCACCAAATCAGCCGCATAGGTTTGAGTAGAGTGCAAGAGCGTTTCAAAATCCGCATCATGATCACCCACCAAGGTTTGCAACAATTCGTCAGTGTATTGGAGATATACGTTTTGCCCAATAGCACAGGTTTTTTCAAACGCATTTAAGCCTTGATGATACCAACGAATTAATTTTTCTTGCGCACTGCCTACATAAAAAGGCGTGTGAATATTGACTGTGGCTGTTTGACCAATACGATCCAAACGACCGATGCGTTGCTCTAACAAATCTGGATTGAGCGGCAAATCAAACAACACCAAATCCTGCGCGAATTGGAAGTTGCGGCCTTCACTGCCGATTTCCGAACAAATTAATACCTGCGCACCCTCTTCCATATCCGCAAAATATGCCGCAGCGCGGTCACGTTCAATAAGACTTAAGCCTTCGTGGAATACCGCTGTCAACAACCCTTTGCGTAATCGTAAATAATCTTCTAGGGTTTGTGCGGTATCGGCACTGGCACAAATTACCAAGACCTTTTTACGGCGATTTTGTTTGAGCCAATCGCTTAGCCACATTACGCGCGGGTCGTGCAACCACCAATCATTTTGCTGATGCTGCCAATAGCTTTCTATGAGCAGTTGTTTCGCCAGAGGCAACGCGCGAATTTCAGCGAGTTGCTCCGCACTAACCTCTAAACTGTGTTGATGCAGTTGACGTTCAGGAAAACCCGCCACTGAGTTGCGCGTATTGCGGAATAGTACGCGGCCCGTGCCGTGACGATCAAGCAGGTAATGAATAGCCTTATCCATCGCCAAACCAAGACTTTGCTGCTCGGCCAAATGCGATAACTCCTGCAAGGTTTCACTCGGCAAATACGCGTTTAGCTGCTGAATTAAATCCACTGGAATTTTTTGTGCGCTCGCATCATGAGCGGCCAATAGTGCCTGCACCAAATCATTTAATGGTTGATAGGATTTTTGTTCAGTGATGAATTTTTCCAAATCGTAATAGCGATCTGGATCAAGCAAACGTAACCGTGCAAAGTGGCTTTCTAAACCTAACTGTTCAGGCGTTGCGGTTAACAACAATAAACCTTTGGCGATTTTAGCTAAACCTTCAATACACTGGTATTCAACACTGACGTTCTTCTCACTCCACTGCAAATGGTGCGCCTCGTCCACCAACAACAAATCCCAACTGGCCTTTAAGGCTTGTGCATAACGTTCAGAATTTTTAGTAAGGAAATCGAGCGAGCATAAAATTAATTGGGCAGACTCAAAGGGATTATCGCTGGTTGCTTCACGCTCTAGGTCATCGGTAAAGTCATCCACAAAATCAATAGATTCCTCTTCGCTATCCAAACCCACTAAAGCCTGACAGCGTTTTTCATCTAGCAAAGTAAACGCCAAATTAAAACGGCGCAGCATTTCCACCAACCATTGGTGTTGCAAGCTAGTGGGCACCACAATTAAGGCACGATTTACACGACCACTCACCAATTGTTGATGCAATACCAAACCGGCTTCAATAGTTTTACCCAAACCCACTTCATCCGCCAACAAAACGCGCGGCGCATGACGCTGAGCTACTTCGTTAGCGATATATAACTGATGAGGTAACAATTGTACGCGGGGGCCAGCTAAACCAAAAATCGTGGACTGCCGATGTTGATTTAAATAATTGAGGGTTTGATAACGCAAAGTGAAATGTGTGTGCTTATCGATTTGACCAGCGAATAAACGGTCACGCGGCGTGCTGAATTGCACAAAGCTATCTAATTCAAATTCGGGAATCGCCAACTCCTCTTTGGTGAGGAGTTTATCTTTGTCGAAAACCAATCCGTGGTACAACAAACAGCCTTGCTGTTCTTGAACCCGGGTGATTTTAATTCGGGTGCCATCTTGATGACGCACTTTTTCGCCAACCTGATACACCACACGACTAACAGGGGCATTATCCAGCGCGTAGGTACGGCGCTCGCCCGCGGCGGGAAAACTTAACGTCAGGCGGCGATTGGCCACATCCAACACAATACCTAGACCCAATTCGGCCTCTGCTTCACTAATCCAACGCTGACCTAATACAAACTGCGATTTGCTCACTCAAATACCTTTCAATCAATTGCGTAAAAAGGCGAGCATCATACTGTTTTAAGCGGCGTTTTCCAAAAAATATCCCCACTTATCAGATGATTCAGATTAATTTTGCCGCTAGAATTGCGCGACTTATCGCTGCTCATGGTTATTTTTATGCAATCCACTCAAACACCCTTCGCATTAGACATAACAACACAGGCAACCATACAGAATTCCAGCTTCTTACAACTGCTCAACAGCACCGAAGCCTACCCCAAAAGCAAAGGCACTGGCGTGCCTATAGTGCGGGTGACTACCCCGCTCTGCTCTGCGGATATTGCACTGCAAGGTGCGCATTTATTGCATTTTTGCGCAACGAACGGCTCACCGTTGTTGTGGGTTAGCCCCAATTGCGATTTTACACCCGGCGTCGCCTTGCGTGGCGGCATTCCCGTTTGCCTGCCATGGTTCGGCCCTCATCCAACCGATTCAACGAAACCAAAGCACGGCTTTGCACGCAACCGTAGATGGCAACTCAGTAATGCAACTCTTTTAGACGATGGCAGCGCCGAATTGATTTTTTATTTTGCGAGCGAAGCCAACGAGTTATTTAATTATAGTTTTGCTGCTCAATTAACCATCATACTCGGCAAAACCATTAGGTTAAGCTTAGAGATTTACAACCAAGATCAACAGGCATTTGACTGCAGCTGGGTATTGCATTCTTATTATCCAGTGCACTCATTAGCAGATGTACGAGTGAAAGGTTTAGCTGCGCGCAGCTATTTAGATAATTTAGAAAACCATGCAAGAAAAAACCAATCTGATGATGTGAGTTTTATCGGCGAAGTTGATCGGGTGTTTCCTGAAATTGAAAATAATGTAGAAATTGTGGGTACGCCACACATCATCATCGAACACCACAACTGTCCCAGTGTTGTCGTCTGGAATCCGGGACCTGCCAATGCCGCAAAAATTGCAGATATAGGTACTGGTAATGACCAGACTTATATTTGTGTAGAACGTGGAGCTGTGTTAAATGAAAAGTGGCACTTAGCTGCTGGCGAAAAAAAATCAGCGCAAGTGGAAATTAAAGAAGTTATTTAGTACCAACTAAAATAAAACTTAGCGTGAATCAAAATCTACTCTTAAGGTGGATTTTGATTCACTTGTATTAAGGAACACTAATGCTTAAAACTCGTGCATATTTTCGCAAAAATGCAATTTGTGCTTCGCGTGTATTGGGACCCTTATACTCCAAAATTTTCCAACTTTCTTCTGCACGCATAGTTTCACCCGGCGCTAATTTTTTATAGGGTGCATGCACTTCCATTTCGAGTAAGCCTTCACTCAAATTATTGGGAAGATACTCACTATAAAGTTCAACCTGCCCTTGCTCTGGATGTATAACGGACTTTTCTTGACGCGCAAAGCGAATAACCAATAATTGATCCGCGTGAAAACCTGCAATCCACCCTTGTGACGGCTGAATAAGTACTTTCCCACGACGGGCAATTTTATCATCGGTTATTGGCACCATATTCAGTGTAAATAAACCATCTTGCACCTGAGCCACTAAGGGAGCATGGGTACTATCTTCAATATTTTTAATCACAACATCCTGCTCAGTCGCGACAGGAACATAAACGTGTGTATTTGAATAGGCGCGCGTGTTAAACCAAATATCCCAAGCAACCATTTCAGTGCGAATATTTTTTGCAGTGACGTTGAGTTGTACCACATTTTTTTCTTTCATATCCAGCTGATAGGTTTTGGTTAATTGCAAACCAGACACTGGACTTGCTGGGCTTTGCAGAACAAGTTTATTCGCTGTTTGCTCAAGTATGTTGTTTTTCGCCAAAATTAAAAAAGGGTCTGGTGGCCATATCGCTTTTTCAGCGGCGCGCTTAGCATTTACCTTTTGCTGTGTCCACCATTGACTTTGCGGACCGACCCACATTTCATGCCCTAGATAGCCTATGTTCTCGGCATCTGCGTTTACTACCGGCTGAGGATTACTGATAACGGGTTCACCAAGGCGTAAAAAATTGGTCTTACCTGCTAAATTAACGGCAAGTATTCGACCTCCGATATCGGGCGTAAGCTGCAATGTTAACAAACCGCTTTCCAAATTAATTCGCTGCACCTTAATAGCATCGTCAATAGCATTGGCATCGACATGCAAAAAAAATGTTAGCAAACCGATTGAAAGTATTTTCTTTAACATAAAAATATTCCTAATTATTTTTCTTCTGTCATTTATAATCATAAGCCTGAAAATATGATCAAACTGCCGTAAACACAGAATAAGTATTGTTTATAAATCCAAATCCAATTCACTTAAATCCAGTTTAAATAATTCATCTACCTGAGTAATCAGGTGCGCGTAACGCGCATACTGAGGATCGTCTTGGCTAATGTGCGCAATAGCGGCAATCGAATTACGACAGGTGCGCTCAAACCCAGGCTTATCTCCATGCGCTCTGGTTTCAGCAATCACTGCTTGAATTAGGTTTAAATTTAAACCTATATGACTGGGGAAAATACTGATTGAATTTTTAAAAATGCCAATCGCTTCGGTATATTGCTGTTTCTCATAACACTCAATACCTGAACGCGTCATATCTGCCACTTTTTTGCGCCCCGCCTTACTTTTGGGCGTATCTGAAATAGAATCAACTTTATTAACGAGCGACTCATTACTAGGGAACTTCTCTACCAACTCGTGCAGTATTTCATCAGCTGTCGTTTTATCGCCTTTAGCAATGAGCGTTTGCGCCACATCTATACCCACTTCGGGTTTTAATTCCTCTTTTTTTTGCTCATAAAGCGTTTTTGCTTTATCAAGAAACTCCTCTGCAGCTTCTTTTTTTTGATTATTAAATAATGTGCGGGATTTTAATGCATTTACTTGAACATCTGCGCTTGCATCAAAATAAGGGCGTTTTTCAAGTCGCTGCAAAACCTCAAAGGTTTCTTTTACATATTTATCGGCTCCCGCTTCAGATTCTTTACTGAGCTCAGCCAACTCACGCGCCAGATTAAAATAATCGTCTGGAGACTCATAACAGGAATTACGCGCGGTTTTTATTACACGCCGACTCGCTTCTAAGCAAGCTTGGGTATCAGCGTTGAGTTTTGATAGCTCAGCCAAACGACGCTGCCGCATAACGGATTTTGGCGATACTTCGGCAGCATCTTGCATGGCTTGCTGAGCAAGAATAGTGTCACCTTTGCCCATATAGGCATCAGCCAATAAATCATGTGCATCGACAACCCGACGATCATCATGAATCACTTCTTTTAAACTCACCACTGCCTTGTCATATTCTTTTTTGGCAACTTGCGTTTTCCCTAAACCCAGTTTTGCCCAGAGCACGGGCCTCTCGTTAAGTACGCCTTTATAAATATCTTCCGCGCGCTTGAAATTAAATAAGCGCAAATTCATTTCTGCTTGAATTTGCAAACAAGAACTGCGAAAACTGGTATTGGCATTGAGTCGCTCAGTACAACGCTGCTCGGCCATAGCGTAATCTTTTTCATCCATCGCTTGCTTAATAGAATAAAGTTCGCGATGACGCAACATGACACGGTCCAAACGCTGGCGCAGTAACGCTTGAGTAATGGGTTTGGTTACGTAATCATCGGGTTGATACTCCAGCGCCCCCAGCACCATTTCACGCGAGGACTCAGCAGTAATCATCACAAAAATACTGGTGTTATTGAGGCGATTACGATAGCGCAATTCTTCTAATACTTGCTGCCCATCGCGCCCCGGGCCCAAATTATAATCGCATAAGACCATGTGATAATGGTTGGCAAAACACGCCTCTATCGCTTGCTCACCGTTAGCAACGACATCTATATTCTGCACACCAAAAACACGCAACATACCCGCGATAGCTACACGCACATCAGGCATATCATCAATCACCAAACAACGCATCTGGCTATATAGTTTTATTAAATCTATCTGACGCATTAGGCTCGCCGCACTCATAATCAAAACGCATAAATTTCATACATTTCCTACAATCTATTGCATGAGTGTAGCAGCCAATTCACTCAGCACTCCACCTATCACTTAAGGCAATAAGGGTATTCAAATAAAAAACCGTCGAAGCCAGCCTCTATCAAGGAGGACAATAGTTGGTTTAAAGGCAGGAGTTTATACATCGACTTATCAGCTCAACATACAAACATAGCGATATAAGTATAAAAAACGATCAACTTGACGCTATCCATCTATTCGAAAGGTAAAAGGAACCTCTCACAGGGACGACTGTCCTAGGCTCACAAAACGTGAACCCAGCTACTTAGTAGGCTCAAAATTGCACAAGCAATGAAGATATTGAAGGGTTTAGATTGACACCGAGCGCCGCGCCACACAGAATCGCCGGCTATATTGAAACATCAGGAAAATGGCTGAATGAATATTGTTAGAATCCCGCGCTTGCTGAAACAAAGCGCCCTTTTATTGACCGTTCTGGGCTCCAGTTTATTGCTTACTGCCTGTGGTGGTAATAGCAACAACAACAGCAGCAGCTCTTCCAGCAGCAGCTCTTCAAGCTCACACATATTCAGCTCTACACCTGTTACGCCTGCTGGCAGTGGCACTTGGCCAGATGTGAAGGTTTCAGCCAACGGCACCAAAATGCTGCAATTTAACTGGACTGCTGTTAGTGGCGCCACTTCTTATAAGTTATGGAAAAAAGTCGATGCCTCAAGTGATTTCGTGCAGGTAGGCTCAGACTTCACGGGAACCAGTGCCAGTGACGTGGTCAGCGTACATCTCACCGATTGGGTTAATAGTCGCTATAAAGTTCAGGCCTGTAGTGATTCCGGCTGCCAAGATTCATCCATTATCGTCACCAACAGCGCCATGCTAAATGCAATCACCTATCTAAAAGCGTCAAACGCTGAAGCCAGCGATTGGTTTGGGTGGAGTATCGCCATATCCGGTGATGGTAAAACTATGGCAGTTGGCGCCACCGCAGAGGCGAGTGATGCAACGGGCGTCAATGGCGACCAGTCTAATAACGCCAGCCCGACATCAGGGGCAGTTTACGTATTTACCAACGTCAATGGTAATTGGCAACAACAGGCTTACCTGAAGGCATCCAATACCGAGCAACCCTCTGACGGTATTACCGAGTCATTACCCAATGCTCGATTTGGTTATCAAGTATCCTTAAGTACGGATGGCAATACCTTGGCAGTCAGTGCCATCAACGAAAACAGTAACTCTATAGGTGTAAATTGCCCCCCACATTATCAAACCTATTCATCAAGCTTAGATAGCAGCACCGCGAGCTCGATAAATTCCGTTGGATACGTTGTCTACAAGAGTGTTCTCAATATAGGAGCCGTTTATGTATTTACACGCACAGATACTACATGGGCACAACAGGCATATATAAAACCACCAATACCCTACACAAACCTGTTCTACGGTACCACCTTAGCGCTTTCTGGCGATGGTAAAACGCTTGCAGTAGGTATTCCGTCTGAATACTCCTACAGTGGCGGCATTTCAACACGCTTAAGCTCTGACAGTAGCTCTGCTAGCTCTTGTATTAATTTTGATATTAGTTCGTCCTCTGACTCCAGTAGCTCAAGCTCTTCAAGTTCCAGCAGCTCAAGCTCCTCAAACTCTAGCAGCTCTAGCCTACTTGGGGGTACAAACTCAGGAGCGGTGATTCTGTACAAGCTAACAGACAGCGGCTGGACTGAAGATTCTTACATAAAAGCATCGGATGCTGATGCAGGTGATAGTTTTGGTGTAGGCATTGCGCTCTCACAAGATGGCAACCTATTGGCGGTAGGTGCAACCGGCTACGAAGATACTAACAGCTCCTCTAGCAGAGCCACTATTACGTTGGATAGTGTCACCACTGAACTTAATAGCGGTACTGTCTACATGTTCCAAAGGGTAAATGGTGCTTGGGTTGAGCAGTCAAAAGTCAAACCAAGTAATAACGAATGGAATCAATCATTTGGCGCCAGCGTTGCACTTTCGGCTGACGGTAGCACACTCGCAGTCGGTACGCCGGGAGATTGGAGCAAGGCGTCAGGAGTGAACGCAGACCAGCACGATTACGTTCTTGAAGCACTTAGCTACTACAATAGCGTGGCCGTTAAAGCCATAACCCCCCAACCAGGCTCTTCGTTTATGACTGGCGCGGCCTATGTATTTACCAATGCCAACGGCACTTGGACGCAACAAGCCTACCTAAAAGCGAAAGACCCTATTGCTGCATCAGAGTTCGGGCTTCAGGTTGCACTCTCGGCGAATGGGGACGTGCTGGCTGTGGGCACTTGGCTAGATGCCAGTCAGGCAACTGGCATTAATGGAGATGATTTAGACACGTCAGCAACTAACGCGGGTGCAGTCTTCGTTTTCACTCGCACTGGTGTAAATTGGATACAAAAGAGTTATGTAAAAGCCCCAAATACCGATGCCGAAGATAGATTTGGCCACGCATTCGGCCTAGATAATAGCGGCAGTACATTAGTAGTTGGCGCACATCGTGAAGCCAGCAAAGCAAGAGGAGTTAACGGTAATCAAAGCGATAACTCTGCCGATGCCGCCGGTGCTGCTTACGTTTACTAAAGCAAATCCTTAACCCATAAAAAAGCCCGCAATAGCGGGCTTTTTTATGGGTGCTCGTCAAACAAATATATTACGCACTGACCACCACAGATTTTTCAACACCAAAAATAATACGGTACATCACGCCATAAGACATTATCATCATTGGCAGCAGCCAAATCATTCCTATGAACAGCGTAAAAATACTTGCCATACACAACAAGCCAAAAATAAACATCAACCCAAACAACGGAAACCAAATATGATTTACTGCTCTACGTGACGTTTCTAATGCCTGCCATACCGACATATTTTTTTCCGCAGCTAATGGCAGAGCGAAATAAAACGCAACCGCCAAATAAATTCCAGGAAGAATCAATAAACAATAACCAATAAGAATCAAAGCAAACATGGCCAGATAGGTTAAAAATAAATTTAGCCATTTGGAATAATATTTTGTTACCTCTGTTGGTTCTACTACTTGATCAGTTGCGAGTTTGATACTGAGCATCCAAATACCAGCAGTGAGCGGAGTAGTCACCATTGCCGCTAAAATAGGCGCGAGAACAAATGTGGGCACTATGTAGGCAGCTGTAAAAGAAGGACTGTCAGGTAAAACGATACCCACCAGATTTAATACATATTTACAAACCACATTAACAATAGCGGAAATCACGATGATTAAAATAAGAGCCAGCCAAATAGTGCCCTTATTACCTTTGATTCGCTCCCATGACTCACTCATAATATCCGAGATGGAAAAATGAAAATGGCCCAACGCCGCTCGCTCTAATGAACCGTAACCCTCTTGAACAACTTCTGTATTATTTTGTTGATCTATATCTGACATATCTATTCCTTTTTGTGAAAATTAAATAACGCAGGCCGAACATAAACCAGAAAATCGCCAATGGCAATCGCCACTTTTTACAGGCATAAAAAAAGCCGCAACAAGTGCGGCTTTTTTCGAGCTGAATCCGTAAAGAATTACAGACCAGTTACGTTTTCAGCTTGTGGGCCTTTTTGGCCTGGCTTTACGTCAAACTCTACGCGTTGACCTTCAGCCAAGGTTTTGAAACCTGAACCGCTGATAGCGCTGTAGTGAACAAAAACGTCTTGGCCAGCTTCGCTAGCGATAAAACCAAAACCTTTTGACTCGTTGAACCATTTTACTGTGCCAGTGCTTCTAGCCATTTTAAACCTCGATGATCTTAATAAAAAAAATGTGTTGCTGACAGATCGGTGTTACTTATGAAGAAGCATCGAGTTACTATTAAACCAGCATTGGCCGAAACCAATGAGATGCACTACTAGAACAACGGATGTGACTTACCATAAATAATTGTGACTCTGGACATGTCCAGTTCACGCTGCAATTTGGCCAGCCCACGAACTATATGCCCCATATCAACGTAAGTAAAGGTTTAATTGCATGGTTCCTATTTAGCACGATATAACCGAGACGCTTAAAACAACAAAAAAGCCTATAAACCCTCAGATTACCCCCTAAAAGTAAAGTCACATAACTATTTCATGAGATAGATAACACTGCTATAAAACCTAGATTAGAACCTAGATGAAATTAAGATATTAGCGACACACCATTGCAATAGCTGATTTAGTACAGTGTGCTGTATCCTCGCTCAATTTGACACACCTCGATAATCCTCGCAGCAGGATTATGGAAAACCGACTATTTACCGCGGCCCACAAAGCTGCAACAATCTGCAAAAGCTATCAAACGGCGAGTTTTGACCATGAATAATATGAGCCCCCCCTTTATCCGAATTCAGGATCAGCATTGCGCCCACGACAAAAGGGTTAACTGCAGCAACTGCCGTTTAAACACAATTTGCCTACCGATTAGCCTTCACATCGATGATATTGATCGCTTGAATGGCATTATTCAGCGCAGTAAACCTCTGCAAAAAGGCGAATATCTCTACCGTGCCAGCGACTCCTTTGATTCTGTATTCGCCATTCGCTCAGGTGCGGTAAAGGCAGTAAGCATTAGTGACAAAGGCGAAGAACAAGTCACCGGCTTTTACTTACCGGGCGAAGTTGTGGGAATGGACGGCTTAGCGGACGATACTTACACCAACTCAGTCATAGCACTCGAAACATCGTCTATCTGTGAAATCCCCTTTAGTCGCCTAGAAGAATTAAGCCTGCAAATACCCAGCCTGCAGCGCCATGTATTTCAGTTAATGAGTCGCGAAATCACCCAAGAACAACAAGTCATTACACTGTTGAGTAAAGGCAGTGCCGAAGCGCGTATCGCCTCTTTGCTGCTGAGTATTTCTGCGCGTAATAGTCGCCGCAACTTATCCGCACAAGAATTTTTATTGCCCATGTCGCGCACTGATATTGGCAATTTTTTGGGCTTAACCATTGAAACGGTAAGCCGAATTTTCACCCGCTTACAAAAAAGTGGAATTATCAAGGTCGATAAGAAAGAAATCGCCATTACTGACATGGATGCTTTGCGCAATATCACCAACGGAAGCGATGCATGAACCAGCTTGAACAAACGCTAGCCAGTTTTGATGCCGCCAATGCGCAAGACCCCAACCACGAAATACTCGCAGGAATTACAGTCCCTAAAGAATTAATTTATGGGCAGCGAATGACGGCGCAGCTGCATAAGTTTGTTGAAGCACCCTCTATCCCTCTGCAATTAGCCACACGCAGCCAACATATCTGCCGCTGGAAAATTCCTCGCAGTAATTATCCAATGGATCGCCAAGGTTACAAAAAATGGCGGTTGGATTTAGCGGTATTTCACGGTGAAACTGCCGCGAGTATTTTGCGTGACAATGGCTATGACGATGACACTATTCAGCGCGTTAAAGACTTGCTGCTCAAACGCGGATTAAAGCGCGACGCCGAAGTTCAAGTGCTCGAAGATGTCGTGTGCTTGGTATTTTTGGAGTTTTACCTTGAAGATTTTGCAGCAAAACACAGCGAAGAAAAGCTTATTGATATTATCCAAAAAACATGGAATAAAATGTCTGAAGCAGGACATGCCGCAGCATTAAAATTACCTTTATCGCAAACCATGCTTTCATTGATTACTAAAGCATTAACACCATAATGATCCACAAAAAATTAGAACGGAACCTTACATGTACGAAATTTTAAAATATGCTCACCTAACTGCACTGGCCGTTTCCTTTGTGCTGTTTTTTACCCGCGGCATTTTAATGATGCGCCAATCAAGCACCGCCAATCACCGTGGCTTTTTAATTGCACCGCATATTTTTAATTTCTTACTTATTCTTACAGGCGTTAGCTTGGCATTCACACTGCAAATTACCCCCATGACACAGCCTTGGTTAATGGCAAAAATGGTAGTGTTAATTGTTTATATTGGCTTGGGCGTTATGACCTATAAACACCCTAATCTACAAGTGCGCAAAATACTCTGGCTATTAGCCTTAATTGCCTTTGCTTTTATGGCAAGCATTGCAAAAACGAAGAACCCATTAGGCTTTCTTGCTGGATTTTTTTAATCCAGCTCACCTAAGATGCCGCCCTAGCAACTCTGCAAGGGCGTTTTTTATCGCGCTCTAGACAAAAAAATCCGTCTATACTCACAAGAATGTATTGTTAGAGCAGGATAAACACGTGGAATCTATTGCGGGATACCATCTAAAAACAGCGCTAGGCACTGGCGGTATGGCTAATGTCTATCTCGCGATTCAAGACTCACTCGACCGCCAAGTAGCGATTAAAATTTTAGACGCCTCATTGATTGATGATGCGCAAATACAAGCGCAATTTGCACAAGAATCCAAATTAATTGCCAGCTTGAATCACCCCAATATAGTACAAGTGATCGATCAAGGTATGAGCGCGCAAGGGCATCCCTACTTCGTCATGCCTTACATAAAATCTATTTCACTTAATGCGATTCTCAAACGCAATGATGTTAGCATTACCCGCAAAATGGATATTGCGATTCAAATTTGTAAAGCACTTGCCTATGCGCATCGCAACGGTGTTGTTCATCGCGATATAAAACCCAGTAATATTTTAGTGGATTACGATGGCCATGTACGCCTCGTGGATTTTGGGATCGCAGGCTATTTTACGCCGCAAAAAAATCCCGCTCACCACGACGAAAATTTAGTCATGGGCACTGATGCTTACATGGCACCCGAACAAGCGGAGAGCGTAAATTATGCGACGCATTTGAGTGATTTATATTCAATGGGCGTCGTTATGCATCAACTATTTTTTGGCGCACTACCCTTTCAAATCATTGCCTCGGCCAGCCCGATAACGAATGAGCTTACTGAAACACTTAAAACACTAGTCAACAAATGCTTGGAGCCAACGCCCATAAACAGGCCGACCTCTGCCGATGAGATCCGCCAGCATCTCTTGCTAATTGCTCAAGGCAAACATTTACGCAACAATCGCTGGAGCAACGATTCAACTCAAGACGATATACCCGCAAATTACAAATTATTGGATGTACTAAAAGAAGATCCTTTTGGCGCTACTTATCTCGTCAAAGATCCCAAACATAAACGCTTTTTGATAATCAAAAAACAACGGGTAGAACACTTAGGTAATGCAAAAAAAGTCAACGCCAAACTAACCCATGTACAACATCCACATATCGCACGAATTTTTGGCACAGGACAAAACCAACGCGTTTTTATAACCGTTAGTGAATATTTGGCTGCAGGTAGCTTACAAGAGCGCTTAACCCAAGCATTCACTCTAGGCCAATGGATTCTGATGGCACAGCAACTTTGCGCAGCACTCTCCAGTGCACACTCGAACAGCATAGTGCACGGAAATTTACGCCCAAGTAATATTTTATTTGCAGAAAATAATTTTATTAAAATCACCGACTTTGGCTTTCCAGCTCATACCTACTCGGCATTTGATGACTGGTATCGCCCCAAAAATGAAGTGAATTCCATAAGTGCCGATATTTATTCCGCCGGTGCAATTCTGTTTCAACTTTTGAGCGGCAAGCGCTTACAAAACAGTTTTTTTAATTGGAAAAATCATTGGGCACTGCGCCATATTCCACGCAAGCTGCGCAAGATCCTCATATCCATGACACAAAATAAACCCGCCAATCGCTACACTAGCGCCGAGCAGGCAATGCAAGCACTGCATGAGTTTTACGATCAACAAGACACTCAAATTGCCCGTAAAGTGCTCCTCCCTAGACAATAGCAACAGTTCAACCTTGTCAAAAACTGACGACCAACCATGACACAGACAGGGTTCTTGGCGTATCATAGCGAACCTGGGCAACACCCAAGACAGCAAAATAATTCCATATTTTTCATAGAGTTAAAGATAAATCGCATGAATTCCACAGAGCAGTTAGACCAACTCACGCCCATGATGCAGCAATACTTTCGCATAAAGGCACAGCATCCACAGGAGCTGGTTTTTTATCGCATGGGGGATTTTTATGAACTGTTCTTTGACGATGCCAAAAAAGCCTCAGAATTACTGGACGTAACCTTAACCGTACGCGGCAAATCCAATGGCGAGCCTATCCCTATGGCTGGCATTCCCTTTCATGCGGCTGATGGCTACCTGGCAAAGTTAGTAAAAGCTGGCGTATCTGTAGCCATCTGCGAGCAAATCGGTGATCCAGCCACTAGCAAAGGTCCTGTCGAGCGCAAAGTCATGCGTATAGTGACCCCCGGCACCGTCAGTGACGAAGCGTTGCTAGATTCACGTAGAGATAACCTGCTGGTAGCTTTGCATCAATCAGGCGGCATGTTTGGCATAGCCTCGCTTGATATGGCCAGTGGCCGCTTTTTAGTCTTGGAAGTAGAAGGACTAGACGCGGCGCTCGGTGAGTTGCAACGCTTAAACCCAGCAGAACTTTTGATTAGCGATCACCTAACCACACCCGCCTTAATTGAAAACCGCAAAGGCCTACGCCGCCGAGGGCCTTGGGAGTATGACTTAGAAACTGCCCAACGCTTACTAGTACAACAATTCGGCACCAAGGATTTAGCAGGCTTCGGCTGCGATCATTTGAAAACTGCGCTCTGCGCCGCTGGGTGCCTGTTAAGTTACGCTCGCGAAACTCAACGCACCGCCCTACCCCATGTACGCAGCCTCGCCCATGAAAACCGCGATGAGGCAGTCAGTATGGACGCAGCCACCCGCCGCAATCTAGAACTAGACACTAACCTGAATGGTGGAGATGAGCACACCCTGTTTTCGGTCCTCAATCGAGCTGCCACTAGCATGGGCAGCCGCCTGCTACGCCGTTGGTTAAACCGCCCACTGCGCGATATCCACACACTGAATCAGCGCCAAGACGCCATCGCCAACCTGCAAAACAATTACGCATTTGAAATTATCAATGGCATTCTCAAGCAAGTGGGCGATATGGAACGCATTTTGGGACGCTTGGCCCTACGCTCCTCACGTCCACGCGACTTATCGCGCTTAACGATGTCATTAGCGGCTTACCCAGAACTGCAATCTGAATTGGCCAGACAGCCATCAGGTCTTCTACAGCAACTTGCTACGCAAATCAGCACCTTTCCCAACTTAGTCGATTTATTGTCGCGCGCCATCATCGAAAACCCACCAGTGGTAATTCGCGAAGGCGGCGTAATTGCCGATGGTTACGATGCAGAGCTGGATGATTTACGCAACATCAGCACCAACGCGGGCCAATACCTGCTCGATTTAGAAACGCGCGAGCGCGAGCGCACAGGAATACCCACGCTGAAAGTGGGTTACAACCGTGTTCACGGTTATTTTATCGAGTTAACCAGCGCCCAATCAGAAAAAGCCCCAGCCGATTATATTCGTCGTCAAACCCTGAAAAATGCCGAACGTTACATTACCCCCGAACTAAAAGAGTTTGAAGACAAAGCGCTTTCGGCCAAAAGCCGCGCACTAGCACGTGAAAAAGCACTTTATGATGAGCTGCTGGATATTCTTAACGAGCAGTTAATTCCTTTGCAGGACTCCGCCGCCGCAGTTGCAGAGTTAGATGTGCTGGCCACCTTGGCCGAACGAGCCGATAGTCTTGCCTTTAGTCGCCCACTACTTAGTGAAAGCCCCGCCATCAACATTATAGGTGGGCGTCACCCTGTGGTAGAACAAGTTACGTCAGCGCCGTTCGTACCCAATGATCTGCTGTTCAACACAAATCGGCACATGCTGATCATTACGGGCCCGAACATGGGCGGTAAATCGACCTATATGCGTCAAGCAGCACTCATCGTACTGCTCGCTCATATTGGCAGCTTTGTGCCGGCACAAGGAGCTGAGATTGGAATTGTAGATCGGATTTTTACACGCATAGGCTCATCGGATGATTTGGCCGGTGGGCGCTCAACATTTATGGTGGAGATGACGGAGACAGCGAATATTCTCCACAATGCCACTGAGCGCAGCTTGGTTCTGATGGATGAAATTGGTCGAGGCACCAGTACTTTTGATGGTTTATCGCTAGCATGGGCATGTGCAAAATACCTCGCCGAAAAAGTGCGTGCATTTACACTATTTGCCACACACTACTTTGAAATCACCAGCTTACCCAGTGTTATTCCTGGTATAGCCAATGTGCACCTAAATGCCACCGAACATAACGACAACATCGTCTTCCTGCACAAGGTACAAGAAGGCCCAGCCAGTAAGAGTTACGGCCTTCAGGTCGCCAAACTCGCTGGCATTCCTAATGAAGTGCTAAAACAAGCACAGGAGCAATTGGCGCTATTGGAAAGTGGCAACCACCCGCAACACTCCACTAAAACCTTTAGCGCTCAAACGGCGACAGCTGAAACTCCCTCTTCGCAGCCCGAGTCACCGAAGCAGGAAGTCTTATCAACAGCAATAACATCAAACTCACCGCTGCAAACCGGATTATTCGATGTACTGCCTAATCCTGCGCTGGAAGCCCTAGGCAAAATCAACCCAGATAATCTCACACCCAGAGAAGCGCTAGATCAGCTTTATCGCCTTAAAGACATTTTTACCAAGGGGAAATAGCGTTAAAGACGCTAGCGACAAGCTAAGCATGCAAAAAATTGCTTATTCAATTTGTTGAATCCCAATAAACTGACGCTAAAACCCTACCCAAATTTGCGTAGGCTGTTTAGAATGCGCGCTTCTTGTAATTGTAACTTTGGAGTCACCTATGACTTTTGTAGTTGGGGAAAATTGCATCAAATGCAAACACACTGATTGTGTAGAAGTTTGCCCGGTAGATTGCTTCTACGAAGGTCCCAATTTTCTCGTTATCCACCCTGACGAATGTATTGATTGCGCCCTGTGTGAGCCAGAATGCCCTGTAGGCGCTATTTTCTCTGAAGATGAGCTACCGGAAGATCAAGCCGTATTCTTGGAGCTGAACGCAGAGCTGGCAGAAGTTTGGCCAAACATCACTGAAATGAAAGAATCGCCAGCTGATGCAGAAGAATGGGATGGTGTACCCGGTAAATTGCAATATTTGGAACGCTAATTCAATTTAGCTCGCCACATAAAAAAACCGCGTAAATCGCGGTTTTTTTATGTGTGTGTTTTTGTATTAACACTCACCGATGAATACACAAAAATAAAGGCAGCCAAGGCTGCCTTTATTTTTGCTTTCACAAGAGAAACTTAGGCGCTAAATAAGGCCTCACTATTCAAACCTTGCTTCTCCATAATATCGCGCAAGCGTTTTAAAGCCTCAACTTGAATCTGGCGCACACGCTCACGCGTTAAACCGATTTCGTGACCTACTTCTTCCAAAGTGCTCACCTCATGGCCGCGCAAACCAAAACGGCGAGAAAGCACTTCACGTTGCTTTTCAGTCAACTCGTCCAACCAAGCATCCAAACTCATAGTTAGGTCACGATCCTGCAAGATCGCCGCAGGATCAGATACATGCGTATCAGCAATGGTATCGACAATGGTTCTATCTGAGGATGGACCAATAGGCGTGTCCACTGAAGTCACACGCTCGTTAAGACTCAGCATGCGCTCTACATCAGCCACAGGTTTTTCCAATAATTTAGCAATTTCCTCTGGTGACGGCTCATGGTCGAGCTTCTGAGACAACTCACGTGCAGCACGCAAATAAATATTCAATTCTTTAACAACGTGGATAGGTAAACGGATGGTGCGCGTTTGATTCATAATCGCACGCTCAATCGTTTGGCGAATCCACCAAGTGGCATAGGTGGAGAAACGGAAACCGCGCTCAGGATCAAATTTTTCAACAGCGCGAATCAAACCCAAATTGCCCTCTTCAATCAAATCCAACAAGGCCAATCCACGGTTTACATAACGACGGGATATTTTTACAACTAAGCGAAGGTTACTTTCAATCATGCGCTTACGCGCCGCCTCATCACCTTTGAGAGCCTTACGCGCAAAGAAAACTTCCTCTTCTGCACTTAAGAGAGGGGAAAATCCGATTTCATTAAGGTATATCTGCGTTGCATCAAGGGTTTTATTAAACTTGTCATCGACAATTCGATCACCAATTCCTGCTGTGCTTGTTACTTTTGGAGTCTCATCTTCTTCAGCGAGTAAAATCTCACTTTCATCGAAATCTACGTCTTGCACCATAAATACGTCATCACGGTCAAATGCGTTAGATTCCTTAGTTTGCAAAGTCATTTGTCAGCCCCTTAAATCATCAAATTTAGCTAGCGTCTACGCTAGCCGACACAAGCTGCACTTTCCCTTCAGCCTTACTTCTTTTTTTGGATCAGGTTTTCGAGTCGCTTCATAGACTCCAGTCATCTTTATTTATCGTATGTTTTCGCTCTATTAAGCTTGGGTAAGTAATTCAGTGGATCAACCGGATTACCCTCGCTACGAATCTCAAAATGAAGCTTAACCCTGTCAGTACCGCTTGAACCCATATCGGCAATTCTTTGCCCAGCTTTAACAATTTCCCCTTCTTTTACTAATAATTCTTTGTTGTGAGCATAAGCACTTAGGAAAATATCGCTATGCTTAATGATGAGCAACTTGCCATATGCACCGAGCCCATCGCCCGCATAAACAACCTGTCCAGAGGCCGCTGCAAGCACAGGCTCTCCCAATTTCCCACTAAGATCAATACCTTTATTCAACCCAGAACTGCTCTCAAATAGTGCAAGCAATTTCCCCGATGCCGGCCATTGCCACTTTGGTGCCCCCTGAGAAAATTGCTCACTCAATGGTAAAAGCTCATTTTTCGTTTTATTTTTTGAACGAATAGAATTGTCGCTTTTAGACCTAATATCACGTTTATTACCATTTTCAATTGCTGGCGAAGAGGCATTGATGGTAGCGGACACAGGCTCCGCCTGTGGCGAAAAATCCAACCTTAATTGCTGGTGTGGATAAATAAGATAAGGTGCACTTAGACCATTAATTTCAGCTAATTTTTTATAGTCGATACTATAATGCCACGCGATCGAATGCAGCGTTTCACCGCGCACTACCTCATGCAGTCTACCTTTGTATACATATTGCTTTGAGCGCTCATCTACTGTTGCGGGTGCATGACTAGCACAAGACGAAAAAAAAGAAAGAATGGTCAATATAATGATCGCACTTAAAGTGTTTTTTAAACTATTAGAGGGAGATATTGCCATAGAGCGCATCGAAAGAATTGATTATTTTTCAATCACACATATAACTATTAATGCTTAATATATAAAATTTATTTTAAAATTATCTAAAATTTGTCTATATATTTGCACCAAATCTGAGAAAAAAAGCAGATTTAGTCTTTTTTTTCATGTTTCATTCAGTTACACGCACAAATACAAAGCGAAATTAACCCAGTCGTGAAGTAACATCTCATCTGAATCAATGGTAAAAAAATGGATTTTTTAACGAAAAGTGCCGGAGACAAGGGGGACAAATTTTACAGGTTCAATAATGCGTGTAACAAACTGATCCGTATCACCATCACGCATAATCAAGTGTAAATGTTGCTCTCTTCCGCCAATGGGAATAACCAATACCCCCGAAGGCGCCAATTGCTTTAAGAGTTCATCAGGCACCGCATGAGGCGCGGCTGTGCTAAGAATACCATCGTAAGGCCCCATTTCAGGCCAACCAAATCCACCGTCGGCATGACGCAAGCTAACATTACGCAAGCCTAGCTGACGTAGACGTTCACGTGCCTTATCCTGCAAAGGTTTTATTCTCTCAACGCTGTAAACTTGAGGTATCAGCTGGGCAAGAATAGTCGTTTGGTAACCCGAACCCGTACCAACTTCTAATACTTTCTCGAGCTTACCTGCGGCACCTAGCAAAATTTCTGTCATGCGCGCCACCGTGTAAGGCTGCGAAAGGGTCTGACCGTGGCCTATAGGTAATGCGGTATCTTCATAGGCGCGATGCGCTAAGGCCTCATCAAGAAAGATGTGACGTGGGGTATTACGCATAACATCTAAGACATGCATGTTGGTGACGCCTTGGTCGACTAACCGCTGAATTAATCTATCGCGTGTGCGGGCAGAAGTCATGCCTACGCCTTGCAACATCAAGTCACTCATTTTCAGCCCTCCTCCATCTCAGGTGTACGATAATTAATTCAGCGCCCATCGCCCATAAAGTGGTCAACTATATCACAGAGATTGCGCATCTGTTTTTATTGGCTATCTGTTTTTATAGTGGCAGTGACAACCGCTAATTCACGCAAGATAGTCGTCGCGAATTCACCGCTGCCTAAACTAAACGCCAACACCACATCTTGCTCAACCCAACGCCATGAAAAATCGCTTGGAACCAGTACGAGCGAGCGACGCTCTTGCGATAAACCGGCATGTTCCAAACCATTACACCATTGCGCCCAAGGCTCTAAGACTTGCTGCTCAAACGCTAATACATCACTCGTAACCAATGGACGTCCGCGTCCCCACAAAGGTGCAGTTGGATAAGCCTCAGTCTCACCATTCAATAAAATTTGCCAATTTGCACTCGCAACGCGTGCGGCCAATACCAGATTAAACAAATAGGAACGTGCGGCCGATAAATAGAGACCGCGCCTTTGTTTATCGCGTATGCGCCTACCTTCAACTAAAAGACGCTCAGCTTCTTGCAGATTATTCCTATTATGACCGAAGCGTTGCTCACCATAATAATTAGGTACGCCTGCTCGCAGTTTCACTAATGTTTCTTCAAAGGCCGTTCGATTATCAAACACCACATTGCGTAAGCGAATCACAAAAGTATTGTTGATATGATCACCGCGCCGTAATTTATGAGAATGACGACTCTGCGTTAAAACTTTTATGCTGTCGCTATTTAACAATGACCAATCAGGCTCAGAATCTTTTTTGGGAAGATAGACACTAAACCATTGCGTGGTGACTGCGTGGCGATCTTTGCGGCCACAATAGCCAACATCCATAACGAGCACCTGCGCAAGCTCGGCAATTTTCTCGGCAACCCAAGCCGTATTTTCACCGCGTTTCCATACCTGTAAATAAACATGCTCCCCCTCAGCTGCAGGTTCAAATCCCAGCACTTCATCTACCTGAAAATCTTCCGGTTCCACACGAAAATCTGCAGTGGCAGAAGGAGTTCCATAAGCATAAGGAAAATTCAGTGAAATATTATTGAGCATAGTGTGGTTTACAACTTGAGAGAGGAAAGCCAAAAAAATGACTTAATTGAACGCCCTGCGAAAAATGCAGAGCCTATAAAATTAAATACGTGTTAATAAAACGACAGCATAAGCCGCAATACCTTCTTCTCGTCCCGTAAAGCCGAGCTTTTCTGTCGTGGTTGCTTTCACATTGATTTGCTCAATGTCTGATTGCAAATCTGCAGCAATGTTTTGTTGCATATGTTCAATGTAATTTGCCATACGCGGTTTTTGTGCAACTATAGTCATGTCCGCATTTTCAAGTTTCCAGCCTTTGACTTTGACTTTGGCGTACACCATCCGCAGTAAAGAGCGACTATCAACATTGCGATATTGCATGTCGGTATCAGGAAAATGTTTGCCAATATCACCTAAGGCTGCTGCACCCAAGAGCGCATCACATAAAGCGTGTAGCAACACATCGCCATCAGAGTGAGCAATTAACCCATGCGAATGAGGAATAACAGCGCCACCAATGACAATTTTATCGCCTTCACCGAAAGCGTGAACATCGTAGCCATGACCAATTCGCATAGTTAATTTTCCTGAGGCAATTTTTCTTGTTGGTGCAAAATAAACGCAGCCAAGAGTAAATCATCTGGGCGCGTTATTTTTATATTATCGGTACGACCTTCTACCACCACAGGCTGATAGCCACAAATTTCCAAAGCTGATGCTTCATCCGTAATATTTTCATTGCGCGTCAAGCTTTGCATTAAACATTCACGCAATAATTTATAAGGAAACATTTGTGGTGTTTGCGCCTGCCACAGCGAACGACGATCAATGGTTGCCTGAATAGCATTGCCCTGCACAACCTGTTTTAAGGTATCACTTACAGGCACCGCTAAAATCCCACCCGCTGCGTGACAGGGCAAGTTATCGCATAACGCTTTTATTGCACTCAGTGTAACGCAAGGACGCGCTGCATCATGTACCAACACCCAATCCGTTGGGGCGATTTTATTCTGCAAATAATCCAACGCATTTAATACTGAATTGGCGCGCTCTACACCACCCTCAACAGTATGAATAAGTGGATGATTGCTGATCGGCAATTGAGCCCAATAGCGATCATTTGCACCAATGGCCACTATAACTCCAGCGAGCAGCGGAAATTGAAGGATACGCTCTAAGGTATGCTCAATGATGGTTTTATTGTGTAGCGATAAATATTGCTTGGGTTTATCCGCATTCATGCGCGCGCCAATACCCGCGGCAGGAATAACAAACCAATATACTGGGGAACCTGATACGGCCATTATTTTTCAGATTTTTTCTTAGACGGTGGAATCATAAAAAAGGTTTCGTCTTTTTTAATCATACCTATATCATTGCGTGCGCGCTCTTCAATACTATCAGCGCCGCTTTTTAAATCCTGAACTTCTACATCCAAAATGCGATTGCGTTCGCGCATACGATCATTTTCAGCTTGCTGCAATTGAATATCGCGTTCAATTTGTTTGGCGTGGGCGAGACTACCTTCTCCATGCCATAAACGGTATTGAAGAGCGACCAATAAAACCAGCAAAACCAAAATAAGCCATTTCATTTATTGTGTACGTCTTATGCAACATTTTTGTCATGCCCGCATTCGCAGGCATGACAAAAACATTTTATTAAGCCTTAAACTCAGCGCGACCTTTGTAAGGTGCAGCAGCGCCTAATTCAGCTTCAATGCGCAACAAACGGTTGTACTTAGAAACGCGATCTGAACGACACAATGAACCGGTTTTGATTTGACCTGCAGCAGTTGCCACAGCCAAGTCGGCAATAGTGGTGTCTTCAGTTTCACCAGAGCGATGAGAGATTACGGCGGTATAGCCGGCATCTTGCGCCATTTTGATTGCATCTAAGGTTTCAGACAAAGAACCAATTTGGTTGAACTTAATGAGGATTGAGTTTGCAATTTTCTTCTCAATACCTTCTTTCAAAATCTTGGTATTGGTAACGAACAAGTCATCGCCCACCAATTGGATTTTGTGACCAATTTTAGTGGTCAAATCTGCCCAACCAGCCCAATCGCTTTCATCTTTACCATCTTCAATTGAGATGATTGGGTAGCGCGCTGCCAAATCAGCCAAGTAATCAGAGAATTCATTAGTAGTGAACACGCGGCCTTCGCCCGCCAAATCGTATTTGCCATCTTTGTAGAACTCAGTTGAAGCGCAATCTAACGCAAGCGTTACATTGTCACCTAACTTGTAACCCGCTTTTTCAACAGCCTCAGCGATAATTTTCAGTGCATCTTCGTTAGATGGCAAATTTGGCGCAAAGCCACCTTCATCACCAACCGAAGTACTCAAACCTTTATCGTGCAGAATTTTTTTCAAGGTATGGAAAATTTCAGCACCCATACGTAAGGCTTCTGCAAACGTTTTTGCGCCCACGGGCTGAATCATAAACTCTTGAATATCTACGTTATTGTCTGCGTGTTCGCCACCGTTAATGATGTTCATCATGGGAACTGGCATTGAGTATTTACCCGGGGTGCCATTCAAATCAGCAATGTGTGCATAGAGTGGAACTTTTTTGGAAATAGCAGCAGCTTTAGCATTGGCCAAAGAAACAGCCAAAATCGCATTAGCACCCAATACTGTTTTGAAGTCAGTGCCATCTGCTTTGATCATTGCGTTATCAAGCGCGCGCTGATCCAATGAATCAAAACCTACAACCAAATTTTTAATCGTCGTATTGATGTTATTAACCGCTTTTAACACGCCTTTACCTAAGTAACGTGATTTATCGCCATCGCGCAGTTCTAATGCTTCGCGTGAACCCGTTGATGCACCAGACGGAGCAGTTGCAGAACCGATAGAACCATCATCGAGAATGACTTCTGCCATCACGGTTGGGTTGCCACGGCTATCTAAAATTTCAAAGGCTTTGATATCAACAATCTTAGTCATATGTTTACTCCACGTGTTTAAATCGAGTGTTATAAAAAATTCGTTTGCGTTTAGTCCTGAGACGTTCACCCTGTTACTTTTCGCGTGCAGGATGCCTTCTTCGTATGCCGTTGTGCACTGAATTTAATTTCAGTTTTTTACTTAAAAATTCTGCGCTTTATTTAATATCGAGCAAAGGAAAAGCTTTCACCACATCATCAATCGCTTTCATCTGCGCTAAAAACGGCTCTAACTTATCCAACGGCAAAGCACTTGGGCCATCGCATTTGGCGTTGTTTGGATCTGGGTGAGCCTCTATAAACAAACCTGCCAAACCAACTGCCATGCCCGCACGTGCCAATTCCGCCACTTGATGACGCCGCCCACTCGACGCCGCTCCCATTGGATCTCGGCATTGCAAGGAATGCGTCACATCAAAAATAACCGGGGCGTTGCCACTCACTTCGCGCATGGTGCGGAAACCCAGCATATCCACCACTAGATTGTCATAACCAAAGTTAGTACCGCGATCACACAAAATAATTTTATCATTACCACATTCGCCAAATTTTTCGACAATATTTTTCATTTGACCAGGGCTTAAAAACTGGGGTTTTTTGATATTGATAACCGCACCGGTTTTGGCCATCGCAACGACTAAATCGGTTTGACGTGCAAGGAAGGCTGGCAGCTGAATTACATCAGCCACTTCAGCAACGGGGCCACACTGATCAATTTCATGCACATCCGTAATTACGGGGATATTGAAAGTACTTTTGATTTCTTGGAAAATTTTTAAGCCTTCTTCCATTCCTGGACCACGATATGAATGAATGGAAGAGCGATTAGCTTTATCAAAAGATGCTTTAAAAACGTAGGGAATACCCAATGTTTGAGTCACCTTTACGTAGGCTTCAGCCACTTGCAAGGCCATATCGCGCGACTCAAGTACGTTCATACCGCCGAACAAAACGAAAGGCAGAGAATTACCGACTTTTAAATTTCCAATGGTGACTATTTCTTGGCTCACTACAATTTCCTTTAAGTCAATTTTACTAACTTTACGTGAGGAATCGTCAATATTGCAGACGACTCCCTAGGTAATAAATTTATTTTTTATTACTTAAAGCCGCCTCTACAAAACTGGTAAATAGCGGATGGCCATCACGTGGAGTTGAGGTGAACTCTGGGTGGAATTGACAGGCCACAAACCACGGATGATCTTGCAATTCAACCATTTCAACTAGCGTATCATCAGCCGACCAGCCGCCAATTTTCAAACCGGCTTTTTGCAGTTGATCAACATAATTGTTATTGACCTCATAGCGATGACGGTGACGTTCAACAATCACATCAGCACCATAAATTTGGCGGGCTTTAGCATCCGCCACTAAACGGCACTCTTGAGCGCCTAAACGCATAGTACCACCCAAATCTGACGATTCATCGCGCTTTTCAACTTCGCCATCGGCGGTGATCCATTCAGTGATTAAACCAATCACGGGGTGCGGCGAATTTTTATCGAACTCCGTTGAGTTGGCGCCTTTCAAACCCAACACATTGCGTGCAAACTCGATAACCACAGATTGCATCCCCAAACAAATACCAAGATAAGGTACTTTGTTTTCACGTGCATACTGCACAGCCATTAACTTACCTTCAACGCCACGCTCACCGAAACCGCCGGGAACTAAAATTGCGTCAGCATCTTTCAAAATACCAACACCTTCGCTTTCAACACGTTCTGCATCAATGTAGTTGATGTTGACTTTTGTATGCGTGTGAATACCAGCATGCGTAAGCGCTTCAATTAACGATTTGTAAGCATCGAGTAATTCCATGTATTTACCGACCATAGAAATGATAACGGTATGTACTGGATTTAATTTGCCTTCAACAACTTTATCCCATTCGCTCAAATCTGCTTCTTGGCACTGCAAGCCCAAGAGCTCTACGGCGATTTGATCCAAACCATAGCTTTGTAATAACCGTGGAATTGAGTAGATGGTATCTGCATCCGGCAGAGGTACTACAGCGCGCTCGGCGACGTTTGTGAACAGCGAAATTTTACGGCGCGAATCTTCATCCACCAACCGCTCAGAACGACACAGCAAAATATCGGGTTGCAAACCAATAGAGCGCAATTCTTTTACCGAGTGTTGCGTGGGTTTGGTTTTAGTTTCGCCCGCTGTTGCAATGTAAGGAACTAACGTTAAATGCATTAACAGTGCACGCGATCCCATTTCCACTTTTAACTGACGCACGGCTTCCAAAAATGGTTGTGATTCAATATCACCCACAGTGCCGCCAATTTCGACCAAAGCCACATCCATATCGCGACCGCCTTCAAGAATACGGCGTTTAATTTCGTCAGTGATGTGAGGAATAACTTGCACCGTACCGCCCAAATAATCACCGCGGCGCTCTTTGCGCAGCACGGTTTCATAAACGCGTCCGGTTGTGAAATTGTTGCGACGCGTCATTTTGGTACGAATGAAGCGCTCGTAGTGACCCAAATCCAGATCGGTTTCGGCACCGTCTTCCGTCACGAACACCTCGCCATGCTGAAAGGGGCTCATGGTGCCGGGATCCACGTTGATGTAAGGATCAAGCTTCATGATGGTCACTTTTAGACCGCGCGCTTCAAGGATGGCAGCGAGAGAGGCCGAAGCAATGCCTTTCCCCAAAGAAGAAACAACACCGCCGGTGACAAATATATATCGTGTCATTGAAAACCTAATTGCAAGTAATTAAATAAGAGCTGTAATGAAGCAGATGGAGATAAACGATCAAATTTGCACCCGTTGCGGGGCGTGAGGTTTATCTTTCAGGACGGGGCGCCAGTCTACCCGAAAGCCGTTGCTGGCTCAATGAAAAGCTGACGAGCGCTGCAACTCATGTGAAGACTAGATCATATTTCAAACAATATCCCTCAACATCAGCCTCATAGCCACTGCAAACCCACAAATCTCCAACAGCGACCAGCTCATCACCGCTATACAGCAGCGGCAAGCTAGCCCGCAACCAAGGCTCAACGCCATAGTCTTGCAGTAAGTGTTTAAGCGTTTGTGAACGAGCGCGCCCTGCAGGTTTACACCGCTCTCCACCCTGCCGAAACCGAATGTTCAGCTGGGGAAGATCGGCTCGCAGGCGGGTTTTGAATGCACTATATTGCGACTCAAACGTCAATCTTGCGCCTGTAGGCAAAGAAATCTGTGGCTGCTGAAGTGGGTCAATCGCTAGGCTAAAAGCCATATCTGGTGCGCTCGGCAGCTGCGCTAACGGCAGAGCATAAAGTCGCTGACGGTAAACCCGCAAAGACACATCGCCCCAGGTGATTTGTGTTTCGGCATCCTGTCGAGCCGCCAGCACTTGCCGGTCAATTTGCTGCAGGTGCTGTTGCTCCGGCGTACTCAAACCCTGCACACGCAACCAATAACGTAACAGATTATAGCGGCGCGCTTGGGATAAGCCCTCTAGATGGCTAAGTAAAAGACTGGTGCCCATTTTTTCTTTTTGAAGACTAGCCACCAACAAGTCCTGCGCAGCCAACTCTTCAATAAGCGCCTCGTTCGCAGCGCAAAGCTCGGCAGTTTGTTGCCATTTTGCAGAAAAATGCGGCCATCGCTCGCGCAACAAAGGCATCACCTGATTACGCAAGTAGTTGCGATCATAGTGATCATTTCGATTACTTTCATCATTCACCCAGTGCAAGTCATGGGCTTTAGCATAATTTTCAAGCTGTTCCCGGGTGAACTTGAGCAAAGGGCGATGCAATACTCCTACCCCTAAAGGCCGAGCCTGTGCCATCACCGCCAAGCCGCGAGGGCCAGTGCCGCGCATTAAGCGAAGCAAAAGCGTTTCGGCTTGATCATCCGCATGATGCGCGGTCAACAGACAATCCCCCTGTTGTAAATGCTCCACAAAAACGGCATAACGCGCTTCCCGCGCAGCATCTTCAATACCGCGCCCTGCATTTTTTACACTGACATTAACGGCAGTAAAAGGGACGTGCAACTGCGCACAAAAATCGGCGCAATGCTGCTGCCATGCATTCGCATTGGGGGAAATTTGGTGATTTACATAAAGTGCCTGCAGGTTAACCGGCAACCTCAAGCTAGCTAACGCATGAAGAAGGACGCAAGAATCCAACCCACCCGACAGTGCCACCCACCAGCGGCAAGAGTTCGCAGCAGGCAAATAGCGTTGTAATTGTTTTGGGGAAAAAGTCATAGCAGCCATTATCAGTGAAAAGCCGCTATTAAATCGGAAAATTCCGCAAATAAAAACCATCATGAGAAGATTGGAAAGCTTTTATAAAACCGCCAGAATGCGCCATCTCAAAAAGGAGTAACGCCATGCGCAGCATTTATCCTTACGGCCACTGGCCATCCCCGATTACAGCCGAACGCCTTACCGCTCAAACATTAAAACTTAGCGAGCCGCAAGCCGTGGGTAGTGATGTGTTTTGGCTAGAGTCACGCCCTGCCGAAAAAGGCCGCAATGCATTAGTGCAATTATCCGCGCAAGGCATAGGTACAGATATACTGCCCGAACCTTACAGCGTTCGTACCCGTGCTCACGAATACGGCGGTGGCAGTTATTTAGCCACTGAGCAATTTATTTTTTGCGTGCTCGATACCGATCAACGTATTTATGCCATTGATCGTAAAGTCTACCCAATAACGGCAGCTGAACTCGTCGCTATTTCGCCCGAGGGGAAATTTCGCTACGCCGATTTTTGTTGGGACAACTATCGCCAACAATTAATTTGCGTTCGTGAAGATCATTCGCAGGCAAATCACGAACAACACATTGAAGAGCGCAGTGAAATAGTGGCGATTGATTTAAGCGGTCATGTAAAAATTTTGGTCAGTGGTGCCGACTTTTACAGCAACCCACGCCTTAACGCTACGGGTGATAAATTAGCATATCTCAGCTGGAACCACCCAAATATGCCCTGGGATTCCACGTCTTGTTTTTGCAGCACGCTGAATGCATCAGGAGAAATCACTCACACCGATTTAATTGCCGGCGGCAATAACGAATCCATTTTTCAACCGCAATGGTCACCCACAGGGGATTTATTTTTTGTTTCTGATCGCAACAATTGGTGGAATATTTATCGCCATACAGTTCATGGGGCAGAAGCTTTTTACAACATACCAGCCGAATTCGCCACACCGCAATGGGTATTTGGTATGAGTACTTATGGATTTTTAAGCAACGGAGATATTTTTTGCAACTACAGCCAACACGGGCAGTGGCAATTGGGAATAATTCATCAACAGCACAAAACACTTACGCCGATAACGACCGAGTTTAACGATATTTCGGGCATTTTTTGCCATCAAGAATGCAGTTATTTTTTAGCGGCGAGCAGCAGCAAAACCACGGAATTATACCGCTGGCAAAACGGGCAGATTCAATCCATCTCCACCATCCGAGAAACCGGCCTGTCTATTGATGAAATTTCGCAACCACAAGCCATAAAATTTCCTACCAGCGATGGCGAGTTTGCTTTTGGCTTTTACTATGCCCCACACAATAAAAACGTTGAAGCATTAGAGAATAGCTTGCCGCCTTTGATTGTGATGTGTCACGGTGGCCCAACAGGCGCAACGGAAACGTCGCTCAATTTAAAAATTCAATTTTGGACAAGTCGCGGCTTTGCTGTACTGGACGTAAATTATCGCGGCAGCACCGGTTATGGCCGTCAATATCGTGATCGTTTGAAAAATAATTGGGGTATTACCGATGTTATCGATGTATGCAGTGGAGCCGATTTTCTCGCACAGCAAGGTTTGATTGATGCCAATAAAATTGCCATTCGCGGTAGTAGCGCAGGCGGTTTTACCGTACTTGCGGCCCTAACCTTTAGCGATATTTTTAAAGTGGGAGCCAGTTTATATGGCATTGGCGATTTAGAAGGCCTCATGAAAGACACGCACAAATTTGAAGCGCGATACCTAGATTCACTAGTAGGTGAATATCCTGCACAACAAACGACTTATCGTGCACGCTCACCCATTCACCATACAGACGAATTAAATTGCCCTGTAATTTTTTTGCAGGGGTTAAAAGATAAAGTGGTTCCACCGAATCAAGCAGAAGCCATGGTTGCTGCACTAACAGCAAAAGGAATTAAAAATGCCTATGTCACTTTTGCAGAAGAAGGACATGGATTCAGACAAGCGGAGAGTATTAAAAAAGCCATTGAAGCAGAGCTGGCGTTTTATCGGGAAATATTTTCTTAATTAAAGGCGCTTTTTCAAATGCGCGACATTAACCGCAATATTTCCATCTGACTTAAAACACCACGCCGTCGATATGATTTTTTACGATCGATTATTTAAGACTACACGAGTGAGATGCAATCAAATTATTTCTGATACTCAATTTTAACTACATACCAAACAAATTCACCCGCTTCGGTTTTTACTACTGCCTCATCATCAACTTCTTTTTTAAGGAGGGCTCGCGCCATCGGAGCATCTATAGAAATATAATCCTTGGTATCAAAAATTTCATCGTAACCCACAATACGAAAGCGCTTCCGTTCACCCACATCATTTTCTATTTCCACCCAAGCACCAAAGAAAACCTTGCCTTCTTGAACAGGTGAATAATCAACTATTTTTAAATCTTCAATACATTTTCGCAAATAGCGCACGCGCCGATCAATTTCACGCAGGCGCTTTTTGTTGTACTGATAATCTGCATTTTCGCTTCGATCACCAAGGCTGGCCGCCCAAGAAACCTTAGCAGTGACATCTGGACGCTCAACGCGCCACAAGTGATCTAATTCTTTTTTTAAGGCTTCGTAGCCTTCACGGGTAATCAGTGGCGTCTTCATCATTCTTCTAAAAAATTACCTTACTTAAGATTTAGCACTTAACCAAAAGACCTAACTATGATCAAAATTTATATTAACAAGTTTGGCACAGTAGAAATACAGCAAACCAACAAATGCATTACATCAATCATACTCAAATCATAAACCCTTAAACATGGCTTGATATACAATGAAAAAAACCAACAAGATCCATTAAACGCACTACACTTAACCCAGCACTAACCCATTTAAGGAGCCATGTGATGAAACTTAATTACCTATTTGCTTGCGCATTAATGTTGACAACCTATGCTTGCTCCCCCCAAAGCCCCGGCGAAAAGCCTCAGGGAGTTCTCACCGAAACCCAAAAGAAAACCTTACAAAAAGCGAAAGAAACCGAAGATGTAATAAAAAAGGCAGACGAAGAACGTCGCAAGCAGCTGGATGAAAACACAGAACAAAAATAAAGCCAATCTAGGCATCATTATGCTGGGTTGTATTCTCAGCCCAGCATTAGACCTTGATCTCGATAATCTTTTATATATACGCCAAAACTACCATCTTTGAGTGCACGCTTAATTAAAAACGTTTTTTCTAATTTTCCCGTTTCCACATTGGACAAGTCTATAACAACATTTTTGGCGAGTGGCTTGTCCTGTTTTTTCACCGCAATAACTTTTGGTAAGTGGCGAAATTTTGGGTTGGTTTCAAATACAATGGCTATTACACCATTCACCAGTTCAACTAGCGTGCCAGGCGGATACAAACCAACACTTTTTATAAATTCTAGCGCTAAGCGATCATCAAAATGTGTGCCGCGATCATTGAAAATAATTTTTAACGCTTCCGTCGAAGGAATACTCGGTGAATAGCAACGATCAGCTGTCATTGCATCATAAGCATCCACAATCGCAATAATTTTTGACATCTCCGATATGCCCGAAGATTTTAAACCCCGAGGATAACCAGAGCCATCCACTTTCTCGTGGTGACTATAAGCCACATCAATAGTACTGTTAGGAATACCTTTGGATGCCATTAACAAATTGCGGCCGTGGACAGCATGAGCTTTAATAACATTAAATTCCTGCTCGGTCAGCGAAGAAGGTTTATTTAACACATCTTGATCGACGCGCATTTTACCAACATCGTGCAATAGCCCGCATAAACCAATAGCCTCCAACTCCGCTTCACTCATACCGAGATGACGACCAAAGGCAATTGCAAGAATACACACATTTAAGCAGTGTTCTGCTGTGTATTCATCACGCGAACGAATTTTTGACATCCATATCAGGGCATCAGCATTGCGTAAAATACTGTGCACACAATCTTTAACGGTGTTTTTAGCTTGCTCGGAATTGATTGCATTACCAAAACGCAGGTCTTGCAATAATGTGCGCGTTAAGCGACGCGCTTCACGATAGGCCTCCAATGCCGCCGCATGCTCTGCCTTGGCATCAATTTTATTAATATAGGAGGCTTTTTTAGCGGGACTGTTAAGGGTGGTGCGCGCCTCTGGAGGAACCCATTCCTCCCTCACGGCGTCGATCCAAACATGTTGGGAATACTCAGCCACAGCCTCTATGTCATCCAAGCTTTCAATCACAAAACCTTGCATTAAAAAAGGCGTTTCCAACCAAGGTCTCTCAAGCTTTGAGACATACATGCCTATTTTCAATTCTGAGATGTGGATTTTTATCGTCTTTTCTGACGACTTCATATATCCGGGGCGTACTTCTTTGGGATCCAAGCTAACCTCGCTCTCTCACGTCTATTTTTTAATAGAGGTGTACATTCTTATATGATTATCTGATTGATCTTAGCTTAGCCGTTTTTTGCCCAAGAATAACGCGCAATTTGGCTGAAAAACAAAAAATACTAACAAGCAAGGGATTTATTACCGGTTCAATGTACTATCTCAGCATGATCTGGATTTTGCCTTATCCCAAAGCTGGTTCATTTCCCCAATGGAGGCTTCAACAAAAGGCTTACCAAGATTCTCCTCGATATAGTTAAAGCGCGCCTCAAACTTGTGGTTCGCTTTACGCAATGCCTGTTCTGGGTCTAATTTAAGGTAACGGCTGATATTGACAACCGCAAAGAGTAAATCGCCCAATTCTTCCTCAACGGCTTCCATATTCTTGTTAGCCAAAGCCTCTTCAACTTCGATTAACTCTTCGCGCACTTTGGCAATTGGGCCTTGAATATCATCCCAATCAAAGCCCACGCTAGCAGCACGTTTTTGTAACTTGGCGGCACGACTTAAGGATGGCAAATTAAGTGGAACATCGGCCAATAAACTCTGCGCGCCTTTGGCCTCACGCTCCTGCTGTTTAATGGCCTCCCAACGCGCTTTAACATCAGTAGGCAAGGTATGGCGATTGTCGATTTGACTGTGCAGAGTTCCGTCAGGAAACACATGTGGGTGGCGACGAATTAATTTTGCGACCAAATCAGAAACGATACCGGAAAATTCAAAACGGTTTTCTTCTTTACCTAGCTGACTGTAAAAAATGACTTGAAATAGTAAATCACCCAGTTCTTCTTTCAAGTGGGTGAAGTCTTGCTTTTCAATTGCATCGACCACTTCATAAGCTTCCTCCAATGTAGAGGGAGCGATGCTGGCATAATCTTGTTTAATATCCCAAGGACAACCAGTTTGCGGGTTGCGCAAACGTGCCATTAAATACAAAAGGTCGTCGATGGAGTAGACAGGTGTGTTCATACTATTTCTCACATACTCGAGAGCAATTTATCCATTTTTTCCAAATGCAGAATCAATGCAGTGCTTGGTAAGCCTAAGGCTTTGAAATACTCTTCCGCCATAGGTGTTACGCCGCTCACGCTGGGTAACGGCATGCGTTCGTCCACCATAAAATATAAACGCGGAATAAAAATAAACTGCAGCCATTGCGGAAAATTTAATGTATCTATAGCGAAAGGCGCTGTGCTTGATAAGGCTTCCTCAGAGGGCGTTTCAAATTCCCACAACCGCAACTCGCGCAATTCTTTTTCTATGTCAATTAAAATTTCAGCAACCGCAATGTGTTTATGCGACATCATTAAACTCCCACAGCACTACTTATGTACAACCTGAGTAAAGGGTGGCAGCGAATTTAAAATTGCCTTGCCGTAACGCTTAGTGATAATTCGACGATCTAATAAACTGATTTTTCCGCTGTCAGTTTCGGTGCGCAATAAACGCCCACAGGCTTGCACCAACTTTAGCGATGCATCGGGCACAGTGATATCCATAAAAGGGTTGCCGCCACGCGTTTCAATCCATTCAGATAAAGCCGCTTCAATAGGATCATCTGGCACAGCAAAAGGTAATTTCGCAATAATGACATGGCGACAATAGTCTCCGGGTAAATCCACGCCCTCCGCAAAACTAGCAAGACCAAATAAAATACTTCCCTCACCTTGATCAATTTTTTGCTTGTGTTGGGCAAGCATTTCCTGTTTGGAATTATCGCCTTGAATTAAAATAAGATCGCGCAATGAATCTGGCATTTCATCGTAAACCTCCAGCATTTGTTTGCGCGATGAAAACAATACCAACGAACCCTCAGTTTTATCCAAGATGTCAGGCAAATAATCGATCAACGAAATAGTGTGCGCATCCGCATTACTCGCATCGACCGCAAAGGCTGGAATTTCTAAGGTTGCTTGCGCAAAATTAAAAGGGCTTGGCACCACATGATAGCTACTGTCGGAAGGCGTACCGGCGCGCATTTGGAAACGTTGAAAGTTGCCCAGTGCCGTCAAGGTGGCTGAAGTAATCACAGCACCACAACATTTTTCCCACAAACTGTATTCTAAGGTTTTAGACGCGAGTATTGGGCTGGAGCAAACCTCTATATCCATCGATGCACCACTGTCTACGGGCGTCAGCCAACGGGCTTTAGGTACGCCACCCTGCGCATCTGGCACAGCATAACTCAGCCACAACTCACGATTAGCTTCCGCACGCGCTTGCCATGTGCCCAACACCGGAAAATTATTTTCTAAATCAATTTTGGGAACTGGACAGTAAGCATCTTCCATAGCCTCCGTTAATTCCGCACAACATTTTTCCAGCAATTCAGATAAGCGTGAAAAAGAGCGCTGTAACTCTACCGAAGGTAATAATAATTCTTGCGGAATCACGCCGCTTTCAAAACGGTAATTAGATTGACGATCCTCCACAGCAATTTGCTGCACCCATTCAGCCAGCAAGGGATAAACTTGATCAAGGCGCTGCTTGCAATCAATAAACGCTGCAGGCAACTGCTCAGCGTATCTATCCACATTACCCGCGCCGCTGATTTGCCCGAGAATAGCGCCTAAGCCTTTATTGCATTGATCTAACCATTTGCTGGTCGATGTGATACGCGAATGATGCGCAAAATGATTGAGGGCTTTTTGCGGTAAATGATGTCCTTCATCGAAGACATAAATAGTATCTTGCGGATCGGGTAATATAGCGCCGCCGCCCAAAGCTAAATCTGCCAAAACCAAATCATGATTTGTCACTATGCAATCTACACTGTGAAGCGAATCGCGCGCCTTAAAAAAGCTACAGGACGACACATTAGAACAGCGGCGCCCAGTGCATTGACGATGGTCAGTGGTAATAATTTGCCATTCATTTTGTTCGAGTGCCTGCGGCCAAGTATCGCGCTCACCATTCCACTTGTTGGAAGCCAGAGCTTCCATCATAGATTGATAAAGCTTGATGGTTTGCGCTGTAACGCTTGGCAATTCATCTTCGTAAAGTGCGCGCGTTGGGTTCATGCCGCTCTCGTATTCCGCCAGCAAATTATCAAGCTTACTTAAACATAAATAGCGGCCACGACCTTTTGCCAAGGCAAATGAAAATACTAATTCACTAAAACGTGCCAGCTCCGGTAAATCTTTATTGACGATTTGTTCTTGTAACGCGACAGTTGCGGTAGAAACTACCAATTTTTTTCCTAACGCTTTAGCGATAGCAATGGAGGGCAGTAAGTACGCAATCGTTTTCCCCGTACCTGTACCCGCCTCTACCACACAAATATGGCTACCCGCCTTTTCTGTAGGTAGACGTGCATTTTCATCGTCAAGCGCAATATTGCCGAGCGTTTTTGCAATTTCGGCAATCATCATTTTTTGACCGAAGCGCGCCGTTAAATTTTTATTTTCTAAAAATTTACTGTAGGCGCGTTGGATTTGCTGCTTGAGCTTTTCGCTTAACATGTATGAATTCAATGATGGGTGGCTAAGGTGCTGACCACAGGATTCGCATAAATACCCAAGGCAATTTCGCGATGCTCTTCCGGCATAGCATCTATACGGGCATTAAACTCCGTTTTTTCTGCTGCAAGACTTGTTGGGTCATAGGGAATTTGTTTATCGGTATACAGTACCGCCGGCACCTTTTTGTATAAACGCTCATAAGCAAAACAATTGGTTTTATGCAGCACATAATTGTGCAAAATTTGCTGATCTATATCCGCTACCAACTCATCGCCATCAGCATAGTCTTTGACCAATACATCGCCAAAGGCAACGTGCACATGACCTTTTTCACCGGCGATCCCCAAAGCAATGCTCTTTACATCTTCATGCTCTTCTTTTTGGTAGCTACCTTCGGTGCGGTGACAATAAAGTTCACGCGCCTTTAGTGCATCACAAGGATCTAATTCATAAGAAATAGAAACCGGCACAATGCGCAATTCACGCACATAATCAGCAAAACTTTCGGTTTTGGGCTTATTGAGCGTTAGCATACCTAAGACAGCAGAATTCGTTTTGTCGCAACCATCTTTGGCACGGCCTTCGCGTTGAGCGATCCAAATACTGCTGTGCTCATTCACAATAGAATGATAAATATATGCCGATAAATGTTTTGCCGCTTTTAGTTTTTCACGCGGCGCCTTCGCAGAACGGTTCACGATAAAACTTTTATTCAAACGCATAAGATCTGACACATAAGGTTTAGTCAGCAGATTATCGCCAATAGCGATGCGTAAGGTATTGCAATGGTTGTGATAGAGGCTCCAGTTCACAAATGCTGGATCCATAGCAATATCGCGGTGGTTGCTGATAAACAAATAGGGTTTGGTTGAATCAAGCTTGTCCAATCCCGAAATTGTCAATGCCGTTGTTTTTTCGGCAAGCATGGCCGACATGTAGTTTTCCACCACATGCTGAAAACCATCAACATCGTGCACACCGGCCAGCTGCTCAGTTAATTTGATTTTTACCAACGGCCTTATCACCCAACCTAACCATTTACTCAAGCGGGGAAACTTTAACTTTGCTATGGCATCAGCAAGTTCTGGGTCGGCTAAAAGACGGTCTAGGGTTGAGCGAACTTCAGAATCGTGGTACGGGCGAATATCATCAAATTGGGTCATGCTGGAATCACTTGTTTAACAGAAGAAATCTCTAACCTGTAAGCTGGAATAAAGCGCCACGGTCAGTGAAAATAGCCGCACAACATACCGAAAAGAGGCTCAAAATGCCACCTACAAAACGGATACCCGCCGGATCGCCCTGCCCGTGCGGCAGCAAACTCAACTTAGCTACCTGCTGCTTGCCCTATATTGAGGGTAAGCTGCAGGCACCGACAGCAGAGGCATTGATGCGTTCGCGTTACACCGCCCATGCGCTGGTCGCAACGGATTATCTCTGGAACACCTGGAGTCCCGCCACTAGGATTCGCTCAACCAAAACCGAGATAGAAGATTGGGCAAACAGCTGTGAGTGGTTGGGCTTACAAATTGTGAGCACTCAAGCAGGTCAAGTACAGGATTATGATGGAGTCGTCAGCTTTATCGCTATCTACCGGCAAAATAACCAACTTAAACAGCACAAGGAAATATCTATATTTGAAAAAGTGGGCTCGCAATGGTTTTATCGCGATCACCAATAAGAGTCTTTATGACCATAAATACATCATTGGGATTATTTGTGATCTAAGTAGCGCTGTAAGGAAAATGTTGCCTTCTATCGGTTTTTATAATCGACTCATCGTTATTTGCGCTCTAGTATTGCTAGTTGATAATAAACTCTAACCTTTAAAAAACCAGCTACACTCTGCCTAGTCGCATTGACGAGTTAGTTTTCACTCTTAAAAGTTTCCCGATAAATGAAAATTCTCTTAGTAGAAGACAGCGCCACGCTACGCTACGCCATGCGCAATTATATTATTGATGCTGGCCACACTCCGCTTATCGCTCAAAGCGGTGAAGAAGCGCTGCAAATGCTGGAGACGACACCTGTCGACATGATCATCATGGATGTGGAAATGCCAGGACTAAATGGCTTTGAAACAACACGTTTAATTCGCGAATGGCTGGGCGGCCACTGGATTCCTATTATTTTCGTCACTGGCCGAAACGAGGATGAAAGTTATCGCGAGGGAATAGAAGCTGGCGGGGATGATTATTTGATCAAGCCTGTCAGCGCCATGATTATCAAGGCTAAAATCAGAGCCATGGAACGCATTACCGAAATGCGCGACCAACTCAACCAGCTCAATGCTGAATTAGAAGCCCTAAGCCAATTAGACAGCCTCACTCAAATTTACAATCGTCGCACGTTTAATGAAATGGCTCAGCAACAATGGTTGCTGGCTGCGCGTCAACAAAGTCCGATTAGTTTGCTGATGATCGATGTTGATCATTTTAAACTGTTCAATGATCACTACGGTCACCCTGCTGGCGATGTTTGCCTAAAAAAAATCACCCAAGCCATCCGCAACTGCCTGCATCGCCCCTACGACCTCTTGGGTCGCTACGGCGGTGAAGAATTTATCGTCCTGCTACCCGAGACGGATAGTCAAGGTGCATTGAAAGTGGCGCAGCAAATTATTGATGAAATGGAAAAACTGGAATTGCGTCACGATGTATCCCCCACACATCCGTACGTAAGTTTGAGTATTGGCGGCGCAAGTTGCAGCCACATTAGTTCCTATTCGCTAGAAGAATTAATAAAACGCGCCGATCGCACACTTTACAAGGCTAAACACAGTGGCCGCAATCGCGCACTTGTAGATGATATCGCCACTCACCGAACCATTTTGGTGGTAGAACACGATATCGAAATGACAAAATCACTCACGCAAATGCTTACACCCCAATTTAATATTTTGTACACCGAAAATACTGAAGAGGCATTGGATATTTGTTTAGACATTCATCCAGATGCGATTATTATGAATACCAGTATTGCAGATGAAAACGATGAGCGCCTATGTCGACAACTGGCACGCAATCAAAAGACCAGTGTGATTCCCATTATTTTAATTTCTGAAACCAGCTGTTACGCCCGCCCTATTTCCGACTCAACGATTGGAATTCGCGGTTGCTTAGAAAAACCCATCGACAAAGAAGCGCTGTTACAAAAATTGCAGTTTGTAATTAATTAACGTGACTTCCTCAACAAATACAATCCAAAAACCGTACAAGCTGCAATCGGAAATAGAACCGCAACAAACGGTGAAAAGCCAAACACTAAACTCGACGGCCCAAATAAACGTTGTACAATTTCAAATACTACACCAAACATCACACCGGTAAATACTCGCTGCCCCATAGTCACGCTGCGCAGTGGGCCAAAAATAAATGAAATCGCAATTAACACCAAACTCGCTGTTGCCAAAGGGTCAAGCACTTTTTGCCAAAAGGACAAACTATAATCGTTGTTTTCAATATGCTGGTCGCGCAGATAATTGATGTAATAGTACAAATTGCGAATCGACAAGTTGTGCGGATCCAACACCAGTACATTTAATAAATTCGGAGTCAGTTGTGTATCCCAGCGACGCGACACCACATTTTCAACTTGTGTAGCGTCTTCATTGATATGTGTAATTGCAACGTCTTCCTCTTGCCAATGATCCCCTTGATACGTAGCCTGTTTGGTAAAACTGGCAGATACTAATTGACGCTGATCATTTAACTGATAACGGCTTAAACCATAGATCACACCACTAGGGAGCACGGCATCGAAATGCATGAATTCATTCGCTTCATGATTCCATAGTGTTTGCTGCGACTGTTTAACCGACATTTTTAACGCAATGGCTTTGCGATTAATGGCCATCTGCTCTGAGTAAGGCGCTACATACTCACCCACCAACAATTGCAATATCATAAAAACAATGGCGGGACGTAACGCCATCCACACAATACGCGCCGTTGAAACACCCGCAGCACGCACTATTACCAATTCACTGGAGGTCGCCAAGGCACCCAAACCAGCCAAGCAGCCAATCAAACAGGAAAATGGAATCAGCGAATTAATGATATTAGGCATTTTTAACACCACATTAATCATTGCCTCTAAAGAGGTGTAATTATCTTTAATGGCTTGCAACTGATCAATCAACGTGAAAATAAAAAACAAAGAAGTAAATACAAAAAGCGTTAAAGCAATTGCATTAAAAACCGTAGAGGAAATGTAACGACTAATCTTACGCATTTACATTGCTCTCCGTTGCCCGATGTTTACTTCGAATTAAGCGCTCCCAATTAAACAGCAGCCATCCCACAAATAAAAATGCAGTATGTACCACCCACAAACCCGGCAGTATTGGCCACTTACCGCTCACCATGAGCCCACGCACACTACTTAAAAATACGTAATAAAAGACAAAAACTAAAAACGCGGGCAATATTTTTAAATAACGCCCTTGTCGCGGATTCGTTTTACTAAAAGACACCGCCAACAAAGTAACGACAAAAACCATAACCGGTAATGAGATGCGCCACTGCAATGTAGTGCGCTCTACGCGATCATTAGAAAACAATAATGCGCGTGTGGGCTTTGCGTCATCTTCATTTGCGTAATCGCCTGATAACTCTACCGGAGGCATATACTGCCCATAGGTCGAGAAGTGGGTTACACGAAATTCCGCTGTCCCAGGCTGCCCTTCATATCGATAACCATTGTGCAAAACTAAATAGCGCTGATTATAAGTTTCATGTTGAATTTGTTCGCCACTATCAGCAAACAGCACCATGGGTTCACCGTTGTTAGAAGCGCTATTACGCGCAACAAAGACCTGATTGAGCGTTTTGTGATTATTCGTAATTTCATTTATGTAGGTAATCGTTTGACCTTGACCAATAGACTGAAAGCGACCCGCATTTAAAATATCAAACTCACTACGATTCTGTTGCTCATCCAACACCTTCGCATACATTTCTATACCGCGTGGCGCCAACCAAAAACTAAATACTGCAACCAGCAATGAAATAAATGCAGCAGGAATTAAGGTAATACCGATCAACTGACGCTGACTCAACCCGCAGGCAAAGAGCACCACCATTTCGCTGTCCATATAAAGGCGACCATAAGCGAGTAAAATGGCGATATAAAATCCCAAAGGTAAAATAATTTGTAAAAAATCAGGCATGCGATAGCCAATCATTTCAAATAACACATTCACCGCGTATTTACCGGCGGCGGCATCGGCTAATAAATTGACAAAGCGCAGACTTAAAAAAATCAACAGCAAGGCAAAGCACACTGCAAAGGTGCTTACCAAAATATCCCTACTGAGATAGCGAAAAATAATCACGCACATTTCCCCAACAATTGCTTACATCAAATGACCGCGCTGTTTAAAAAACAACCTTCACCTAAAAAGCCGACAGCAAACAATAAAGTCTGCTAAACACAAGCACCTAAAATATGGCATTATCACGTACCCGCAAAGGTTTGTCTTGGAACTTTTATGATTAGCGTGTAAAAGCCGCTATCGACTTTGCGCACCCTATTTATTGTCTTGAGTACATATTGAGGACGCTCTATGCAAATTTCTGCCAAAGTTTTGGATGCCGTAAAACACTCCAGCCAATGCCTTGTGGTAACCGCTTTTGAAGGAGGCAAACTGTCCAACGCGGCTAGCGCGATTAATGCGGCCGATGCAAAACACGTGGAAAGTCTGCTCAAACGTGAAAAGTTTGAGGGCAAAGCAGGCCAAGCTCTGCTGCTGCTCAACCCACAAGGTATTGCCGCAGAACGTTTGTTAGTGGTTGGCCTGGGAGCCCAAGACAAACAAGGTCAAATCTCAGCCGACAACTTTCGCAAAGCCCTGCAAAAAATTCCCGACGCATTAAAACCTACCCCCTGTAACGAATTAACTATTGCTCTAGACGATATCAAGGTTAGCGACAAAGATGCCGAATGGCAGGCTCGTCAAGCGGTGGAAACCCTTATTACCAGTCAACACCGTGCCGACAGCTTAAAAAGTAAACCCGCCGAACCCAGCTTCATACCTACTAAAGTAACATTGGGCTTCGCTAAAGCGCAGGTAAGCTTGGCCAGCAAAGGTATCAAAATCGGCCAGGCCATCGCCAAAGGCGTTAACTTCGCCCGCGAGCTGGGCAACCTGCCCGGCAATATCTGTACCCCAACCTACCTTGCCAACGAAGCCAAAAAGCTGGCTCGCAATCAGACAGCATTGAGCGTAAAAGTTCTGGAAGAAAAAGCCATGCAAGAGTTGGGCATGGGTTCACTCTTATCGGTATCAGCAGGCAGCGAGCAGCCGGCTAAATTGATTGTCATGGAATACAAAGGCGGCAATAAGAAAGACGCTCCCATCGCTTTCGTCGGCAAAGGCATCACGTTTGATACAGGCGGCATCAGCTTGAAGCCCGGTGCAGCTATGGATGAAATGAAATACGATATGTGCGGTGCCGCAAGCGTACTGGGCAGTTTCAAAACCTTAGTGGAATTACAATTACCCATCAACGTGGTGGGCATCATCGCCGCCAGTGAAAATATGCCCAGTGGCAAAGCCACCAAACCAGGTGATATTGTTACCTCAATGTCCGGCCAGACCATTGAAATTCTCAATACCGATGCCGAGGGCCGTTTGGTCTTGTGCGATGCACTTACCTACACGGAACGCTTCAAACCCAAAGCCGTTATTGATATCGCCACCTTAACAGGCGCCTGCGTAGTGGCATTAGGTAACCATGCCAGCGGATTATTCAGCAACAATGAGGCACTGGCACAGGCAATTTTAAAAGCTGGTCAAACGGCTAATGATCGTGCATGGCAAATGCCACTGTGGGACGACTACCAAAAGCAGCTCGACAGCAACTTTGCGGATATTGCCAATATTGGTGGCCCCGCAGGTGGCAGTATTACAGCGGCATGCTTTTTGTCCCGTTTTACCAAAAAGTTAGTTTGGGCACATTTGGATATTGCCGGTACCGCATGGTTGTCAGGTGCCGCAAAAGGTGCAACGGGTCGCCCTGTACCCTTGTTAGTCCAATATTTGCTGGATAACCAATAAGCCCTATGACTCAAGTCGACTTTCATATTTTGCAAGAGACCAGCGTGGAGGCGCGCTGGTTGTACACTTGCCGTTTTATTGAAAAGGTAGAACGCTTGGGTCACCACATTTTAGTGGTGGTAGATTCGTCCGCAGATGCAGAAGCATTGGATGATCTACTTTGGAGCTTTAAACCAGAAAGTTTTATTCCCCACCAAATTTTAGGGGGTGATGAAGACGTAAAGGTAGAAATCACTCACACAGCAGAAGCGGGTAAACACCAGGATGTACTCATCAATATGAGTCGTCACATCCCCGAACATTTTAGCCGCTTCGCACGCGTCGCCGAAATTGTGATTCAAGAACCAATTATTTTAGAAAACACACGCGAACACTACCGTTTTTACAAGCAGCGGGGTTATCCTATTACGCAACACAAACGCTAGATGCCAACTTATTATTTATGAGATTTTTTGTTTATAGGACCTTTGCACCAAAAGGTGTTGCGCTATTAGCACAAAGCTATGATCCACATACACTTGAATATATTTTTTATACCCCGATCAAGCTTCTGTGAAATGTGGGTTTTGGATCATACAACCGTGCTCACACTGCAAAATAATTTTTCGCACGAAGTACTTTTTATAGTTCAACCCTGACGGCAAAATTTTCGAGGTGTTTCTGGTGGAAACCAAAACAAAAACCAAAGCGGCCATGCTAACCGAACTTGAGTCGATTAAAGGTTTACTGCAAGAAGAAGATGATATTCCAATTTTGCAGGAAGTTATGGACTCGGCAAGCGCTATGGAATACGACGAAATTCCATCAGATACATTACCCAGCACACCTACAGCCACCTTGCATGAGATAACCACGTCACCCGAAACTAAAAAGAACACGACCAAAACAGTTTACGAAGAACAGCAGGATTTTTTTCACAGTTTCGAGGCAAATGCTACACACACCAAGGAACAGCATGATTTGTTAGACGCACTCAGCGATCTAGAAAGTAAAACAACCGAAGTCACTACACATAAACTGCTCAGTGACGCACACAAAACCCCAAGCCTGCGCACTAGTTTGACCAAAGCATCCGGCGAAAACCCTTTTTTGCCGGAACATATTCGCGCACGTTTGCACGGCAATAATCCACCGCCATTATTTGCCAATGAAACTGCCCGTAAAATTGCGGGCAGCAGCACACCATCACGATTATTAGGCAGCTTATCAGCACAAGCCCATTTAACACACCACAGCGCGTTTAAATCCAACCACCCGCAACAGGATTTGATTGATAGCATCATCCAAAAAATAATGCCTGACATTGAAAAAGAGTTACGCCACAAATTAGAGTTGATGACGAGAAGTATGCTTGACGAACTCAATAGGCATTAATATTTTATTCAAATAAATCTTAATGCAATAAAAAAAGGGGGTGAAAATTCACCCCCTTTTTTTATTGCCAAAGTTAATCTTCAAAATTACATAAAAATATAATCTTCACGCGGAAAGTAGCGTTCCGGTTTAATATCATCTATAGCCACTTTATTCACGACCAAACCATTAACATCAGACAGCACGCGATTTATCAGCGGCAACTCTTGGTTACGCTTAATAGACTCCACCAAAGCATTGCCCCAGATGACAATATGACGCGTATAAATGCGCCGATCTTTTTTATTTTTTGCCCACTCGCAAGCGATGCCCAAACCAATTAAGTCCATCTTGGTTTTAATCTCTGCTGCCGTTGCAGGATCATTTACACCATGTAAAGAATCAACCGTTACTTTAGTCCAACCGTTATGGTAAAGCTCCCATCCTTCATAAAAGCGTACAACCCACAACAAATACTCATCTAAATCTTCGTTTTTCTTATTGTCCAAGTCCGACTCGAAATGCGCCACAAAAACCTCGCGCGCAGGAATGTCTTTGGGCCAGTTTGCCTGTTGCGGTGGGTGACTGACACAAGAGGATAAGAAGAGTATGGCGCAAACAATAACACTACTTTTGATTTTCATAATGACACGTGCAGGTTGTAAATTTAATAAATATATATTGAGAGTATGACAATTGAGCAACAGGAACAATTACACAAATTGAGCCGCGGCATAACCAGAAGCCCACGCCCACTGAAAATTAAAACCACCCAAATGCCCCGTCACATCAACCACTTCGCCGACAAAAAATAATCCTGGTTGTTGTTTAGCCTCCATTGTTTTAGAGGATAGGCAATCCACATCCACGCCGCCTAAGGTTACTTCAGCAGTACGATAACCTTCCGTTCCTGCGGGCATTATTTCCCATGCATGAAATACCTCTGCAATAGCGAGAATCTCTTTGGACGAATATTGGTTAATCGGGCGAATGTCACCTGCGAAACTGCAAAAACATTGTGCAATACTTTTAGTCAGCAATTCACCCATAATAGTTGTTAACAACACTTTAGGACGCGCTTGCTGTTGTAGTTGTAAATAGGCAACTAAATCCATTTTGGGCAGTAAATTAATAGTAATCTTCTCCCCCGGCTGCCAATAAGATGAAATCTGCAGTACTGCAGGTCCACTTAAGCCGCGATGCGTAAACAATATATTTTCAGTAAAACTTTGTGTACCGCAGCTTATCGCTACCTCAGCGGCATTACCCACACATTCCTGTAAAGGAGCCAACTGATCTGGCGCTAAAGTAAAAGGAACTAAACCTGGGCTCCGCTGCTTCAATGTCAAGCCAAATTGCTCCGCCACTTGATAGCCAAAACCTGTAGCACCCATGGTGGGAATTGAAAGACCGCCGGTTGCAATCACCAAGGACTCGCATTCAATTTCGCCCAAGCTTGTTACCAGCTTGTAACGCAACGGGAGACTTTCGCTGGGTAATGCACTAACAGTGTCTATCGTGCAATGGGTAAAAATTCGTGCACCTGATTGATCGCATTCGGCCAATAATAAATTCAGAATATCCTGCGCTTTATTATCGCAAAATAATTGACCCAACTTTTTTTCATGATAGGCAACGCCGTGCTTTAACACTAATGCAATAAAATCCCACGGGGTAAAACGTGCCAAAGCTGATTTACAAAAATGCGGATTAGTGGACAAAAAATGTTTGGGCATGACCTCCATGTTGGTGAAGTTACAGCGCCCACCACCGGACATGAGAATTTTTTTACCGACTTTGTTGGCGTGATCCAGCACCACAACATTTCGCCCACGCGCCGCTGCAGTGGCGGCACACATTAAACCTGCGGCGCCGGCACCAATAATAACAACATCAGTTTGTTGGGGAATTGTCATAGGGGAATAGAGCGTTGCGAATCGTCAGCGACTCGCAACTTAACGTGTTAAATGCAATTTAGGTACGAGGTAAAGTCACACCGCGCTGACCTTGGTACTTGCCGCCGCGATCTTTGTAAGAGGTTTCACACACTTCATCGCTTTCAAAAAACAGCATTTGCGCTACGCCCTCATTCGCATAAATTTTCGCGGGTAGCGGCGTGGTGTTAGAAAACTCCAAGGTTACGTGGCCTTCCCACTCAGGCTCCAAAGGCGTTACGTTCACGATAATACCGCAACGCGCATAGGTGGATTTCCCCAAACACACAGTTAAAATCGAACGAGGAATACGAAAATACTCAACTGTTCTGGCCAACGCAAAAGAATTGGGCGGAATAATGCATACGTCGCTTTTAATATCCACAAAACTTTTTTCATCAAAGTTTTTAGGGTCTACCACGGTGGAGTGAACATTGGTAAAAATTTTAAACTCATCCGCACAACGTACATCGTAGCCGTAACTAGAAGTACCGTAAGAAATCAACCGGGCACCAGCCGCATCGTAGCGTACTTGGCCCGGCTCAAAGGGTTCAATCATGCCGTGTTGTTCAGCCATGCGGCGCATCCACTTGTCGGATTTGATGCTCATTGTTGCTCCCAATACGAAGTCTAAGACGGGGCGGCATCATAGCTGGTTTCGCTCGGGTTAAAAACTCCCTCGGCTCAGATTAGGTTTTTAAACTCTCAATTAAGGTCGATAAGAACATGGGATGAACGCATCTTTACACTGACTGCCACTCCCAGCCTAGATAAGCCCTTCTCAGCTCTATATAATGCAATGTAATCGTTTACATTAAAAGTGTGAGCGATATCAATAATCATAATGAACTCGCTGTATCCCGGAGATAAAAATGAGAACCTTCAACAATATCGCCTTAACCGGCTTTTTTAGTTTCATCCTAGCTGCCTGTGGCGGGGGTGGAGGCGGCAGTGGTAGCCAATCTACACCCACACCAACGACCAGTACACCAATCAGCAGCTTATCAAGCAGTAGCTTAGTAAACTCATCAAGCAGTACATCAAGTAGTTCGTCCAGCAGCTCATTAAGTAGCTCCAGCGCAATAGTTAGCTCAGCCGTCAGTTCTACACTGACACCGGCAGCAAATGTTGATGCAGGTAAAGACCAATTAGCGATCAGTGGCAACACGGTAACGCTCACTGCTACTGGTAATGGCAATTCAGTGGCGCCTTTTACCTATCAATGGAGCCAAGTCAGTGGCCCAAGTGTTAGCTTAGCAACCGCTAATACGGCAACGACCAGTTTTCTAGCACCCGCCTCGGCAGTACCGGTGAAGGCACTCTTTAAAGTCGTAGCAACAGATAAAAATGGTAAAGCTTATACGGATACTGTCGCGGTGAATATTGTGTCGGCTAGCGCGGTGAAACGCTACGAAGCCGAATCATCCACTGGGGTTGTGCTTTCAGGCACGCAAGTTGCCAGTACCCTCACCGGCTACTCAGGCACCGGCTATGTCACGGGTTACGATGGAAAAGATACTGAAGCCACAACGTGGACGATTGATTTTGCAACCGATGGCTATTACAAAATTGATGTAGGTTATCAAGTGACTGGCTATAAAGAGTTTAATCTGACCATAGATAGCACCACCGTAACTGGTAAAATGCCTTTTATTGATAATAACTTTCATGCTAATAGCGCCGGAACTTTTTGGCTCAGCAAAGGCACCCATACTTTCAGAATCAGCGGCGGATGGTCATGGTACAACCTTGACTACCTTGAATTTACCCCCATGCCTGCACCGGCTTTGCCGCAATCAGTGGATGCCGGACCATCCGACCCTAATGCGAACACCAAAACCAAGGCGTTGTACGCCTACATGACCAGTCTCTATGGAAAACAAGCACTTTCTGGTCAACAAGATGCAGAGGAGCTAACCACCATCTTCAATACAACAGGAAAATTACCGGCTATTTATGCATGGGATTTAAATGCGTATGACAGTCTTTCGATTAATGCTTTGGGCTTGCCACAAAGTGATCCCATAAAAACAGGGACGATCGAAGACTTCATCAACAAAATTAATACCAATAAAGAAATTGCCAGCTTGATTTGGCATTGGCACTCACCGACTGATGCGAAAAGCACCGTCAATCCATGCCCAACCTATCCCGCCGGTACAGCTGATAACGATAAACACTGTTGGTGGAACAGTATGTATACCGTGCACACCAATATTAATCTCAGCGCGGCTATGGCTGACCCGAGCAGTACTACTTATAAAGCTATAGTGGCTGACATTGATCGCATTGCCGTACAACTGAAAAAACTGCAAGACGCAGGTATTACGGTGCTTTGGCGCCCATTACACGAAGCCGATGGCGCGTGGTTTTGGTGGGGAGCATCTGGCGCTGACAGCTATAAAAAACTCTGGCGTTTAATGTATGACCGCTTGACGAATGTTAACCAATTGCACAATTTGATTTGGGTGGAAACGATTGGCGACCCCAGCTGGTATCCAGGTGATGATGTAGTGGATTTTGTGGGAGTAGATGCATATCTCTCCGATAAACATGATCCTATAAATGGCCCCTGGGAAACCATGTTGGAGCGTTTTGATGGGCACAAGATGGTAGTGCTCAGTGAGTTCGGGGGAGTACCTTTTATCGACGAAATGCAAGCGCGTGGAGTTTGGTGGGGTTACTTCGCTAGCTGGAATGATCGCGATCCCAGCAATCCACTTGGCCCCAAAAAGATGACCACACAAGAACTGATTAGTATCTACACATCTGCGGCAGTACTCACCAGTGATGAGGTTAATATCCCACAATAAATTTTTGCAGAATTAAACACTGCATAAAAACGCCGACAGTGATTAGCTTGTCGGCGTTTTTCATACGGCCATACGAGAAATCGCCTTAATCGTCGCTAATTTCAATTTCCGGCACTGCTTGCGCATCCAAATTTTGCAACCACAATTTAGCCGATAATTTTCGCGCTATATCTCGATAGATGTTACTCACTGCCGACTCAGGGTTTGCGGCTACAGATGGTTTACCACTATCGGCATCTTCGCGAATAGAGAGATGTAATGGCAAAGAACCGAGTAATTCGGCCTGATAATCGCGTGCGATTCGCGCACCACCACCCTCACCAAAGATATGCTCTTCATGACCGCAATTGGAGCAAATATGGATCGCCATATTCTCCACCACACCTAATACCGGAACATTCACTTTACGAAACATTTCGATGCCCTTTTTCGCATCGAGTAAAGCAATATCTTGCGGCGTGGTTACAACCACTGCGCCCGTTACAGGGACTTTTTGTGCAAGGGTAATTTGAATATCACCGGTGCCTGGCGGCATATCAATTAATAAATAATCCACATCGTGCCAATAGGTTTGCGTCAACAATTGTTGCAAGGCGCCACTCACCATAGGGCCGCGCCACATCATGGGCGTATTTTCATTCACCATAAATCCCATAGAATTAATTTGAAGACCATGAGCCTCAACCGGCACCATAAACTGCTGGTCATTGTGCTTAATCACTTGCGGCGGGCGTTCAGGTGCACCTAGCATTTGCGGCTGGCTTGGGCCGTAAATATCCGCGTCCAACACCGCCACACGGGCACCTTCAGCAGCTAACGCCAAAGCCAAGTTTGCGGTAGTAGTAGATTTACCTACTCCGCCCTTGCCCGAAGCGACCGCAATAATATTTTTCACCTCAGGCAAGGCCTGCTGCGAATTGGCTGCAGGATTGGCGTATACCGTCCAACCAATATCCAATCCAACCTGCTCTGCCCCTAGAGCTTCCAAAGCTTGGTTTACCGCCAAGGCGATGATTTGATGAACACTATTCGCAGGGTAACCCAGCAGCAAATGTATATCCACGCGAGCACCTTGGATCGCGATATCAGTCACTGCGCTCAGGCTGATTAAATCGCGGCCTGTCGTTGGCTCTATAACCCGTCGTAAAGCTTGCTCAATAGTAGATTTTGTTAGGGACAACATGGAATAACCTCTTTTTCATACGAATAAAAAGGGCACCATCAGGTGCCCTTTTTGTTTTTTTACATTGTATCAGCTCATAAGCCAAGGGTGTTCAGTGCACCGGCTATTCCGTCAAGCCATGCTCCAAATCTTCAATATGTTTTCTATCCAAATGATGGTCCTTGGCTAAGAGAACATAAACCGAAGGCAGCACGAAGAGGGTGAAGAAGGTACCAATCGCGATACCGAATACCAAAACCACGCCGATAGAATTACGTGCATGAGCACCTGCACCACTTGCGAAAATCAAAGGCACATGGCCCGCTACTGTGGCAATACTGGTCATCAACACGGGGCGCAAACGAATCACCGCCGCTTGACGTATTGCATCCATCTTAGCCACACCTTGCTCTTGTAAACGATTCGCGAACTCCACTACCAAAATACCGTTCCGCGCGATTAAGCCCATGAGAGTTACTAAGCCCACTTGCGAATAAATATTTAATGTACTGGAAAATGAATCCGTAAAGAAATGCATCTGTGCATTAGGCATACGTATAAAAGTAAACACTAAGGCGCCGAAAATCGCCAAAGGAACCGAGCCCGCCAAAATAACAATTGGATCACGGAAACTATTGTATTGCGCAGCTAGCACCAAGAAAATCATGGTAATTGCCATCAAGAATGCCGGCAGGAAAGTATTGCCTTCTCGTTTTAACTGACGCGATTCGCCGGTGTAATCCAAACTGTAACTCTTGGGTAAAATTTCTTTGGATTCAGTCTCTAACCACTCCAAGGTTTCGCTTAGAGGTTTGCCACTCACAGCGCTGATTTTCACCGAATTTAACTGCTGCATACGACTAATACTACGCGGTGCAGTGGAGTGTGTCAGTGTGGCAATTTGATCCAACCGAATCAGTTTATTATCAGGGCCAGTCACATACAATTTGGTTAAATCTTCCGGTGTTAAACGCTCGTTGCGCTTCACTTCTGGAATGACTTTATAACTTTGTCCGGCCATATTAAAACGGTTGACATAACCACCACCGAGCAAGGTTCCCAAGTCATTAATGACTTGTTGCATATTCAAACCAAGATCTGCGACTTTTTCACGGTCAATACTCAGTTGATAATCCGGTTGATCAACTTTCATATCCAAAACACTAAAATAGAAAATACCGCTGGTATTCATTTTCTGTTGAAGCTTGATGGCGTAGTTGTAAATTTCCTTTGAGTCTTCCGTAGAGGCAATAACAAATTCAACTGGAAATTGACCTCCGCCAGGCAAGGCTGGGGGCGTAATGGGCAAAATACGCACGCCGGAAATTTCCGATAAAGACTTCTGCACTTCAGGCAATACATCAAACACAGTGCGCTTACGTTCATCCCAAGGTTTTAACACCATGCCAGAGAAACCACCGGTGGGAAATGTTATCTGGAAAGTAAAATCTGTCTCGGGATTATCCATAAATGTTTTGTTCACAATTTTGGCATAATGCGATGACTGCTCCATAGTGGCATTCGCTTGTGAATCTACAATACCAAATATAACGCCCTGATCTTCTGTAGGTGCCAACTCTTTAGGCGACATGTTATAGAGTGGAAAACACAGCACTGAAATTCCAATCCAAAAAATATAAACTGCCCAACGATTTTGCAAAGATACATTTAATTTTTGACTGTACCAATTCTGGAAACGATTAAAGGGTTTGGCTAAAGGCGCTTCAATTTCACGGTGAGATTTGAGTAAACGTGAACCCAACATAGGCGATAAAGTAATAGCAATAATCGCAGAAATTGTAATGGCACCAGCCAGTGTAATCGCAAATTCACGGAATAATGTTCCGGTTAAACCACCTTGCAAACCAATAGGTACATACACCGAAATCAATGTGACGGTCATTGCCAAAATGGGACCCGCTAACTCACGCGCAGCAACGATAGAAGCATTAAATGGTGTCATACCCTCTTGAATATGTCGTTCAATGTTTTCCACCATTACGATGGCATCGTCTACCACTAAACCAACGCAAAGTACGATGGACAACAGCGTCAGCAAATTTAACGAGAAGCCGCAGAGTTGCATAATAAATAGCGCCCCCACCAATGACAGTGGAATCGCCAATACCGGAATAATTACCGAACGACTAAAGCCTAAGAACAAAAAGATAACGATAACGATAATCAGCAAAGTTTCTGATAGAGTTTTAATGACTTCATGAATGGCCGAATCAATGTACTTAGTGCCGTCATACGCAACTGCACCTTTCAAACCAGAGGGCAAATCTTGTTTGATTTTTTCCATCTCTTTCGTAACATTGCGAATAACTTCCAACGAGTTTGCATTGGGTGCAACCCATACGCCCATAAATACAGCAGTATCACCTGAATAGTTAACTTCAGTGTTGTAATCCTCGGCACCAAGGACCACATCAGCAACATCCTCCAAACGGATTGTGCCTTCTGTGGTGTGGCGTACTACCAAGCGCTTAAATTCATCTGCCGATTTTAAATCAGTATCCGCACGCAAATTTACTTGCGTATATGAGCCGCGCGTTTGACCAATAGCTGCTTGCACATTGTTTGCAGCCAATGCTTGACGCACTTCACTGGGAGAAACATTTAACGCAGCCAAACGATCTGATTTTAGCCAAATACGCATTGCAAAGGTACGACCACCCAACACCTCAGCTTTTTGTACACCTGCAATCGCGGTTAAGCGTGGTTGCACAGAACGGGTCAAGAAATCGGTAATTTGGTTTTGTTCAAGAATTTTTGAATTAAAGGTCAAATAGGCAGAGGCAAATTGGTTATCGGCAGAAGCCACGGTAATCGCAGGAACCTCAGACTCCGGTGGCAAATTACCACGAACCTGGTTCACCTTGGCACTGATTTCAGTCATCGCCTTGAGCGGATCATAATTCAATCGCAGGTGTACATTAATAGTCGATAAACTCATTGCACTACTGGATTCAATGTAATCAATGCCATCCGCTGAAGCGATTGCACGCTCAATGGGCGAGGTAATAAACCCGCGAATTAATTCAGCATTCGCACCCACATACACGGTACTAATTGTAATAACTGCAATATCGCTACGTGGATACTGACGCACAGAAAGAGACGTGGCAGCCTGTATACCTGTGATTAAAATCAGCAGACTTACCACGATTGCAAGCACAGGTCGCTTGATAAATATATCGGTAAATTTCATAGTAAAAACTCAATGATGTTTGAGTGAAAATAATCTACAGCCAATTTTTTGGGGCTAACCCTAATCGGCAATTTGATCAGCACTAAAACGAGACAACTCAATTATCAACAGGATTAGGATTAGCTTTAAAATCAGGCTGCGCTGTTTTACCAATTACCACTGACTGACCGTTGGTTAATTTAAAGGCGCCCGCACTCACCACTTGCTCTCCCGCTTTAACACCATCGGCAATTTCTACCAAATCACCGCGTGCTTTACCCAATCTCACAAATTGCTGACGGGCTTTTAAATTACCTTTTTCTTTGTCTTTTTCGACTACAAATACCGTATCGCCAAAAGGCGCAAAAATAACGGCTGTACTAGGCACAGCCAATACTTTTTGCGGATTGGAAAGCGTTACCGTCACTTCTACCGCCATACCAGGTACAAATTGGTTATTGGTGTTTTCTAACGACGACTGGACGGTGGCATTGCGCGTTGTAGCATTAATTTCAGCGCCAATTGCGGTTACTTCACCTTTCACAACATTATTAGAACCATCACCCAATTGCACAGTCACGGGTAAACCCTTTGTCATTTGCACTAACCAAAATTGAGGAACCGGGAAATTAACACGCACACGATTAGTCGCTTGCAGAGATACAATTGCAGTACCAACGGGTAAATCTTGGCCCAAATCGACTTTACGAATACCTAAACGACCATCAAAAGGCGCTTTAACATTTTTCTTTTCCAAGGTGGTTTTCAAGTTATCCACATCACCTTGCGCTGATTCTTTTTGTTGTAGTGCAGAATCTAATTCGTTTTGAGAAACCGTATTTTTTTTACGCAATTGCACCATGCGTTCGTAATTGGCCTCAGCCAAACGCAAACGTGCGTCTGCTGCATTTAATTGTGCAATTTCGTTACCGGACTCTTGCACTAATATCACGGTTCCCGCTTTTACACGCTCACCTGATTTGAAGAGAATTTTTTGTACTTTACCGGCTACTTCAGAAGAAATATTGATCCCCTCATCAGCTTCAACCGTTCCCATAGCAGTATAACTATTAGGCCAATCTTGCTCATGTGCAGTAAAAACACCAACAGTTTCTGGTGGCGGAACAAAACTTTTACCCGATTGCACCATAGCGAATATTTGGCTGCCTTTTATAAAAGCTAACAGCAGAAATATCACTAATACACCAACAATAGCGATAACTATAGATTTAGATTTACTCATGGTAAAAGACCACCCAATAACGAAATTGAAGACAAATTTTATAGACGGGGATTGTGGCATAGGCATCTCCACAACCAAAATTCACAAATGTCACTAATTCTAACTCTCTAGGATTAGCCCCACATGGCATCTAATGTACGAATCTATGGCGAAATTAGCTTAATTAAGCTACGGACAGTGCAGGAATCATGGGAACATGGACAACGAAATCAACGCATTAAATTCTATGAATCAATGCAATGAGGCACGTTATTTTACTTACGTGCCTACGCTGAACATACACACACTTTGTATGAGACTAGCATAAAAACATAAACGGAATTGTAGAACACTAGACGGATTTTTCTCGAAAAAGTTAGAGGTGCCGCAATACTGACTAACCAAGCACTCAGTAAATTACCGAGTGCTTTTAACACTACTCTTGCCGAGGAGTGCATAATAAATACGCTGCACCAAATCGCTTAATTAATAGGTAGGATCAGGCATATCATTAAAGGCTTGACGCAACCTGTCCCCCCACTGTGAGCGCAACTGCGCGTAATAGGGATCACCTAAGCCAATACTGACATGTGTTTTCACTTTAAGACTGTAGGCTTCGTAAATGAGTAAATCCAACGGCATACCGACACTTAAGTTGGAGCGAATAGTTGAATCCATCGAGATAAGTGCACACTTGGCCGCATCCTTAAGACTGGTCGTGGGCTCCACAACACGGTCAACAATGGGCTTACCGTACTTAGATTCACCCACTTGAAAATAGGGTGTTTCACGTGTGGTTTCAATAAAATTACCGGCGGCATAAATCTGAAACAAGCGTGGTGGCTCATGGCCGATCTGCCCGCCAAAAATAAAACTGGCGGCAAAGTCCAAACCAAACTCCTTGAATGCTTCAGCATCGCGACTGTACACCCTACGTAGGGCATCACCTACCACACGGGTAGCTTCGACCATATTTTTAGCGTCCATGAGCGCGCTTGCGTCTATAGGCTTAAGTTCATTGATTACCGCCTGACTGATCGCTAGATTGCCAGATGTCAGCAGTACCATTACACGATCACCCGGACGTTCCAACACAGTCATTTTACGAAATGTGTTGATATGGTCTACACCTGCATTTGTCCGCGAATCCGACAAAAAAACTAACCCGGCATCCACTTGAAGGCCAATACAATATGTCATAACTACTACACCCTTAATCTACACCTTGGAGCCTCGCTCAAAGGTCTAACCAAGAGCGTATGCTGAATATTATTGCTGTTTTTGTTGCTTTTGTTGTTTCGCTTCTTGAAGCGTATCTACATTGATTGGTGAATGAGCAACGATTGATTGCAGCACCACAGCGGACGAATCTGGGTGAGCAATGCGCACCGCCACCTCCATCGCCTCAGCACCACCACCGTGACGTACGCCACGTACAGGGCAGGCATCTAAGTAATCACGCCCTACCGCCAATCGACAATGCTCGGAGGCAGCAAAGTTAGCGTTCGTCACATCAAAACTTACCCAACCCAAGCCCTCCAACCAAACATCCGCCCATGCATGACTTGCTGCATGATCAGTATCGCCTGGATGAATATAGCCGCTTACGTAGCGTGCGGGCAAATCCAACGCGCGACAACACGCGATAAAAACATGCGCATGATCTTGACAGACACCTACTCCTGTTTCGACAACCTCTGCAGCAGTGCTGGTCACCCGACTAGTTCCCGGCATGTAGGCTACAGCGCGCTGTATACCCTCAATCAACCTGAACATAGAATCTACGGAACCGCGCCTGCCCTTATAGGCTGACTGCGCCAAATCCAACACGCCTTCATCTGCGGCAGTCAAATGGGTTGGCTGCAAATAGGCGAGCAAAGGCACCACACCGCCATCGGACGGCAAATGCGCATTTTCAGTAGCAATTTCTACTTGCCCACTGACCGTAATACGAATTTCTTCATGGGGCTTATCCAACACTAATATGTGGCCAATATTACCGTAGGTATCTGTATGGCGCTGATAGGTTCCCGGTGCCGAAATTTTCCAGTCAAAAGCTTTTTGTTGCGTTTCGCGGCGCGGCGTTAAACGCAGGTGCTGAATGGTATAATCCACTGGCATGGAATAGCGATAAACGGTTTCATGCTGAATATTTAATAACATAATTCTTCCCTCGCGGAATCAAACCCTGAATAACGACAACCCTTATTAAGCAGCGCGCATAGGCAAGAGAAAATCTTGACTGATGAGCCCACCCAATTCATAAATTTTGCGCTGGAACTTTTCCAAAAACGGGTGTAAACCTTCCTCTAAAATCTCTTCGATGCGAATATAACGCAACTGCGCACTCATCTGCCCTGCAATACGTTGCGTTTCTTGCGAGTGCTCGTTGGCTAATTTTTGCAACATAGATTCCACTTCAATCATGCAGGCATTTAATGAGCGCGGCATAGCAGCTCGTGTAATTAATAAATCGGCAACACGGCTGGGCGATACACTGCCACGGTATACACGGCGATATAATTCAAACGCTGATACCGAGCGCAGTAACGCACCCCATTGATAGTAATCCGCCGATGTCCCTATAGGTTCACCTTCAGCAATTAAATAATATTTCACATCCAACAAACGCGCTGTATTGTCGGCACGCTCTAAATAAGTTCCTAAGCGAATAAACCAGAAAGATTCATCGTGTAACATGGTGCCAAAAGTGACACCTCGCGATAATGATGAGCGTGTTTTCACCCACTCAAAGAAACCCGAATATTCTTCATCCTGCAATTTACGACGGCTAATATTGAGCATTTCTAACCATGTAGAGTTAATGGTCTCCCACATTTCTGATGTCAAGGTACCGCGCACGGTATGCGCATTTTCGCGTGCCGATTTTAAGCAAGAGTAAATTGACGAAGGATTGCGCGCATCAAATACCATAAATGCCAAAACATTTTCTGCGCTAACTTCATCGTAAAACTTTAAATAAGCTGGCAATTGATCATTACACAACAAAGCTGCCTGCCAATTGCGTACAGCACTCTCTATCGATTGCGGTGCAAGCGATGTTTGCCAAGTAATATCCAATAACCGTGCAATATTTTCTGCGCGCTCAATGTAACGAGCCAACCAGAATAAATGATCTGCTGTGCGTGATAACATGAATATCTCCACTTATTTTTACGTGTTAATCTTCTAACACCCAAGTATCTTTGGTACCACCACCCTGAGATGAGTTCACCACCAGCGAACCTTCGCGCAATGCAACGCGCGTTAAGCCACCGGGCACCATGCGAATTTCTTTTCCCGAAAGAACAAAAGGGCGCAAATCGATATGGCGAGGCGCAATACCTGAATCCACAAAGATTGGACATGTAGACAACGCCAGTGTTGGCTGCGCAATATATTTTGTAGGGTTAGCAATTAAATACGCGCGAAACTCTTCAATTTCTGCTTTGGTTGCCGCAGGACCTACCAACATACCGTAACCGCCTGCACCGTGAGTTTCTTTCACTACTAATTCAGAAAGATTATCCAAAACATAAGCCAATTCTTCTGGCTTGCGACACATATAAGTGGGCACATTATTCAAAATGGGCGATTCATCCAAATAGAAACGAATCATGTCCGGCACATAAGGGTAAATGGATTTATCATCGGCCACACCAGTACCGATTGCATTCGCCAACGTCACGCGACCCGCACGATAGACTGACAACAAACCTGCGACACCGAGCATAGAATCTTGACGAAATGCGAGTGGGTCAAGGAAGTCATCGTCAAGCCGACGATAAATAACATCCACACGTTTTGGGCCTTGCGTGGTACGCATAAATACACAGTCATCACGGACAAACAAATCGCGGCCTTCCACCAATTCCACACCCATTTGCTGCGCTAAAAAGGCATGCTCAAAATAAGCAGAATTAAAGCTGCCGGGAGTTAACACAACCACAGTTGGGTTTTCCACACCTTGCGGTGCACAAATGCGCAAATTATCCAACAGCATATCGGGATAATGTTGCACAGGTGCTACAGCGTGCTTAGAAAATAATTCTGGAAACAAACGCATCATCATTTTGCGATTTTCGAGCATGTAGGACACACCCGAAGGTACGCGCAAATTATCTTCCAGCACGTAAAATTCACCCGCCCCCGCACGCACCATATCGACGCCGGCAATGTGCGCATAAATTTGATTAGGCACTTCAACGCCTTGCATTTCGGGGCGATATTGGGCGTTGCGTAAAATTTGCTCTGGTGGAATTAAACCAGCACGCAAAATTTCTTGGCCGTGATAAATATCGTGTAGGAATAAATTGAGTGCTTTAACACGTTGCTCCAATCCTTTTTGCAACATTTTCCACTCTTGGGAGGGAATAATTCGCGGCAGCAAATCAAAGGGAATTAAGCGCTCCGTACCGGCCTCCTCACCGTAGACGGCAAAGGTAATTCCCAGCCGGTGGAAGGTTAAATCTGCCTCCGCTTTTTTGCGCGCGAGGCGCTCTTTTGGCAGACTATCCAACCAGTGACCATAGGCTTGATAGTGCGGCCTTAAGTCATTTGGTGCAGCAAGCATTTCGTCATAAAACACGGGTTTAGTCATCACGTACCCTTACAGACTTATTATCGGTACTAAGAGTGGAGCGAAATGCGTGCCAAGAAATAAGGGCTATTTTCACTATTTTATCAACACAAATGCACCAGTTTGACGCAGCAGAACAAAAACGGGGTTTTTAGGCTCTGTTTTGGGGCAGACAGGAAAAAACGGAAAATTTTTTATCGTGGAAATGAAAAAAATGGTGCAATAAAGAGCACGCATGATGCTCTTTATTTAAGCGACACAACTTTATTTGAGACAAGACTTTATTTAATAAGGCGCAATGTGAAAGGTGTGCGATACAAGGTGCCGTTTGATGCTGCGATAGCACCCAGAATACAAAACACAATATTGATTATCCAAAGTGCGAACAACACCAAAAAGCCAATCAAAATTAAACACAGCACGCCACCGACAAGAGTGGCCAAAAAGAGTGTGATTGACCAATTCAAGGCCTCTTTGCTTTGATCCGCCAAAAATACATCTTCGGTTTTCACTAAATAAATAATTAATGCTGGAATAAAACCAAAAAAGATAGTGCCCAACCACATAAGCAAACCAATGTTTTTGGTATCTTGCGAAACGGGTCGTGAGACGAGAGAATCTTCCATAAATATCACCCTTATTGACATTAAGTTTAATTACATAAAACACGCGACAGACGCACTATAGTCAGACTTAACAGCCCACCACAACGGCAATAGCCCTAGGTTTTCACCGGAGCCAACCTAAAGTCACTGAAGTAGTATGGGAAACCTAAAGCTATACTTTCACAAGGTACAGCGCATACCAGCACACCGAGATTCAGGATTCATCATGGAAAATATACATGACTTTTTAGAGACAATCAGTTTTGTCGTCACCATTATCGCCCTGCCCTTCGGTATTGCGGTCTTTATCGTTGAGCAGCGCCGCGAGCGCGCCAACGAAGAAGAGGAAATTTACCTACAGCTTTCTGACGATTACACCCGTTTTATGGAATTGGTACTTCAAAATTCCGATTTACGCTTGCGGTCTACGGATATATCGCCACCCCTCACACCCGATCAGGAAGAGCGGCGCCTAGTGCTATTCTCTATTCTGATCAGTTTATTTGAACGCGCCTATGTACTGGTGCACGAAGAAAAAATGAACCGCAAGCAACAGCGCATGTGGCTCAGTTGGGAAGACTTTATGCGTGAATGGTGCCTGCGTGAAGATTTCCGTCTGGCGCTACCGCAACTTCTGCATGGCGAAGACCCTGACTTTGCCGCCGCCATTGCCTTAATTGCCAAAGAACAAGCAGACGCTAGCCACAAGCTAGCTAATTAGATCGGACCGCTCGCCTTCCCGCCTGAGCGTTAACCTAAAGCGGGCGTGTAATCCCCTGAAATTCAAACGAAAAAATGCTATAGTACGCGCCTTTTTACAAGGTGGCGCGCGCATTGCTCTGCGCTAACCTGCTTAACTTTACGCCGCCAGCATCTAAGCATGGCTAGGTGGCCAGCAGCGGAATTCTGAAAGCATGACTCAAGCCCGTAAAATACTCGTCACCAGCGCTCTTCCCTACGCCAACAGCGATTTGCACCTCGGCCACATGCTAGAGCAAATCCAAACCGACATTTGGGTGCGATTTCAAAACCTGCGCGGTCACGATTGCTTGTATTTTTGTGCTGACGATGCCCACGGCACCGCCATTATGCTCAAAGCCGAAGAAAAAGGTATTACGCCCGAAGAGCACATCGCCAACATCAAGCGCGATCACGAAGCGGTATCCAAAGGCTTTAACATTAATTTCACCAACTTTTACAGCACTCATTCCGATGAAAATCGCGAACTGTCGTACATGATTTATGAGCGCTTGAAAGCCAATGGACATATTGCCAGCCGTAGCATTTCGCAAGCGTTTGACCCAGAAAAACAACTGTTTTTGGCTGACCGGTACATCAAGGGCACTTGCCCTAAATGCAAAAGCGACGATCAATACGGCGATAACTGCGAAAAATGCGGTGCCACCTATTCGCCTATGGATTTGATCAATCCGCAATCCACCATTTCGGGTGCCACACCTATCGCCAAAGACTCTGAACACTTTTTCTTCACCCTACCAGCTTTCGGCGACTTCCTTAAGACGTGGACACGCGCAGGTCATCTGCAAGACGAAGTTGCCAACAAAATGGCCGAATGGCTGGAAAGTGGATTACAAGAGTGGGACATCTCCCGCGATGCACCTTACTTTGGCTTTGAAATTCCCGGCCAGCCCGGCAAGTTTTTTTACGTCTGGTTGGATGCGCCTATCGGCTACATTGCCAGCCTGAAAAACTATGCAGATGCTAAAGGCATCGACTGGATGGAGTACTGGAAAGAAGGCTCAGACACCGAGGTTTACCACTTTATCGGCAAAGATATTGTGAATTTCCACGCGCTCTTTTGGCCAGCCATGTTGCACTCTGCCAAGCTGCGCACACCTACCCAAATTTGCGTTCACGGTTTTGTCACTGTGAACGGCACCAAGATGAGCAAATCGCGCGGCACCTTTATTAATGCCCGCACCTACCTCGACTATTTAAACCCAGAATATCTGCGTTACTACTTCGCGGCAAAACTCACCAGCGCCGTGGATGATATTGACCTAAACCTTGAAGATTTTATTCAGCGTGTCAACAGTGATTTGGTGGGCAAAGTGGTGAATATCGCCAGCCGTACCGCCAAGTTTATTAATCACGCTGGCGGCACGTTAGCCACCGATATTGCCGATAACAATTTGTGGCAAAAATTTGTGGATGCGGGCGATATTATTGCGAACTATTACGAAGCGCGCGACTACAGTAAAGCCCTGCGTGAAGTAATGGCGCTGGCCGATGCCGCTAACGAATATATCGCCACACAAGAGCCGTGGAAGCTGGCAAAGCAAGTCGGTGCAGAAGCGCAAACGCAAGCTGTTTGTACACTGGGCATTAATATGTTCCGAGCGATTTTGACGTATATGAAGCCAGTAGTACCCACACTGGCCGCCGATGCCGAAGCCTTTCTTGGCGAAACATTGAATTGGACTGAGGCGATTCAATTTCGTGGCGGAGATCAAATTAATGAATTCAAACCGCTACTCACTCGTGTTGAAAAAGAGAAGGTAGATGCAATGCTCGAAGCCACAAAAGAAGCCCTGGCTGCAGCCACACCAAAAGCCACTGGTCCACTCATTGACGTCCCAATCGCCAGTGAAATTGAATTTAATGATTTTGCCAAAGTCGATTTGCGAATTGCGTTGATTGAAAACGCTGAGCATGTGGAAGGTTCCGACAAACTCTTGCGTTTAACACTGGATTTGGGTGGTGAAAAGCGCAATGTGTTCTCCGGTATTAAAAGCGCCTATGACCCGAAAGATTTAGTGGGAAAACTCACAGTTATGGTTGCCAACCTAAAACCACGCAAAATGAAATTCGGCATGAGTGAAGGCATGGTGCTGGCCGCCGGCCCAGGCGATAAAGAGATTTATTTGTTGGAACCCAATACCGGCGCAAAACCCGGTCAACGTGTGATGTGATTTTCAGCGCGTAATGTGATTTATAGGTACCGCGGCACACATTGAGCTATTGGTGCGCCCAGTTAGATGGTCGTGTTGGGGTGCGCGGCGCTTACCCCAACCTACAAAAGTTTTATCTTTGCAGAGATTTCTCCATGTCCATCAACGAATTTTTTATCATTCTACTCAGCACAGTGTTTGTTAATAATTTCGTGCTGGTGCAATTTTTAGGATTGTGCCCATTCATGGGCGTATCCAACAAAGTCGAATCTGCAATAGGCATGAGCGGCGCAACTACCTTCGTCATGACCCTCGCGTCCATTTGCACCTATTTGGTAAATCACTGGATTCTCGCTCCGCTAGGTTTGGAATATTTACGCACCATCGCATTTATTTTAGTGATCGCCGCCGTAGTGCAATTCGTAAAAATGTTTATGGAAAAAACCAGCCCACTGCTGTACCGCGTATTGGGAGTATTTTTACCACTAATTACGGTGAATTGCGCGGTACTCGGGGTGGCGTTATTGAACACTCAAAAAGCACACAATTTTTTTGAATCAACACTCTATGGTTTTGGTGGTGCATTAGGATTTTCTACAGTATTAATTTTATTTTCTGCGATGCGTGAACGCTTAGCCGCTAGCGATGTTCCCTTACCCTTCAAAGGTGCTGCCATAGGCATGATTACAGCCGGATTAATGTCGCTGGCGTTTATGGGGTTTGCGGGATTAGCGAATCAATAATTTACCCTTGCACACTCTTTTCTCGGCACTGACGTCTATGCTCGAATTTATTTCACAACACACCATTCTTACCGCACTCGTTGCGTTGGTGAGCCTTTCGGTATTATTCGGTGCGATTTTAGGTTTTGCAGCCGTGCGTTATAAAGTGGAACGCAATCCAATTGTGGACCAAATTGATCATATTTTGCCGCAAACACAATGTGGCCAATGCGGGTATCCCGGTTGCCATCCTTACGCGCAAGCGATTGTGGATGGCGATGCCATCAACAAATGTCCGCCCGGCGGCCAAAATACCATTAATGCCTTAGCCGATTTATTAGATGTAGAAGCACCGTCACTGAATATAGAACACCGCGAAGAATCAACGATAAAAAAAGTCGCTTTTATTCGCGAGGCAGAATGTATTGGCTGTACTAAATGTATTTTAGCTTGTCCGATGGATGCAATTCTCGGTGCAGCAAAACAAATGCATACCGTCATTGCCGATGAATGTACCGGTTGTGATTTATGCGTTGAACCCTGTCCAGTAGATTGCATTGATATGATACCCGTTGAGCCAACAATCCAATCGTGGAAATGGGAATTACCTACCCCCATTACATTCATTGCCAGTGATAAAGACGTTCTATCACCCGAAATCGCAGCCTAATTATTTATGACCAAATTAATTAACCTATGGGAATTTCCGGGCGGCATTTATCCACCAGAAAATAAACGGCAATCTCTACAATTGCCACTGGCACAATTACCTATCCCACCACAATTAATCATTCCATTGAATCAACATATAGGCGCACCTGCAAAGCCTATTGTGAAAATAGGTGAGCGCGTATTGACGGGCCAATTAATTGCCGCTGCTGATGGTACATTCAGTGCAAATATTCACGCCTCCAGTTCCGGTGTCATTAGTGCGATTGGTAGTTTTCCATTTCCTCATCCTTCAGGCATGAACGCTGACGCCATTGTGATAGACACCGATGGCAAACATGAGTGGGTCAGGTTAACGCCTTGCGACAATTATTTAGCGCAAGATCAAGCAGCTCTACTCGAAAAAATTGGTTCGGCAGGTGTTACAGGTCTTGGCGGGGCAGGATTCCCTACCGTCGTAAAACTGAGCACTGCATCTACACAAAAAATTGATACGCTGGTGATTAACGGCGCAGAATGCGAACCTTACATAACCGCAGACGATATGCTCATGCAAATGCATGCAGATGACATCATTGCGGGCGCTTACTTGCTTAGCCACATATTGCAGTATCCACAACGTATCCTTATAGGTGTAGAAGACAACAAACCTAAGGCCATTTCTGCACTGCAAGCAGCCATTAAAAATGTTAACGGCATTAAAAGCGCACAGGATGCAATTATTGAAGTTGTCAGCGTGCCAACCAAATATCCATCGGGCGGCGCAAAACAACTTATTCAACTATTAACCGGACGCGAAACACCTAACGGTCGCCATTCGGCCGATATAGGTACGATCTGTGTGAACGTTGGAACCCTAGCCGCCGCATGGCGAGCGGTTTATTTTGGCGAGCCACTCATTTCGCGCATCACAACGATAGTGGGCGAAGCCCTAACAACGCAACGCAATATTCATGCATTATTAGGCACGCCAATTGATTACGCTTTAGCGCAACATGGTTTCGACAGTCATAAAGCACATCGCGTGATTATGGGCGGCTCTATGATGGGTTTTACGCTGCCTAATTTGCATGCCCCTATTATTAAAACTACCAATTGTATTATCGCCGCCAGCAAACAAGAATTACCGCCACCACCGCCGGCACAAGCGTGTATTCGCTGCGGCTTATGTGCAGAAGCTTGCCCCGCCAGTTTGTTGCCACAACAATTATTTTGGTATGCGCAAGCGCAAGATTTAGAACGCCTACAAGCACACCATATTTTTGATTGTATTGAGTGCGGTGCATGCTCTTATGTGTGCCCCAGTAAAATCCCACTGGTGCAATATTATCGCGCTGGCAAAGGTGAGATTCGCCAGCAACACATAGAAAAAGAAAAAGCTGACCGTTCACGCCAACGTTTTGAATTTCGCAAAACACGTTTCGCAAAAGAAGCTGCTGAAAAAGAAGCTAAGCGCGCCGCACGCAAAAAAGCCGCGGAAGAAGCCAAACAATTACTAGCTGCTAAAGCCGCCTTAGACGCACAAACTCTAGCGACTCATCCGGTGGCGCAAGCTGTTGCTACCCTTAGCGCCGTGCCATTGCCACCAAACGAACAAAAAGCCAAACTTGAGCGTATGGTTGCCGCCGCAAAAAACTCACTGGCAAGTGCTAAAGCCCCCTTAGTTCCGCGTAACATTGAAATTCCTATTACCGATGAACAGCGAATAAAACAACAAGCTCGCATAAAACAGGCTGAATTAAAACTCAGTGAAGCGGAAAAAAAACTGGCGGAGTTTACGACCACTACAAATGTGGTATCGGCAACGACTGAAAACCCCGTAAATATGGCCATTGCACGCGCGCAAGAAAAAATGGCGCAAGCTCCCGAAGAAAAGCTGCGCGCAAATCTTGAAGCATTGCAAATGCGCCTAGTTAAAATGCAAGAAAAAGCGGATCAGGCCAAAGCCGAAAATAGCTCGACGGTAGCCGTGTTGCAACAAGGCGTTGAAAAAATGCAGCAAAAAATTGCCGAAGTAAACACAGAACTCACTGAGCTACTACAGCATCAACCATCGACAACAACGCTTGCTGCCGCCGAGCAAAGTGCAGCCGAGCGTGCCATTGCAAATGCCAGCGCAAAAGCCGCCGCACGAGCGTCCATGAGCCATCAAGAAAAACATACAGAAGAAATAAATGCGATAAAGTTGCGACTAGAAAAAGCAAAACAGCGCTTGCTAAAAGCGGAAGCAGAAAATGATGCAAATCTGGACATCTTTAAATTGGCGATTACCCGACTAGAAGAAAAGCTTGTAGAAAAACTAGAAGAAACAACCCCAATTAACATCACCCAATAAATACTCCGAGTTGTAGCATGGCATTACTAAACATCACCTCGCCTCATACTCACGGGCCATTAAGTACAAGCCAAATGATGCGGCTTGTTATTTACGCCACGCTACCGGGCTTGTTCACCCTCGCTTATTTTTTTGGTGTAGGCGTATTTATTAATGTGCTACTGGCCAGTGTGAGTTGCTTAGCATTTGAAGCTGCCGTTTTGCAATTGCGCAAACGGGCGGTGAGTTTTTATTTACGTGATTACAGTGCCTTGGTGACGGCGTTTTTGTTGGCACTGTCATTGCCGCCCTATTGTCCTTGGTGGATAGTGGTCAGCGGTAGCTTTTGCGCCATTGTATTGGCCAAACAACTTTATGGTGGCATGGGATTAAATCCATTTAATCCCGCCATGGTGGCCTATGTCATTTTATTGATATCCTTCCCCATACCTATGACGCAATGGGCCACACCCATTAATGGGGATGCCTCACACACGATCAGTATTACAGACGCGATTAATAAAATATTTTTTGCACACTCCATCGATGGCTATGCCTCTGCCACGGTGCTGGATGTGATGAAACAAAACTCATCGCTGACATTAGATGAGCTTTATCACAAAGAACCCATATTAAAAGCTGGCCATGTTGCCAGTGCGGGTTGGGAGTGGGTAAATATTGCGTTCCTAATCGGCGGTTTATTTTTGCTCTATAAAAAAATATTTATGTGGCATGCACCTATCTCCATGTTAATTGCACTGACATTAATGTCTGCTGTTTTTTATGACAATGGCAGCTCGCACAGCGGCGGTTCACCACTTTATCACTTGCTTTCTGGCGCAACTATGTTGGGTGCGTTTTTTATTGTGACTGATCCGGTAACATCGGCGGTGAGTAAAAAAGGTCGCATTATTTACGGCGCGGGTATTGGTGTATTGGTGTATGTAATTCGCGTATGGGGCAAAGGTTATCCAGACGGTGTTGCATTTGCAGTACTTTTTTTTAATTTCGCTGCTCCTTTTATTGATTATTACACCACACCACGAGCTTACGGACACAGTAAATCACGCGTTGTCATCGCCAAAGAAAAAGGAGAAAAGCAATGACGTTTTCCTCCATCAGCAAAAACAGTGTATTACTTGGCGCGTTTGCATTAGCCACAACCGCGTTACTAGCCATTACCGCAGACTTAACCAAAGACCGTATCGCAAAAGCTGAGCACGAAGCGCAACAAAAAGCTTTATTTGAAATTGTGCCTCGCTCGCGTCATACCAACGATATGCTGAGCGAAACCATTAAAGTACCCGAGGACGCATGGGCCGGTTTGGGTTTAAAAAGTGGCGGTGAAATTTATGTGGCACGCCATGCGGATGAAACTATTGCAGTCATCATCCCCGCTATTGCACCCGATGGTTATAGCGGCGACATTCGTATGATCGTGGGTATTAATGCCGATGGCAGCATTGCCGGGGTACGCATTTTAGATCACCATGAAACGCCAGGATTAGGCGACAAAATTGAATTAAAGAAAACCCCTTGGGTTTTAAATTTCGACAATAAATCAGCGAATGCACCTCAATTACCGCAGTGGAAAGTAAAAAAAGATGGCGGCAATTTTGATCAATTTGCGGGTGCAACTATTACACCGCGAGCGGTAGTGAATCAGGTGCGAAGAGTATTGGAGTTTGCCGATGCGCATCGTGATGAACTCTTCAAGAAAAAAATACCTGCTACAACAAATAGTGCAGAGGAAAAACACCATGAGTGATGAATCACAGCAAAACGCTATTGATTATCAGGATATTTGTCAGAAGGGTTTGTGGGGCAATAACCCGGCCTTGGTACAAGTATTAGGCTTGTGCCCCCTGCTTGCCGTGAGCGCCTCTGTGGTAAATGCATTAGGCTTGGGTATTGCAACACTGGTGGTACTCACCGCTTCAAATATCACTGTGTCGGTCATTCGGCACCATGTTAGCGATGCGATTCGCTTACCCGCATTCGTTATGATTATTGCTTCACTGGTCAGTTGCATCGAATTATTAATGAAAGCCTATACCTACGAGCTGTACCAAATTTTAGGGATTTTTATTCCGCTCATCGTCACCAACTGTGCCGTGCTTGGTCGCGCCGAAGCCTTCGCCAGCAAAAACAAAATAATTCCCGCCGCAGTGGATGGATTCATGATGGGTTTGGGGTTTACGCTAGTACTCATCTGCGTTGGTGCTATTCGAGAAATATTAGGCACGGGTTCGCTGTTTAATAATATGCAGTTATTGTTTGGCAATGCTGCTTCGTATTGGACATTAAATATTCTGGGGGATAATTACCCCGGCGTGATTCTGGCACTCTTGCCGCCAGGCGCCTTTATTGTGGTAGGATTTTTAATGGCAGGTAAGAATTATATTGATCAGCGTATAAAAGCGCATGCTGCAGCAAACACAACAACTGCTATTGTAAAAGGCAGCAAACGTGTGCGCACCACGGGTCACATTGTATAAATAGTTATGTTTATTTTTTAGGTTAATGTTTATGTTTGAAAAAACGCAGTTCCTTCATTTTTTTGACCTTCATGTAGCGCCATGGGCTCTAAAAATTGGTGTTGCCTTAATTATTTTTTTAGCAGGGCAATTACTGGCTCGAATAGTCAGCCGCATGATTGGCAAACTCCTTGCGCATACTAAGTTAGATAAAATATTGGTCGATTTTTTGCAATCGTTAGTGCGTGCATTGCTTCTCATTATGGTGCTGGTCGCGGCGCTTGATCAGCTAGGCGTGAACACCAATTCGTTAATAGCAATGTTGGGTGCGGCGGGTATCGCCATCGGATTAGCCCTACAAAGCTCGTTACAAAATTTTGCAGCTGGCTTTATGCTGTTGATTTTTCGCCCGTTTAAAGCGGGGGATTACGTAGAAACTGCCACCACTGCAGGCACCATCGATAGCATAGGTATTTTTTCCACGAAACTTCATACCGGTGACAACAAAGAAGTCATCATTCCCAACGGCGCTATTTACAGCAGCAATATTGTTAATTATTCATCGCGCAAAACACGCCGTATTGATATGGTCTTTAGTGTCAGCTACAGCGATAATATTCGCTTAGCCAAAGAGATCATATTGCGCGTCATTGAAGCTGAAGAGCGAGTTTTGAAAGAGCCTGCCGCTGAGGTTGTGGTTGGTGAACTCGCTGCCAGCAGTGTAAATTTCTTCGTGCGCCCTTGGGTAAAAGCAGATGACTATTGGGCCGTACGTTTTGCATTAAATGAAAAAGTGAAACTGGCCTTTGATGAAAACAAAATTACAATCCCCTACCCGCATGTCGATGTGAATGTCAAAAAGGTAGAATAATTTTTTACAGCTGCCATAAAAACAAAACGCCGCAATTTTTTGCGGCGTTTTTATCTCCGTAACTCCCTGATTCATCCTATGCGTCCTTTAATGTATCCCAAAATTTCCTTAAGCTAGAATCCTTTAGTCCTTTAAGAGTGGCCCCAACAAACTAACCGACACCAGCGGTTCTTCAACCACCAAGGCGATTTTTTGCATTAGACTTTTTAACTGGTGTACATTATTTTTCCAATGATATGATTCTAATAACTTCCACGCATGATCGGTAAAATCAAAATCAATCGACAGTGCGTACTCGCGACTGAAAAAGCCCACCAAGTCGCGTATGTCCTCTCGACGATCAACCAAATCCGGCAATTTAAGTTCTAAGGTATTGGCCGTTGCCCATTCAGATAATTGATTTTTTTCAACATGTTTCTTAGAGCTTGTGGTTAATACAATATCAACGGATTCTGAACTGCCGCGTTCCTTAATTTCAGTTTTTACCATGCTACAAAACTGTTGTAGGGTTTTAAAATTTTCCGCCGAAAGCGCATCTATATTACGAAGATATAACGTTCCGCCTTTTGCATAGCTTTTTAATGAGCTTAAAATACTTTTTGCGGCGCCTTCTTGCCAGTCATTACACGAAGACTCAATGAAAGGCAAAATGCTTTTATGACGAATGCAATGCAACGTTTTTGCCGCAATAATTTTCCCGGTGCCCCTATCACCGCGAATCAGCACAGGCTGATGTAAACTGCCCAACTGTTCAATGCGCTTATCCAACTCACTCAGCGTTTGGCTATTTCCTACCCAATAGTTTTGATCCCCATAAATAAAAATCGCACGATAACGTGTTTGGTAGCGCGTAATAATGGAACACAATTCTGCAGTAACCATGTGCAATTCTGCCTCAATAAGCCGCGGCGAATGCAGAACAGACTGTCCAGAATGATTATGTGACAAGGTAGCAACCACATAACCTAAACGCTGACGGTGATAATCCAAGGTTACGGAAACCGCATCAGATTCTTTAAGCGATGCGCTTAATGGGGCAATAATATCCTCACTGGAAATTATAAAATCTTCAGCCGCACCAAAAGCACCTAAAGCCAAATCTTGCTCATCCAGCGTCAGCATTAAATGGCGGTAACCTTGATGGGTAATACAACGTAAGGTCACGGCAAGACTTTCAACTTCCATTCGCGCGGCTGCACGCTGTAAAACCGTCTTGGTGAGGGTTACAAAGCTTCTATTTAAAGGCACCCATTTATTGCCCGACTCCTCATCAAAAGCGTAAACCGCCTTTGCTACGGGTTTTTGGCTTCTCGGTAGCTGAAACATTGAGATCATAGGCATAGCTCCAAAGAACAATGTCTGCCCAACGAGAGATAAACTCTATAAGAAGGTGAAACCTTATGCAGACTATGGCACTCTATGCCCAACAGAACCAATTGCACATTACAAGCAATTACAGCAGCTACCCACAGGACGCAGTGGGCGAATCATAAGAGCAGACGGATTATAAAATGCTCATTTCTAGGACCAGCGCGAACTATTTTTATGGCTTATATTTACGATATCGCCAACCAAACCTATATCGCATTGGGGGCACACCATACCTTTGGCCGCCTGCAAAACTCGGTCGATACCCACATTGATAAACCCTATATTTCCAAGCTGCACGCCGCTATAGAGTGGGACGGTAAACAATGGCGGCTTAAAAACTTAGGGTTAAACGGTACTTGGCTAAACAATCAGCCGTTGGTGACCAATGAACCCGCGTTATTACATGTTAACGATAAATTTCATTTGGCTGATTTAAATACGCTCGGGTATCGCGTGATCGACCTCACCCCGCCTACCGATATGCTCTGGCCGTTAGAGATATCGACAGACCTTCAGCCAAAACCTATTTATTTATCGCGTTACAACCCACTGCCCAATATAGACACACCTGAACTGGCGATTTATTTCGATGAGCAGCGTCAGGAGTGGCAATTAGAACCGCTCGATCATGCCCAACCCAATCACACCTTACAGCAGGGTGACTTGGTGCAGCTCGGCTCCAGCCACTGGCAATTTATACCTGTGCAGGTGTTAGGTCCCACTGAAGTGCATGCTTACCAACTTCATCTATTAAACGATATGGAATTTGTATTTCATTTGAGTTTGGACGAAGAAAGCACCCAGTTGGAACTCGTCCATCAGCATCACAAAGTGGATTTAGCGGTTCGCAATCATCATTACTTATTGGTGCAGTTAGCACGTCATCGCGCAGCTGATGCGGAACGCGGTTTAGACAGCAAAAGCCAAGGTTGGATTTACACAGAACAATTGGCCAACGAATTAGGCTTAGACCCAACGCATTTGAATATTTATATTTTCCGTTTGCGCAAACAATTTACCGATAGCCTGCCAACCACCTTAGGGCTGCAAAGCTTATTGGAAAGACGCGGTGGAAAAATTCGTTTTGGCTGTGAAAAATTTAAAATTTACAAAGGCTCTGCGCTAACCGTTCATTCACCGCGCCCTGCACTTAACGCTTAACACTTATGATCGAACTATCGCCACTACCTACCGAGCCGACTCAAATTGCCCATTACCGCATTGAACGCTGTATAGGCCGTGGTGGCATGGGCTTAGTGTATCTTGCGCGCGATACACGATTGGATCGTCAAGTCGCGATTAAATGTTTGCGCAGCGAATTATTTGAACAGCATTATCGCGAGCGTTTTAAACGCGAAGCGCTGTTGCTCGCCAAATTAAATCACCCGCACATTGTGCAAATTTACGATTACATTGAAACGGATACACAGCTTGCGCTGGTAATGGAATATGTTGAAGGGCAAAATTTACAGCAGTATTTGCGTGAACATATTGCGCCCATTGCTCAACGGGTACAATGGTTAGCGCAAATCGCGCAAGGCTTGGCCATTGCACACGATGCCGGAATTATTCACCGCGATTTAAAAACAGAAAATATTTTAATCAACCCGCACAAGCTCGCCAAAATTACAGACTTAGGCATTGCCAAATCGCAAGACTTTAGCGCAACCCTAACCGACCATGTTGCTGGCAGCTATATTTCTATGTCGCCCGAACAAGCGATGGGTGAAGAGCTGGATTTTCGCAGCGATTTATTTTCGTTCGGCATAATGGCCTATCAATTGTTGTGCGGTACGCATCCGTTTGGCGATACGCAAAATAAATTGCAACTTATGCAGCGGATTATTTCGCACCCACCAATTTCACCGACAAAAAATAATCCTGATTTACCGCCCGAAGCCGTTGAACTTTTAGGGCAGCTGTTAAGCAAAAACCCTGACAACCGCCCCGCCAATACCCACTGGGTTGCCGCACAGTGCGAAAAACTTTATCAATGGTTTCTGGCCAACACGCGTTCCGATGAAGACCACACACAGATATTACACAGCGCGCAGCCATCGGGCATACGCGCAACCCCCACCAAGAGCAATACACAAGAACACCCTACGTTTGAAACACGCCTGGTAAAAAAATCCGCGCCTGTTTCCGTAAAAGTAAACACCTATATTCGCAGCAACCGTGTAACTCTTGCCGTATTTAGCGTGATCTTGGTTGTATTTTCTGGTGCATTGATTTGGCAACTGCAACCACAGAATGACAGTGAATCTATTACGGAAAACACCACCGCCCAACCCTATTCGCCAGCACGGGAATTTAATAAAGGGATTGAAGCACTCAAACTGTTTGATAGACCCGGCAGTTTAGATGAGGCGGAAAAAAGTTTTAACGCTATTCTTGCACATACTCCAGACAACGCCGCTGCGGTGGCGGGCTTATCGTTGGTGTACAGTCATAGATACAGTAGTGACAACGAAGACCCTATTTGGATGCAAAAAGCAGATGCCAGTGCACAACAAGCCTTGCAATTAAATGCACAGCTTGCGCTGGTTCATGTATCACTAGGACGAGTACTTACCATCAAAGCCGAATACGACAAAGCGCTTGCAGCGTTTGATGAGGCATTAACACTCGAACCCACAAATATTTTTGCATGGCGCGGCAAAGTTTCCGCACTGAGATTAGCACACCGTTATGACGATGCAATTCAGCTCGCACAGTACAGCTTAAAACAATTTCCTCAAGAGCGATTTTTTGCAGATGAGTTAGGCACCGCCTACATAGATCAAAATAATTACCCTAAATCTGAAGAGTCCTTTCGGCAAAGCATTAAACTACAACCCGATGCTGTTGTCGCTTATGCTGGTTTGAGTATGGCGCTGGAATATCAAAACCGCGGCGATGAAGCCATGCAAGTTTTGCAACAAGGTCTACAAATACGCTCCAGCGAATGGCTGTACGACAACCTTGGCACCGCATTGTTCAATAAAGGGGATTATATCAGTGCTGTAGCTGCGTTTGAGGCTGCAGTATCACCCACTAAAGGCAACCCAAATAGTCATCTTGCTTGGGCGAATTTAGCAGATACCCTACGCTGGATTCCAGGACGTGAAGCTGAATCTAAAAAAGCCTACCGCAAAGCACGCGATTTACTAAAACCAATATTAGACCGTAGAAAAGACAATGTTACACTTATGTCACGCATGGGCTTGTACTCGGCTCGATTAGGTGATCGCACACAAGCAGAACCTTTGTTAGCCAGTGTAATTGCAATTGCACCAAAAAATGCTAGTGTTCAGTTTCGTGCGGGCTTAGCTTATGAGTTGCTCGGTGAACGCGATGCAGCGGTTGCAGCACTAACCAAAGCCGTTGAACTCGGCTATCCGTTAAAGTTGATTCAAGCAGAACCCGACTTATTAGAACTACGCCGCACCAGCGGTAACTTTTGATCTATTCAATAATAGTTTTACAGTCACTCACCAAAGGATTCAATATGACCCAATATACTTTTACACTTTTATTTCCTGACAACATTGTTGAGAGCGAAGTTACCAATGTTAATTTTCAGGTAACGGGTGATCCAGCGCTTCAACCGCCATTACCCGAAAACCAAATGCCCGCAACCTTTGCCGTCAACGACACCCTGACCTTTACCTATCACCAGGCTAACAAAAACTTAAAAATTGATAGCTGTTTGCTGACTCAATACAACACTAAGACCTCACAAAAAGGAGCGTCGGAAGACTTTATTAATCAATTTGATAAACCCGTTACCCTAACCGACTCGTTTATAGGCTCTTGGATATTCCATTTAATAGGAATGTATAAATTTGATGGCAAGCACGCTGCCTATTACCTTGACCCCGAGTTTACTTGCAGCTAGTTCACCTTGCAGCTATTCACTTAGTGCACTCGCCAATTCAGGAGTGCATTGCAATATCTCCAGCTTGATGTAAGTAAAACCCAAAAAGGGAATCGTCATCTTCGCAAAGATAACGATTCCCTTTTTGCAAAACATTGTCGTAATAAGCTTTTAAGCATTTACTATTCAATCAAAAGAATTTATTTCAACTCTACGGCTTTACCAACTTGCTCAATTAAATCGCACGCATGAATAATTGCACTGCTGTTGTTAACATCCGCCGCATAGTAACGCAGTGCTTTTGAGTCTTTCGCTTTCTGCAACATAGATTTCACCATAGGGGCAACCTGCTCCACCTTAAATTTCTCTGGCATTACATAGGTGCCCAAGCCCAATTTATAAATGCGGTCAGCATTATCTGGTTGATCATATTTAAGCGGGCGAATCAATTGTGGAATTCCCGCTTTAATTGCTTGCGCGGTTGTCCCCATACCGCCGTGATGAATAATCGCTAAGGCTTTAGGCAGCGCATATTCAAAATCTATGTAGTCCATATGCGAACACCACGCGGAACCTTCCAGCCATTCAGCGCCGCCACTGCCGCCCACAAATAATCCCGGCAGGTGCAATTGCTCGCAAATTTTTCGCCCTTCCTGAAACAGCTCGGCAACATCTTTCACGCCGGTACCGGAAGTAAAAATAAGTGGAACCCCCTGTTTTTCAATGAAGGCGTCCAACTCACTTCGGCTTTGCAAACTGGCGCGGTTCTGCAAAGGAAAGCCCACTAGTTTCAAATTTTCTGGCCAGTCCTTCGCACGCATACCAAACCATTCCGGGAAAAAACCAATTTGCAAGACTGCGTTAGATTCGGTTTGAAACTTTAGGGGGCACTGAAGACGTTCGCGCGTAGCGCGGTACTCAGCAGTATGCGGCATTTTGCAAAACACCTTAAATCTGGTTTTGCGATTTCTGCGCAATAAAAAGCGCACAATAAACCGTGGAATAGCGTTTGGAATAGCCCAACTCATGGGCGCAGGAGGATTAAACGCTGAAAAAATCATATTGGGCGATAAAATGACTTTAATGAAAGGAATATTAAAGTGTTCTGCGGCTACCCGTGCGCCATTTTCTTCACCCAAGGCAACGACTAAAGTATTTTTAAAACTATTGTTAGCGGATAAATTTTTAACATAGTTAAACGCAGGTTCAAATGCCGGGACGTGGTAATACTCAAAATTATCCGTATGATTCGTGCGTTCCCAAGCAGTGGTGGTGTTGCCCTTATGATATTGTTCAAGCGTACCCACCGATACAAAATCTAAACCAGCCGCCACAATTCTTGGTTTAAAATAATCGTTCGATAAAAAATGAATTGTGAAGCCCCGCCGCTGCAACTCAATACCAACCCCAACCATAGGGTCGATATCACCGCCTGTACCGAGTGCATAAATGACTATATTTATCATCAATAAAAGTGTCTGTTGTTATTTGTTTTTTTACACAGAAAGCTCGCTACTGATTTAAGCCGTAGATTGATAAAACACTTAGACGTTTATCAATGCTCTACCAAAGCTTTCTGCCCTCTTTTTGCCACTGTACTAAATCTGCTTGAAATGCCGGTGGGCCGTAACCAAACACTTGCTGCTTGATATTGAATTGCCCATTCTCCATTTGCTGTTCCATATAAATCAGCGGGCGATAATGTTGCGCAGAAAACTGCATTAACCATGCGAGGGATTCCTGCGGAATTTTTTCACCCACAGGTACGGCCAAGTCTACTGCTACACCCTGCCATTGTAATTTATTGAAAATGACGATGACCTTACTGTTATTGGGTTTCATCCATTCCGGCAAGGGACTATTTTCAATGACCCAGCCGCAATTGAAATTAATGCAGGGATCTTTAGGGCGATTTTCATAATTGCTGCAGCCTGAGCCGGTACTGTAAGGACAAGGGCAACCTGGGTGCACATGAGCATCGCCAATCATCATTTGCAACCAGCCATCGCAACATGCTGTGCAACCCATACAGGAGCGAGAAAGTTTAGGAAGGGACATAAACCACCCAGCCTGCGGCAAAGAAAAAAATATTATGGATGGCGCGAGACAATTTAGTTAACACTGTAGATTACACACAGCTAGTTCCACACAACATAACTTATACACCGCGCAATGAACTGTACCAATTAACGTCGCGCGAATATTTGTCCACTTGATCCGCCACATTCAGTACTAACACAAACAATGCCATGCGCACCAGAACACCATTATCGGCTTGGCGAAAAATCGCAAGATTGGGGTTGGTATTAAGGTCGTTATCTAACTCATTGGCATCTGCACGAGAATCGCGCGGCAACGGATGCATAATCACCGTATTGGGTTCACAGTATTGGGTATAGATGCGCTGATTTAAGCGGTAACGACCGCGGTACACATCAGCTTCCTCTTTGTTGGTAAAACGTTCTTCTTGAATGCGTGTGGAGTAAGCAATATCAATATGCGAAATACTTTGGGTTAAATCGTCAGTCACGGTGACGGTATTACCCGCTTCGCGCAACGCTTCGACAATATAGTCAGGCATCGCCAATTCTTTGGGCGATACCAATGTCACGTGTACTTTGTCGAATAAACATAATAGTTTGCACAGTGAGTGAACGGTGCGGCCATGTTTTAAATCGCCGATCATGGCGATACGCAAACCATCGATACTGCGACCTTGCGAGCGCAACTCTTTGCGAATGGTGTAGAGATCAAGCAGGGCTTGCGTGGGGTGCTCATTGGGGCCATCGCCACCATTAATGACAGGCACACGGCTGCCTTCAGCAAACTCCGAAACAGAGCCGCCCGCTGGGTGACGCATACAAATTACATCGCTGTAGCCCGAGAGAACGCGCGCGGTATCGTACAGGGATTCGCCTTTGGTGATGGATGAGCTTTCAAACCCAGTTGTTTCACGCACATTACCGCCCAGCAAATTGAAGGCAGCACCAAAGCTAACGCGAGTGCGTGTACTCGGTTCAAAAAACATATTGCCTAGAATGGCACCTTCCAACACACGGGTGACTTTGTGGCGCAAGGCGTAAGGCTCCATTGCATCGGCCACCTCAAAAATGCGCTGAATATCAGCACGTTCAAATTGTTTGATGGAGAGAATGTGGGCGCCAATAAAATTCACGATGAGTCCTTAACACAGAAGAGTGGACAGAATGGCAAGCTAGAAACGCAGCAGCCAGAAAAGATCGCGCCATTTTAACGATAGATGCCGCGACTACCAATGATTTTTATCAATATTAACTCCAGTCCACGGGCGATAAAGGGATTTGGCTGGTGTCAGCGATTTTGGTTTTTACAGGGAGGGAAGCCATAATTTTCGCCAGTGCCGCCTGCGCCGTTGCTCTGTAGGTAGTGAGCTTGCCGCCCATTACCGACAAAACGCGCGGACAAGCTTCGTTATCCACTTCAAGCAAGACTTCGCGGGAACGCGAGAAGGCCGCATTATTTCCGCGTGGCAACACCCGCAGGCCAGCAAAGCTTTGCACATGATTGCGATCAATGTGTAGGTTGGGAAAATAATGCGTGAGAACATCCAGCAAGTAATCGCGCTCCTCCTCAGTACAACTGGTTTTTTCTGGCTCATCGGTAAAAGGTTTTTCCGTTGTACCCAGCATTAATTTTCCCTGCCAAGGTAAAACGAATACAGCGCGTTTATCCTGTGGTGCTTCCAGATAAAAGTAGTGATTAAGCAAGGGCGGCAGCACTAAATGACTACCTTGCACTAAGTCTACCGATGGCAAATACATATCCGGCTGAATGCGTGAAATAACATCGCTTGCCCAAGGGCCCGCGCAATTCACTAAAACCCGACAGCTTGCCGTTTTAAAACCAAATTCGCTTTCAAATTCCACCAAACAGCATTGTGCGGTAACGTGAGCATGCACAAAATATCCGGGTATTTCGCAGTCAGCGCCCAACTCCATGGCTGAATGTAGCACCGCGCGTGTGAGCGCTGCATCATCGGTTTGCGCCTCGTAGTAGCGAAACACAGCTTGCAAATCATCTTGCCGGAGGCCTTCAAAATTATCCCATTGCGCTTTGGGCAATGAGTGAAACATAGCATTGGCGTCCATACCCGACAACAACGCATAAAGGCTCAAGCCCGCACGTATGGTCATGGAGCCACGTTGAGAATTTTTGTAGACGGGAATATGCAGAGGCTTAAGTTTAACTAAGTCTGGCGCCAGCTTTAGTAAAAGCGCACGCTCATGCAGACTTTCACGCACCAATCCAAATTGCGCGGATTCTAAATAGCGCAGACCACCATGAATAAGCTTTGAGGATTTACTGGAAGTACCCGCCGCCGGAAAAGATTGCTCCAGAACTAACACGGTATAACCTGCGGCTGCCGCGGCCTGCGCAACACCTGCACCTTGAATACCAGCACCTATCACAACCAAATCGTATTTCATTTGTAGAATCCGTCCGGGAGATAGCAGAAGTTTAGATGAGTTTTTCAGCCCATCGGCGTTCATTTACACAATAAAAATAGTCACTCGCTCAACAGCCAACGCTCCATGGCCTCTTGCCATACACTAAATC
>Ga0209067_10000049_pt1 | contig 81004 bp, 66 predicted proteins | sample ColStrG_CSR_2013_FD_187199 | JGI IMG/M metagenome (GOLD analysis project Ga0209067, IMG submission 187199) | Freshwater sediment microbial communities in response to fracking from Pennsylvania, USA - Cold Stream Run_MetaG_CSR_2013 (SPAdes)... | ecosystem: Environmental > Aquatic > Freshwater >...
GTTCAAACCCACCGAAAAAGGAGAAAAAGACACCAACTTATCCACAACCCAAACCCGTAAAATAAACCATTTAGGGTGGGTCAATATTCAATGCAAATGGTGGGTCAGTTTTAAGTGCAAATCAACACACAAAGATTTGAATGAGCGAAAACAGCCCACTAAAAATTCCTTCTTTGCTGTATTTCTCTATTTGGTTTACGGCTTGGCTTACGGGAATGCCGCTGCGTTTTAGTTCTACATGAATAACGGGCATGCCATTAATTAATAAGACCACATCGCCGCGCCGGTCATTTCGCAAGGGGCTGCCGCGTTCAAATTTGGGTTGCTGCACAATTTGGTAACGGCTTTGGCCGGCGGCTATTTCTTGGCGGTCGTAAATTTTTAGGCTGACTTCTTTGCCGTAATGCAGCGCATCATCAGGGTTGTCGCGCTTAATGGCAACGGTTTTACCGTTAATAAAACCGTTCAATTTAAGCGGGATTTTGAGTTCTTTTATTTGCTCAACAATTTGCTGCATTTCGCTGTTGGTCAGCGGTACGCCGTTTAAGCGATCTTGCTGTTTGTTATTTTCAAATAAAATATTCGCCCAGTTTTGCAGTAACTGGCTTTCCGTTTTATGTTTTAAAACTTCAGGCTCCCACCCTTTTTGGGTGAGTACTTCAATAAACGCCTGTTCAAATTCTGCTTCGCTGGTAAAGGTCATGCTGAGTCTCTACATAATTTTTCAATTAATGACGTGTTAAAAATCCTCCCTAACCCTCCTTTAAAAAGGAGGGGACTGTGTATCACCTCTGCTCTAAAGCTTTTAACCCTTTCTAACCTTCTTTTAAAAAAGGAGAGGGCTGTGTATTTGCCCTCTGTTTTTATGTAGCTTTTTGCACTGCAATATAAATTACCTTGCAAACAGCGTCTAATTCTAAAAGTATTTGCCTGTTATCAAAACGTAAAACCTGAAAACCTAAGGCGTTTAATTGTGCATCTCGTTCTTGGTCAGCAGCAATTCCTTCGGGCGTATAATGTTGGCTACCGTCACATTCGATAATCAGATGTGCGGCGGGGCAGTAAAAATCGACAATGAAATTTAATAATGGTTTTTGCCGATAAAACTGTAATCCTAACATTTGTTTGCGCCTGAGTTTTTGCCATAGCCGTTGCTCGGCATCCGTCGTATTGCTTCGTAGCGTCCTAGATGGCAGCTTTAAGCTTTTGTTATAAGGTTTGCAGTTATCCATTAATCCCTCCCTACCTCCCTCCCTTTGCAAAAGGGAGGAGTTGTAATTCTTCCCACCAGTTTCCCTTTGTTAAGAAGGGAGTCATTCCCCTCTTTTTTAAAGAGGGGTTAGGGGAGATTTTAACTACACAAACATTTTGCTCAAGCAGGATTGCTTGATGTTATTGAGTTTGGTTATTTGTTGTTGGTGTTGGTTGATAAGGGTGTCGAGTTTCTTGAAGTAGCTGCCAATGGCTGACTGTTCGCTTAACTGTTTGGGCAGTGAAATATTAAAATTAGCTAGATTTTTTTGGCTCACCCCTTTGGCTGTACCGCCGCTCGATAAAGCGGAAAGGCCGATAAAAACTTTGGGACTTCTAAGCAAGGTCGCTAAAAAATCTTCTGTAATAACTTCATTCTTAACAACAAAAGCAATTGTTCTTTGACTCAGAATGTATTTATCGGAATTTGGAACTTGAGCAACATTTCCCATCGGGGCTTCGGTGGTAAATAGTACTTGATCCTTGTGTAGTTCGGAGCCGGTCATCCAACGGTCATAAAGCTCTTGATCCCCGAAATGCGAATCAATTGAAAAATCAATATAGCCCTGCTTAACATTTAACGCTGATAGTGCTCTGTATCCTGAAGTACTCCAATCCAGTCCTAGTTTTTTTGGTGTGCGTCCACGGAAATCAATAATTCTTTCAATGCTGTCTAGCAAACCAATTTCCACCCACTCCCCCCCAAACCCCTTAAACCGAATTTCTGGCACCGTTTCACCTTGTTTGGGAAACATTTTTTCCAGCATGGCTTTTTTAATGCTGCTGAGCTTGTCGTGCTTTTGTTGGTGTTGGTTGATTAGGTTGTCGAGTTTTTGGAAATAGTTGCCGATTTGGGTTTGTTCTAGTTCAGCAGGAAAAATAAAATCTAGTCTTTCTAATGCGTCATATGACAGAAAAGGCTGTCCGCTACCACCGCAAATCTTTTTCAAGTTCATTTTTACTAACGAAAAATATCCAAATAATGGATTGAAATCAGATTTTTTTGGTTTAGCTATAGTTCCATTATAAGTTACGAAATGCTCACCCTCAGCCCATAAAACAGAACCTGCATATTCACCCATATGACCAATTACAGCAGAGCTTTTAGCATTGAATCGGGTATAACCACCAATGATCCCATTTGCACCATAGACTGGATATGGCCCGCCATTACTTGGATTGTTATTAAATTCACCATACTGAAAATTATAAAGTTGGCCTAGTTTATCTTTCTGCCATTCCGCACCAAACCCGTTAAACCGAATCTGCGGCAGCTTCTTGTCGATACTCATTTTATTCGCCCTTCAGCAAGCTAGCGAGTTCCGCCAAGCCTTGCATATCAAACTCATTGCCCGTCAACTCGCTCAACATCTCCGCCAGCTCTTGCTCGGTTTTTTTAATATCATTTGCCACTTGCGAATAAGTTACGGCGTATTTATCGGCAAGGTTTTGTACTTGAGTCGTGAGTTGGGTAATAACGGCGCTTGGCATTGCCGCTAATTCATTGCACAGCGGGGTAATCCATTTTAGGTGCAGTAATTCATTTACTTGTTGGTCTGCTAAATTTTCTATGGTCGTTTTGGTTTTTAAGTGCAGCGCGGTTGCCGCTTCTTTTACGGCTTTTTTCAGCTCTTTTTCTTCTTCAATTAATTCGCAGGCGCGTATTATTTTGGCTTCATAGCTATCTGCTGAAAATTTATTCTTGCTTTCTTTTTGTTCTTTTAACAATGCTTTGGCGGCTTTATTGACTTCCGCATTGGCAAAACCGTCTTTGCTTTCTTTTACGGTGTCTTGTTCTTTTTCTTCTTCGCTGAGAGATTCTAAAATTTCTTCTAGGCTGCTTGAAATTTCCGCTAGGCGGTTTTCTTGTTTTTCTAACGCGAGCAAATCGTCACCCAACAGTGTTTTTTGCACTAAATCAAACGGCAATATATGGCCTTTCCAACCGTCTTGTACTTCTACGTCTTTGCCGTCTTTCTTTTTGATGACCATATTCGGGTCAACTTGTTTTGCGGCGGCAAAGCCTTCGGTTTGCATCATTTCCAAGTCGGCGCTAATGGTTTGCCATTGGTTGCTTAGGTGTTGGTAGGCTTGGTATTTATCAATCAACGCAATAGGCGCGAGGCGAGTAAAGAGTTCTTCACTTAATTGTGCTTCTTGTTGGTTGCGGTTAAGGGTTGCCCAGTTTTGAATTAGGGTTGTATTTAAATGTTTATCAAAACCCGCGAAGGCGTGGTTGTAGTTATTAATAAACGCCACCACTTGCGGGTGCTGGGTAATGGTGGCGTTAACCGCGCTTTTTTCAGTGGCCAATTCACTGTAAGCGGCGGATTTCGATTTAAACAGCGCCGCATGTAATTGTGGTAAGGCTTGCCAGTAATCGTGTAATTCAGCAATTTCGTTGTTGGGAATTCCGCCCAACATGGTTGCGTGCAAATCCCAGCTTTCGGCAGCGGGTGAGGAATCCACATAGCGGGGAATATTTAAGTTGTAGCCATTATCGCGAAGGGTTTGCTTTTCTACTACTTGTGAAAATTTGGGGTGGCTTTCGCGGTTAATTACGGCATCCACAATGCGCTTAATGTCTGAGGCTTGCAGCTTGTTGTTTTTGCCTTCTTTCAAAAAGTGTTTGGAGGCATCCACAATTAACACGTCGTTATTTTTACGTTTTTGTTTGAGTACCAAAATAACGGTAGGAATGCCGGTGCCAAAAAAGATGTTGGCGGGCAGGCCGATGATGGCGTCTATATGGTCGCTCTCAATTAATTGTTTGCGAATTTCACCTTCTTCACCACCACGGAATAAAACACCGTGAGGCAGAACGATGGTCATAATGCCATCGGGTTTTAGGTGGTAGAGGTCGTGCAATAAAAATGCCAAATCCGCTTTGGTTTTGGGCGCTAAACCAAAACGCGAGTAGCGTGGGTCGCTCTCTTTGAAGCTTGGATCCCATTGTTGTGAGTAAGGCGGGTTGGAGACTACGGCATCCACATACAGGGCTTGGTAAGTGCCGAGTGGATCGCTCTCATCAAAAAAGGGCCAATCTTCTTCGAGCGTGTCGCCGTTGCGGGTTTTGATGTTGTTGACGTTGATGCCGCGCATGATCAGGTTCATACGCGTGAGGTTGTAGGTGTTGGCCTTTAACTCTTGCGCGTAATACTCAATACTGTTTTTGGTTTTGGCATATTGCTCCACGGCATTACCAATGTTGATAAGCAAGGAGCCGGAGCCACTGGTAGTGGTCGTATATTCCAATGGTGTCTTTATTTTTGAGTTCGTGCGCAATGATGAGCGACATAAGTACAGAGACTTCGTGCGGGGTATAAAACTCACCGGCTTTTTTGCCGGCATTCGCAGCAAATTTTTCAATTAAATATTCATAGATGTAACCCAGCACATCGTAGCCTTGCTTGCTATCCATGGGGATACTCTTAATCAGGTGCAGCAAATCGCTAATGGCTTTCGTGCGTTTGCCTGCACTTTCGCCGAGCTTGCTTAAACCAGTTTCTAATGTAGTAAAAACACCTTCAAATAATTTTTTGTAAGCAGGGGAAATTAAACGGTTGAACGCCGAGAGTGCATCACGCACATTTGATTCATCAAAGTCGTGCTTTGGATCAACCCAAGTGGAAAATAAACTGTCGTGGGAAATGAAGCAGCCCAAGTTGTCGCGCACATATGCCATCTTTTCTACATCGTTTTCATTTAAGTTTTTAATATCTTCAGCAGTCATGCCTTGGGCGGTTAAAAACTGTAACTATCTTTCGCTGAGGTATTTGTAAAAAATAAAACCGAGTATGTAGTCTTTATATTCATTCGCTTCAATTTTGGAGCGCATCTGATTGGCGGACTCCCAGATTTTGGCGGCGAGTTGTTGTTTGTTCATAATTTAATAAATTCCGTAATACTTACGTACAGTGTAAGCACTACCCTTAATGGTTTAATTCAAAAATCCAGCGCTAAAAGCACTTATAAGCGCTTGATGGCGGGCGTATTGATGAGCGGTATTTTCGCTCATTTCATTTATTAAGCGCTCCAGTTTTAATCTGGGGTGCTGATTGTTCAGTAAGCTTGAAATAACAACATGGGTTTGCGGCAGAGTCATTTGTTTTACATTGATGCCTAGCTGATGAGCGCTGGCTAAGGTTATATCCCAACCGTAGCGCTCCATAAGTGTTGCTTCGCGGTACAACTGATCTGACACGGCGGGAATATTTTCGTAAGTTGTGAGTAGATACGCGATATCTTTGGCATCTTTTTTACGCACATCTGCGGCACGATCAGTCCATGCGATGAACTTAAGTATTGTCATTCCCTCTGGTGAGGCGACGGGTACATCAAGTATGGGTGTATCGCTAACACGAACTCTATTTGCGTTATCCAATGCTTCCTGAAAACCGAGCACGTTCATTACAGTGTCGCCAGATGGCGGCCATTGAATGTTGACGTTTTCATCCGCTACGCCACCAAAAGGAACTATGTCGATAGGCCAATTATTAGGCCCTATTAATCGGTGCGCGGTATTGGTTTCGGAAAAACCGTTGGCTAGTAGCTCTTTCCTTAAAGTCGCAAAGGCATCCCACGATGGAACCTGTAATGCAAAGTCTATATCGGCTGTAGCTCGTTGTACTTTGGCTCCATAGCCATGATGCAAAACCATATCGCGCGCAGAAGCACCCACGACTAAGTAAGGCATTTGTAATTGCGCGGCACACTCTGCAACGATTGCGCAGAGATCCACTAGCGAAGATTCAATCTTCCCCGATATATTCAGCAATGGTGCTGTCATATAACATCCTTGCGGTTTCTAAGTTGCGGCTGTCTGCCGAGGCGATTAAATCTGCATAAATGAGAATAGGGTGAACGGTCTCTTGCATTAATAAGGCGGATGCGTTTTGGAGCTTGTCCGTCCAAAACGGGCGATAGATACGAACAATACCTGGGCCATCGCCAGTCCATTCAACAGCTTTTCTCAGCTTGGCTGCCGCCAATAATTTGTTGCCTGACGCCTCTGGTAAATAGACCGTTGCCATTTGCGGCTTAAGATAGGAGGTGTATTTTTCAGCCCCAACTTCGCCACCCCAATAGGCACCAAACTTGGCGATATCAAACGTTTTCCACCAGTTTGTGTCGTCGCTAATAAACTCACCCACACGCAGTTTGGGTTTTAGCTTCTCTGGGTAAGTTTCTACCCAGCGATCTAATAGCTTGCGACGATTGATAAGCTGGCGCTTTTTTCCGCTATCTATCATGTAGCCTGCGGCCTTAAGGCTGTTGATTACCCAGCCCACACTTCCATTTGCAACGCCTGTTTGGTCTGCAATCTCGCGGTAAGGTGCATTAATGAGTGAGTTATTGCAGAGAAAGCCGTAAATGACTTTTAGCCCAGCATAGTCAAATGCTCGACTTGTATCAGTCTTTAATGAAGTGACATCTTTATTTTGCTTTTGCCCTCGAACATATACATATACAGGCGGCAAGTTTAGGTAGGCATTGCCAGCACAATCTATGAACTGGATATCCATATTTTTTAAAGCGCTGGCAATACTTGGATTAATATATTCAGTGGCCAGTAATGCTGGTTGAGGCAGTGCTTTAATTGTGTGAGCGATAGCGCCTATATTGGCTTTTTGTACTGACTTAATTTCTACCGCAACTTTACCATTTGTTTTATGCGATTCGATGAAGGCATCAATGCTTTGTGAACCATACGAAACCTCCTTTTCCAAGACATAGAAGGAAACGCTTGTTTCATTTTTTAGAGCAGTTAACGCCCTGTCTAAAACTTCTGTTTCTGCTAAGCGCATAACCATTGTGCAAACCTTATTGGATAACCGCCATCTTCTGTACACAAAATTAGCACGTACATTAAAAATGTACAACAAAAAATAATGTACAACACGAGACGCAGGCACTATGAGGGCAAACTTATAGCTAAAGCGTCCAGCTAGCTAGAAGTGCGCAGCGCCCCTAGGCGCGAAGCTGGCGAAACGGCTAACCCGAGTTAGCCAAGCCATCGGCACGCCCCAGCGGGCAGATGGCGTGTTCGTCTTTAGCGAGGCCACGAGCTAAAGATTGCAACGCGTTCAGCGTGGCAACCAAAGCAGAGATGGCGGTGCCCCAGCACCGACAAAAATGGTTTGCGCCCCAGCGCAAAACATTTGTGCTCTGCGACCGGCGTCGAGGCCAGCCCTAGCTGGCACTTGACTCCCGGCGCTGGCGTTGAGCGTTCAGCGAAACCCGAAGGGGCGTAGAACAACAATGAGCGAAGCGAAGATGTTCGAGCCGACAGCGTCGGGAGTCAAGCGCCAGCGCCGACGCCGGTCAGGTGAATTTATTGTGAAAGAAGCGTTCAGCGCACTAGAAGGATAAAGAGGGGGTACCCCTCCCAAGGCTCGCAGCGTTCAGCGCAGAGCAGCGAGGTGAATCAGGATGTAGGGGAGCGTCCAGCGCACTGTAAGCCTGAGAGGATGGCTCCTCCAAGTAATGACAGTTACTTGGGTAGATTTGTATGGAGGAACGACATGGAGAATTGATTGGAATATATTATTTTCCATTCAATTTTCCAACGGGTTTATAGCAAGGGAGGCCAATCACTTAACGAATAAACAGGAAACCTTGCGATATGCTTTTCGGTGAGCGCGACGCGCTGACCGGCAATTGGAATTGTCTGAAAAGTTTTGAAAAATCTTGCAAGGCGATCCGCAAAATCTTTGTCTGGGCAAACGTAATGTATAGATTCATATTCATTACGTTTAATCGCCTGTAGGTAATCTGCAAAAATCGCTTCATAGCGTTTTTTGGACTTCACCGTTCGCTCTAACTCCACCGCAATAATTGCACCGCTAATATTTTTAACTGTGGCATCTGGTCGCTTAGTTAAATCCGTTTTTAGCAAATGACCAGGCTGCCATGATTGCCACCCTGCACGCTCTGCCCTCAATCGTGCCATTTGAGTTAGCAAATAATGATTCTTAGTAATGGGCTTTACTTTGCTAGGTTCAAAATAAGAATGGTGCTCCATTTGTTCTTGCTCACCCCACGAATACAATAAACCCAACTGAGTGATTCCGTAAATTTTATGCTGCAACTGAGGGACATGATGAGACAAAATTAGCCCGCCCCGCTCAGCATGACCTAGTACATTGTAAACACCCGTTTTTGTAAGCCCTAAAACATCGGCCAACACAATACTGTTGCTCCACACCTCATCCCTTAAAAATTTTAGCAACCGATCCAAATTGTTTTTGTGCCGAGCGTTTCGCTCTTCAAAGGAACTAATCAACATTGATAAGCTCCTCAGCTAATGACGTTACCTTGTTTGGATATGACGAGGGATTAACTACAGATTGGGCTGACGTTGGAGCATCTTCAAAAATAGTCGGCAAAGTATCATCATCACTTTTTTCAACTTTTATGGGTGATGTAAAAATAAATTGCGCCAATCCATTACCATACAAAACTGCACATCGTGGTGGAAGTGATTGCAGCATGTTGGTATCCATTAAGCATCGTTCCGTTTGGCGAAGCTGACGTATTGGATCGTTCATTTCGACTAACGCATTATTTGCGGTAAAAGACCGAACCTCATCATCAACTAAAATTTGCCCGCTGATACGGGCCAACCAATCTGCGGTAGCGGGATCGTTGACTTTATAAGTCAATTTAAGCGAGCAGTTTTCATTTATGGACGAGACTACGGAATCAGGGTCAATATCTTTGGGGCAACTTCTGAGATCGCCTAGTGATTGATGAGCAAGCACTACATGCGCACCCTTGTCTCTAATAGCACCCAGCGCTTCCAATGCGGGCTTACTGATTAGATATTTAAACTCGTCCATGAAAATACAAACATGCCTAGCGCCATTTCGTTTTCTGTTTTCACAATATTGCATTACAGACAACACAAACATTTTTTGCAGGATCAATACGCTAAGATTGCGGATTGCGCCTTTTACATAAACCACACTACCCTGCATTATGGATTTCGAAATGTCTAATCCACGCTGTATTCCAACCACAGGCATAGCAGCAATTTCTTGCATATTAGCGACAAATTTTTCGGACTCAGCTAGCACTGCGGCATGCGCCTGCATGCAATGAGATATGACATCTACTAATCGCAACTGCTTACCGCAAGCGTTTTGTGCAAACACACGAGCGGATGCTCTGTCTCTTAATCGATGAAAATCGGCATCAGTTCCGTTGTCTGCCAAACCAAAACCTGACGCAATTAACTCCTCAATCTCAAATTGAGTTTTATTTGCAAATGGGTTCCATTGTGGAACACTTGAAAGCAAATCAATAAACACAAATGGCACGCCAGCTCTCTCTGCAGCCAAACGCATAACTGAGGGCAAATATTCATCATTTTTGGGATCTATGACAAAAACGGATTCTCCTTGCTGGACTGCCTGCGTGAGTAGAACGCCAGCGGCCACGCCTTTCCCGCTCCCTGTTGTACCAATGACATCAACATGGGATGAACGCCAGCGAGAAATTGGAATATAGACTGGCTTATTTTTATCATTTAGCCCAATGAATACCTGATTTTTCTTAAAGTATTTTTCTGGCTTATACACTTTTTTAGCATCAGGTAACTGAGTGCCAATTGAGCGAATATCAGTTCTAGCAGCTCGCGCTGAGCCAGTGCGTTTTGTTATTTTAGTTTTTAATATATCACCCCACTCAAGAATTTTTCTAAGCACGAAAAACCAAATAAGAGCTGAAATAGTAAACTCAGCACAATAGATCGCAATGTGCGATTCATCAATGAAATTGCTTTCGAATGGTAATGGCAGGCTAATTTTTTTAACAAAAAAAATAGGCCAACCTGAGCCGAGATAGATACAAGAAAAATACCCGTACAGAACCAAAATACAAATCGATTGCGGAGAACTATCGCTGTCATCAATGCAATGCCACCAACTGTTCCGAAAATGTATTTGTATTAGATAACGAAATTTATCCAGTCCGTGCAGTATACGATCGTCAAATCATTTACCGTTTGTTCAAATTTTTTTAAATCCATACACAACCTACTAACAGATTAATTGTTTCAATAGAGGAACTAGGAGGATTATGCTTACAGGTTTATATAGGTAACCATATAGGGCAAACTCTGAAACCCAATAACACCAATGGTTTCACGCAATCACCAGAACCTTTTATTCGTTACCCCAGCCACCATTTATGCGTAATCGGCGAACGTTTTATTCGCAGCGACCCACTTTTTATTCGTAATAATGTCACTTTTTATTTGTGGATAACCTACCAAACTCACAGGCTTATCAACCGTAACGTTCAACAGCAATTGGATTAGGCACGTGTGGCGGGCTTGGAAATAGCATTAACCCGATTGAGTTAACCTTGTACCTAGCTGTTGGGTAGACGATAGCCACGCTATCTATTGCCACTTTAAATTTCTGACGAAAATTGCTCGAATTAGCAAATGAGTTTCCGAATTGATTTTCGAGCTGCGACCAACCAATTGGAGTTGGCCTGTACGTTCGAAAATATCGAGAGGTCAGCCACAAGTAGATATCTAATGCAAATGGATAATTGCTAAATGCGTCCACTGCGCGCATATCTATTGGATATGCGCTACCAACCAGCTCTTGGTAAAAATCATTATTTAATAATATATTTGAATTCCACTCAGAATTTGAATTCCATAAAACCGTAGCCTCACTAGCAACACTGATATTTTTTACACTCCAACTATCCTCGCTATTTTTCGTAACAGAAATCGTGGAGGCAAACAATCGCATGGATTGCTCACGCATAGCGGTAATTGACCCATTTTTTCCGCCTGAGCTTTTTTTACCCAATTGTCGAATAAATTCTGTTACTGTAGACCCGAGAAATACTTGCCTAGATTTTTTTATAGTTGCTTGAGTAAATATCCAAATTAAAATTAATCGCGGATATGTGCCATTTGGCAAGCCGATATTTGTGGGTGACAAAATTGTCAACTGAGAATGACCATTTCGACGCACAAACTCGTTAGTATTGAGATTTTTTGTCGGGAGGCACATATCAGACAATGCGCGAGAATAGAAGCCGATTTTCCCTGCATCCAATGCAGATTCGTTTTGAATTGCTAAACCGACCTCGATTAAATGAGAGGGAAGCTTCTTCATTAAAGCTCACCCTGCTGAATCGACTGCGGCTCATAACGAAATTTTTCCAACCAAGTTAAAAATTCCGACTCCAAATAGATGTGGCGGCGCCCGATTTTTATGGACGGTGGCATAGCTTCGCCTCGACTAATTCGGTTCCGAGCCGTGCCTATCGATATATGAAGTTTTTCTGAAATTTCTTTAAGAGAAAAGAATCGCTCTTGCTCCAAATTTATTTGAGTAACATCACTAAAAACCATTGTTATCGCTCCGATTAAACGAAAAATAATTTCAAATAACGAAGTGGAGGATGCCATATTGGCGCTGCCCATACCCTGTGCCGATACCACTATTTTGCAGGCATCGCCTGCTTTTTTTCGAAAAATGGGTATTTTTAAAACTGTATCGCTCTAAACACCAATTAACTGTATGCGTATAGACGGGGGACGAGGGATTGAAGACGGTTTTATTGTTAGATCATAGGGGGAGAAAAGTGCGGGGATTATTTTAATTTTATTCACACTAATAGAAGTGTTTTTTGCTAACCCATAGCTAACCCAGAATGCAAAAAGGCCAACTCTTACGAGTCGGCCTTTTTTGGTTTTTCCCTGAAAAATCAAGGACTTATATGGTGGAGCTAAGCGGGATCGAACCGCTGACCTCAACACTGCCAGTGTTGCGCTCTCCCAGCTGAGCTATAGCCCCGAAAATTGGATGACAACCATGTCTTGGGTGGCGCGCATTCTATGTAGCCGGTGCAGAGGTGTCAAGCAAAAAATGCTCGTTCACCCCCGCGTTTTCGTCGGCAAATCAAGTGGTTAAGGGTTCGCCTACTCTGCGACTTCAGGAGTTTCGCTACCCAGTTTGCTGTAGATTTTTTCCAAGTCTTTTTGCTTGTTTTTACCAAAGCCTCCCAATGCGTTAATGGCGTGGCGAAGGCGCGCGCGCGTCATATCGGGGCCAATGATTTGCATGGAATCGACGACTGAAAAAGAGGCCGTAGTACCAGCAATAGCAATAAACACGGGAGCAAGGGCATCTTTGATTTTAATGCTCATTTGGTCAGCCAAGATTTTGAGCTCTGCAAAAATGGCGTCGCGCTCCCAAGTGCGCAACGATTCCAAACGCCAGAGGGCGAATTGCAGGTATTCTTTCTGCTTTTCCAGCTCCAGTTTATTGGCGGTGAATTGCACTTCGGTGACAGGCATCATGCCGGATACAAGGAAGCTCGCCAGCGGCGCGAAATCGCTCAGCGTGTGCATCCGCGATTGAGCATGAACCAAGGCTTGCAACAGTATTTCTTTGTTAAAAGTCCAGTTAAGCAAACGCTCCGCCAGTTGCTCAGGGGTGAAGTTTTCGCGAATCCACAGACTGTTTAGCCAGCTGAGTTTTTCTACGTCAAAAATCGGGCCGCCCAAGGAAACACGACTTAAATCGAAGTTGTCTTGCATCTCTGCCAGAGTGAACTTTTCGCGTTCGTCCGGCATGGACCAACCCATGCGCCCAAGATAATTCAGCATAGCTTCCGGCAAATAACCCATACGTTGATAGTAGAGAATACTGGTGGGGTTTTTACGCTTGCTCAATTTGGATTTATCGGGATTGCGCAGTAATGGCAAGTGGCAGAACACCGGCGCTTTCCAGCCAAAATACTCATAGAGTTTAAGATGCTTGGGCGCAGAATTGATCCACTCTTCGCCGCGAATAACGTGTGTAATCTTCATTAAGTGATCATCCACCACGTTGGCAAGATGATAGGTGGGCATGCCGTCAGCCTTAAGGAGCACCTGCATATCCACTTGCGACCACTCAATTTCAATATTGCCGCGCAGCATATCGTTAATAACGCACACGCCCTCTTCTGGGATTTTCATGCGTACAACATAGGGCTCGCCCGCCTCCAAACGACGCGCCACTTCTTCTTGTGACAACTTCAAACCACGACCATCGTATTTGGGAGTTTCACCGCGAGCTTGTTGTTCACGACGCATTTCGTCCAGTTCTTCAGCAGTGGCGAAACAGTAAAACGCATGACCTTTTTCGATCAACTCAAAAGCGTATTGACCGTAAATATCCATGCGCTCGCTTTGGCGATAAGGGCCGTGCGGGCCACCGACATCGGGGCCTTCATCCCACTCCAAACCCAACCAGCGCAAACTATCCAGAATAGCTTGTTCAGATTCTGCAGTACTGCGAGTTTGGTCAGTATCTTCAATACGCAGCAAAAATTGGCCGCCGTGCTGACGAGCAAAACACAAGTTGAACAACGCGATATAGGCGGTGCCTACGTGCGGGTCGCCAGTGGGCGAAGGGGCAATGCGGGTACGAACGGTCATGATGCGGCCTTTCTGGATGAGTTCAGTAAAAGCCGCGCATTATACGCGGTATGAGTGATTTATGGGGAGGCGTGATTTATGGTGAGCGCTATTAAACAACCAAATGATCAGCATGGTCGAAGACCCAAACCTCTTCATGATCTATTTCAAACAAATGGCCGTCAGGATCACGGAAGTAACCCGCCGTACCCCACTGAGTTTTGGTGGCCGGTTTTACCAAGGTGCCACCCGCTTTAACTGCACGCGCCAGGGTGAGCGCCACATCTTCCACATTGCGCACCAAGTGAATTAAGGCCACGCCTGAAAAACCTGACGCCTGCCCACTCGGAGCCAATGCGTCTTGAGCAAGATCAGCGCGAGAAATTAATGCCAACGCAAAACCACCCAAATCAAATTTTACAAAACCCGCATGGCTAGTAGCGGCACGCTGCCAACCCAACGCCTCATAAAATGCGGCTGATGCAGCAACATCATTCACCCCCAACAAAATAATGTGTAGCCGCTGTTTTAAAGGTAGAGATTGTTCGTTCATAGGTCTTCCTTAATGATTAAATCGTTATGTAAATACAGTGTGTGAAAATTCAGGCTGCGCGGGCGTATTCAATCAGCGCTTTGGTTTGTTCGGCAGCATCTTTAATTTGATGTTCACCGATAACCTTGCGCCATAAAAACCCCAATGCTCCCCAAATTTGCACTTCCATTTTAATGTGTGTGGTATCACCAACGCGCTCGTATTTGTGTACTGTGCGCATTTTAGCCAGCGGTAAATGCGCAACATCAATCACTTCAAAGGGCCACATTTTTTCAATGGTCATTTTTACCGCCGGACCGCCTTTTGGTTTAAGCATAAACATGCCGCCGGTTTTGGCATCGCCCAATAATTGGGTGTGCTCTATACCCTCGTCCCATTTATTCCACGCATTAAAATCCGTCAGCGCGCGATAAAGATTTTCGGCAGGGACATCAGTGGTGGTCTGAAAACTGGCTTGCCACATTAGAACTCTCCTTCAGTAAGCTATTCTAGGGTTACAAAAACGAGAGAACATACTAATTGGAGCGGATGACAAAGCTTGTCAGTAGAGATGGCAGTGAATTGGAGGAAGCGAAGAAAAACTGAAACTTATTTGCGCCGCTTCTCGCTGTACATAGCGTCATCTGCATAGTGCAACAATTGTTTTTCATTACTACCGTGCAGCGGAAAATGAGCAATGCCAATACTGGGGAAAATAGTAATCATCTGTCCCGCTAAATTAAACGGCTCGTTAAAACCACTCTGAATAACATGCAGCAATTGCTGGGTCTGCTCTGGGTATTTTACGTTTTCGAGCAAAATAACAAATTCATCGCCACCAAAGCGCGCAACCGTATCGCTATCACGAACACACAGTTGCAAACGGCGCGCAACGCTTTGCAATAACAAATCGCCGGTGCTGTGACCAAACTCATCGTTTATTTCTTTGAATTTATCCAAATCCAAATAAAACAACGAAAACTCTTCGTGATTGCGATGTGCACGCGCTAAGGCCAATTGCAAACGATCATGAAAAAGCGCGCGATTAGGCAACTGTGTCAGCTGATCATGCAAGGCAAGATACTGTAGTCGCGCTACCATTTGCTTGCGCTCAATAGCTGTGGCCACTTGCGCGGAAACGAACTGCAACAATTCGCGATCCTGATCCGTGTAATGCACATTGGGCGCATAACTGCGCACCACCAAAGCCCCTACAGTGAGCTGGTGAGATTTCAGCGGAACACCAAGCCAACTGTAACAATGGTCTTTCGATATGGATGACTCGGGTACTGCACCAGACTCTAACAACAGCGATTTACCACCGCGAATAACCTGCGCACAAGGAGTGTCTGACTGTAAGTTCTGGGGCTCTGGGCGAGGAAAATGGTTATTGGCATGATAGGGGAAGGTCACTTCATCCCGTTCATCATCATAAAGCGCAATCGTAAAATTCTGCGCGGGTAAAAGCTGACTTATCACCTGATGAATACGCTCAAAGAGCCTGTGCAAATCCTCTACATCATGAACGGCTTCCGAAATGGTATAGAGGGCGGATTGCAGAATTTCAGCGCGTTTGCGACTGGTAATGTCGCGCGCCACGGCGATGCGGCACTGATCTTCATCTGACCAGCGTGCCGACCACATGACATGAACAACCTCGCCATTTTTGCGCAAATAACGGTTTTCAAAATGAGGAATAACCTCACCGGCGAGAATTCTATCGACTACGCGTAACGTATTAGCGTGATCTTCTGGATGAACCATTTCAATCATACGCCGCCCAATCATCTCTTCCGGCGTATAACCAAAAACACGCTCACAACCATTACTCACGTGCAAGAAAACTCCATCCTTATCGACAATACAAATAGCGTCCAGCAGCAAATCAACATACTTGCCCAGCGAATCGTACGTGTTTGTTTTCATCACTTCTCTCACACACTCATCCCACACCAACCCACTAAACACGGGTTACAGCTCCATTTAATTTGGCACCATGCGGTTATAGATTAGCCTATTTAGCGCCATTAAAAAGTGTTATTTGGCATGAAAAACAGCTTTTAGGTCTTTTTTAAGTAATTAATCCTAAAAAATTTATTACTTATATTTAATTAATCTAAATTAGGGCTATCTAATTTAATTTTATCTAATATAATAGTTGCAGAACCACAAAGGAATCAACGCTATGAGCGCCCCCGCAATTGATTTGAATCGTCTAAATGAAATGCAAGCGCATGCCCAAAAGGCGGCAGCATTACTTAAAGCTTTGGCGAATGAAAATCGCCTAATGATTTTATGTGCCTTAATCGGCGGCGAACTCTGTGTACGCGAACTCAACGCCAAAGTACCTCTGAGCCAATCCGCGCTTTCCCAACACCTGGCGGGCTTGCGCGAAGCGAGCTTGGTGAGTACGCGCAAAGAGGCGCAAACCGTGTATTACCGCTTGGACAGCACTGAGGCAACGCAAATTATTGCCATGCTCCAGTCCATTTATTGCCCTGCTATTTAGTTCTTAACCGGAGCCAATCCATGAGTCACAAACGTATTCACCCGCTTGATTTAATGAGCCACAAAACCGCTGATATGTGCATTTTGGATGTGCGCACCGCCGCCGAAGTCAAGGCCGCCGCACTACCCGACTGCTTGCATATTCCGCTGCATGAGCTGACGCCTGCACGCCTGCACGCTGAAATTGCCAAAAGCGGCAAAAATGGTTCAGCCGTTTACCTGCTGTGCCAAGCTGGCCGCCGCGCGGAGATGGCTGCCGATGCGCTGCACGGCCATATTCAAGCCGAGCTGGTAGTGATTGAAGGCGGGATGAACGCCGTTAAACAATCCAAGATTCCCTTAGTGGCGCCCACGCGCAAAGTGATTCCACTGGAGCGTCAAATCCGCATAGCCGCAGGCCTACTAGTACTGAGCGGCGTGATGCTGGGGACTTGGGTTAACCCGCTGTTTTATGCGCTATCTGGTGTTGTTGGCGCAGGCTTAACCTTTGCGGGGATTACCGATATTTGCCCTATGGGGATGCTGATCGCCAAAGCGCCTTGGAATCGCTAAGGACGCACATTAATGCTACTACTGATTGGAATTCTTATCGGCTTGGTACTCGGCCTGACCGGTGCCGGTGGCTCGGTGTTTGCCGTACCGCTGCTAATGTCGCTGGCTGGCTTACCCATGAGCAGCGCCGTGGGAATTTCATTGGGTGCCGTCACCACCAGCACGCTCTACGGCAGCCTGCGCAATATTCGCCGCAACAATATTTTGTGGTTGCCGGGGTTAGTTTTAGCGGGTACCGGTGCGATTACTGCGCCGGTAGGTAATTGGCTTGGCCAACAGTTGCCCGAGCTGTGGTTGTTGCTAGGTTTTAACCTATTGGCCGGTATTATCGCCGTACGGCTCTGGTTAAACGCAAGCCATCACCCAGAAACTGCCAAGGTGGTGCGCGCTGGCGATTTTGCCAGCATCCCCAATCCTGGCCTGCTCTGCAACCTCAGCCGCAACGGCCAGTTTGAACTGCGCCCGCGCTGCTTAAGCGGTCTGGCTGTGGGCGGTATTACCGTGGGTTTGCTGTCGGGATTGTTCGGTGTGGGTGGCGGGTTTTTAATTGTGCCGCTGCTGTTGGTGCTCAGTCCCATTAGCATGGCGCAGGCCGTGAGCACCTCACTGCTGATTATTGCGGTGGTCAGTGGCTCGGGGTTTATCAGCCACTTACTGCTCAGCCCAACTAATGACTGGAACCTCCTGGGGCTCGTCGCTCTGGGCGGCGTGTTAGGCATGATGCTCGGCCAGACCATCAGCCACAAAATCGCTAATGCCCTGTTACAAAAGATCTTTGCCGTGAGCTTATTACTGGTCAGCCTGATGACGCTAGGGAGATATTTGTGATGATTTTCCGCCAATTTTTTGAACGTGAATCCAGTACCTACACCTATCTCATTGGCTGCGACCTAACGCGTCAAGCCGTGTTGATCGATACGGTTAAAAGTGAGGTCGATAGCTACCTGAAATTACTGCAAGAACTTAACCTCACACTGGTGTATGTGCTCGATACCCACACCCACGCCGACCATATTACCGGTGCTGGCGCTCTGCGCGATGCCACTGGCGCCAGCACAATACTGGGTGAGGAGGCGCACTCCGCTTGTGTTTCCAAAGCCATGCGCCACGGCGAGTTGATCAATATTGGCCAGCTGGTGCTTGAAGCCCTGCACACCCCCGGCCATACCGATGACTCTTACAGCTTTATCTTGGAAGACAAGGGCCAGCTCTATGCCTTTACTGGCGATACCCTGTTGATTCGCGGCACAGGCCGCACCGATTTCCAAAACGGCAGCGCTGACGACCAATACACCAGCTTGTTTGAACATCTGCTCAAACTACCCGACAACACCTGGGTTTACCCCGGCCACGATTACAAGGGGTGGACGGTGAGCACTATTGGCGAAGAAAAAGCCCACAACCCGCGCCTACAAGTAAAAAATCGCGCCGCCTATGTGGAGTTGATGAACCATTTGGATTTACCCAACCCCAAACTGATGGATATTGCAGTGCCTGCCAACCGCGCTTGCGGGCAACTCTAACTCTCCCAAAACACTGCGGCTCGCAAGCACCCTATTGATGTATTTGAATAGCTAGCTGGATGTAACTATGACCAAGATAATCCCCATGCTTTGTATACTGGCCTGTCTCAGCGCCTGCTCCGACAAAGCCAGCACGCCGCCCCCGACCACCAATATACCCAAACTGGAAACCATCACCCTTGCCCCCGCAACAATCGCGCAAGAAGTAAAATTTGACGGCGTCATTGAAGCTATCAACCAGGCCACTGTCTCTGCCCAAACCGCTGGGCGGGTGGTGGAGCTACCCGTGGATGTGGGCGATTTCGTGAAAAAAGGCGACCTGATTGTGCGTTTTACCGACGTGGAGCAAAAAGCTCGCACCGCCAGCGCACAGGCCAAATTTACCGAAGCCAAAGCGCAGTTTGCGCGCATGCAGGATATGTGGGCGAAAAAGTTGATTGCCAAAGCCGATTATGACAAGGCTGAATCTGCCTCTAAATCCGCCGAAGCCAACCTGCGCGAAAGCGAGCAAAACCTCAATTACACCGCCATCTACGCCCCCTATGCCGGCATAGTCGTCAATCGCTTGATTAAAGTGGGCGAGTCAGTGGCACCCGGCACACCGCTGATGACCGGCTTATCACTAGAGCAATTGCGTGCTCAAGTGGATATCCCCCAGCAGCACATAGGCCCGGTACGTAAATTCAAAAAAGCGCGCATTTTATTGGCCAATGGCACACTGCTGGAAACCAGCGATATGCGCATCCCGCCTAGCGCCGACCTACAAACCCACAGTTTTAAAGTCCTGGTGAATTTGCCCAGCGGCGATCACTCACTGTTTCCCGGCACCCTTATCAAGGTCGCCTTCATTAGCGGTGAAACGGACAGCCTGCTGGTGCCCGCCAGCGCAGTAGCTCAACGTGGCGAAGTCAGCGGAGTCTACGTGCTTAACGGCAAATCCCTGGATTTCCGTCTAGTGCGATTGGGAACCCTGACCGCCGACAACCGCTATCCCATTCTGGCCGGGCTCAATACTGGCGACCAAATCGCCCTTGACCCCATTGCCGCCGCTGTTGCCTACAAACAGTTGCACGCCAGTGCCAAGGAGTAAGCCATGAGCCTACACAAACTTGGTATATCTGGGCGTATAGCGCGCAGCTTTCTAACTACCGAGATCACCCCGCTGCTGGCGCTTACTGGCCTGTTGCTCGGTATTTTTGCCGTACTGGTTACACCGCGCGAGGAAGAGCCGCAAATCAATGTGACCTTTGCCAATGTATTTATCCCCTTCCCCGGCGCCAGCGCCGCCGAGGTGGAAGCGCTGGTGACCACGCCGGCTGAGCAAATCGTCTCTAAAATTGAAGGTGTTGAGCACATCTATTCTACTTCCGCACCCGGTATGGCCACGCTAACCGTGCGCTTTAAAGTTGGCCAACCGCGCACCGATGCCATAGTGCGGCTCTACAACGCTTTTTATGAAAAAAGCGATTGGGTGCCCGCCAATGCCGGGATTGGCAAACCGCTGATTAAACCCAAAGGCATAGACGATGTGCCGATTGTGACTGGCACCCTCTGGAGCAAGAACCCCACAACCACCAATGCCGATTTACTCAGCGCCGCGCGCAGCCTACAAACTGAATTGCAGCGCGTACCCGGCACCCGCGATATCACCATTATCGGCGGGCCAGACAAGGTGGTAAAAGTGCTGTTCGATCCCCAGCGCATGGCCGCTTTTGATTTAACACTGGACGACCTGCGCGCCGCCCTCGGCAGCGCCAACACGTCAACCGCTGCCGGTTCGTTAGTCAGCGATAACCGCGAAATGCTGGTGCAAGCAGGCAGTTTTTTACTCAAACCAGAAGAAGTGGCAGACCTAGTAGTCGGTGTACACGAGGGCGCGCCGGTATTTCTGCGCGATGTGTCCAGCGTCAGCTTGGGTGCCGATACCGCCACCCAATACGTCACTCACGGCCTTGGCCCAGCCGCAGGCGGCGACACCAGCCGCTACCCCGCCGTAACCCTGGCCGTCGCCAAAAAACCGGGCGAAAATGCCGTGGATGTAGCCGCCAATGTCATCAAACGGTTTGCGCAATTGCGCGGCGTCTACCTCCCTGATGGTATTGAAGTCAGCATCACCCGCAACTACGGCGCCACCGCCGAAGACAAAGCCAAAACCCTGATTAAAAAGCTGATTTTTGCCACCCTATCGGTCATTGTGCTGGTGATTATCGCCCTGGGTAAACGCGAATCTCTGGTGGTAGGCGCCGCCGTCATAGTCACCCTCGCCATCACCCTGTTTGCCTCCTGGGCCTGGGGCTTTACCCTCAACCGGGTATCGCTATTTGCGCTGATCTTCTCCATTGGGATTCTGGTGGACGATGCGATTGTGGTGGTGGAAAACATCCATCGCCATATGACCATGGGCAAGCTATCGCTCAATGAAGCTATTCCGGTGGCCGTCGATGAGGTGGGTGGCCCCACGATTCTCGCCACCTTTACCGTGATTGCCGCACTGCTGCCCATGGCCTTTGTAAGCGGTTTGATGGGGCCTTATATGCTGCCCATCCCCATTAATGCCTCCAGCGGTATGCTAATTTCGCTGGCGGTGGCATTTATGTTTACGCCTTGGCTATACCGCAAATTATTCGCCCATGTTAAACACCAAGCCCACGGTGATGCCGCTGGCGGCAACCGCTTTACCCCGCTATTTACTACAATCATGACGCCGTTTTTGGGCAAACAAAGCGGCAAAAAAGCCCGCCTCTGGCTGTTGGGCGGCATTTTGGGTTTGATTGTGATGTCGATTGGTTTGGTAGTGATTAAAGCGGTAATGCTGAAAATGCTGCCCTTCGACAACAAAAGCGAATTCCAGATTATGGTGGATATGCCAGAGGGCACGCCGCTGGAAACTACCCAGCAAGTGCTACAGGCACTGGCCGACCAAGTGGATAAAATCCCCGAAGTCACCGACTACCAGCTCTATGCCGGCACCTCGGCACCCATCAATTTTAATGGCCTGGTGCGCCAGTACTATCTGCGCCGCGAACCCTATATGGGTGATATTCAGGTCAACCTGGTAGACAAACACCATCGCCACCGCAAAAGCCATGAAATTGCCGTAGCTGCCCGCGAACTGTTGCTTCCTGTCGCCAAGCGCCTGAACGCCAATGTCAAAGTGGTAGAAGTACCGCCCGGCCCACCGGTGTTATCCCCCTTGGTCGCCGAGGTGTATGGGTTGGATTACACTCGCCAACTTGAAGTAGCCAAGCAGGTGCACGCCGCGTTTGAAGCCACTGCCGATGTAGTGGATGTAGACGACACTATCGAAGCGCCACAAACCCAGTGGCTGATCAGCGTAGACCGCGCCCGCGCCGCGCGCCTGGGGGTAGACCAAACCAGTATCAGCAACGCCATTAGCGCCGCACTCCAAGGTGAGAATGCCTCTTACCTGCACAGCGAACACGCCAAGGTTGCCATACCGGTGCGGCTAGAGCTGCCGGCGGGCGATAAAAACGCCATAGAGGTGCTGCGCGATTTAAAAGTTCGCGCCCGCGATGGCAGCTTGGTTGCAGTATCCGAAGTCACCCAAGTGATCAAAACCCAGCGCAACCAAACCATCTACCACAAAGACTTGCTGCCCGTGGTGTATGTCACTGGCGATGTGGCCGGCAAAACCGACAGCCCGCTCTACGGACTGGGCAAGATTTATGGCCTGTTGGAAAACACACCAATTGACGGCCAACCGCTGCAGCAATTTCTCAACGTTCAACCGGAAAACCCCTACCAGTGGAGCCTGAAATGGGATGGTGAATTGCAAGTCACGCTGGACACCTTCCGCGATATGGGCATCGCCTACTCGGTGGGGCTGGTGATGATTTACCTGCTGGTGGTGGGCATGTTCCGCAGCTACTCGGTGCCGCTGATTATCATGGCGCCCATACCGCTCACCATTATCGGCATCATGCCCGGCCATGCCCTGCTGGGGCAGCAATTCACCGCGCCCAGCATGATCGGCATGATCGCCCTGGCGGGGATTATTGTGCGCAACTCCATCCTGCTGGTGGACTTTATCCAGCAGGAAGTGCGCAGCGGCAAATCGCTGGAAGATGCCACCATCAACGCCGCCGCAGTGCGCGCACTGCCAATTGCCCTCACCGCGCTGGCGGCCATGATGGGTGGTTTCTTTATTATCGACGACCCGATTTTTGGCGGGCTGGCGGTATCGCTGATTTTTGGTTTGCTGGTGTCAACGGTACTGACGCTGATAGTGATTCCCGTGGTCTATTACGCCTATCACTACCAAGCCGACAAACCAGCCTGATTATTCAGTATTCTCACCGGGTTTGGATGGCAAGCCCGGTGATGCAGCCCAACCACCAACCAGCCAACCGACCAAGAGGTATAGATTACGTCAGCAGAACGCGCATTAACCGCTTTTGCAGGCTTTATGGTTCTACTCAGTGTTGCCCTCTCCTATTGGGTACATCCCAACTTTATGTGGTTTACCGTTTTTGTGGGCGCCAACTTGTGTCAACAATCGTTTACCGGCTTGTGCCCCGCCACCTTGGTGCTGCGTAAGGTGTTTAAATTTAAGACTGAAAAAGAGTTGGCGCTGGCTAAATAAGCAGCCAGTACCCGCAACTTAGTACCGGCAGCCACCCCTGAATTCATCCCCCACACATTCACCCAAATTTGTTAAGATGGCCGCCACTCAAACAACCAAACCAACAATGACGTGAGAGCGTATCCATGCTGATTGAAGCCCCTATCTCCCTTGGTGAACTGATCGATAAAATCACTATTCTTGACATCAAAGCTGTCAATATCAGCGACCCAGCTAAACTCAAAAATGTCACCCACGAGTTGAATGTTCTCAACACCAAAGTGGATAGTCTGTTAGACGCCGCTGGCAAAGCCAAACTGGCGCCACTGCAACAGGCGCTGAAAGATATCAATCAAGAACTGTGGATCATTGAAGACGATATTCGCGATTGCGAATTCGCCAAAGATTTTAGCGATAAGTTTATCCAACTCGCGCGCGCGGTTTACGTCACCAATGACAAACGTGCCAAGGTAAAAAAAGACATTAACCTAGCTTTTGGCTCCGAGTTAATCGAAGAAAAATCCTACAAAGACTACCAATAATTATGCGCGTACTGCTGGTTAAGATGTCGTCCATGGGCGATATCTTTCACACATTTCCCGCCATCAGCGATTTAAAAGCACACCAGCCCGACATTATTATCGATTGGGTAGTTGAGGAAGGCTTTAAGGAAATTGTGGATTGGCACCCAGCAATTAACAAGGTTATTCCTATCAGCCTGCGCCGCTGGATGAAAGAATTTAATGTCAGCGCTTGGAAAGAATTTAAAGCGTGGCGCAAAGCCCTGCAGCTGGAAAATTATGATCTTGTGATAGATGCACAAGGGCTGCTTAAAAGTGCATTGGTTGCGCGCAGCGCTAAAAGCGCTGACGGCATTGTAGGCTTCAACAACAAATCAGCGCGCGAACCTATCGCCAGTTTATTTTACAAACACGCGCATTCTGTGGATAAAAATCAACACGCCGTTGAACGCACACGCCAATTGTTCGGCCATATTTTTGGCTACACACCGCAACCTGCATTAAACTTCGGCATCAACCAAAATTTTGCACATATTGTTAAAAATCCGCGCAAACTGATGTTTATTATTGGCACCAGCTGGGTAACCAAACTCTGGTCCACTTTCCATTGGCAGCGATTAACCGCCATTGCCATTGAGGAAGGTTATGACGTTGAAATTATGTGGGGCAGCGCCGAAGAAAAATCCATTGCTGATAGTATTATTGCAGCCTGCCCAAAAGCCACCCGACCACTTGGACGCATGAGTATTACCGCGATTGCAGAAAAACTCGTAGAGGCTGCCGGCGTTATTGGACTGGACACCGGTTTTTCTCACTTAGCAGGCGCACTTGAAACACCAACCATCGCACTCTATGGAGCAACCTCACCGGTCAAGGTCGGTTTAATTGGCGAGCACACCAGCAATTTGCAAGTGGAACAACCTTTGCCGTGCATGCCTTGTCATAAGCGCCAATGCAAATGGCTGCCGGAGAATAACCATGAGACGCCGCCCTGTATGAACGGTATCAAACCTTTTGATGTATGGAACACGCTTTCAAGTAAAATTAACAATGCTGCGCAACCAAGCTGAATTATTAAGAGAGACAAACCACATGAAGCCACAAAAAATTGGTGTTGTGATTACCACCTACAATTCACCTATTTGGCTGAAGAATGTGTTGTTTGGCTATGAAAACCAATTAGAAAAAAATTTCACGGTAATCATTGCCGATGATGGTTCAGCGCAACCAACACGCGATGTGATTGATTTTTTTAGTGCACGCCAACGTTTAAATATTGTGCATGTATGGCATGAAGATAATGGCTTTCAAAAATGCCAAATTCTTAACAAAGCGATAGCACAAACAGATTGCGATTATTTAATTTTCACCGACGGTGACTGTATTCCCGAACCCAATTTTATAGGTCTGCATCGCGCTTTAGCAGAACCCGGATATTTCCTGTCTGGCGGCTATGTAAAACTCACCACACCAGTATCGCAAGGCATATCTGAAGCTGACATTGTTAGTGGCGAATTATTTAATCGCAAATGGCTGATCACGCACGGCCAACCCAACTCACACAAACTCTGGAAGCTCATTAAAAATAAACGCATCAAACACTGTTTAAACGCGATTACTCCCACAAAAGCCACATGGAATGGGATGAATTCTTCGACCTGGACGAAAGCCATTAAAGCGTGTAATGGCTTCAATGAAAACATGCAATATGGCGGTTTGGATCGCGAATTGGGCGAGCGACTTTACAACTATGGGCTAAAAGGAAAGCAAGTACGTTACAGCGTAAATTGTTTACACCTGGACCACCCACGCGCTTACGATAACCCTGAAACGTGGAAAAAAAATTACGCGATTCGCAATGAAGTAAAACGTACTGGTCGCTACTGGACAGATAATGGTATTGTAAAAACCGGCAATCCAGCTGAGCACACTGAACTAGCCACCCATTCAACCTCAGCATAATGTTAGTAAAGCCACATCAAATAAACGCTGCTTCTTATCGCTATTATTTTTTCAAAGCCTCATAAGATCGAAAGGTCGGCAATGCATAATGCTGAGCGATGGCTTGCCACTGCAAGCGATTGCCATCTTGTTTTACATTAGTCGCTTTAAGCGATACAGATTGTGAGTTAACAATCGGAATAGGCTTAGCCGCCGGCCTATAGGCTTGACGCGCGGCAGTTCCTTTTAAATAAGACATTGCCTTAAACCACAAATCATCGGCTTTAGGCGCAAGCTTTAAATACAAATCCGCGTTGCACACATCCTCGTGAAAACAGTGCGGTGGGTACAAAACGCCAGCGTAGCCCAAGGGTAAAATAGCATCGTAACTGGCACCACCCTTGTTCTCATTATGCCAGTCACTATAAGGGCGAATTTTACCCGTTTCATCATAGGCAATAGCGCGGCATTCGTTAGCGATAATATTTTCTGGATGCTGCAAATGCTCTTGGTAAAGCGCGTTTAACCAATTAGGGGCATACATTAAATCATCATCGCAAGTCACAATTAATTTATCGGGAAAAGCCTGCAAACTGCGCACTAATTTTAAATGCGGACAGTCATCACTGACATAGCAAATTTCAAAGCGTGAGCCGAGCAATTTACTCAAGCTTAGAGGAATATGATGTTGTAATGATTCGTGTAACCACAACACAATTTTTTCAGGTTTATGCGTGCCCGCCAAAATGCTACGCACCGTTAAATGGATCACATGAAAACGTGAGGGAATTGAAGTAAAAGAGACAATTATCGGCAAACTTGGCGCACTGGAATCTTGCAAGGCTTCAACACTTATACGATTCAATTGAAAGGCACGCCAAAGTGAGCCAGGGAGTTCTTTTAACTTCATACACAGGTGTCCATCAAAATTAAGCAGCCAACGCAATGGCGACGGATTTTAGCATCAATACGCACAGCCTTTATAGGGCATTTTCCTAGGCCGACCTGCCCATAATCTGTATAATCGGCAACCTTATTTTTATGTCCATTTGTCAGCCGCATGGCGATCAGCTAAGGCGGCCCCGAAAGAGTTGTTATCGCTATGGAAAAAACCTACCAGCCCCACACCATCGAACGCCAGTGGTATCAAACCTGGGAAGATAAGGGGTACTTCAAACCCGCCGGTTCCGGCACCCCCTACTCCATGATGATCCCGCCACCCAATGTCACAGGCAGCCTGCACATGGGGCATGGCTTTAACAACGCCGTTATGGACACCATGATCCGCTATCGCCGCATGAAAGGCGACGACACACTCTGGCAAGTAGGTACCGACCACGCCGGTATTGCCACGCAAATGGTGGTTGAAAGGCAGCTCGCTGCGCAAAACATTAGCCGTCACGATTTAGGCCGCGACAAATTCCTTGAAAAAGTGTGGGAGTGGAAAAAACAATCCGGCGGCACTATTACCCGTCAAATTCGCCGCCTAGGCTCATCGGTAGATTGGTCGCGTGAGCGCTTTACAATGGACGACGGTTTATCTAAAGCGGTGCAAGAAGCCTTCGTACGCTTGTTTGATGATGGCTTAATCTACCGCGGCAAGCGCCTCGTCAACTGGGACCCAAAACTGCACACGGCCATTTCCGATTTGGAAGTTGAAAACCACGATGAAAAAGGCTTTCTCTGGAACCTCCGCTATCCACTCGCCGATGGCGCCAGAACCGCAGACGGGAAAGATTACTTAGTGGTTGCCACTACGCGTCCCGAAACCATGCTGGGCGACAGCGCCGTTGCGGTTCATCCAGATGATGAGCGCTACAAGGCACTGATTGGCAAGTTCCTAGTACTGCCCTTGGTTGGGCGCTTGATTCCGATTATCGCCGACGATTATGTAGACCGCGAATTTGGTACTGGCTGCGTAAAAATCACCCCAGCGCACGACTTTAATGACTACGAAGTGGGTAAGCGCCATAACTTACCACTCATCAACGTACTCGATAAAAATGCGGCCATCCTAGCCACCGCGCAAATCTTTAATATTGACGGCACAGTAAACAGTGCTCTTGATGGCAGCTTGCCCGCCAACTATGCCGGCACAGACCGTTACGAGGCACGTAAACAAATCGTTGCAGCGTTTGAAGCTGCTGGTTTATTAGAAAAAATTGACGATCACGCCTTAAAAGTACCCCGTGGCGACCGCTCTGGCGTAGTCATCGAACCTTGGTTGACCGACCAATGGTACGTGAGCACCAAACCATTAGCCGAACCCGCCATTGCCGCGGTGGAAGATGGACGCATTCAATTTGTACCTAAGCAGTACGAAAACATGTATTTCTCATGGATGCGCGACATTCAAGACTGGTGTATCAGCCGTCAACTTTGGTGGGGCCACCGCATTCCTGCTTGGTACGACAACAGCGGCAAAGTTTATGTAGGCCGCAATGAAGTGGAAGTGCGCAGCAAATACGGCCTTGGCACTGAAATTTCTTTGCGCCAAGATGAAGACGTTCTAGACACTTGGTTCAGCTCTGGTCTTTGGACATTCTCAACACTCGGCTGGCCAGAACAAACTGAATTCTTGAAAAAATTTCATCCAACCGATTTGTTGGTGACAGGTTTCGATATTATTTTCTTCTGGGTTGCACGCATGATTATGCTCACCATGCATCTCGTGAAACACGAAGACGGCTCGTCGCATATTCCGTTCAAAACGGTTTATGTACATGGCTTGGTGCGTGATGGACAAGGCCAAAAAATGTCAAAGTCCAAAGGCAATGTGCTAGACCCACTCGACATTATCGATGGTATAGATTTAGAAACCCTCGTGCAAAAACGCACCACTGGTTTAATGAACCCAAAAGATGCACCCAAAATTGAAAAGCAAACGCGCAAAGAATTCCCCGAAGGCATTCAAGCCTACGGAACAGATGCACTGCGTTTTACATTCTGTTCTCTCGCATCTACCGGCCGTGATATTAAATTCGATATGGGCCGCGTAGAAGGTTACCGCAATTTCTGTAATAAAATTTGGAACGCTACACGTTATGTGTTGATGCATTGCGAAGATCAAAACTGCGGGCAAGCAGGCGATACCGATTATGAATTATCGGTTGCTGACCGCTGGATTATTAGCAAATTACAGCAAGCAGAAAAATCCGTTGCAGAATATTTGGACACCTATCGTTTAGATTTAGCCTCGCAAACCATCTACGAATTTGTCTGGAACGAATACTGCGATTGGTATTTAGAATTATCTAAACCTGTTATTTGGAATGCCGATGCAACAGACGCACAAAAGAAAGGCACGCGCCGTACACTCATCCGTGTTTTAGAAACTATTTTGCGTTTAGCTCACCCGATGATGCCTTTTATTACCGAAGAAATTTGGCAAAAAATTAAACCGCTTGCAGGTGCAACAGGCGAAACCATTATGCATGCCGCATTTCCAGTTGCAGATGAAAGCAAAATCGATCAACAAGCGCTGAAGGATGTAGAGTGGTTGCAAGCCGTTATTCTAGGCGTGCGCAATATTCGCGGCGAAATGAATATTTCTCCCGCAAAAGATATTGTCGTACTCTTTAAAAACGGCACCGCTGAAGATCAAAAACGCCTGCAAAACAACCAGCAATTTCTTAAAAAATTAGCGTCATTAGAGTCGGCGACTTGGTTAAACGCAGGCGATGCTGAACCTATGTCTGCTACAGCATTGGTTGGCGCTATGGAAATTCTGGTACCTATGGCCGGTCTTATTGATAAGGATGCTGAAATCGCGCGCTTAACCAAAGAGAGTGCAAAATTAGAAATGGATATTACCAAAACAGAAGCTAAGCTGAGCAACGAAGCTTTCGTTGCCAAAGCCCCTGAAGCTGTTGTAGCGACTGAACGTGCGCGCGTTGCAGAACATAAAATAGCGATTGAAAAATTGCGCGAGCAAATTCAAAAAATCCGTGCGCTCTGATTCATAAAGATCTGCAAACATGAAAAAAGGGACGAGCAATCATCCCTTTTTTATTGTGCACAAAAATCGCCAACCACACAAAATCCACGCAATAAAAAAGGCTCAATCTTTCGATTGAGCCTTTTTGTTTTCGAATAATGGCGGTGAGGGAGGGAGTCGAACCCTCGATACCGTTTAACGGGTATACTCCCTTAGCAGGGGAGCGCCTTCGGCCACTCGGCCACCTCACCGTGTACGTCACTTTAGCGTTTATAACTACCGCTTCAGCAGGTGCGGCATAATATCAATGTTTCAAAAAAAATCAAAGGTTTAATCACATTTTAATAGCAATGTAGGCACACATTTTTAATGCGCACTTCACAAAACAATCAAACTGATTAAATGCCAAGCAAGGCGAGAAAATACAGAGGGAAATCTGTGCGGTAGTGGTTAAACCAGCTACCGCCAGAAGGTTCATACGAAAATCTATGCAATATTCAGAACACTAAAAACAAAATTAAAACGAATTTTGATCGTCTGAATTTTGTTTTTCACGTTGAATACGTTGATAAATTTCTTCGCGGTGAACGGCGATGTCTTTGGGTGCGTTGACACCGATACGAACTTGGTTACCTTTTACACCAAGAACAGTAACGGTAACTTCATCACCAACCATCAAAGTTTCACCAATACGGCGAGTTAAAATTAACATTTCAATCTCCTTCACTCATCCTGTAAGAGTACGGCTGAGGCTCCCATGCCTGCCACCGCCTCTCGACTAACCCCTGTCGCGGCCTAAGCAATATCGCCTCGGACTAAGTATCGTCTACTTTTCGCGAAAAGGAAGAAACCCCCGAACATTTTTCTCCAGCAACCGAAATCACAGGAAAATTTACTACCTTAACAAAACCAACAGATTTCTGAGTCTAGCCCCTCACTCGACTCTCTGCTGGTTCGGCATCCAAACCAAAAGCGGTGTGCAAACTGCGCACAGCCAACTCTAAGTAACGTTCATCAATGATCACCGAAATTTTGATTTCAGATGTGGTGATCATTTGGATGTTGATGCTATCTGCTGCTAAAGCAGTAAACATCTTTGAGGCAACGCCCGCATGGGAACGCATGCCAACACCCACGATAGAAACTTTAGCAACCTTATCATCACTGCGCACTTCACGCGCGCCAATTTCTTTGGCGACGGCTTCCAACACGGCAACGGCTTTATGCATATCGTTTTTATGCACGGTAAAGGTTAAGTCAGTGGTGTTATCCGCTGATACGTTCTGCACAATAACATCAATTTCGATGTTAGCTGCACCAATAGGCGCAAGAATTTTTGACGCAACACCGGGCACATCAGGTACACCAGCAACAGTCACTTTAGCTTCATCGCGATTAAACGCGATACCGGAAACAATAGGTTGTTCCATAGTTGAATCTTCCTCGTCGAGGGTAATCAGGGTTCCAGGGCCATCTTTAAAACTGTGCAAGACGCGCAGCGGCACTTTGTATTTACCAGCAAACTCTACAGAGCGGATCTGCAAAACCTTAGAGCCTTGACTGGCCATTTCCAACATTTCTTCAAAAGTAATTTTATCGAGGCGACGCGCACGCTCTACTACACGAGGATCAGTGGTATATACACCATCGACATCGGTATAAATTTGACATTCGTCGGCTTTCAACGCAGCAGCCAATGCTACGCCCGTGGTATCTGAACCGCCGCGTCCTAAGGTGGTGATGTTACCCTCTTCATCAACACCCTGGAAACCAGCAACTACTACTACGCGGCCTGCCGCCAAGTCGGCGCGCATATTGGTTTCGTCAATAGATTGAATACGCGCCTTGTTATAGGCATTGTCCGTTAAAATACGAACCTGACCGCCAGTGTAAGAACGGGCATCAAGACCACGCTTTTTTAACGCCATGCACAGGAGCGCAATCGTTACCTGTTCACCGGTAGACACCAGTACATCAAGCTCGCGAGGATCAGGGGTCGATTGAATTTGAGTAGCCAAGCCAATCAGACGGTTGGTTTCACCGCTCATAGCAGAAACCACCACAACCATATCGTGGCCTTGAGCGCGAAAACCGGCAACTTTCTCGGCAACCTGCTCTATACGCTCGACAGAACCCACCGAGGTGCCGCCGTATTTTTGAACCAATAAGCTCATCAGCAAACTTTCCTATACATTCTGGCCAGCCAAAACAACTCGCCTTTTACAAAAATAACTCGCTTTTTACAGGAGTCACCCTAGGATTTTGGTCTGAGTTACAGCGAACCAGACCATGAATGGGCGCGCAATTAAACACCAGTTTTTACAAAAAGTTAATCAAAAATAGTGAAAAATATCACAAATAGGGCTTTACCATTGCCCAGAGCCTCAAGCTCCCAGCTGCGCTTTAACCCAAGGTACTACCGACTCAAGCGCTGAACCGAGTGCCGCCACATTGGCGCCTCCACCCTGAGCCATATCGGGACGACCGCCGCCCTTGCCGCCTAATTGCTCAGCAACCACACGCATTAAATCGCCAGCTTTGACCTTGGCAGTAATATCTTGAGTGACACCAGCAACTAAGGCGACTTTGTCATCTTCTACCGCTGCCAATAAAACAACCGCGGTACCTAACTTGTTTTTAAACTGATCAACACTGTCGCGCAGGGATTTAGCATCAGCACCTTCTAGATTCAAGGCGAGCACTTTAACACCATTTACATCCTGTGCTTGGCTCAACCAATCCACGCTGCCTGCGGTGGCGAGCTTGGATTTGGCGGCTGCAATTTCTTTTTCCAATTTGCGCTGCTGAGCAACCAGGGCTTCCAGTTTTTCAACCAAGTTATCGCGATTGGCTTTCACTAAGCGCGCACTGGTGTCCACTAAGGCTTCCAGTTTGTCGAACAACGCAATAGCTTTAGTGCCAGTAACAGCTTCAATTCGACGCACACCAGCCGCGACGCCAGACTCAGACACAATACGGATTAAACCTATATCGCCGGTACGCTTGACGTGCGTGCCGCCGCAAAGTTCAACGGAGAAACCATCACCCATGGTGAGTACGCGCACGCTGTCGCCATACTTTTCACCGAAGAGCGCCATAGCACCCTTGGTTTTAGCGGTTTCCATATCGCAAATTTCGGTAGCTACAGCAGAATTGGCGCGAATCTGTTCGTTCACCATGTTTTCAATGGTTTTTATCTGATCAGCAGATACAGCTTCAAAATGCGAGAAGTCAAAACGCAGACGCTCTGAATCCACCAAAGAACCTTTTTGGGTGACATGCTCACCCAAGACTTTACGTAATGCAGCGTGCAACAAGTGAGTGGCCGAGTGATTTAAGGCTGTGGCCTGCCGTACACTTGCATCAACCTGAGCCGTTAGACTATCACCTACACTGAGAGCACCTTGAAGCACGTGAACTAAATGCAAATGACTTGAACCCTGTTTGTGGCAATCACGCACCTCGGCGCGATTGGTACCCACAGACAGATAGCCGCAATCACCTGCTTGACCGCCAGATTCAGCGTAAAAAGGCGTGCGATCCAACACCACAACACCATCATCGCCTTCTAGCAAACGCTCAACTTTAACGCCGCCTTTCAGCAGGGCAACGACTTTGCCTTGCTCGGCAAGGCTGGTGTAGCCAAGGAATTCAGTAGCCGGTAAGTCCAAACCAGCAGCAGTGTAATCCACTTTGAAGCTACCGGCGGCGCGGGCACGGGCGCGCTGTTCTGCCATGTGCACTTCATAGCCTTCATTATCAATGGTAAGGCCTTTTTCTCGGGCTATATCATTGGTTAAATCCAGAGGGAAACCATAGGTGTCGTATAAAGTAAAGACCACTTGACCGGGAATCACCTTACCCGCCAATTTGGTGAGTGCATCTTCCAATACGGCGATACCTTTATCCAAGGTTTTTTCAAATTGCTCTTCTTCAAGCAGCAGAATGCGCTCTATGTGAGCCTGACCTTTGATCAACTCCGGGTAAGCATCCCCCATAACATCTGCCAAGGCTTTTACCAACGTGTGGAAGAAGGGTTGCTTTTGACCGAGTTGATTGCCGTGACGTACGGCGCGGCGAATAATGCGGCGCAATACATAACCACGACCTTCGTTGGAGGGCATAACACCGTCACTAATTAGGAAGGCACATGAGCGTATATGGTCAGCGATAACGCGCAGAGATTTGTTTTCAATATCGCTAGTGCCAGTGGCTACAGCGGCGGCTTGCAATAAGTGTTGGAATAGGTCGATTTCGTAGTTGGAGTGCACATTTTGCATCACCGCCGAAATACGCTCTAGCCCCATGCCCGTATCGACGGATGGCGCTGGCAATGGGTGCAATACACCATCGGGCGTGCGGTTGAACTGCATGAATACATTGTTCCAAATTTCAATAAAACGATCGCCATCTTCTTCTGGTGACCCCGGTGGGCCGCCCCAAATATCAGCGCCGTGATCGTAGAAAATTTCAGTGCAAGGACCGCAGGGGCCAGTATCGCCCATAGCCCAGAAGTTATCAGACGCATAAGGAGCGCCTTTGTTGTCGCCAATACGGATGATACGTTCAGCAGGAACACCCACTTCATCCAGCCAAATGTTATAGGCTTCATCATCTGATGCATAAACCGTCACGGTGAGCTTGCTAGCGGGAATATTTAACCAGTCTTTAGATGTTAAAAATTCCCATGCGTAAAGAATGGCATCGCGTTTGAAGTAATCGCCAAAACTGAAGTTACCGAGCATTTCGAAAAAAGTGTGATGACGCGCGGTATAACCTACGTTTTCGAGGTCATTGTGTTTACCGCCGGCGCGGACGCAGCGCTGTGAGCTGGTAGCGCGGGTGTAGGGGCGCTTGTCGCCGCCGAGAAATACGTCTTTAAACTGCACCATACCTGCGTTAGTGAACAACAACGTAGGATCGTTACCGGGGATTAATGAACTGCTGGGAACAATCGTGTGCCCTTTGCTTTCGAAAAACTTGAGGTAGGCGTCGCGTATTTCTGCGCTCTTCATAGGTGATCCACTAGAGTTCTGTTAATGACTAATTTTGGCCTGATGCTGTTCTTTTTCTGCAAGGCTGATTTTCCGCGCCTCATTCTCCAGCATAACGGGTATACCATCGCGAATGGGATAGGCCAGCCCGCTCGCCCAGCAAATTAACTCCTGTTGCTCTGGAACATAGTCCAAGGCTGCCTTACTGACAGGGCAAACGAGGATGCTGAGTAATTTTTTATCGATCATAAAATCAACTCTGACAATCGCGAAAGCGGGGGCGGTATCTTACACCGCAGACAGCAGCTATGTCTCTAGCTGATAGTGCCTCAAGCCTTATATGCTGCTGATTTTGCATGCTTTTATGGACAATTTGCGCAAATAGCAAGCGACATTCACTATGCGAAAGGGAGCAATGACATGTAGATTGGGAGCAACTCAGGCACCGCGAATTGCCAATTTGTGCTTATACATTTGGCAATCGGCTTCGCCAACAGCTTGCTCAAAGCTAACTTCATCAGTGAAGGCTTTTAGCCCCCAAGATAAACTCACCGGATAGGTCATCGCAGCCAGCATAGGTAGGTTAGCCAAACATTGCTGTACGGCCTCCAACTTGCGCACTACTTCCAACTCCGAACAATCAAATTGTACCCAGACAAACTCATCGCCACCGTAGCGAAATAAATAATCCTGTGGGCTTAAAAAATCTTTCAAGGTTTGCGCCACACGGACTATGGCCATATCACCCGTGGCATGGCCATAATTATCGTTAATGGGCTTTAACTCGTTAATATCTACCATCACCACTAGGCCTTGCCGGTTGCGCAGTCGCGTTTTTAATTCAATTAACGCATGACGATTGAAGCAACCGGTTAAGGCATCTTGATGGGCTAACATCGCCATACTATCCCGCTCGCGTTGAAGTGTTTGATTAACGTCAACCAAGCGTAATTGCATACTTACCGCCGCCATGATTAACAAGCTAAAAGCGAGCATCACCTCAATCAATAAATCAATAATCGATTGGTAAGCGCTGTAGCCACTGGCAATAAAATCCCCCAGCCAGCGCGGCGAAAGCAGAGATAACCCATTGAGCATAAAATCGCCAAACATCAGTAAAATAGCAACTGCCACCAATAGTTTTACCCATACATGTCCCTCCGGCAGACGAATTTTAGTAAGCACCCAAAAGCTGGGCAGAAGGCTGAGCGCAAAAAAGAGTGCGTGAATATTAAAGCGCGCGCCGAAGTAGTTATCAGTAGTGGAAAGAAATACGCACCAAGCAAAACTAACGGGTGCTGCGCGGTAAATAAATGCGCGAGTAGCGGGCCAAGGTTCCGGAAAACTAGCCAAGCCTAACCATAAAAGAAAGGCAAAAAGGTATTCGCCGAAGAAATACAAAGGCTCCAAAAATGTAAGTGATGAACAACGAAAGACTAATTGCAAAATAACCAGAGCAGCGGTCATGCACAACCAGGCTTGCGCCCAGCGTAAAAAATACGTCCTGCGCAAAACATGCTGCAACAGATGAAATAACAGGGCAATGAGAGCAACCCCGATCATCTGTATGCATTGCCCCAGAATACTGAGGTCTGTCAGGCTAAGTAACACAGGAAGAGATGCTCCATTTTCACAGAGTTTTAAGCTTTCCTACTCTAAATAACACAAAACCTTTAGGCGGAGCCGCATAACCCGGAAATAACAAACACATAGTCAAATTAGCTTAGTGCAACTCCCTTAATATGCACATAACTCTACCTATTTTTTTCAACATTATAGAAACGTAACGCGTGCTATCCTGAAGTATCTTGGTCGCCCACTGCCAATCCACTATAGAGCTCCAATGCCACTGACATGTCCTTAGCACCCTTTAAATCACCAACCACATTCCCTCTAACGGCCTCCCGTATATTACTGAGTTACTATCTAACCAATGGACTATCGGCCGCCTTGGGGTTATTGATGATCTCCGGTGCGATTCAATACTTTATAGGCAATGTTGCGGCTGCCGCCGCTTCGGTTGGCGTAATCGTCTGCATCCCGCCTGATCAAGCTGCCCCACGGCAAGGAAAAATCTGGCAACTGTTACCTGCAGCACTCATAGGCCTACCCTTGTTTACAGCTGTGCAGTTTTGGCACAACTCACCATGGATATTGGGTGCCTTACTAATACCATCAACTTTCCTGGCCTTTTTGGGGGCGGCGTGGGGCAAGCGCGGCTTGCCAATTTCGGTGTCGGCGATGTTTGCCATGATTTTTTCGATGGCGACACCACAAGCGGCCAATGTGAACCTACTCGTTGATAACTGTCTTTATTTTGCTCTGGGCGCTGGACTGTATCTAGGCTATGCAACGCTGGCAAATAGCCTGCTCAATCAGCGCTATCGCGTGCAAATTTTGGCCGATACGCTCTTGCTGCTCGCCAAATTGCTGCAAACTCAAGCGCAACAATTTGCAGCCAACGCAGAATTAGCGCTGCACGGACAGATACTACAGCAACAGACAGCACTGGCCGACCAACTACAAACTGCTCGCGATTTAGTCTTAGAAAATCCCAATACCCTCAAGCGCCAACGACTAGCAGGCATGCTGATTCAGGCCTTAGAAATTCGCGATCATTTGCTGGTGTGCGAATTGGATTTAGAGTTTTTTAAACAAAACCATGACCATCAGCCATTGTTGGTTGAACTCCAACGGCTACTCATTATTACCGCCACTGAATTACAACAGCAGGCCGATGCGCTACTGCTAAAACACATTCCAAATGTCATCCATAGTCATAGAGAACACTTGGCGGCACAACCTTGGGCGGATACCAACACCAGTAAACTCCTACGCGGTTTAGCAGGTCGCATCAGTTTAATTCGTGATGAAACCGCCAAACTCAGCCGTATAGCACGTAGTGAGCTGGCACCGGATGTTGAATTAATCCATAGCGCCTGGCGTATGTTCGTCAGTCCACTGGCATGGTCTTGGCGACCATTGATCAATCATTGGCATTGGCAAGCACCGCCGCTCCGTCACGCACTACGCGCCGCTGCAGCCATAGGTTTCGCCTATGGTTTATCACTGATATTGCCGTGGAAAGCCCATGCCTACTGGATTTTACTCACTATAGTCGTGGTATTGCGCGGCAGCTTGGCGCAAACACTCGAGCGACGCAACAGCCGCGTACTGGGCACCTTACTCGGCTGTCTCTTGGCCGGAGCCATCATCTACACGCACCCCAGCGCCATTGGCCTGCTGGTACTTATCACCATTGCCCAAGCCCTCGCGCACGGCTTTTCTGCCAAGCGGTATTTAGTGACTGCCATTAGCGCTACAGTACTCGGCTTAGTGCAAGCGCATATGCTCAATTTCGCAGCCAACCCTGTGGTAGATGTACTTGAACGCTTAGCGGATACGCTGATTGGAGCCGCAATCGCTTGGCCGTTCAGCTATCTATTCCCATCATGGGAGCGCAGCCAGATTCCCAAGCTCATCAAACGCAGCCTAAGTGCCCAAGCCCAACACGCACAGCTGGCCCTAGGAATGGTGCAATCCACCACCAATCCTGCCGCCGAGCTGGATTGGCGACTGGCAAGACGCGAAGCCTACAATAGCCTTTCTGCTTTAGTGCAAGCGACTGAGCGCGCTATTGCCGAGCCCCGCGCGGTACAACCCCCGCTGGCATTGTTAGAACAATTGATCGCCCAAAGTTACCAGTTACTCGCTCAACTAACCGCTGCAAAAACTTTGATTAGCCTACGCCGAGAGCGGCTCGATATGATGCAAATTGGCGAAGCGCTTCGTAATACCAGTGATAAAATTCACGTGCATTTAGTGGGAGAAAAATGCCGTGAAAAAAGTATCGATGACTTAAACGATGAGCTCTTGATGCTGAATATGCTATCTGATCCGTTTGCCGAAGATCTCAGCCCTTGGCTACTGCGACGGTTAAACCTCGCCGAGAGAATTGCGGTGGAATTAAGACTGTGCGCAGATAAACTTTTAGCGGATGAACAATCGGTATAGCTTGCCATCTGCTGCCGCTGCGTGTGAAGCCACATAACGCTTCACACATCCAAGAAATGCGTGCAGTTTCTATTTGCCTACAGGAACTTTAGCCTGATCGGCTATTGGATTGGTCGGCATAGGCGGCACTAACAGTTGCGGATCTACCCGCTCTTCAAACCAATTCATCGCCCAATGCAAATGCGGACCAGATGCTCTACCCGTTTTACCCACTAAAGCAATCACTTGCCCCTGACTTATTTTATCGCCTTTATTGACCAAGATTTTACTGAGATGAATAAACGCAGAAGATAATCCATGCCCGTGATCGATAATTAAAGTTCCACCCGATAAAAACATATCAGGGTGAACCAATGTCACGACGCCGGCCGCTGGCGCCTGTACTTGGGTGCCAACAGGCATGGCTATATCCACCCCGAAATGCGGGGTTTTGGGGACACCATTATAAACTCGCTGGCTACCATAAACGCCACTAATAGGCCCCACTAAAGGCCAATGAAATGATTGAGCAAACGCATTAAGCGGTAAATCAAGCGTACGCGCGCTGGCAACCAATGCTGCTTCGCGATTGATCCGTTCGGTTTGCTCATGGGAAGGCTCCACAGTCTCTTGCGGCACACCTTCTACACGCTGTATGTCATAGCTGCGGGCGTTCACCACAAAACGATGATTTTCTATTTTGCCGTGCGTGATGGTGGTAATCATCGCTTGTGCAGGCGCATCGCGGCCTAAACCAATCACAAATTTACCTTCAGGTGTCAACTGCAGCTTACGCCCTTTGTATTCCACGATCGTGCCTGATTCAACTTCACCAATAATGACGGCACCTTGTTGCCATTCACCGGTCACCTTCAACGCGAAGGCTGCTGGGGCAAGCCCCAACACGCCCAATACAACCGCCAAAATACAGCATGACTTTTTCATAAATGATCTGCACGCAAAGAGTAAAAATTTATTTTTATGTGCGGCAAAAGCCGCCGCTAGTGGCAATCAAACTTACACAATCAACATAGAATAAAAAAACGGCAGACTAGCTGCCGTTTTTTCTTATTGCGCGAAAACTTATTTTGCACCTACACGCAACACTTTCATGGTATTAGTGCCGCCGTGAAGCGTTGTATCGCCATTAGAGACAATCACCAAATCACCGTCAACCACAACGCCTTTGTCTTTCAACAACTGAATTGCACGCTCAAAATCATCGGCACAAGGTACCGCTGCCGTATCAAATGCTACCGGATGAACCCCGCGATACAACGCCACCTTACGCTGGGTACTCACATGACGTGAGAAGGCGAAAATTGGCAGTTGTGAACCTACACGCGACATCAAGCGTGGTGTGCTGCCTGACTCTGTCAAACAAATAATGGCTTTTACGCCATCTAAATGGTTTGCAGTGAACATAGCAGCCAATGCGATAGACTCGTCTATGGTTTTGAACTCTTCATCTATACGATACTTATCAAAGCTCGCAGTTGGATGTTGTTCCGCCCCCAAAATAATGCGCACCATAGCTTCCACAGTTTGCACGGGGTAGCTACCAGCAGCAGTTTCCGCCGACAGCATTACCGCATCGGTTCCATCCAATACAGCGTTAGCCACATCGAATACTTCTGCGCGAGTTGGCAATGGGCTATTAATCATAGACTCCATCATTTGGGTCGCCGTAATCACCACTTTGTTCAAGGCACGCGAACGTTCGATAATACGTTTTTGTACGCCAATCAATGCAGCATCACCAATCTCAACGCCCAAGTCACCACGAGCAACCATTACTGCATCAGAAGCGCGAATAATATCATCCAGAGTCTCGTTATCGGCTACGGCTTCGGCACGCTCAACCTTAGAAACCAAACCGGCTTTACCACCGGCCTCTTCCATCAAACGGCGCGCAAGATTCATATCTTCAGCACTGCGAGGAAAAGAAACAGCGAGGTAATCTACGTCGATTTCTGCAGCCGTTTTAATATCGGCCATATCTTTTTCGGTTAACGCTGGAGCCGTTAAACCACCGCCCTGACGATTAATACCTTTGTTGTTCGACAAAGGACCGCCAACAGCCGTCGTGGTATAAATACGCGGACCTTCAATACGATCCACTTTCAGCACTACGCGACCGTCGTCGAGCAGCAACATATCGCCAGGTTTACAGTCATTGGGCAACTCTTTGTAATCAATACCTACTTGATCTTGATTACCGGCATCGCGCTCAAGAGTGGCATCCAATACAAACTTGTCGCCCACATTGAGGTGAATTTTGCCCTGGGCAAAACGCGCAACGCGAATTTTGGGACCCTGCAAATCACCCAACACAGCAACGTATTTATTGTGCTTGGCCGCTAACTCGCGAACCATTTCAGCGCGACGCTTGTGATCTTCAGGTGAACCGTGAGAGAAGTTCAAACGAACAACGTTCACACCCGCCAAAATCAACTGTTCTAAAACCTCGGGCGACTCAGAAGCCGGGCCGAGGGTACTGACGATTTTCGTGCGTCTTAACATGGTGATTTCTCTTTATTATTTAGCTGACATCAATGCGAGGGTGTTATCCAACATGCGGTTAGAGAAGCCCCACTCGTTGTCATACCAGCTCAATACTTTTACCCACTTACCATAGACTTTGGTTTGCAGAGAATCGTAGTTAGAAGAGTGTGGGTTGTGGTTGAAGTCGATTGACACCAAAGGCTCATCAACATAGGCCAACACGCCGGGCATTTCCACCTCTGCCGCTTTGCGCATAGCAGCATTAATGGCCTCTACAGACACATCTTTTTCGACCAATACGTTGAGATCAACCAGAGAAACGTTGATGGTTGGAACACGTACTGAAATACCATCCAACTTGCCTTTAAGTTCAGGCAACACCAAGCCCACCGCTTTTGCAGCGCCGGTAGTGGTTGGAATCATCGATTGAGTCGCCGAACGAGCGCGGTAGATGTCTTTATGAAATACATCAGACAACACTTGGTCATTCGTGTAAGAGTGAATAGTGGTCATAGAACCTTGCACAATACCGAAGTTGTCATTCAACACTTTCGCGATGGGTGCCAAGCAGTTGGTGGTGCAAGAGGCATTGGAAATAATGGTATCGGTTGCTTTCAACACATTGTTGTTTACACCGAATACTACGGTTGCATCAACGTCAGTGCCAGGAGCAGAAATAATCACTTTTTTAGCGCCGGCAGCCAAATGCAGGCTCGCTTTTTCTTTGCTGGTGAAAATACCGGTACATTCGTAAACCACATCTACGTTCAGCTCACCCCAAGGCAATTTAGCAGGATCGCGCTCAGCCGTAATGCGGATAGCATCGCCGTTAACGAACATGTTGTCGCCTTCAAATTTAACAGTACCGTTGAATACGCCGTGCACCGAATCATATTTAGTGAGGTGGGCGTTCAAATGCGCATCACCTAAATCGTTAATACCAACAATTTGAATTTGTTCGCGCTTGCCTGATTCATACAGCGCGCGTAATACATTGCGACCGATACGACCATAACCATTAATTGCCACTCTGATAGTCATTTTTTGCTCCTAAGTCAATTGTTATACCCGCTGCGGGGTATTCATCATTTTAAAATTTGCGCGCCCGAGAACAAAAAATCGCCGAGCATTAGTCGTTAATTATCGTGGAAGACTAGCAGCTTCACGGGCAAGACGTTCAATCTCATCCCAACGTCCCGCTTTCATCAATTCTTTGGGAGCCATCCAAGTACCGCCCACACAGGCCACATTTGGCAAAGCCAAATAACTAGGTGCACGCGCTAAATCAATACCACCCGTTGGGCAGAAAGTGATTTGGGGTAAGGGACCGCCGATAGACTTCAGCATAGGTACGCCTCCCGCGGCCTCTGCAGGGAAGAATTTCTGGTGAGTAAACCCTTGCACATAAAGATTCATGGCTTCAGTTGGGGTAGCAACGCCGGCTAATAAAGGAACAGGGTTACCTTTAGCCGCTTCAATTAACGCTGGCGTTGTACCTGGACTTACCAAGAAAGTAGACCCAGCTTTGATCGCTGCTTCCAAATCTTTTGGCGTAATAATCGTGCCGGCACCGATGACCGCGTCAGCGGGCAAAGCTTCTACCATTGCGGTGATAGCATCTAACGCACAGGGAGTACGCAGGGTGATTTCCAATACCTTCAAGCCGCCGTTGTAGAGTGCTTTGGCAAGAGGTACAGCATCTTCGATGCGCTCTACCACCATGACTGGCACTACCGGAGCTACTTTCAGGATTTGATCTATTGATAAGGCCACTGTGTTTTCCTCATTTGCGATAAATACTTACATTCAATGTTATGCGTAGAGCCAATGCTTACGTCTAATTTTTTAGGCGAGTCATCATGTCCACTTAGCGAGAATGACGATCCTTTTTTAATCTTTTTGCCACCCGTTGGATTACTCCGTCGGTGAGTTCAAGTTACAGACTTCAACCACACTGAGAGACATTTAATAATCAGGGAGCCCAGTAAACCACTACGGGCACTTTGTCTTGTTGCAAAACAGCGCGAATGGGCATTTCAGCTACATCGGTACCGGCTTGCGCTTTACGCAACACAGCCAATTTTTCATCGCCAGTAATTAATAGCACTAAAGTCTTAGAACGCAATAAACCCGCTAAAGATAGGGTCATTCTTTCCGTAATAGCGCCAGTGACTTCACTTTCATGGGCATTAATGGCGGCGCAAAGTTCCGCAGCGTCGGGGTTGAGTGCTGGGGCTAGCCCATAGGCATGGGGGAACAAAGAAGCGGTATGCCCATCATTACCCATACCAAGAATGGTGATATCAAAGGGTTGGGCAAGCTGTTGATAGGCTGCCTCACAATCGGCTAGACCTTCCTGCGCCGTGGAGGCTGAGTTTTTCATGCCTACCAGATTGGCAACAGCCGCTTTATTTTGGATAAGGTGTTTTACCGTAAAGGCTTCATTGCTTTTGTCGTGATCAAAATCAACCCAACGCTCATCAACCAGCGCCACATAAACCAATTCCCACGGCAAGTCTACATGACTCAAGCTTTTGTAAAGTGGCTCAGGCGTACTGCCGCCCGAGACCATAAACGTTGCCTCACCACGATCTTCAATGGCGTCATTCAAGGCGGCTACACACGCCTCTTGCAAAGCCACGACCATGTCCTGACGATTCTCAAATAAACGTTCAGTCACCATTAGTGGCTTTCCTCTGAACCCAGTTCATCAATATTGAACCAGCTACGACCGTCACTCGAAATTAACTGGTGCGCGCCAATCGGCCCCCAGCTGCCCGCCATGTAGCCGTGAGGTTTGTTTTCAGGGCGCTGCCAAGCTTCGATAATAGGATCAATCCATGCCCAAGCGGCATCCACTTCGGCGCGATGAATAAATAAACTCGGATCATTCGCGGCAGCATCTAACATCAAACGTTTGTAAGCATCGCTGAAGAAATCTTTATAAGCGTCAGCAAAATTCAAGTTCAAAACCACGGGGGATAAATGGGTTTCATGCTTACCCAAATCCTTAGAGGTCATGATAATTTTGATACTTTCTTCCGGCTGTAAACGGATGACTAAACGATTCGGTGTTGTAACGCCTGCAGAATCTGAATAAACACGGTGCGCCACATCTTTGTACTGAATAACGATTTCCGCAAAACGCTGCTTCATGCGCTTACCGGTACGCAAATAGAACGGCACGTTAGCCCAACGGGAGTTATCAATATAGGCGCGAATCGCCACAAAAGTTTCAGTATTACTGGGTTTGCCCAACTCGTCCAAATAACCTGGCACTGCTTGGCCTTCCATTTCACCCGCTACGTACTGGCCGCGCACAGAATTGAACTTCACAGTATTACCTGTTAAAGGGCGCAAACTTTCTAATACTTTCAATTTTTCCGCACGAATACGGTCGGCGGTCATTTTGTTAGGCGACTCCATAGCCACCAAACACAACAATTGCAAAATGTGGTTTTGTACCATATCGCGCAGTGCGCCAGCGCCATCATAAAAACTAGCGCGCCCTTCCAAACCTACTGTTTCAGAAATGGTAATCTGTACGTGATCAATGGTGCGTGCATCCCACAAGTGCTCAAAAATGCCGTTGGCAAAACGCAAAGCTAAGAGGTTTTGCACCGTTTCTTTGCCGAGGTAGTGGTCGATACGGAAAATCGCGCTTTCGTCAAAATATTCAGCAATTTGGCTGTTAATTTCTTCGGCCGTTTTCGCATCATAACCGAGTGGTTTTTCAACCACTACGCGTGCAAATTTGGTAATCAAACCGCACTCATGCAAATGCTTACAGCACACGCTGAATACCGAGGGCGGTGTGGAGAGGTAAAACACGCGCTGGCGATTATCGCCGCTGTTTAATAAGGCTTGTAGCGCATCCCATTTGTCATCTTTGGTAGCGATATCCACTGACATCGGGAACAACAGCACCGCAAACTTATCCCATGCTGTCGCATCAAATTCATCTTTATTCAGATGCTTTTGCGCGGCTTCACGCACTTTATCTTTATAACCATCAGCATTGCGCATAACCGGCAGAATACGCGTACCTTCGGGTAGTTCGCCGTTGCGGTGCGCGCGGAACAAACCGGGGATTAATTTGCGCAGCGCCAAGTCACCCGCGCCACCAAAAAGAACAAAATCAAACGCTTCGAGCATGAGGTTAATCCTGTAGAAACTTTTTAATTAACTTTAATTAAACCAAAGCCCGATGAGAAACTAGACTCATCGGGCGCGCTTTACAGCCATTAGGACTTTCCCTAGGTAGGCACTTACCAGCTAAATACGGTAGCGCCTTCTTCTGCCAAACCGACTGTTGCACGCAGCGGTGCAAATAATTCGCGACCCATGCCTTCATGGCTTGCAGACAAGTCAGCTTGAGCATGCTGGCGGTTTTTCAATTCTTCTTCGCTGACCAGCAACTCAAGGCTGCCAGTTTCTGCATTCAATTCGATCATATCGCCCGTTTGGATCAAGCCAATAGGGCCATTATCAAGAGCTTCTGGTGTTACGTGAATAGCAGCTGGAATTTTACCAGAGGCACCCGACATACGCCCATCGGTCAAGAGAGCCACCTTGAAACCGCGATCTTGTAATACCCCCAAAGGTGGGGTCAGCTTATGCAGTTCTGGCATCCCACAGGCCTTTGGCCCTTGGAAACGCACTACGGCAATAAAGTCTTTTTCTAACTCACCACGCTTAAACGCGGCTTGCATCTCTTCCTGCGAGTGGAACACCACTGCAGGCGCTTTCACTATGCGGTGCTCAACTTTTACCGCCGACACCTTAATAATTGAACGACCTAAGTTACCCTTGAGTAATCGCATCCCACCATCTGCGGTGAATGGTTTAGCCACAGGACGCAGTACGGAGTCATCTAAGCTTTCCATTGGTGCATCGCGCCAGACCAATTGACCATCTTGAAGATAAGGCTCTTTACAGTAAGGCGCCAAACCACCCGCCCCCATGACGGTTTTCACATCATCATGCAACAAACCTGCCGCACGCAATTCACGCATCAAAAAGCCCATACCACCCACAGCTTGGAAGCGGTTTACATCCGCTAAACCATTGGGATAAATACGGCAGAGCAAGGGAATTATATCAGACAAATCACTCAAATCCTGCCAATTCACTTGCACACCAGCCGCACGGGCGATGGCCACAATGTGCATAGCGTGGTTGGTGGAGCCGCCCGTAGCGAGCAGACCGACGATACCGTTAACGATGGTTTTTTCAGTCACCACATCAGCCATAGGCGTAAAGTGTTCAGCTGTAGTGATGCGCGCCAGCTGATGCACAGCCTCGCGGGTCAAGGCATCGCGCAAAGGCGTGTAAGGATTCACGAAGGAACTGCCAGGCAAATGCATACCCATGATTTCCATCAGCATTTGATTGCTGTTGGCGGTGCCGTAGAAGGTGCAAGTACCGGCACTGTGATAAGACGCACTCTCAGCAGCCAACAATTCTTTGCGACCCACTTTTCCTTCAGCAAACAACTGGCGGGCTTTAGCTTTTTCAGCATTGGGCAAGCCAGGGGTCATAGGGCCCGCAGGAACAAAAATAATGGGCAATTGGCCAAATGACAAAGCCCCAATCATCAAACCAGGAACGATTTTGTCACAAATACCTAAGCACATTGCGCCATCAAACATATCGTGTGATAAGGCAATGGCGGTAGACATAGCAATCACGTCGCGGCTAAACAGCGACAAATCCATACCGGGAAAACCTTGCGTAACACCATCACACATAGCTGGTACAGCGCCAGCCATTTGCGCGGTCATGCCCATTTCATGGGCGGCCTTTTTGATGGGTTCCAAATACTCGCCATAGGGAACATGCGCGGAGAGCATCTCATTGTATGCAGACACCACACCCAAATTGGGCGCCGTACCCTCTGCCAAGGCCTCTTTATCAGACGCATTGCAGGCGGCAAAACCATGTGCCAAGTTGGCGCAACCCAGATGATGGCGCGAAGGCCCATTTCTGCGCATTTTCTGCACTTTAGCAAGGTAGGCAGCACGGGTTTCGCGGCTTCTGGCGATGATTCGCTCAGTAATCGCGGCAAGTCTTGGGTCAGTAGTGATTGCGTCAGTCATTGGATTACCATTGCATGTTTAGTCTTTGTCTATCGTCTACAGGAGTAACCCGAAGATAACCCCACAGTTAGCCAGTTTTACCGAATACATAACCTAACGTAAACCGACAAATCGCTCAGCCAGACCCAGCGCTGATGCGCTAGGTTTGTCACATATTATTGTGCGCGAGCGCGCTTATAAAATTCGATCAAATGACGGGTAGACGCATCATGCTTAGGGTTCACGGCTTTTGCAGGGCTTAATTCAGGTTGAATACCTGCCGCAAGCACCTTGCCTAACTCTACGCCCCATTGATCGAACGAGTGAATACGCCAAATGATACCCTGAACAAATATTTTCTGCTCGTAGAGCGCAATCAAAGCGCCCAGTGTCTTGGCATCTACTTTGGGCAATAAAATCGTATTAGTTGGACGATTACCCTTGTGTACCTTGTGTTCAACAATCTCTTCAATACGTGCGGCTGGTACACCTTTGGCGCTCAGTTCACGGCGCACTTGGTCAGCATCAATACCCTGCATTAACGCTTGGGTTTGCGCGAAGAAGTTAGCCATCAGCGCTTCATGGTGTCCGGCCACATCTATATTGGGCTCTACAGAACCGATGAAATCAGCCGGAATAATATCCGTACCCTGATGCAACATTTGGTAGAAAGCATGCTGGCCATTAATGCCTACCTCGCCCCACACCAGTGGAACACTACCGTAGCTAATGGGTTCGCCCGCCCAGTTTACGTGCTTGCCGTTCGATTCCATTTCCGCCTGCTGCATATAGGCAGGGAAGCGGTGCAAACATTGGTCGTAAGGCAACAGGGCCTGCGCGGGGTAGCCAAGGAAATTACGGTTCCAAATTCCCACCAACGCCATCATAACCGGTGCATTGCTTTCCAGCGGCGCACTCAAAAAGTGCTGATCCATGGCGTAAGCACCCTGTAGCAGCTCTTCAAACATCTCATAACCCAGCGATAATACGATGGGCAATCCAATGGCTGACCATAACGAAAAACGGCCGCCCACCCAATCCCACATATCAAAAATGTTTTCTTCGGCGATGCCGAAAGCAGTCACCAGCTTGCGATTGGTAGATACCGCCACAAAGTGCTTGGCAATCGCCGCATGATCTTGTGCCGCTGCCATAAACCACTGTTCCGCCGTTTTGGCGTTAGTCATGGTTTCTTGAGTGGTAAAAGTTTTAGAGGAAATCACAAACAGTGAGGTCTCTGGATTCAACCCTTCCAATACTTCTGCAATTTGCACGCCGTCCACGTTAGAGACGTAGTGCATTTTCAAGGATTTGCTGCCGTAAGCCTTTAAGGCCTCAGTTACCATCAAGGGGCCAAGGTTAGAACCACCTATGCCAATGCTCACCACATCAGTGATTGCTTTGCCGGTATAACCTTTCCACTCCCCCGAGCGAACTTTTTCGGAGAGTTTACGCATACGCTCCAACTCAGCATCAATGGCTGGGCGAGCGTCTACGCCGTCAATCATAATGGGGTTGCCGGATTTATCGCGCAGCGCAACGTGCATAACGGCGCGGTCTTCAGTGGCATTAATATGCTCACCCGCAAACATTTTGCTGCGCCATATTTCAATATCGGACTCGTTAGCCAAGGCCAGCAAAGCGGCTTTAGTTTCGTCAGTGATAAGGTTTTTGGAGTAATCGAACAGGAATTGCGGTAGTTCAATAGCGAATTTGTTAAAGCGGTTGTCGTCTTCGGCAAATAACTCTTTGATATGGCGGGACTTTAACTGCTGGGCATGAGCCGTAAGGGCTTTCCAAGAAGGTAGATCGGTTGGACGTGAAAATGATTGCAGATTAGCCATTTACTACTCCCCACAGACAATAACAAACTCGCATTAGTTGATTCCTACTTATAAGTGATGCATCGCTCAGGTGGTCTAGCGCCCCTTGAATTGCGACAAAAGATATAAACCGAGTCTTTTAATAGCCCACATCCCATTTATTGAGCGTGATTGGCGAAAGAATCCGGCAAAAATATGTGCGGCACAAAAAGGCCGCTATCATAGGCAGATGGTCTAGGGGTGTCAATTAAAGTGCCGTTTTAGCAGACCAAAGTCCAAGGCTATATTTCCCATTTTTTAAGATTTACACTCGCCACCAAAACAAACCAACTATTAAGCTATATTGAAGGCTATTTTGTGAACACAATAAGCACACCATACCTAGGGATAATTGAAGGATTCTTCGGGCGCAGCTGGACATGGGCACAGCGCCAAATCTACGCCAACTTTCTTGCACTAAATCAGTTCAATTTTTACATTTACGCACCAAAAAGCGACGCTTTTTTGCGAAAGTACTGGCAGGAAAATTGGCCTGTCGATACACAGCAAGCGCTGTACAATTTGCGCGAAACTTATAGTGCCGCACAAATTGATTTCGGTATTGGTTTGAGCCCCCATGAAATTTATCTAAATGACTCGCACGATAATCGCCAGAAACTTAAACAGCGCGTGCAACAAATCAATACCTTAGCGCCAACTATTTTGTGTTTACTGTTTGACGATATGCGCGGCGATATTCCTAACCTCGCCAACATTCAAATTGAATTAATGCATGAAATTGCCGAAATATCCAACGCCCAGCATATTATTTTTTGCCCAACCTATTACAGTTTTGACCCTGTGCTGGAAAAAGTATTCGGCACAATGCCAGAAACCTATTGGCAGGATTTGAACCGACACCTCGACAAAAAAATAGAAATATTTTGGACTGGTGAAAAAGTCTGTTCTACCGGCTATTCTGCGCAGCATTTACGGAGCGTAACCGAGTTACTGGGACGTAAACCTTTTTTGTGGGATAACTACCCTGTTAATGACGGCGCAGTGAAAGCTAACTTGCTGCACTTGCGCGCCGTGAACGAGTCACATAGTCAAATTCAGCACGCAGTAGCTGGTCATGCACTTAACCCCATGAATCAGGCGTGGCTGTCGCAAATTTCGCTGGCCTCTTTACCTCGCGCCTATCGAGATCAAAACCATTACCACAGCGAAAAAGTACTGCAAGAAATTTGCGTGCAATTATGCGGTGAAACATTAGCGGAGCAATTACTCCAAGACATTCCATTACTGCAGGATAAGGGCTTAAAAAATATTAGCGAAGAGGAAAAAAACGCTCTCCTCAATCGCTACAGCACATGGCCGCAAAATCCATTTTGCGCAGAAATAGTCGATTGGTTAAATGGTGGTTATATCTTTGACCCGGCGTGCTTAACAGAGTAACCAAGTTATTCTGGGGATTTAATCTAAACGGGAATCACCATATTCGCGCAGCAGGGATTAAGCTGCTCAAAAAATGATTGATAGCAAGTGCTAACACAAGGATGACGACTTAAAAGTTTATCGATTATTGAGCCAATCGGTAACACTCAAAAACGAGCTCGTAACCACTGACTCACTGCATCAATTTGCTCATCACACAGCGTATGCTCCATAGAATAGGATTGGTATTGCACGGCATAACCTCGATCAAATAACTGCTGATAAGCGCGCCGGCCTAATACCTCGTCAACTACAGAATCTTTTGTGCCATGCTGAATTAAAATAGGTAGCGCTTTATTCGCAGAATGAAATTGAATGGAGTCAACCGTGGGAAAGTAAGTTGATAACGCCAATAAACCCGCCAGAGGCTTGGTAAAGCTTAATGCTGCCTCATACACCACCGCACCACCTTGCGAGAAACCCGCGAGAATAATTTTATCGCTCGCCACACCGCGCGCCATTTCTCGCTCAATCAAGGCTTGCGTCAATGCAGCACTCTTACGCAGCTGCACAACATCCAGTTTACGATCGAGCGTCAACTCATAAATGTCATACCATGCTGGCATCACATAACCATGATTGACAGTGATCGGCAGTGCTGGCGCGCTGGGGAAAAGAAAACGAATATTTTTATCCGCCGGTAAATTCAGCTCGCGCACGACTGGCACAAAATCACTGCCATCTGCACCCAAACCATGCAACCAGATTACAGTGGCAGTGACCGCCAATGACGGATTGGTTTGTACCTCGATACAAGGAAGTTCATTCATAAAATTCTCGTTAATGGATTGTAGTGAGCCCGCAGCAGTCACAAATATGTCACACAAACGTCATAGCATGGGGCAAGTTTTTTTGCGATGGCGACAATGCTAATTCCCACAGTTGATATTCCCGACACCGGCGGCCTGATTTGCGGATTCCGTTTACTCGCACAAGGCAAACCCGAAGCACTGCCACTTTACACGGCCAACCTGCGCAGTGCGCTTCCGCTCGACCCCCATTGGCTCCATTTTAATTTGGCCGATACCCGCGCGACCCATTGGATTAACGGATGCCATTTAATCACAGAAGACGCACGCGATTTATTACTGGATAGCGATGCGCATATTCGCTGTGAAAATTTTGACGCAAGTATCGCCCTAGTCATTGGTGATTTATACCACGACTTCAAAGAGGACCCTGAAGAATTAGGTGTTTTACGTTTATATCTGGATAAAGAACGTTTAATTACTGGCCGCGGCCATCCGTTAAAATCCGTAGATCGCCTGCGCCACGAATTATTTCAAGGCATGGAATTTAGCAATACCTTGGATTTGTTTGCCCGTCTCATTTACGACATTGGCGACTCCATGCACAAAGTCATCAAAACCCTGAATGACCGAGTGGATGATGCAGAAGACCAAATTCTTGCGGGACACTTACAAAATCAGGGCAGCGAACTGGGTCGAATTCGTCGTTTGCTGGCGCGCTTGCGCAGACATTTGAGCGCTAATCGCCAAGCCATGCACCATGCACTGCCTGCCATTAATCGCTGGAGTCCCTATGATATTTCTGAGCTGCGCCAAGCGGTAGAACATATGGAATCCACCATTCAAGACCTGGAGCTTGTGCAAGAGCGCACACGCCTGTTACAAGAGGAAATTGCCGGGCGCATGAGCGAAGCAACTAACCGCAACCTCTATGTGCTTTCCATAGTGACAGTAACGCTGCTACCGATTAATTTAATTACGGGTATTTTTGGTATGAATACCGGCGGCTTGCCTTGGGGACAAGATGATCCCAGTGGTTTTTGGTGGGTAATATTTTTAATGGTAGTCGCAGTCATTGCCGCACTGACGATACTGCACCGCAAACGCATTCTCTAAATTAATCCGCAACAGGCCGTTTATTTTTTGCACACAATCTGCACAAAAAACTTCAACTTGTCACAAAATTTACGCAATAGCATTGCTGCCGTAAACAAAGCCGTCAAAAAACCACTACACTCTCAGTAACCAATCCTAAATTAGTCCAATAACCAAACCCTAAATTAGATTATGGCGGATCGCCTTTTGGTTAGCGTCGCCTTTCTGTCACCAACGCGCATCTTCAGGATGCTAAAGAGTTCAGATGTCACAAAATCATCCATACAAAACTGCACCCGATCATTCCCAAGAACATTTTGAAACCATAGATGCGCTGATTTCCCCCTTGGGTCAATTAAATATTTTATCCAAAGTAGAAGTGGCCAAATTATTAGATTCTAGCCAAAGCGGTTTGTACAAATTATTCCGCAGCTGTTCATTAGCGGTACTCAACACAGGCAATGACTTAGATGATGGCAAGGAATTACTGGAGCGATACAGCGAATTTGATATCAGTATTGTTCAGCAGGAACGCGGTATTAAATTGGCTGTAAAAAGCGCGCCAGCCAATGCATTTGTAGATGGCAAAATGATAAAGGGCATTAGCGAACATTTATTCACGGTGTTGCGCGATGTGATTTACAACAACGATGCAATTAACGAAAGCGCAAACTTCGATGTATCAACAACTGAAGGTATTACCAATGCCGTTTTCCATATGCTGCGCAACGCCAATTTACTGCAACCCGGATTAGATCCAAATTTAGTGGTATGTTGGGGTGGCCATTCAATTAGTCGCGGTGAATACGACTACACCAAAGAAGTGGGTTATCAACTGGGTTTACGCGGGTTGGATATTTGTACCGGTTGCGGCCCTGGCGCCATGAAAGGCCCTATGAAAGGCGCCACCATCGGACACGCTAAACAGCGTATCAATAATGGCCGCTACATAGGCATTACCGAGCCGGGTATTATCGCTGCCGAAGCTCCCAACCCTATCGTTAACCAATTAACAATCATGCCCGACATCGAAAAACGCCTAGAGGCTTTTGTGCGCTTGGGTCACGGTATTATTGTATTCCCCGGCGGCGCAGGCACCACCGAAGAAATTCTTTATATTCTGGGAATTTTAATGCACCCAGACAACAAGAATATTCCTTTTCCGCTGATCTTTACCGGTCCCGCCAGTGCCGCCGAATACTTTGTCCGCGTGGACAAATTTATTGGTGACACCTTAGGCGCCGAAGCCCAAGCGCACTACAAAATTATCGTCAATGACCCCGAGTCAGTAGCACGAGAAATGATCGAAGGCGTTAAAAAAGTACGCGAGTTCCGCAAGCACAGCGACGATGCCTATTACTTTAACTGGCAACTTAAAATCGCAACAGACTTGCAGCATCCATTCATCCCTACACACGACAATATGCGCAATCTAGAACTGCACAAAAACCAGCCAAGCCATCTGCTTGCTGCCAATTTACGCCGTGCTTTTTCAGGCATAGTGGCAGGCAACGTAAAGGAGGAAGGTATTCGCACTATTGAAGAGTTTGGCCATTTTGAGCTCCACGGTGACCCCGAAATCATGCATCCCGTGGATGAATTGCTGGAGTCTTTTGCGGCACAAAACCGCATGAAGTTGCCAGGCCGTGAATACAAACCCTGCTACAAAGTCATCAAATAACGCCAAAGCGTCTACTTGAACGACATTTTTGTAGGAAATTAACCATAGCCCACTATGGTTAATCTCCCACAAAAGATACCGCGTTTAGCGACTAGGTAGTCAACTCCCAACCCCGCATAATGGCACCCATCATGGAAGTAGACAGTGACGTAAGCAGGCCAAGCAAGGTCAACGGAGGCGTCCCCTTAATGGAGAAAATCAAGCCGATTCAGGAATGGCCGCAAATGGATTGACGATGGATGCAAGGCTAAAGGAATAAACCCAAGGGGGTTAACAAGGAAAGGGATGGAACAGCGCACTGACTACTACAGAGTTTAAGGATAATATCTGCACTGGGCCGCGTAAGCGGCCCAAATTATTTCTAGCTTCGCTAAATTCACAACATTCCCTTTGTTTAAAATTATCGCTCTTACTTCAGTAACATAATCTCATTCAAATGTGGCTTGACTGCGCCAACAAATATTCAATCACTTGATGTAATCCTTGCGTTAACGCACGAATAGAACCCTCAAAATCCCAATCGTCCTCGCCTATAGCAACTACATTTGAAATACTGCGCAATTGCAAAAATTTTTGTTGCTCGGCCAAACACACCTGAAAAAATGCAGCGCCCTCCATGTTTTCGATATCAATATCGGTGGTTGCAACAAAAGGTGCCATAGCCGCATTCATGGAGTTGCTTGATGCCAAGGGTAAAAAAGCTTTTGCAGGAATATGAGGACAAAGCCATTGACGATGCCTATCGAAGTCCATATCCAAAGTCAGATCAGTCAAATGAGTGAAGCCACTAGGTGTAAAAAAACCCAAATCCGCTTCGCGCTCACTGCTCACCAAAGCGACATCACCCACCTTTAAATATGAATGCTTATACACACCAGCAATACCCGCCATAATCAACCAATCAGGGCGTTCGCGCGCAATAACACGCGCAGTGTTATAGGCAGAAGCAGCAAGCCCAACGCCTGACATTTCGATACCCACGTGCGGATGGTTGAAAAATTGCGCTTCTGTACGCGTGGGAAACATTACAATTATTTTCATAGATTAATTATCAAATACAAATGAGCCACAGCAAGTAATAGTCGCAATGACACTAATAAAAATCAATTTTACCGCAAAAAATAAGACTTTTCTTTACAAACTTCCCATGCGTTAGTCATTGCGCATCAGTTAAAATGGCGCACGTTAAACATACATCACACAACTAACAATACCCACGAGGCGATAATGATTACTCACGAGCCAAACCCACTTTATGTAGCGAACCCTGAACGCTACAAAACCATGAAATATCAACGCTGCGGCAAAAGCGGCGTGTTGTTATCGCGCTTATCATTGGGTTTATGGCAAAACTTCGGGGCAGTAGATTCGCAAGCCAATGCACGCGCCATGTTACGAAAAGCATTTGATGTGGGCATCACCCACTTCGATTTAGCCAATAACTACGGCCCTAATTATGGCTCCGCTGAATCCACCTTCGGTAACATTTACCAAAACGATTTTGTACACTACCGCGATGAATTATTTATCGCCAGTAAAGCTGGCTACGACATGTGGCCAGGCCCTTATGGTAAAGGTGGATCACGCAAATATTTAGTGTCCAGTTGCGACCAAAGTTTAGCGCGCACCGGTTTAAAATATTTTGATGTGTTTTACCACCACTGCATGGACCCAGAAACACCCATAGAAGAAAGCATGCGCGCCTTGGATTACATTGTACGTTCAGGTCGCGCGCTTTATGCAGGCATTTCCAATTACCAACCTGCACAAGCCAAAGAAGCTATCGATATTTTGCGCTCATTAGGTACCCCATTATTAATTCACCAACCCCGTTACAATATGTTTGACCGATGGATTGAAGATGGTTTAACCAAGGTATTGTTAGATGAAGGGGTCGGCTCGATTGTATTCTCGCCTTTAGCACAAGGCGTATTGACCAATAAATATTTGAACGGTATTCCCGCTGATTCGCGTGCAGCACGTCCAGAATTAATTTATCTAAACAATAAAGATATTACGCCAGAAAAAATTCAAAAAGTGCAGCAATTAAATGCTATCGCCGAAACACGCGGACAATCACTTGCGCAGATGGCTATTGCGTGGACTTTACATAACCCTGCTGTGACAACGTGTTTAATTGGCGCTAGCCGTCCAGCGCAAATTGAAGATTCAGTAGCGGCATTGAATAATTTGACATTTAGCGCGGAAGAAATTGCCAAGATTGATGCGATTATTCGCTGATAACCTCTCCAACAAAAAAGAGGTTAGCGGTTTTATGCTAACCTCTTTTTTGTCACCAACACTAACCCTTAATATTGCTGTCAAATTTTTCAATATCCTCTTTCATCCACTTATTCTCTTTTACAAAGTCAGAATCAATCTGCATACGCATGCGCTGATACTTCTCTCGCTCGCCTTTTTGAAAATAGAGTTTCGCTAATACCCAACGCGGCCAACTCAAATCAGAAATTTTTGCGCCTGCCTTCAGGAAGAGATAGTTTTCCATACTGGCGATTGCATCATCCAACCGAACATTGGCCCATTGACACGTTTCACCAAAGTGGAACCGAGCGGTTTCAACAAAAAATCGGTTTTGAGTGGTTATCGGCAACTTAGATGCAGCTTCAAAATTGACAATAGCCGCCTCTAATTGTTTCTGATTTCTAAAAACATGCGCTGCACTGAATAATGCTTCAGCCGACTCAGGATAGGTTTTTACTAAAAGCACTGCCTGCACTAGCTGCTTATCATAGGCTTCTTTTTTTGCAAGATAATCTAAGGTTTTGATATCCGCATCTACAGGCGAAAGTGTTCGAATATTTTTTAAAGTCGCCTCTGCTTTTTCTAACGACCCACCCATGATGGATGGAGCAAGAATATAAAAGGTAAATAATCCACGCAAGGCTGTGACATTTTTGGAATCAGCATCTACCGCCAACTGAAAATATTTATGAACGCTACTCGCGTAGGACGCCTGCTTAAATAAATTCGCTCTCTGCGCCAACTCACCATAGGTACGCCCCAACCAGTAATATTCATCGGAACTATTGGGTTCTAAGGCAACCGATTGCGTTAAATAGTCCTTGGCGTGTTCAAACTCACCATTTTCAAAAGCAATGCGGCCCAAATAATAGAGCGCAGTATTTTTACTGCCTTCATCTTTAGCAGCAGCTTCAAACAATGATCTTGCTTGTGAATAGTGCGCATCATTAAATTCTGATATAGCAGATTGCAAATCGCTTGCAAACACATTGGCACTGAATATAAATACAATACAAAAGCTGACAGGAAAATAAAAACTGATAGAAAAATCAAAAAGCTTTTTGGAAAAAATGTTATCCATAGCGAATCCCTTTGAAAAAGTATTTTTGTTTGCAATAGGATTAAATAAATAGCGTAAAGTTCCATCAATATTCATCATTGAAAATACTTACCAAACTTATTACCTCTTAGGCTATTGCAAAATCACCCCTTTAAACCTAACCTCACACCAATACTTTAGCTTTGGGTCTATCTGTTATGTCATCCACATTTATCCCGCCCGCCGAACCTATTAAAATTGTGGGTGGCGGGCCCAAAAAAGTCTTGTATACACTGAAAACAGTAGCGCGCATTGGTCTATTAAATTCAGCAAAAGCACTCAACAGCCACAACACCTGCAAAGCCTGTGGTTTAGGAATGGGCGGTCAGCGCGGCGGCATGACGAATGAACGTGATGAATTTCCCTCAGTGTGCAACAAAAGTATTCAAGCACAATCCACCGATATACAAGCCCCTATTCCCCATGAAATTTTTGCGCATAACTTAACTGATTTTGCACAGCTCTCCGCACATGAATTAGAACATTTAGGACGCTTAAACACCCCCATTTACAAAGCTGCTGGCAGCAACACTTATTCAGTTATAGATTGGGATGGCGCGATCAACTTAATGACTGCACGCTTTAAAGCTACGCTGCCTGAACGCAGTTTTTTTTATTCATCGGGGCGCTCGTCGAATGAAGCTGGATTTGTGTTGCAACTGCTAGCCCGCTTATACGGCACCAACAATGTAAATAATTGCTCTTATTATTGCCATCAAGCCACTGGGGTTGGTTTGCAAAATGCCATCGGCAGCGGCACGGCAACTCTTTCTCTGGAGGAGTTAGGAAAGAGTGACTGTATTTTTGTAATAGGTGCCAACCCCGCTTCTAATCATCCACGCTTTGTACACCAATTAAAAAATTGTCGCGAACGCGGCGGTCAAGTGATTGTAATCAACCCAGCAAAAGAGCCGGGTTTGGTTCGATTTGCCGTACCCAAAAGTGCAAAATCCATGTTGACCGGCGGTACGTGGATTGCGTCTGACTATGTGCAGCCAAACATTGGCAGCGATTTGTGGCTACTAAAAGGCATTGCCAAGGCACTACTGGAAAGCAATGACATAGATGCACATTATATTGAACATCACACCGAAAATTTTTCGGCTTTTGCGGATGATATTCAACAAACTGATTGGGATTTTATTGCTGACACCACAGGTGTTAGTGCCGAAAGTATTCGTGCAATTGCACAAGCTTATACTAAAGCAAAGAACGCCGTATTTGCGTGGGGCATGGGCATTACCCATCACTTGCACGGCGTAGAAAATGTGGAGGCCATCGCCAATCTCGCTTTACTGCGCGGTATGATTGGCAAACCCGCCGCAGGTTTATTGCCACTGCGAGGCCACAGTAATGTACAAGGGATTGGGACTGTGGGCGTAAAACCCCTGCTCGCGGAAGAGGTGTTGGCGCAACTGGAAAAAAAATTCAACATCACACTACCGCGCACAGCGGGTATGGACACCCTCGCATGCCTGCAAGCCGCGTTTGAACAAAAAATGGATGCGGCCTTATTAATGGGCGGCAATTTATTTTCCGCCACGCCCAATAGCGAATGGGCAAAAACAGCATTAAATAATATTGGCTTTAAAGTTTTTTTAACCACCACCTTAAACCGTGGTCATGTTGTCGGCATGGAAACTAGCGAAGCCTTAATTTTACCCGTGACGGCGCGCGATGAAGAATGGCAATCCACCACACAGGAATCCATGTTTAATTATGTTCGCTTAAGTGATGGAGGTATTACCCGATTAAGTAATGTGCGCTCTGAGGTAAATATTTTGTGCGAATTTGCCCAGCAATTATTACCGAACTGCCCTCTTAATTTTGCACAACTTCAACAACATGACACTATTCGCGCCGCTATTGCCGCAACCATTCCGGGTATGGCTGAATTAGAAGATATTGGTGAAACCAAACAAGAATTTTCTGTTAAAAATCGCTTACTCAACCAACCAGAATTTAACACCACCAGTGGTAAAGCAAGGTTTTTAGTGAGCAATGCAATCGCACCGTCAACCCATAAAACTTTTCCATTTTTATTGGCCAGTATCCGCAGTGAAGGCCAATTCAATTCCATTATCTATGAAGAAAGCGACAGCTACCGCGGCACAGATACACGCTGGTCAGTATTGATGAATGAACGAGACATTGCAGAGTTAGGCTTAACAATCGGTGATAAGGTAAATATTTTCTCTGCCCATGGTGACATGCGAAACGTAAAAGTATTCGCATTTGATGTGCCACCCGGAAATGTGTTGGCCTATTACCCAGAAGCCAATGTATTGATTGGCACCGAGCATGACTCGCGCAGTAAAACACCGGCCTTTAAATCCGTGCCCGTGAATATTACGACCGCAGCGATCACTTAAATAGACACGCTAATCGAAGAATAGGATTTGCGCCTATCGCGACCAGCGCGGGTTTCCAGTAGTGCATCTTTGCGTTGCTGGCGTCGATCTTGCCGCTGCTTACGACGATCGGTTTCAGCAGTGACAACATATTCATTAACCACTGTCGTACTGGCCAATGAATGCTCGTCAGATGAATGAGATGATTCACCAACTGGCTTAACCGCCGTTGGGGTGACAACCGGAGTACTCGGACGAATGTAAACCATAGCAATACCAGATCAGTCAGTAATGAATATGAAAGATACCTGCACTTACTATCGGCTTGTCCGGCAAAACCTTTATTACTTTACGCGCCAGACTTGAACCATTTGAGATTTTCGTGAAGCCTAACAACATCGCCGACGACAAACAACGTCGGCGCATGTACCTCTTGAGCATCAACCACGTCCGCCATAGTCGCTAAATCAGCTATCAATACGCGCTGCTGTTGGGTGGTACCGCGTTCAATCAAGGCAACGGGCGTCGTGGGTTGACGTCCATGTTGAACAAGCGCGGCACAAATATCGCGTAACCCCACCAAGCCCATGTAAAACACAATGGTCTGTGTCGGATTGGCCAACTCTGGCCAGTGCACATTAATGCTGTCATCTTTCAAATGCCCCGTGACAAAGCGTACAGATTGGGCGTAATCGCGATGCGTTAAAGGAATACCCGCATAAGCCGCGCAACCTGAAGCGGCCGTAATACCCGGCACAATCTGAAAGGGAATATTATTTTGCGCGAGCAATTCAATTTCTTCGCCGCCACGCCCAAAAATAAAAGGATCGCCGCCTTTCAAACGCAACACACGCTTGCCTTGCTTGGCTAAATCGACCAACAGCTGATTAATATTTTCCTGTTGCATGGCGTGTTCACTGCGGCGCTTGCCCACGTAAATACGCTCGGCATCGCGACGCACCAAGTCCATCACCCCATCAGACACAAGACGATCATACAAAACCACATCGGCTTGCTGCATTAGACGCAAGGCCTTCAGCGTCAATAGCTCAGGATCACCGGGGCCGCCGCCCACTAAATACACTTCACCTTGTGTGAGCGAACTGTCTTCCGCAGCAAGTTCTGTAGCGATGATTCCATCCGCTAATTGCTCTTGGTTATTCATCGCCAACTCAGCCACCGGGCCTTGTAAGATTTTTTCCCAAAACTTGCGGCGACCATCGCCATTTTCAAACCTTGCTTTAACGCGCTCACGCCAACGGCTGGCCAGATTCGCTAAGGTTCCATAACTCATGGGGATAAGCGTTTCCAGTTTGGCGCGCACCAAACGCGCCAGCACCGGCGCTTCACCGCCACTGGAAATGGCAATCATCAAGGGGGATCGATCAATAATCGCCGGGGTGATGTAAGTACACAGTGCCGGCGTATCCACCACATTCACGGGAATATTTTTTTGTTTGGCATCGAATGAAATGGTTTCATTCAGGCTTTCAATATCCGTGGCAGCAACCGCGAGCACGCAATCGTCCATATCACCCGCTTGATATTCACGTGCCCACAATTCGCCTTGATGACGCGCAACCAGCTCGCGCAACTCGGTAGAAATTTCTGGCGCAACTACGCGCAAAATAGCCCCTGCTTTGGCGAGCATTCGCCCTTTGCGCGTAGCAACATCACCGCCGCCCACTAACAGGCAGCGACGTTGTTTTAGATCGAGAAAGACGGGGAAGTAATCCATAAAATTTTGCAGCAATCAAAAATATATGAGTACAAAAAAGGCGGGCTAGCCCACCTTTTTATTTAGCAATACGCTATTTTTTAACTGGCAGGAGCGCATCCTGCCCACCCATATAAGGGCGCAATACTTCTGGAATGGTAACGCTGCCATCGTCTTGCTGATAGTTTTCCAATACCGCCAACAAGGTGCGACCAATGGCCAAGCCTGAACCGTTTAGCGTATGTAGCAATTCTGGCTTGCCGGTTTCTGGGTTGCGGTAACGGGCCATCATGCGGCGCGCTTGGAAATCGCGGAAGCTGCTGCACGAAGAAATTTCACGGTATTTGTTTTGCGAAGGCACCCAAACTTCAATGTCGTAAGTCTTAGCGGATGAGAAACCAATATCGCCACCGCACAAAATAACGGTGCGGTGCGGTAAACCCAAGGCTTGCAGAATAGCTTCCGCATGACCAACCAAATCTTCCAGCGCTTGATCAGACTCTTCTGGGCGCACAAATTGCACTAGCTCTACTTTTTCAAATTGATGCTGGCGAATCATGCCGCGCGTGTCGCGACCATAGCTACCGGCTTCAGAGCGAAAACACGGGGAATGGCACACCAATTTAATGGGCAGCTGCGCATCTTCCACGATTTCATTGCGATAAATATTGGTGACGGGCACTTCTGCGGTGGGAATTAAATACAAGCCGCGCTCATCGGTCAGCTTGAATAAATCCTCTTCAAATTTAGGTAGCTGGCCAGTGCCAAACAGCGAATCTGCATTCACAACAAAAGGCACGTTAACTTCTTCGTAACTGTGTTTATTGGTGTGCGTATCCAACATAAATTGGGCGAGGGCACGGTGCAAACGCGCTACACCACCGCGCAATACCGCAAAGCGTGAGCTGGTAATTTTGGTGGCGACTTCAAAATCCAAACCACCCAGTTCCGCGCCCAAATCTACGTGATCTTTAATGGCAAAATGAAAACTGCGCGGCATTCCCCAGCGGCGAATTTCTACGTTATCTTCATCGCTTTTGCCTTCAGGCACTTCATCGGCAGGCATATTGGGAATGGCGTTTACAAACTCATCCCATTCGGCTTGCACTTTTACCAATTCAGCTTCGGCATTGGTGAGTTCTTGTTTAATGTTTTCTACGGCCTGCATCAGCGGCGCTACATCTTCACCAGCCTGCTTAGCTTTACCAATCGCTTTGGAGCGAGTGTTGCGATCTTGCTGCAAGGCTTCCGTTTTTATTTGGATTGCTTTGCGCGCCTCTTCGAGCGCATTGATGCGCGCAACATCTAATTCCAAGCCGCGCTTGCGCAAAGCAGTGGCGACAACATCTGGGTTATTGCGGAGTAATTTTGAATCTAACATGATGATTAATTTCTATGAAAATTGACAAAGGATAATTTAAAAAAATTTTTGCGTTAACTGCATTCCCACAAACGCAAACAATAACCCTAGCACCACAGAGCTGGCCGCATAAAATAGCGAATTCGCCACATGCCCTTCTTGCCAAGTTTGCAAAATCTCTAACGAAAACGACGAGAATGTAGTATAGCCGCCTAGAATTCCGGTGATGAAAAACAAACGCCATTCGCTCGGAATGATTTGCTTTTCTACAATCACAACATAAGCCACACCAATTAAAAACGAGCCGGAGATGTTTACAATAAAAGTGCCAAAAGGAAAACGATAATTCAGCAACGGCGTCAAATAGCCTACTGCCGCAAAACGAGCTACAGAACCCAACGCACCACCAATTGCGATCATTAACCACTGCATAACTATTACTCATCAACGCCGCTATACTCTCATAGCGAGTACACAGCTGTTATTGTTGGTGTTAAACATTATTTAAAAGAGCTAGATCGCCATTACACGAAGATGACGACTCCCAGCTAAATATCTTCAGTCGTTTAATTACTTTTTATACCGCTGCTTGTTACTTTGCTTATCCAACTCGCGAAAATGCGCTAACTTTTCCTGAATTTTTAACTCCAATCCCCGCTCTACCGGTTGGTAGTAGCGCGCACCGGCAATCTCTTCAGGCAAATAATTTTCACCGGCCGCATAAGCGCCTGGCTCGTCATGGGCGTAGCGGTATTCCGCACCGTAATCCATAGACTTCATTAATTTGGTGGGAGCATTGCGCAAGTGGATGGGCACATCGTACGCGGGCTGGGCGCGCACATCGGCCAGAACTTGATTGAAGGCATTATACACAGCATTGCTTTTGGGTGCTGCCGCCACGTAAACCACAGCTTGGGCAATGGCCAATTCGCCCTCTGGGCTACCCAATCGTTCTTGTACATCCCATGCGGCAAGGCACAAAGGTAAGGCGCGGGGGTCGGCATTACCTATATCTTCACTGGCCATACGCACCACACGGCGAGCAATATAAAGCGGATCGCAACCGCCATCCAGCATGCGCGCCAACCAGTAGAGCGCACCATCGGGCGATGAACCGCGCACGGATTTGTGCAGTGCAGAAATTTGTTCGTAGAAAATGTCGCCGCCCTTATCAAAACGGCGCACATCGCTGGCCAGCACTTCGGCCAACACAGATTCGTTAATGATGCGGTGCTCGCCCTGCTCGTCAGCCAAATCGGCGGCAATCTCCAGCAAGTTTAACGCTTTGCGCGCATCGCCATCGGCAGCATGCGCTAAAGTCGCCAAGCTATCCGCATCTATGGTGATATGATTTTCGCCAAAGCCGCGCGCCTTGTCATCCAGCGCTTGTTGCAACACACGCTGTAAATGCTCCGGCTGTAATCCGCGCAATACATACACGCGGCAGCGCGAGAGCAAAGCGTTATTTAATTCAAACGATGGATTCTCGGTAGTCGCGCCAATAAAAATAAACGTACCGTCTTCCACATAGGGCAAAAAGGCGTCTTGCTGGGATTTGTTGAAGCGATGCACCTCATCCACAAACAAAATGGTTTTGCGGCCAGTACTGATTCGCTCTTGTTGAGCAACAGCAACAGCGGCGCGAATTTCTTTCACACCAGCCAGCACCGCAGACAAAGTTTCAAAGCGCGCATGCGCCTGTTCGGCAAATAGCTTAGCGAGCGAGGTTTTACCCACACCCGGCGGCCCCCATAAAATCATAGAGTGCAATTGGCCGCGCGCAATAGCTTCGCGCAAGGGTTTTCCCGACGCGAGCAAATGCTCCTGCCCAATATACTCATCCAAATTGCGCGGACGCATACGCGCCGCTAAGGGCTGGTAGGCAATTTGGTGGCCAAATAAATCCGTCATTGATGTTTAATGCTATTGGTTTTTAATAATATCGGCACCAGCAGGCACAACAAAATTAAACAGGTTTTCGTCCACAGTTTGATTGCGTTTGATGTTGCTCAATGTGAAATGCGTCAACTGCCCCAAACTATCGCGTATAGAAAATTCCGTCAGTTGGCTATCCACAAACACCAGCAATAATTCTTGATATAAACCATCGGTTACTTTCGGCGTGATCGAAAACTTTTCTGTTTTATCACTAAGCGTGCGATTAATACTGAAATTTTTGCGCAGCTTATCGACATCTTCACTTAACAAAAGCACTGGCGCTTTTTTCAAATCATCACTAAAAGGACGCTCATTGACCGTATTTAAATCTGGGTCATACAACCAAATAGTTTTTTGATTGGATATTAACACCTGTGGTGCGGGCACCTCTGTTTTCCAATAAAATTTTCCGGGACGAACCATCACAAAAGTGCCTTTGCTTTCATCCTGCTTTTTGCCATTTTGATCCAACAGGGTTTGTACAAAGTTACCTTGCAAGGTATTCATGGCATCCAATTGTTTACGCAGCTGCGCGAGAGCTTGGTCGTCAGCATAAGCAGCGAAGTTGCTAAACATTAACAGTGATGCAATGACGCAAAAAAATGATTTCATAACAATTCCGATAAATGGATACGTAACAAGCTCGTCCCTGTGACAAACTCAAATTTACTCGTTGATAAAGGCTCTGTTCGCGTTGACAGTTGATAGCGCCTTCGTTAAAAAAGGGCACAGTTAAATCAATAATCCCCTCTTCCACCCGGCGCCAAGACTTCACGGTTGCCATTGTGCCCTGCCGAAGACACCACACCCGCAGCCTCCATAGTTTCTATCAAACGTGCGGCACGGTTGTAGCCAATCCGCAGTTTACGTTGCACAGAGGAAATAGACGCTTTGCGCGATTCCAACACGAAGGCCACGGCTTCATCGTAAAGCGCATCGCTCTCGCCTTCATCGCCATCACCGCCGCCCTCGCTGGGAATTCCGGGTACGGGAATGGAATTGTTGCTGTCGTCGGTGATGCCGTCGATGTACTGCGGCGTGCCGCGTTTTTTCCAGTCGGCCACCACGCGGTGAACTTCATGATCGTCCACAAAGGCGCCGTGAACGCGAATAGGTACGCTGGTGCCGGAGGGCAAATAGAGCATATCGCCATGACCCAACAATTGCTCAGCACCGCCTTGGTCGAGAATAGTACGCGAATCGATTTTGGAGGAAACTTGAAACGCAATTCGCGTGGGCACGTTGGCTTTGATCAAACCGGTGATAACATCCACGGAAGGGCGCTGGGTCGCGAGGATTAAGTGAATACCCGCCGCACGCGCTTTTTGGGCGATACGGGAGATCAGCTGCTCAACCTTTTTCTTGTCCACAATCATCATCATGTCGGCGAATTCGTCGATCACCACCACGATGCAAGGCAAGGTTTCCAAGTTGGGCGCGGTGGCAACTTCGGCGCCGGCTTCGTAATTTTCTTCCGGTTTAAAGAGCGGATCGGGAATTGGCTGACCGGCTTTGTTGGCATCGTCCACTTTACGGTTAAAACCCGCGAGGTTGCGCACACCCATAGCGGACATGAGCTTGTAGCGGCGCTCCATTTCGCCCACACACCAGCGCAAGCCGTTGGAGGCGTCTTTCATATCGGTGATAACAGGCGTGAGCAAATGCGGAATGCCATCGTAAACCGATAGCTCCAGCATCTTCGGGTCAACCAAAATCAAACGTACTTCTTTGGGTGTGGATTTGTACAACAGGCTAAGCAGCATAGAGTTCACGCCCACTGACTTACCCGAACCCGTAGTACCGGCCACCAGCAAGTGCGGCATTTTGGCGAGGTCGGCCACCACGGGCTCGCCGGAAATATCGTGGCCGAGCGCCATGGTAAGCGGCGATTTGGCTTGATCGTAGAGTTCGGAAGAAATCACCTCACTCAAGCGCACCATTTCGCGGTGGGCGTTGGGAATTTCCACACCCATGACCGATTTGCCCGGAATCACTTCCACCACCCGCACAGACACTACGGCAAGGGAACGCGCCAAGTCTTTAGCCAGGCCGGAAATGCGGCTAGCTTTAATACCGGGCGCTGGCTGAATTTCAAAACGAGTAACCACGGGTCCGGGTTGTACCGAAACCACTTCAATTTCGATACCAAAATCTTTGAGCTTCAGCTCCAGCAACTTGGACATGGCCTCTAGCGATTCTTTGGAGTAACCCTTGTCACTGCGCTTATCCGCGGGATCAAGCAAGCTTAATGGCGGCAACACGCCTTCGGCAGGTTCTAAGGCATCGAATAGCGATGGCTGTTTTTCTTTTTCCACTCGGGGACTAGGTGCAGGTTTCTTTTTCACGGGCTCGGTGATAACAACGGGGGCTGCACGTTTAGCTTCTACCTTCGCACGCTCTTCCACCACTTCGCGGCGATGCTGTTGAGCCACAACGGCGATATTTTTCTCTTTTTTCTCGCGTTGGTATTGTGTCCAACGCTCTTTGGCTTTTTCGATACCGATCAGTGTCCAGTTGCCAATCTCATCCATCAGCGTGAACCACGACAGATCGGTAAAAATGGTTAAGCCGAATAAAAACAGCGCCAAAAGCAGTAAAGTGCCACCGGTATAACTGAAAGCGTTGTCCACCAAAGACGCTATGCCACTGCCCAGCAATCCTCCATTCGAGTAAGGTAATACAGATTCGCCACCGCTGTAGTGCATGGCCGCGATACCGGTTCCTGCCACCATCACCAAAATTAACCCTACCGCACGAATGCTAACGAGGAGCCAATCGAATTGTTTTAAATGGGTACGGTCACGAAAAACCAAGACGATGCGGTAGGCCAGCATCACGGGAAAAAGATAGGCCAAGTAGCCAAACAGGGAGAAAAACACATCCGCCATCCAAGCGCCAAAGCGGCCACCCAAGTTGGCGACTTGAGCGTTTTCACCAGTGCTCGACCAACCGCCGTCAGCAACATCATAACTAAACATGGCCAGCAACAAATAACCGCACACAGCGACCAAACCTATAAGCGCACCTTCGCGCACCACGCGCAAGCCAAGGTTACTCGCGGGTTCAGAAACAGGTGATTTACGGCTGGCATTGCTTGCTTTCAAAGGGGGAATCCTGACTTGCTTGTTATTTGACTAAAAAGTAACGAACCTCTCACTGAGGCGCAGTGCGCAGTATCTTATAACAAGTTCAGCCTGAAAATAGATTTAATTAGCGCGCACTCAAGCCTTTGTACCAGCTCTCATTTACGCCACTAAAATCTGTGCGGTAAATAAACAAATTACCTGCTTGGGGCTGAGCGACGAGCGCTTCATCACTCAAACCAATACGCGCACTGGTAACAAACAAGAGGTTCATAGCGGTTCCACCAAAAGCCATGCAGGTGGGTTGGCTAACGGGTACGGGTAACACAAAACTTAGGTCGCCATTTGGGGTATAACGTACCAAGCGTTGACCGCCCCACTCCGCATTCCACAGATGATTTTCGGCATCAATACAACTCCCATCGGGTTCTACGCTATCAGCTGTTTGGACAAACACTCGGCCATTACTCAAAGTGCCGCTGACTGCATCAAAATCGTAGACCTTGATTTGGTGGCTGGGCGAGTCAGCATGGTAAAGCCGCGTAGAGTCCAAACTCCAACACAAACTATTGGAAATGCGCAGACCGGTGAGATGGCTAGACACTTGCTGATGATGATTTAAACAAAATAAGCTGGCCGACTGATCTGGTACGTGCTGCTGCTCAACAATCGAACCCGCCCAAAAACGCCCTTGCCGATCTACCCGACCATCGTTCAAGCGGTTACCGGTTAAATGAGCTTCCGGTTTGGAGAGCCATTCCAGCTCACCGCTGGATGGATCAAACCATGCAAAACCAGAAGCAAGCGCTAACAATAGACGAGAATCGGTTTCAGCAAAGGCAAAACAACCCACAGTTTCCGGTGTATTCCACTGCATGAGGTCTTTGGTGTCTGGATGATAGCGATAAAGTTTGTTGGATTTGATATCTGTCCACCACACGCAATTATCGCGGTGATTCCACTGCACACCTTCGCCGAGCACATTCGCGCAGGGAACTTGATCGATTAATTCGCAGCTAGCCATAACATGTCTAATGTTTATTGAAGTCAAAAAAAACGCCCCGGTGAAGGAGCGTTTCCATTATAGAAGTGCCTCTAGACTAACATTTTTTAGCGCCTACCACCATGTGGTGTAGAAGGCGATGAGCACCAGCACAACACCCAAGCAGGCTACGTTATAGACCGGCTCAGTTTTGAAATTAATGCCTTTCAAATCAATGGCGTTTTTCTGAGTACTGCCATCAAGAGAATAAGTCACTAAAATGGCTAAGAGCGCACAAATAACAAATACCCAGCTGATGCGATCCATAAACGGTAATTGCGGGAAAAACACATCAAATACGATCGACAAAACCACCGATGAAATACCCGCAACCAATGCGGACATAGCCGTGGCTTTTTTCCAAAAAAAGCCGAGCAAAAACATCAACACAATACCGGGCGTAAAATAAGAGGTGAACTTTTGAATAAATTGGAAGGCTTGATCTGATTTACCAATTAGAGGCTCTGCAACCACCAATGCAATGACAATGGCCACAGTCGCCGCAATGCGGCCAACTTTTACTAAATGCTCTTCAGAAGCATTAGGCTTAATGAGTTGCTTATAAATATCCATGGTAAAAAGCGTAGAAATACTGTTGGTTTTAGATGCAAGCGATGCACACACAGCCGCGACTAAGCCCGCAAATACAATGCCTAAAATACCGTGAGGTAGAATACCGACCATCATTGCAGGATAAGCTTTATCCGATGGATTTAACCCGGGAATTAACACGGCGGCAGCAACGCCGGGCAACACTACAATCACGGGCATTAACACTTTTAAATAGGCTGCCAATGCAATACCTTTCTGCGCCTCTTGCAAACTTTTTGCCGCGAGGGTGCGCTGAGTAATGTATTGGTTAAAACCCCAATAAGAAATATTCATCACCCACATTCCGCCAATTAACACAGAAATTCCTGGTAAATTTTTATAGTTGGGATTGCTTGGGTCTAAAATCAAATCGAATTTTTCCGGTGCTTTTTGCAACAAGGTAGTAAAGCCATCGATAAAACCACTGCCACCGTTCAATGCTGCCAACTTATCCAAGCCTAAATAGGTAATTAATAAACCACCGAGCACCAAGAGAGTAACCTGAAATACATCGGTAAACGCAACCGCTTTCATTCCACCGTAGATGGAATAGCAGAACGAAAAAACGGACATGGCGATCATCGCTGGTAGCATAGGAATACCGGTAACAGCATTCACAGCTAGCGCGCCTAAATACATGATGGAGGTTAAATTTACTAACACATAAAGTGTTAGCCAAAAAATGGACATGATAGTACGCACGCGACGGTCATAGCGCTGCTCCAAAAATTCCGGCATGGTGTAAATACCTTTGGCGATAAAAATTGGTAAAAAATATTTACCCACCAAAAATAATGTAAGCGCTGACATCCACTCATAAGAGGCAATTGCGATACCACCCGCGTAACCCGCGCCCGACATCCCCACAATTTGTTCAGCAGAAATATTGGCAGCAATCAGCGAGGTTCCCACCGCCCACCAGGGCAATGCTTTACTCGCCAAAAAATAATCCTGTGCGTTTTTTTCATGCCCCTTTTTTTCGCGCGATACTTTGAAGGCAATAAACACCAAGACTATGGCGTAAAACGCCAATATCGCTATATCCAAACCGTTAAGATTCAAGATTGACCTCCACAAAATAGTATTTATAAGATTTTATATTTTTAACACAAAAAAACTCGCACAAACTGTGCGAGTCGCCGAACAAGAAAACTTAAATGCGCCCGCCATCTACCACTAGCTCTTGCGAGGTAATCATGGCCGAGTCATCGGATGCTAAAAACAGCGCTAATTTAGATACATCGTGTGCACCCAAACGTTTTTTCAAACAGACGCGCTTCATCAACTCCGCTTCCTGCTCAGACGAAAGCCACTTTTCCAATTGCTTGGGCGTGGCTACCCAGCCGGGCAGAATGGAGTTTACGCGAATATTGTCATCGCCAAAATCAGTTGCCAAGGCTTTGGATATACCGAGAATGCCCGCTTTGGCAGCGATATAACCGGCCAAATTCGGCGGGCCAAAATGAGTATTGATGGAACTGATATTAATAATCGAACCGCCACCCTGAGCTTTCATCATAGGCTGCACAGTTTGACTGGCAAAAAATACAGGGTGTAAATTTACCCCTAAACCTTTGTGCCACTGCTCTTCGGTTACCGTACGGGTGTCGTAGCGCATATCATTGGCGGCGTTATTAACCAGCACGCGAATATCGCCCAAGTCTTTTTGAGCGGCATAAATACTTTGGCGCAATGCGTCAATGTTGCTCACATCGCACAATTGAAACCAAGGGCGAGGCAAACCCTTAGCCACCAAATATTGACAAAGTTCTTCGGCGGCCTCCGCATCTACATCAATAAAAGCCACGCGCGCATTCTGTGTAAGAAAGGCCTCTACCAAGCTGGCGCCTATGCCTGTGGCACCGCCGGTGATAAATACTGGGCGGTTTTCCAAACTGGCATAGCGCGTGTAACCGTCGTGTGACGAATAGCTATACATGTGTCAATCTCTCGGCATGTAGGCGCCAATCCCAGGCGTTAATAATTGGGTAAGACAACAAACCGTCAGTTAATTTTGCGGCGTTTTCACCAAAGATAAATTAATCAACTGCATGACCTCAGACAGCAAATACTTAACCGCATCAGAAGCTGCATCACCATTACCCGCCACAATTTCATCATAGATTTTTTTGTGGTCATCATAGCTGGCGGTAAACACCCCTTTAAGCTGGTTGGTGCTGGCAATACTAACCCGCAAGGCTACATGAATAAACTGGCGCAACTGCAGGAAAAAACGGTTATTACTGGCCGCCAAAATAGCAGTGTGGAATTCAATATCCGCACTCAATGGGTCATCTTGCCCTTCATCGGCTTTGCGCATGCGCTCAAGCGCATCGGCAATTGCTTTAATTCTAGGCTTATCCTGATTATTTTGCGCAGCCAAACGCGCCGCTTCTGGTTCAATGGCGATACGCAACTGGGTAAACTCACGCAATAAGTCTAGGGATGGTCGGGCATTAAGCGTCCACGCCAGTACATCTGGGTCAAACATATTCCACGAGGCACTTGGCATTACACGAATGCCTTGACGTGGGCGCGATGCCAATAGACCTTTAGCGGTAAGCATTTTTACCGCTTCGCGCGTCACACTGCGGCTGATATTAAATTGCTGCGACAACTCAGCTTCTGTGGGGAAGCTTTTATCCACAGCATAGCTACCCTGAATAATGGCAGAGCCGAGCTGATGGGTAAGTTGGTGAGTGAGGTTACGACCAGTATCCTGCATGATAAATTAGCCTATTTATATTATGTATGTACATTATAAGCCTTCGACTTGGCGAATGAATAGCCAAATCCGGGGCGAAAAAAAACCCATACCGAAGGATATGGGTTTTTGCGGCGCAATTAAATCATTATTTTTCGATATTGGGATGACGCACGTCTTCGCCCTTCACCAAATAAATCACGTATTGCGCTAAATTGCGCGCGTGATCGCCAATACGTTCAAGCGCCCGTAACGACCACATAATATTCAATACACGGGTGATACTGCGGGGGTCTTCCATCATAAAGGTCACCAACTCACGCATAGCCGTACCGTATTCCAAATCGACATTCTTATCGGCATCAACCACCTCTTGAGCCATATCAATATCCAAACGGGCAAATGCATCTAGTGCATCTTGCAACATACGCGATACATGGCCACCAATATGGCGCACTTCAATGTACCCGCGCGGTGCAAGACCATCTTGGTTCAGCGCTATCGCTTGGCGAGCGATTTTGGAAGCTTCATCCCCAATACGCTCCAAATCAGTAATGGCTTTAGTGACTGCAATCACTAAACGCAAATCGCTGGCGGCGGGCTGGCGACGAGCAAGAATGCGAATACACTCCTCGTCAATAGACATTTCCATGGCGTTAACCGTTTTGTCTGCGCGTACAACTTGTTCGGCTTTTACAACATCGGCATCGACCAATGCGGAAATGGCATCGTTAACCTGACGTTGAGCCATACCGCCCATTTCAGCCAAGTGAGTGCGTATGTCATCCAGCTCTATGTTGTACTGCTGAGAAATATGGTGTGTGTGGCTTTTAATATCCATGATAGGGACTCCGCCAAGATGGGCCGAAACGGCCAGATAAATTGGATAATAAGCATTGAAAAATGCCCGAAGGCAGCTTCTTCAAATACCCATGCTTAACCGTAACGACCGGTAATATAGTCTTCCGTTTGCTTTTTGGTGGGGTTAGTAAATAGCATGTCGGTATTACCGTATTCCACCAAATCCCCCATATACATAAACGCGGTGTAATCGGACACGCGCGCCGCCTGCTGCATATTGTGCGTAACAATCACAATGGTGTATTTGTCTTTCAGTTCGTAAATTAATTCTTCAATTTTCAAGGTAGAAATTGGGTCGAGTGCCGAGGCAGGCTCATCAAGCAAAATCACTTCAGGCTCAATGGCGATAGCGCGCGCGATGACCAAACGCTGTTGTTGTCCACCGGACAAGCCAAAAGCGTTATCGTGCAAACGATCTTTTACTTCATCCCACAGAGCGGCGCCGCGCAATGAATTCTCTACAACGGTATCAAGAATACGTTTAGATTTCACGCCCTGTAAACGCAAACCGTAAGCTACGTTTTCATAAATCGATTTTGGAAACGGATTAGGTTTTTGAAATACCATACCCACTTGGCGACGCAAATCGGCAACATCGACTTTTTTGTCATAAATGTTACTACCGTCCAACAATATTTCGCCTTCTACGCGGCAGGAATCCACCAAGTCATTCATGCGGTTGAAGCAGCGCAAGAGCGTAGATTTACCGCAACCAGACGGGCCGATAAAGGCCGTTACTTTTTTTTCCGGTATTTGCAAGCTAACACTGTTTAACGCGCGCTTTTGATCGTAATACAAGTTGAGGTTTTTCACTTCAAGCTTGATTTTTTCTTGTGCTGACGATTGAGTCATACGCTATGCCTTTAAAAATAACGGCAATTCATGCCGGAACCTAATGAATTTTTAATGTCAATAACTGCTGCTATAAGTGCACAACAGCTTTTTATTTCAATACTCAGACTTAATCCGATGCGCTGCGATATTTTTCGCGCAAATTGTTGCGAATTTTTATCGCTGTCATATTCAGCGCAATAATCAACAACACCAATGTCAATGATGTTGCATAAACCAGTGGGCGCGCTGCTTCGACATTAGGGCTTTGAAAACCTACGTCATACACATGAAAGCCCAAGTGCATAATTTTTTGATCGAGATGCAGGTAAGGGTAAATACCATCAACCGGCAAAGCGGGTGCCAACTTAACCACACCCACCAACATCAACGGCGCCACCTCACCTGCCGCGCGGGCAATAGCCAAAATCAAACCGGTCATCATCGCCGGAGTAGCGAGCGGCACTATGACTTTCCACAGCGTTTCTGCTTTAGTCGCGCCCAAAGCCAAACTGCCTTGACGAATAGTGCTGGGAATTCGCGATAATCCTTCCTCAGTAGATACAATGACAATCGGTAGGGTTAAAAGCGCCAAGGTAAGCGATGCCCAAAATAAACCCGGTGTGCCAAACGTGGGGGACGGTAAAGATTCAGGATAAAACAATCGATCAATGCCGCCGCCCAAGGTATACACAAAAAAGCCCAAACCAAATACACCGTAAACAATCGAAGGCACACCCGCGAGGTTGTAAACAGAGATTCGGATAATGCGCAAAAACAAACCCTGTTTAGCGTATTCGCGCAGATAAATCGCCGCCAGCACACCAAAGGGCGTAACAATAATCGACATCACAATTACCATAGTAACAGTGCCAAATATCGCGGGGAAAATGCCGCCCTCGGTATTGGATTCGCGCGGCTCGTCAGTTAAGAATTCCCATAGACGCTCCACGTATTGACCCAGTTTGGCGGTCACGCTCATAGCATTAGGGCGAGTGACGCGCACGAGGTGATCAAACGATAAAGTCACCTGTTTTCCATCAGCGGTTTTTGCCAGAAGTTGATCGCGTTTTTCTTGCGCCGAAATGGCATCACGTTCTTTTTTAATGACCGCATATTCCTCTTCTAATGCTGTGCGACGCTGGGCAAATTTAACGTCAGCATCCGCCATCACAGCGCCAGTTACACCCTTTAACTCTAAACGACGGCGTTCAAGGCGCAATGAATCTAGCTCATTATTAATACGGCCAATTTCTACTTTTTCGATTTTTTTCACTTGCTCATGAAGTTTGAGCGTGCGCTCTAAACGCACATTTAATACTTGCCAAAATTCAGATTTATCTGGCGTAATTACTGTCTGACCATTTTCGGTAATCGCCGTTGCATAGCCGTAGAAATTACCCCACTCGCGGCGCTCAATCATGACTGCATCTTGTGGGTATTCCCATTTGCCCATACCAACGTCGAGAAACCACATAAAATCGCGCGAGGTAATATCGCGGTTACCCAACTTCATTAAGTAGCGCGTCAACAATTCCTGATGTTGTGGAATGGTGTAGCCGTTATCGCGCGCAATAACCGCAGGGATAACTTCCGAACGCACTTCTTCGGCCAGAATTACCTGCACTTTGCCGTTGTTATCTGTCACGCTGGTTTGCAAAATATTGGCGGGCCAAAAGTGGCTAAAACCGCGTACCGCAATCAAGCCAATTAAACCCACGACCATCAACATACAGAGCGCAACAGCTCCGCCGTTTAACCAAATCCAAGGTGATCCACTTTTGTACCAATCAACTGGTGCTTTAAATATGTTTTTCATAGGTCACCCTTAAAGATTGCTGTAGCGTTTACGTAAACGCTGACGCACAATTTCAGCCAATGTGTTGACGATAAACGTCAGTGCCAATAGCAATAATGCAGCAAGGAACAACACTCGGAAATGAGTACTGCCCACAGCAGTTTCCGGCATTTCCACTGCGATATTGGCTGACAAGGTACGCATACCTTCGAAGATATTAAAATTAACCACAGGACTATTACCTGTTGCCATCAGTACGATCATGGTTTCACCAACAGCGCGACCAAAACCCATCATGACAGCCGAAAAAATACCGGGGCTCGCCGTTGGCAATACCACGCCAACCATGGTTTGCCAGCGGGTTGCACCTAACGCCAGAGAGCCCTGCGTTAGATGGCGCGGTACACTGAAAACCGCATCTTCCGCAATGGAAAAAATACTGGGGATTACCGCAAAGCCCATCACCAAACCGACGACTAAGGCATTGCGCTGTTCGTACTTAACGCCGTGATCAGTAAACCATTGACGCAAGCTGCCATTGAACCAAGTGATCTCCAGATGCGGACTCACCGATACGATCCCCCAGACCGCAAGTACAATAGGTACTAGCAGAATTACCGCTTCCCAACCTTCAGGAATGGCTGTGCGGATAGCAGCGGGGAATCGGCTCCAGATAAAGCCAGTGATGAGCATAACTAAGGGCAGCAATAACAAAATACTGAAGATAGCGAGCAGATTATTTTCTAAGAATGGTGCCAACCATAAACCGGCCAGGAAACCCAAAATTACGCTGGGCAATGCTGCCATGATTTCAATCGTCGGTTTTACGATGCCACGCAGTTTGGCCGTCATGAAGTAAGCCGTGTAAATCGCACCAGCCACTCCAATAGGCACAGCAAACAAAATAGCAAAAAAGGCCGCTTTTAGCGTTCCGACAGCTAAGGGCACAAAACTCATTTTGGCTTCGAACGAATCACTGGCTGAGGAAGCCTGCCAAATATAGTCAGGCGCGTCGCGACCTTCGTACCACACCTTTTCCCACAGCATACTGAAAGAAACTTCGGGGTGATCATTCCACACCTTGGCGAGACTAATATTCTGCGCACTATCCATCAGCAACACTTGCTTATTGATAGGCGATAAGCCCATGCTTTGGATAGGCTTGTCACCCATAGATTTGATTAACAAGGTGCGCGCCGAAGTGCCGAAATAAATACCTAAATTGCCTTTGTCATCCGTTGCCCAAAATCCACGACGTGAAAACTCAGGCGTAATTTGTAGAACGGCACTGCTCAACGGCTTGAAATCACGCACATGGGTTACGTGGTAGCGGTTACTCGGGTCGCGAACCAGAAGCCATTGGCTAATATTACCTTTGTCTGTACCTATAGCGAGCGAGCCAGTGCCAATTAAGAACTGCATTGCCGTCACTTTACCGCTATCCACCACCACCGGTTCATAACGCTCTGCCGATGCTGGATCATTGATATTATAGAGATACAGCTGTGATTTATCGCTGGCCACCACCAAATAGCGGCCGGTTTCATCCAACTGTATATGAGTAGGTTTCTCGCCTTCTGGCAAACTGGGCAAGCTAAACACGTCTTTAGTGACGGTTTCTTCCTCGGTGATAGGATTGGTTTTAACCGCCATGGAGCCGAGTAAGATACGGTTATCGCGAGTTGCGCCGCTAATCAAGATACCTTTAGCGGTTTCTTGAACGGCAACTAACGCAATAGGTGATTTGTTGGCATCCAACACAAACGGCGCTTCACCCAAGGGAAAACGCAAACTAGGCGTTACCGTGCGTTTATCGTTAGGGTAGCTGAGGTCATATTGAGCCTTAACCACCGCCACTTCACCCGTGTTAAACCCATAAGCCGTCAGCCCATAAATGGCTTCACTTGCACCAAACGCTGTTGCTTGAGCACCTTCAGACTTAGGGATGGCAGCATTGCTGATGCTAATACCATTCGCCGCATTAAAAAACTGTACAGTGCCATTTTTACGATAGGCTGCTCCTATCTCTTCGTAGCGCTCCAACGTTAAAAATTCCGTTGCTCCGGCCTCTGGAGAGGTAGGTAGCTGATAAGTCTTTGTCGTCTCCACCGAGGCACCGCGTAATAACGGCATAACTTCAGAAAAAAGATAAAGAAATATCAAACCCAATGAGCCCACAACCAAAATCCCAGACGCCATAACACCATAACGAGAAAGCTGATCTTTAAAATTACGATAGCGACGCAGGCGATTGCGCTGCTCAACCGTTGGCATAAGCCCGGCAATGTGCTCGGCAGGTGTAGTAGGCTGTGTCATAGAAGTACATCCAAAATCGGGGTGGCGTATAAAATACTAACAGTGAAAAATGACAGAATTGTTACAAACCCATTTTAACTGTCACAAATCAGTAATAATCTTATTTATAACTATCAATAGTCCAGAAACAAAAAAACCGCTGTGATAACAGCGGTTTTTTTAGTTTTAAACTATTACTTGCTCAGTTTTTCCAGAGCTTTTGCAGCTAATTCGGCGGGCAGAGGGATGTAACCATCACGCTCTACAGCTTGCTGACCTTGCTTAGACAATACGTACTTAAAGAATTCCAGTTGCAGCTTGTCCAATGGTTGATTGGGCTTTTTGTTCACATAGATGAACAGCTTGCGCGCCAGTGGATAAGTGCCATCCAAACCGTGCTGGGTATCTGCTGGGATAAATTCTTGGTAAGCCTGTTTAGCAAGAGGTACGGCACGCACACCCGATGTTTTGTAACCAATGCCTGAGTAACCAATACCGTTGATGGACTCAGATACACCTTGAACCACAGAGGCAGAACCTGGTTGCTCGTTCATTGTTGATTTGTAATCGCCCTTACATAAAGCTTCTTCTTTGAAGAAACCGTAGGTACCAGAAACAGCATTACGGCTGTAAAGAGTGATGTCGCGGTTGGCCCATGCACCGGTCAAACCCAAATCGCCCCAGCGGGTAATATCTTTCTCAGCACCACACTTACGAGTCGCTGAATAGATCGCATCCACTTGCGCAATGGTCAAACCTTTAATTGGGTTATCTTTGTTGACATAAACAGCTAATACGTCAATTGCTACAGGTACTTTAGTTGGCTTGTAACCGTATTTAGCTTCAAACGCTTGAATTTCTGCATCTTTCATTTCACGGCTCATTGGGCCGAAGTTTGAAGTGCCCTCTGTCAACGCTGGTGGTGCAGTAGAAGAGCCAGCGCTTTGAATTTGAATGTTTACGTTAGGGTAAAGTTTTTTGTATTCTTCAGACCATAAGGTCATTAAGTTAGCGAGAGTATCTGAACCCACACTGTTCACACTACCAGATACACCGGTAGAGACTTTGTATTCAGGCAATTTTTCATCCACGGCCGCTTGTACCGCAACCGCGCATACAGCCGAACCCAAAAGTGAACCAGCAAAAGCCAGACCTTTGATAAATTTGTTAGCGTTCATTGAGCATTTCCTATAGGAACATGACGATAGGTAAAGGGGAGACCACCTCACCCTTGACGCTCAATGTAGCAACCAATTATGACAAGTTTATGACTGAACAATAAACCCAACATAAATTTGTCACAATCTTAAACGGTTTATTTCACCACTTTTAAGGATGGGCGTTTAGTCGGGGCATCGCCAACGGGCGTGGGCTTAGGTGATTCGGGAGGAGCAGGAGGCGTTGGCGCAGTTTCCAATTCAAACATCATACCCTGACCATTTTCACGACCATAAATACCCAAGACAGCCCCACAGGGAACATAAATATTGTTCACCACACCACTAAAGCGCGCGCTGAATGACACAGCATCATTAGCAATAAACAGGTCTTTTACCGCCGAAGGAGCCACATTCAAAATGATTTGCCCATCTTTGTTCACATACTGTTGGGGCACTTTCACACCTTCGGCGTGCGCGAACACGACCAAATGAGGCGTGCAATTGTTATCCACCAACCACTCATAGAGGGCCCGCAATAGATAGGGGCGATTAGAGGTCATATCCATAGCAAACTCACCAACGTCAACACAAAAAGAAAGGGCGACTTTTCAGTCGCCCTTTTTGGATTCTAGTGAATATCTCGCCAGAATTCTTTATTCAGGAAGTACGCACAGACCGCAAAAATCAGGATAAAGAATAACACTCGTTTACCCATATCCTCGCGCTTGGTCGCTACCGGCTCACTGAGGTAAGCCAAGAAGTTTACAAGATCGTAAGCGGCTTGATCAAACTCGTCTTTTTTCAGTGTACCTTTGATAGAACCTTCAACCAAACCACCGCACTTCTCATCGATTTCCAACTGACCAATGCTATTGCGCTCGTCATGTCCATGATGATCAATTTTGGGGCCTGGGCCGCACTCCAACAAACCTTGTGGACCAATCAATACATGGGGCATCCCCACGTTAGGGAACACACGGTTGTTAACACCCCAAGGGCGAGTTTCATCTTTGTAGAAATTACGCAGATAGGTGTAAACCCACTCTGGTGAACGCGCACGGGTCTCCAGTGTTAAATCCGGCGGAGCCACACCAAACCAGACTTTAGCTTGCGCTGGACGCATGGCAATTTCCATCAATTGACCAATGCGTTGGCCACCCAGAATCAGGTTTCCATCCATTAAGTCCTTAGGGATATCCAAATCATCTGCTACACGCTCAAAACGTGAATATTTAGCAGAGTGGCAACCCATGCAGTAGTTGGTGAACAGCTTGGCACCACGCTGCAAAGAATCCTTATCTTTCAGATCAGGCTCCATTTTATCGCAGGGAATAGCGCCACACTCAAACGCGCCCGTATTGGCAACAGCCTTAATAGGTACAATCGCCAGCACCAAGAACAATGCCAAACCACCCAATACAATCGCCAAAGGTAAGCCCTTAGCTTGTACACGTGTAGGCTCCTCCAAATCTTTGTCGCGCGCCGCTAACAAAGGCAGCACCGCAAAGCCAACTGCCAACAAACCGCAAAAAACCAACAACAGTACTGGCACTTCGCCTTTCAAGTAAGAGAACGTCATAGCCGCGAAAATCAGTGCGAAGATACCGCAAAGCACAAATGCAACGGGAGATTTAGCTTTTTCTGATTTGGTTGTAGTCCAAACAGGCATAGTCACAAAATACGCGAAATAGAAGGTGGTGGCGATCTGCGACAAGAGCGTACGCCCTTCCGTTGGC
>Ga0209067_10000050_pt1 | contig 80515 bp, 60 predicted proteins | sample ColStrG_CSR_2013_FD_187199 | JGI IMG/M metagenome (GOLD analysis project Ga0209067, IMG submission 187199) | Freshwater sediment microbial communities in response to fracking from Pennsylvania, USA - Cold Stream Run_MetaG_CSR_2013 (SPAdes)... | ecosystem: Environmental > Aquatic > Freshwater >...
GTAATTATAAGATGGATCGATGTTGATAAATACATCTTGCCGGGCTTTGAGAAACCATTTGCTGATAGCCTTATCTTTCTTCTCAGCCAGTGCGGCGGATTGTATTCTATGCCAATCATCTTTCAAGTTGGCTTGATGAGGTGCAATCTTCGCTTTGAAATAAATTATTCTAACTGCCTCCCGTTGGGGCCTTTCGGTACGATAAGGAAGTGGCTTAGAAATGTGACCTACCTTCATGGTATCAATTGTTAAATAAACGGCAGGATCGACGGCCTTCAGCGACACGCCCATTCCACCATCAGGATCAGTAAAAAAACCGGAGTGCCCTTTGGTTTCCGAATCATCGGAATAGGTTCTGGCCGCATAATCCCATCGCAAACTGTCCTTCACAATTTTTCTTCGAATACTATCCAGGAACATGCTGGCATGCTGAATATCACTGGAACTCGGAGTAGCGGAAACTAATATGTGGCGAGAGTTATACTCGTTGCCTCTTCGATCAATCAGTTGCATGATGTGAAATCCAAATTGCGATTCAAAGGGATGAGATATTTCGCCTTTTCTTAATTTAAAGGCCATGGCTTCAAACTCCGGCACCATTGCGCCACGGCCAAAATATCCCAATTCTCCTCCATTTGCTGCGGCCGTGGGATCTTCTGAATATTTCTTAGCTAATTCATTAAAATTTTCGCCATTCATTATCCGGTTCCTCAATTCTTCCAGCCTTGCCTTTGCTTCTTCTTTCTGTTGGCTACTCACTTTCGCTATGCGCACAATTTGTCCAATAATTGCATCGGCGTCATAGTATGGCAAACTATCGGTAGGGATTTTGTTAAAGAATCTTTTTACCTCAGCCGGAGTAATTTCTATATTCTTGGTAATCTTTTGTGTCATTTCACGAGCCAGCAATTGCTCTCGAATCTGGTCGCGCAGCTCAACTTTAATTTGATCCATGGTTTTTCCATACTGTCGCTCCAATTCCTCGGCTGAATTGCCATAGTTTTGTAAAATTACAGACATACGTTGCGACGTATTTTGATCCACCTCGGCATCCGTTACTAAAATGGAGTCAATCTCCGCTTTTGCAACCATTAGTTTGTTCATCACTAAACGGTTCAGCAAGCCACATTTGGCTTGATCCGATCCTGGGTTGCCCTCGGTTACATAGTTTTGATAAGCCGCATCCAATTCGGACTTCAGGACGATGTAATTATCAATCTTGCAGATAATCTTATCCAATACAAAACCCGTCTCCTGCTTGGGTTCCTTCGCGTCCTGAACCTGTGCGTTTGAACACAGGACCCATAAAAACATCCAACTACTTAGAAAAAACCTCAAAATCCTTACGTTTAGCAGCATTTTCATAAACCTCATCTTCCAATTTTTTTGCAAGTTCCACTTTTCTTTTATTTAAAATAATGTTTTTAATATCATGCTTTACGAACTCCAATGGGGAAACGTTGTCCGTTATTTTATAGGCATCTACCTTGAGAAAATACAAATAGGATTGGTCGGTTGTTTCGTAATAGTTGTAAGACCTTAGAAACTGGATTTTATTAGGAATTTCAGCCAGAGGGGAGTTTACGGCCAGCTTATCAAACTCAATCCAGGATGAATCCGCCAGGTGGTAGGCGGCTGAAAAACTCAGGCAATACGATTTTAGCTCATTCATTTCTTTCTCTTTAGATGAAAACATCAAGTCTTTAATTCGCTTTGTGCGAGGAGCATCTTTTGATACTTTGATGTAGGTACCTCGAATAATGTTTTGTTTTAAAATAAAATTATCCAGGTGTGCCTTATAATAGGCCTCGATCGAAGCATCATCGACACTATCATTCAAATGTTGTTGAATATAATAATTGAGAAATTCATAACCGATAAGACTGTACCGATAGTCCAGCACTTTGCGTTCCACCTCCGCCTCATCAATATTGATGGTTTTTAAGGCCTCCTGAATGAGCAACTGTTTTCTTACCCAACTGGTAACATAAGCATTGATTCGCGCCGCGCTGTCATCTTTAGTCGTTTTTTCAGGAACTATTCCTTTTAATTCATCCGCAAAGAGGTAGGCACTGTTTACCCTGGCTATCGGTTTTCGTTTACTATCGCCATTGTTCTTTTCCTTTTTCATTCTTATCAGGTCACAGGAGAAAAGGCAAAGGAACATCAAAGCGATTCCCCATGATTTTACTGCCTGAAAACAATTAAATTCTGATCGGTTCACGGCTTAGTCAATTCTTCTAAAACGACTTTCTTTCCTTTGTTATTAAGCACAACACGAAATTTATTTTTCAAGGAAGCAATCCAATCCTTCTCTAAAGAATCTTGATAGTCTGAAATTACTTTAGCCCGTGCTTCCTCCAGTGTTTTGGGCCCCGGAGGCACCAATCTCTTTACTTCCACCAAATAGTAGGTGCCATCGATTTCCTCCTCTTGTAAGCCAGAAACCCAGGTAATTTTATCGATCACCTTACTTTCCCCCCTTTCATAGTTACGAAAATTCTGTGCCGATCTAAATTTCTTCATGTCAGCTTCCTTTAATGTATCCCCATGGGCAATTTTCATTTTCACCTCTGCCAGAAATGACTTATCTGTCGTTGAAAAAATTCTAGCCTCAACCCGATTGCCGCCACCATATTTGGTGAGGTGTTCCCGATAGTATTTTCGTTGTCCGGCAGAGTCTACTGAAGCCTTATTCCATACTTCTTTTTCCATGATTTCAAATAATAGAATCCCTTCTCTATACTCGGTCAATAAATATTTAAAGTCCGGGTTTTCTTTGATAATCTTTTCCTCTTCGGCCTCATTAATTTTCCCTTCTTTCCATTGTTCATACAATTGATTCATATAAGCCGGCGCTGACAGTTTACTCGGATTATGCTGTTGCTCAATCCAAGAAAAAAAATCGCCTGACTTCACTTCCTTTCCATTGATTGAAAACAACACGGTTTTTCTTAATTCGGGGGATCCAGAGAATTTCCATTTACCCATCAAGAGACTGGAGTCTGCCAAACCTATGACTTTCATTTTGATAGGGTCATTTTCAACAAAGCCAAGATCTTTTCTTCTTTTTGCGGCAAGCGCCTGCTGAGATATTTTCATTCGCTCATCACGCGTCACACGCTTTTTCAAGGAAGCTTCCGCTTCTGCATAAGGCGGCATCGGGATTTTCTTTTCCAATCGGATAATATGCCACCCAATATTAGATTGAAATGGGTCAGAAATTTCGCCAGGGCTTTGCATGGCAAATGCCGTGGCTTCAAATTCTGGTACAGCAGCCAGTGCCCCCACGCCAAATGGTCGTAGTCTACCACCAGTGTTTTTTGTGTTCGTGTCTTCTGAATACTGTTTGCAGAGCTCATCCCAATTACGTCCCTTTTTTAGCTGATCATAAATTTCAAAAATCAAATTCTTTACTTTGGTTTCATTGTCCTTGGTTGATCGCAATAGAATATGTGACACTTCCACCTCCCCTCTTGAGGGTCTTATGTCGAGTACTTTAATTAAGTGATAACCAAATCGCGTGCGGACGATAGGGGATACTTCTCCCTTCTTAGTTTGATAGGCTGCCTGTTCGAATGGATAAACCATTTGCATCGCCGTGAAATACCCCAAACTCCCGCCATTGTACTTAGCCGACGGATCTTCGCTGAGTTCTCTCGCCAGTTTTTCAAAATCTTCTCCTTCACTAATTCTTTTCTTGATATCCGAAATTCTATGGAATGCCTTCAATGTATCTTCCGGGGTAGCGTCTGGTTTTATTTGAATCAGAATATGTGAGGCATTGACCTCTTGCATTAAATGATCGTAGGTTTCATGGGTGAGTTTATCCAACACATCTTTGTCAGCCCGGTATGGTTTTTTCAATTCCTCACGATAGGTATTCAATTCCTTATTGAACTTAGCGGTGGTATCCATTCCTCGTTTCTGCGCCTCCCTGATCTTCAGTTTAAAATTGATAAACAAGTTTAGGTATTCATCAATCTTTGATTCAGTATAATCCTGGCTTTCGTTGGCGTGATTTTTTTTGAAGAGATAAATAAATTCATCGGTCAATGTTGGGTTCCCATCGACGGTGAAAAGAATCATGGATGATGTTGCTTTTTTCTGGATTTGTGCCGTAGCCCCTATTAACTTTAGCAATAGCAGAAAAACAATAAAATACTTTTTCATTAAATTCTTAAAAATTTTGAACGTGCAAAGATAGTTTTTTGATGGAAAGTGCGGGGACCTTATATCTCCTTGGTAAGACGGCAAATATTTTTGCCTCCTTCAGAAGTGTATTCAATTTTATCCATGATCGATTTGACCAGGCGAATACCGAGTCCTCCTTTTCTTTTTTCATGAACAAGACTGTCCATTCCAGGTTCATTGAATTGGTTAATATCAAATACGCTTCCATCATCAATAATTTCGAAAACGTAAATGCCTTTATCCGGGTGATTAATGTGAAGTTCCAGGAAATGATTGGGGTTACAATGATGGGCATGAATCATGAGGTTTGAGCACATTTCATCTAATGCCAGCACAATGGCACTGATCTGCAATTCAGGCACATGATTTTCATGCAACGTGTTGCGAACAAAATCACGTATCCCTTTCAGGTTAGAAAGGCTGCACCCTATGTTATACCGATAGTTCATTTGCCAACTTCAAGGCTTCACTTTTACTTTCCCGAATATGCAGTAACTCTGCCAAGCCCAAAATCTGAAAAGTGTTTATCACTTTTTCTTTGAGTCCAAACAATACCATCTGAATTTTCTTGTCCCGAAATTCCTCGATATACGACATGAAAACCCCCAGACCTGCCGAAGAAATGTATTCCAGGGCGTGGCAATCCACCAGGATTCTCTTAAACCCTTCTCCCACGCTCTTGGCAATGGCCAGATCCAATTCAATGGAGGAACTGGCATCAATTTCACCAATTACAGCGATGATGTCCGCTCCGTTTTCCTGCAACCTTTTTATGTGGACCATAATTTCTTAACGGTTTTTTAACAACTTAAGTTATCCATGAAATTTTATTGTCATTGACGTGTAGTCGTCGTTGATATTTTTTGAACCTGAAAACTCGTAAAGTTTTTTGATAATATGATCTTCGATCTCCTTTGCACTGGCTCCGGCGACTTCATTGACTGTTTTGGCCAGCCGATCATTTCCAAATTCCTGACCCTTACTGTCTTTGGCTTCCGTTATTCCATCCGTATACAACACCATGGTATCGCCCGGGGCATAACTGAATTCATTCGCCTCAACATAATTGCAATAATCCTTACTCCTGACCATGCCCAAGGCAGCTCCTTTATCTATTAGGTAGGCCGATTCCTTAGAGCCTCCACGTAAATACAGCACCGGGCAGTGACCCGCCCGCGAATAGCGTATTTTCTTTTCCTTCGAATCAATAATAAAATAGGAGGCAGAAATGAACGATCCTCGCTCCAGGCAATACACCAAAGCCTGATTGGCGCGCTGCATAAATTCTTTAGGATCGAGGTGCTGTTGTGCTAAACTGTGAAAAATCCCTTTCATTTGGCTCATGTGAAAAGCCGCCGTTGTTCCTTTGCCGGAAACATCGGCGATGATCAACGCGACCAGGTGCTCATTAATTCGCAACGTGTCATAATAATCGCCACCCACTTCATCGGCTGACGCGGAAAAAGCTGAAATTTCGAAATCCTTGTCCTGTTCCAATTTAGTTGGGAGCAAACTTTGCTGAACAGTTTTGGCGATTTTTAATTCCTCCTTATAGCGCGCATTCTGAAATGCTTCCTCCATCAAACGGAAATTCTCGATGGAAATACCGGCCTGATTGGCAAACGTAGAGACGATTCGTGTCATCTCCTTATTAAAGCCATCCGGGAGCTCTTTAAGCAGTGCCAGGGTGCCAATGTTCTCTTCTTTTACCACGATGGGAAAAGCGAGCAGTGACCTAAATCTCGAGCCTTTCATGGAGGCCAAATGCTTAGATAGATTTTTGGTTTTTTCGGTGCCTGAATCGAGCACTCCTTTGATATTATTTTTTTCCAGATGCTCTCGAATATTTTTCGACTCTTGTTCGGTCATTCGATAGGTGAACATTTTCCGGTCATTGGTTGCCCCAGTAATTTCAAGCCATGCCGCATCGGCAAAAACAGAACTCACCGAACTTTCCAGTAAGATATTATACACGCTTTCTTCATCTTGTTCAGTCTGGATGGACTGACTGATCCGCTGAAAATTCACCACCTCTTCCAGCTTTTGTTCAAAAACAGAAGATGTTGGTAAATTGAACAAGATCACCAGGAAAGAAAAAATTCCGTAAATAATGATAAAAGCGGCCAAAATCAGAATAAAAAGCTGATTTCGAAAATCAAGAAATGCTTCGGATTCTTTTGCTATAATTTCGGAGGACCGTTCAACGGTATAAAAAAAGTAGGCGATGTAAAAAAAAGTGAGCAGCAATAATAAAAGGCTGGTCCATTTTTGTCTGAAGTTGAGATAGGCTACCCATCGCATGTTTGCCGATAAGGCCAGCACCAGCACGCCTATAACTAAATTCATGGTCGTACTTGCGGTGTCGGAGAACTTAATTCCTGCACTATCATAAAGAAGTAAGGCGAACATAATCAGTTCAAACACCATCCAGGTGCGGATGAGCCATTTTGATTTCTGATAAAGGATCAATCTTTTCCAGGAAGCACGGGCGGCAATCAAAAAATTAACAAACAATGCCAAGTTGATCTGGCAAATAAAATCGCTGAACACAACATTTGTAGCCAGGCTGGTATTGCCGAGCATGAAAACAAGTAAACGGAAAACTAAGGAGACTACTGTGGTGATCAAACCGGTGGCAAATACTTTCCAAAGCAGATCCGTGAAATTGAGCGAGTCATCAAGTTCAATACGAAACCGATAATAGTAGTACAGGCAAATAATGTAGGCTGCCAACATGACACGAGGTAGCCACAGTGGGACATCGGGTTGTAAACCCTGATGATTGCTGAACAGAATGGTGATATCCGAAAATAGCAACGTCAGCCAGGCTATCACGGAGCCAAGAAAAGTAAGCCTGACGAGTGCTTTATTTTTAAGCATCTATTTTATCCAATCAAATCCAGTGAACGTCCTTAACACTTCCGGAATTTTAACACCTTCTTCTGTTTGATTATTCTCTAAAATGGCGGCCACAATACGAGGTAGCGCCAACGCACTTCCATTCAAGGTGTGCAATAATTGGGTTTTCCCTTCTTTGTTTTTATAACGAAGTTTTAAACGGTTTGCCTGGAAGGTTTCAAAATTACTCACCGAGCTGACTTCAAGCCACCGTTGTTGTGCGGCAGAAAAAACCTCCATATCATAGGTCATGGCTGAATTGAACCCCATGTCTCCACCACAAAGCAAAAGCTTGCGATAAGGTAACTCCAATTTTTCCAAAAGACCCTGCACATGGTGACACAGTTCGTCCAACACCTTATACGAATCTCCAGGCTTGGCAATTTGGACAACTTCAACTTTATCAAATTGATGAAGGCGATTCAATCCGCGTACGTGTGCCCCCCAACTTCCTGCTTCTCTTCGAAAGCATGGCGTGTAACCTGCATTTTTAATCGGAAGATTTTCCTCTAGCACCATCACATCGCGATACAAATTTGTGATGGGCACTTCGGCGGTGGGTATTAAATAAAGTCCATCCTCATTGATGAAATACATTTGGCCTTCCTTGTCGGGAAGTTGGCCAGTACCGTAACCGCTGGCTTCATTGACGACGATTGGAGGTTGTATCTCCGTATAGCCGGCCTTTTCGGCTTCACTCAAAAAGAAATTAACTAGTGCTCGCTGCAGTTTGGCCCCCTTACCTTTGTAAACGGGGAAACCAGCGCCTGCAATTTTTGTTCCTAAATCAAAATCAATGATGTCATATTTCTTTATCAACTCCCAATGTGGCAAGGCTCCACCGTGTAGTTTGGGAACAGTGCCGTGCTCATAAACGCATTTATTGTCTTCCGCGCCTTTGCCGGCCGGTACATCCTCATGGGGAACGTTAGGAATCTTATATAAGATTTCCTGAAGGCGCTTTTCAAACGCTGCTAAACTTTCTTCCCCTTTCTTGATTTGTTCCTTAGCTGAGGCAACTTGGATTTTGAGGTCACCCGCCTCCTCTTTTTTCCCCGCCCTTATTAGCTCACCGATTCTTTTTGAGTCGTTATTTGATTTTGCTTTCAGGTCATCGGCATGCTTTTGAACTTCTCTCCTATTCTTGTCGATCGCAATGGCTTCCTCAACGAGTGACTCCGCCTCTTTAAAATAACGTTTCTTCAACCCCTCAATGACGCGGTTTGTTTCTTCACGCAAGACTTGTACTTGTAACATAATTTGATTTAAGCCGTCAAAAATAGCCAATAATTTTTTCCCAATTGTTTGACGGTAATCGATTTTGGCCTATTATTGCAGTATCAATCGCGGCCAATCCAGGCCATCAACGATATAAGCCTTAAATTTTTGTACGCCGATATATAAAGTTTCTTTCTTTTTTCGCGCTTTTTTGATGTCCTGTTTTACAAGTTTTAAAAATTAATCTCCAACCTATCTTTTATTTTGATGCACACCATTGATGAACTCAATTTGAAGCTCTTGTCTGAGCTAAAGGAAGTGGCCGAAGGCATGGGCGTAAAGAATGCCAAAAAATTAACTAAAGAAGAACTCGTTTATAAAATTCTTGACCAGCAAGCCGTCAATGGGAGTGAGGCGAATCCAAAGACCGAAGCCTCCGAACGCAAAATGCGACCACGCCGACGTGAAAATGTGGCTCCACCTGTTGCAGCCGCAGCGTCCTTAGCAGCAAAAGAACTTTCCAGCGAAGACATGCTTCAAAGTTTGGATCTCGAAGTTACTCCCAGCATGCCTCAATTTGAAGAGCCCGTTGAAACTCCGGTTTTACAGCAAACGGAAGCAACTGCGCAACTCGAACAGCGCGAAGAAAAAGTGTTTCAAAATCAGACCCCCAACTCTAATCAAAATCAAAATCCCGCCTTTCAGCAACAAAAACCTAATATCAGCTCCGTTCGTGACTTTGATGGTGTGGTAAGCAATGAAGGCGTGTTGGAAATCATGCAAGATGGCTATGGCTTCCTTCGTTCTTCGGATTATAACTATCTGGCAAGCCCTGATGACATTTATGTATCTCCTTCACAAATAAAATTATTTGGTTTGAAACTAGGGGACACGGTGAAGGGACAAATTCGTCCACCAAAAGAAGGTGAAAAATATTTTGCCCTTCTGAAAGTGGACAGCATCAATGGAAAGACAACGGAAGAAATTCGCGATCGGGTTGCCTTTGAGTACTTAACCCCACTTTTCCCTGAGCAAAAATTAAAACTCAGCACCACGCCCGATAATATGTCAACCCGTATTCTAGACCTTTTTTCTCCCATTGGAAAAGGACAGCGTGGTATGATCGTAGCTCAACCTAAGACGGGTAAAACGGTCCTGTTAAAAAACATTGCCAACGCGATTGCCGAAAACCACCCGGAAGTCTACCTGATTGTTTTGTTGATCGATGAACGTCCCGAAGAAGTTACTGATATGGCACGTAGTGTTCGGGCAGAAGTAATTGCCTCCACATTTGACGAGCAAGCCGAGCGCCACGTGAAAGTGGCTAGCATCGTTTTAGAGAAAGCGAAACGAATGACCGAATGTGGCCACGATGTGGTGATTCTTCTTGATTCCATTACCCGTTTAGCACGAGCGTACAACACCGTTGTCCCTTCATCAGGAAAGATACTATCGGGCGGTGTCGATGCCAATGCATTACACAAACCAAAACGCTTCTTCGGTGCAGCCCGCAAAATTGAAAACGGCGGATCGCTTACTATCATTGCTACAGCCTTGATTGACACGGGCTCGAAAATGGATGAGGTCATCTTCGAAGAATTTAAAGGAACGGGTAATATGGAATTGCAGTTAGACCGCAAACTTTCCAACCGAAGGATTTATCCTTCGATCGACGTGCCTGCCTCGGGAACAAGACGCGAAGATTTGTTGATGAAAGAAGAAGAATTGCAACGCGTCTGGATCTTGCGCAAATTTATGGCTGATATGAATTCTATCGAAGCGATGGAATTCTTGCAATCAAAAATGAAAGGCACCAGAAACAACGAGGAGTTTCTGATTTCGATGAACGGGTAAAGTAAACTGAGAATTGAAGATTAGTCAACAAGATACCGTGGCTAATTTTTGGAGCTTTATAATCAATGACAAGGAAACAATCCCTTCTTCAGTTATCAATCATAACGCTTGCTCTGTGGGGTTGTACGAAGAAAAAATCACAAGAAGTGTCAACCAAGGATAGAATTACTTATTCAATCCAGAAAATATTCCCACATGACCATAAGGCTTTTACCCAGGGGTTAACGGTGGCTGATGGGAAACTATTCGAAAGTACCGGTCAGACGGGTTCGTGGATTGCCGAAGTCGATATCGCCAGCGGTCAACAGAACAAAAAAATAGTTCTCGATAAGAAATATTTTGGAGAAGGCATTACCATTTTAAATAACAAAATATACCAACTTACCTGGCAAAATCATGTTGGCTTCATTTATGATGCAAAGAGTTTTGAAAAACTGCGCGAGTTCCAATACGATTATGAAGGTTGGGGGATTACAGCAAATGATAAGAATCTTATTGTAAGTGATGGTACAAGTAAAATCCGATTTTTGGATACCCTTACACTTAGATCGATAGGAGAAATCACCGTAAGAGATGGAACGCAGGCAGTCGAAAATATAAACGAACTAGAATTTATAGAGGGGTTCATTTTTGCCAATCAATGGCAGGCGAATTATATATTGAAAATCGACCCGGCAACGGGAAAGGTAGTTGGTCGTATGGACTTAACAACTCTCGCAGAAAAGATATATCCTCTCAATCCTTCCGCGGATGTTCTTAACGGGATAGCCTACGAAAAGAAAAGTAAATTATTATTGGTCACTGGCAAACTCTGGCCCGCCCTGTTCGCGATAAGAATAAACTAGTCGATCAGGTTTCGATTGAGTTTCTTAGTTGGGATGCTTGGCATATCGCTCAAAGAACTCGATCACCCGAAGCAGATGGTCCATCATTCGTCCAGGATTCCCACTCCGGGTAAGTTCATGCCCTTCTTTCGGATACCGAACGTACTCCACGGGCTTGTTTAAAATTTTCAAGCTCTTATAAAGCATCTCCGATTGAATTACGCCAGTGCGCAAATCCTGATCGCCATGGATAATTAGTAGTGGCGTGTTGATGTCATTCACGTAGCCGTACGGAGAATTTTCATCCAATATTTTTTTTGTTTCCTTTTCCCATGGATAACCCCCAAAATGGTCAGGGATTAATCGCCACGCATTTCCTTCGCCCATAAACGTGGTAAGATCGTACACACCGCGTTGGGCGTTGGCAGCTTTGAAACGGTTATCATGTCCGACGATCCAGGCGACCATGTATCCGGCATAACTTCCACCTTCCACAAACAAATTGCCATTATCTATCCAGGAATTACCCCTCATCGCCTCATCCAGTGAAGCAAGGATATCATTCATCGGGCTGGTGCCCCAATCTTGGAAGTTGGCGCGTTTGAATTTATCGCCATAACCTCCGCTGCCACGAGGGTTGCAGTACACCACGCCATACCCCCAGCTATTCTCTAATTGATACTCATGCCACATCGAAAAAATTCCCGGACCCCACATCGCCGATGGCCCCCCATGAATGTTGAGTATCGTTGGATATTTTATTCCCTCTTTCCTTCCAACTGGCTCCATTACCCAGTATTGAACTTTGGTGCCATCGGGGCGATTGAGCCAATATTCTTTTGGTGTAATGATTTGCTTTTCCTTTACCCAATCTTCATTTAGTCTGGTGAGTTGTATACTGCTTTTACCTGCTTTCCCAGTAGAAGGGTCCCCTTGGTTCAAAACAAAAATCTCCCATGGATTTTTTGTTTCTGTTAGTGCATACACGATCTTCTCCTTATGCACATCAAAGTCGTTCACGCCATTGTCGCTTCCAAAAACTTTTGTGATTGCCCCGCCTTTTGCAGGAACGCGGTAAATTGGAATACTGCCATCCACCTGAGAAGCGAAGAAGATCGCCTTAGAATCTGCCGACCAGACCAGATTGCCCGCATCTCTATCCAATGAAGAAGTAATCAATGTTGGTTTCTCTCCTGTTGCGTTTACGGTTGCAATAATCGATTGAGAATAGAATCGCCCGTTGGTTGAATTGGCATAAAAAGCAATAGAAAGGCCATCGGGGGAAAATGATGGATTACTGACACTGTAACCCACCCAATGTAGCAATTGCCTGGCTTGCTTCGTATCGGAATCAATCATCCACAGGTCCGAGTCACGCTCTTTGTCGGGATGAACGTTGTAGGCTTTAGAATCGCAGATAATTTTTTTTCCTTCCGGTGACCATTCCGCATTATTAAAATTCTGAAATCCTTTGGTGAGCTGACTTGCTTTCTCCTCGCCACTCACGTTAATCAAAAATAAATGTGAAAAATTCTCATCGGGTTGTAAATCCATTTCCCCTTGTAGGTTTTGTCGATTAAGAACCCTGGGGTTTTTTTCACTTGCATTTTTTGCAAGCCATGCCCGAACATCAGGTAGTGAACCATCCGGGTTATTTGTTACTTTTTTCTTCTCCTCCGCTTTCATGTTTTTAAAGTTGGGCTCGTCGCCTTGTGTCCGACCTGGCCTTTCATAAACCCAAGGAGTTTTATCATCAATGGCATAAAATGGAATACTTGATGTAAATAGAATATTTTTTCCATCGGGAGACCATCGTGGATTGCTTGCACCGAATTCAGCCTTGGTGAGGACATGGGCTTCACCTCCTCCTAGCGGGAGCAACCAAATCTGCGATTTGTCATTGTCGGTGCGCACAAAAGCGATTTCTTTTCCATCGGGGCTCCAGTGCGGCTGCCCATCATTGCGATCTCCAAAAGTCAGTTGAAGCGGTTCGGTTGTATTTGCTAAATCCAGCAAATACAAATGCCTTGTGTAATAATATTCATTTTCATTTTTTACGGCCTTGCGAATGACAACCGTAACTGCTTTGGTTCCATCTGGTGAAATTTGAATACCGCTTGTGGTGGTGATTTTCATCAGGTCACTGGCTACGATTAGCTTTTTGGATTGAGAATAGCTCGTAACAGCAACCATTACAAGGGCATAGGGCAAAAGACGGTTCATGGCTTCTGATTTAAAATTCTAATTTGGGCAAACCAACATTCTATTCAAATAGAAAATGGGATAAACGGAATTATCCAATATAAATTCACTTCAGAACAATTTGATTCATTTGTATATTGAACGCCGTCATTAACCCCGTTTTTCATGAACCGATTTTTCATCGTCATCATTTCTCTGACACTTGCTATCCATGTTTCATCCGGACAACCTTTAGACAGTGTCTTCAAGTTTGTGAAATTTAGAAACATAGGCCCCTTTCGGGGTGGTCGTTCTGTTTGTGCCTCTGGTGTAGTTGGCAACGCGCTTGTTTATTACATGGGCACAACAGGCGGTGGCCTTTGGAAAACAGAGGATGCTGGCGTAAGCTGGAAAAATGTTTCCGACGGATTTTTCAAAACTGGTTCCGTTGGTGCTGTGGCGGTCTCTGAAAGTGACCCCAACATTGTCTATGTGGGCACGGGGGAGCATGCTCCCCGTGGGGTAATGACTACTTATGGCGATGGCGTTTACAAATCTTTTGATGGTGGCAAAACATGGAAAAAGATGGGGTTAGAAAAGACGCTACAAATAAGCCGCATAGCAATTCATCCAAAGAATCCAGACATCGTTTATGTCGCCGCGCAAGGGGCCATCAATGGGCCAACTCCGGACCGGGGTATTTATAAATCCACCAATGGAGGCCTCAGTTGGACTCGCGTACTGTTTGTGAATGAGCAAACAGGATGCTCAGAGCTTTCGATGGATATAAGCAATCCCAAGGTTTTATATGCAGCCATGTGGTATCACCAGCGCTTGCCGTGGAAGGTCGTGAGTGGTGGAAATGGAAGTGGATTATATAAGTCCGTGGACGGCGGTCATACCTGGGAAAAGATGCAAACTGGACTTCCTAAAGAAATGGGTAAGATGGCCATCGCGGTGAGCCGCGCTAACCCAGACAAAGTATATGCCCTTATTGAAAGTGATACACAAAAAGAAACAGGAGGGCTTTTCGGTTCCGATGATGCTGGAAAAACATGGCGTAAAATCACCGGCAACCATGAGTTATTACAGCGGGCGTGGTATTATATTGAAGTGTTTGCTGATCCGCAAGATGAAAATGTTTTGTACGTAATGAGTGCTCCGGCACTCCGATCGATCGATGGCGGAAAAACTTGGGAACACCTATCAGGCTGGCATGGCGATTATCACGATTTATGGATCAATCCCACCAATTCAAAGAACATGATCATTGCCGATGACGGTGGGGCAAGCATCAGTTTTAATCGCGGGAAAACCTGGTCGCTTATAACCAACAACATGCCAACTGCTCAAATTTATCGAGTGAACGCAGATAATTCCTTCCCCTATCGATTGTACGGAGGTCAACAAGACAACACCTCGGTGCAAATTGAAAATTTAGCTTTGGGTAGTGGGGGGATTTCAGAACGAAATTGGAATTATTCCGCCGGTGGTGAAAGCGCTTTCCTTGCTTTCGATCCTGATGACCCCAAATTGGTTTTGGGAGGCAGCTATCTCGGCACGATTGAAGCGTTAAAGGTAGATGCACATGCCGGCACCAATATTATGGCGGCTCCTATTCAATATCTGGGCCGCGCCAGCAAAGACATGAAGTATCGTTTCAACTGGAATGCGCCTATCATTTGGTCGAAGCATGAGCCAACAACCTTTTATCACGGCTCTCAATATCTTTTGCGCACGCGGGACAACGGTGTAACGTGGGAGGAGGCTTCTCCTGATCTCACGCGCAACGATAAAGAAAAGCAGGGCAAAGGAGGGGGGCCTTATACTGTTGAAGCAGTTGGCGCTGAAAATTACGGCACCTTAACGTATATACTCGAATCGCCAACTGAAAAAGGGACAATATGGACAGGCAGTGATGATGGCTTAGTTCAACTCACACGCGATGGTGGTAAAAACTGGACCAATGTGACGCCTAAAGGACTTGCCGAATGCTTAATCAATTCCATTGAAGTATCTCCGCACGATCCAGCAACTGCTTACATTGCGACAACGCGATATAAGTTCAACGATTTTACTCCTGGGCTTTATAAAACCACCGACTATGGAAAAACCTGGATCAATATTAGCACCGGCATTCCGCAAGGTGCCTACACCCGCGTCGTGCGTGAGGATGATGTGCGCAAAGGATTGCTTTTTGCCGGAACCGAAACGGGCATGTACATCAGCTGGAATGGTGGAACAACCTGGCAACCCTTTCAATTGAATTTGCCAATTGTGCCCATCACCGACCTAAAAATTCACAAAGGGGATTTGCTCGTTGCCACCATGGGCCGATCGTTTTGGATTTTGGATGACCTCAGTTTGCTTCGGCAACATACAGGAGCAGAAGAGGGGTTTAACATTTATCACCCGGAGGACGCCATAATCGGTAATTGGGGAAGTTCATTGAATGCAACCGCCGCTGATAATTCAGGAACCAGTACATTTCAAGGCGTGAATCCAGCTAACGGAGTTGTGATTTACTATAACCTGGCCAAGGTGCCAGACTCTGTCCACATAAAAATGGAAATAAAAGACAGCAGCGGTAAGTTAGTGCGGGCGCTAAGCTCCAAGAAAGATGATTTATTCAAGCCCTATGCGGGTGGGCCTTCCCCAGAGCCAACTCTTTCAAAAACAAGAGGGCTGAATCGTTTTGTATGGGATATGCGCTATAATACGATGACTGGTGTCCCTGAAGTCTACATCGAAAGTAGCTTTCACGGCCACAAAGCATCTCCGGGGTTATATTCCATCACAATGAAATATGGGTCTGCGGAGATCAAAACTGATTGTCGAATTTTGCCTAACCCTTTGTATGGCACAACGGCTGAAACGTACACGGAATACCATAATTTCATGCTTGCCATGGAAACGGCATTGAACGACATGCACCGCAAGGTGAATAACATCCTGAAAATGCGCCTGCAGCTGGAGGAGGTGCTCAACGATTTTCCGGAAGGGGACAAGTACGCCGCGCTTAAAAAAACAGGGAGCGATCTGGTAAAAAAAATGAAAGCCTGGGACACCGATATGGTTCAGCGAAAAGCAAAAGCGTATGATGACGTTGATAATTATGAAAATAAATTCACCGCCAATTTCATGTTCCTGATTAACCATGTAGAAAGCGACATTCCAAAAGTGACAAAGCCAAGCCGTGACCGCTTGGATGAGCTGACAAAAGAGTGGGAACAGCTCAACGGACGCGCAAAAGAGATTATTGAAATGGATATGCCAGGTTACACCAAACAGCTATGGGAAGTGGGTCTTGGAGCAGTACGGGTGCCAGTGAAATAAGAAAAGGTGATTTTCAAGTTAGTACTTGCCGCTAAAGGATTTAATACTGGTTTATAATGCGGTCTTCAACCATTAACTTTACCTTTTTATCAATTAACTACGAACATCACCAACATCATGTCGCTTCAAAAACGTTTTAGCACACAGGATCTAGACCGCATCAAGGCCGCCGTCCACCAGGCTGAAAGCAAAATCTCAGGCGAAATTGTACCTGTTTTTGTAGAGAAAAGCGGATTTTATTCTGTCGCCAATTATCGGGCCGCTGTTGCGTCAGGAGCGGCGGTATTTTTGCTGGTGATCCTATTTGATCGATATATGCCTGCTTTGGCCATTTATGATCCCTTACTGATTTTCTTATTGGTGGTAATGTTCAGCCTGGTTGGCACTCTGATTTCCAATTATGTTGATTTCATAAAAAGGATATTTATTCCTCAGCAGCATCTTGACCGGGCAACACGTCAACGGGCAGAAACGGCCTTTCTCCAGGAAGAAGTTTTCAACACCCGACATCGCACAGGTATCATGATTTTTATTTCCTTCTTCGAACGGGAGGTAATGGTGATTGCTGATCGCGGTATCAGCAAGGTGGTTGAACAAAAAGAATGGGACAAAATGGTGCAGGGCATCATCCAAAATATTCGCAAGGGCAGCCTAGTCGATGGGATCGAGGCCGCCATTCTTCGGTGTGGCGAAATTCTTTTAGAAAAAGGGTTCTTAAAGACTGCTGATGACATCAATGAGTTGAAGGACGATTTGAGAATTGAATAATTATCATTTATCAAAACTCAATGCCTAAATGTTCTTTACCAACAATCCAATGTCTTCCCTTTTTAAAATAAATTTGGTTCTCCTTTTAGCTTTGCTCTCGTTGCAAGCTCATGGGCAGCGAGCCGTACCCGATCACGGCGGCGTGTGGGTGCATGATGAAGCCAATGTCTTGTCCGCTGCAACCAAAGCACAACTGGAAGCGGTATTAAAAGCCGAGCGCGATTCTACCACGAATCAAATTGCTGTTTTAATAGTCCCTTCGCTAGAAGGTGAAGACATTGATGGCTACGGAATTAGAGTGGTCGATAAGTGGAAACTTGGCACAAAAGAGAATGACAACGGAGTTCTTTTACTGGTTGCCGTCCAAGATAGAAAAGTGCGTATTGAAGTGGGCCAGGGTCTCGAAGGAGTTTTAACCGATGCCCTTTCCAGCAGAATTAATCGGAATGAAATTGCTCCTCGTTTTCGCCAAGGTGACTATGAGAATGGAATAAAAGCCGGGGTCATTTCAATTATTCAGGCAATCAAAGGTCAATATGTAAACAACGAGCCCCCCACCATGCGACGGCGGGCCGGCCGCTCACCCATCGGCACGATTATAATTATCATCATTATTTTAATTGCCGCCTCTCGAAGGAAAGGTGGCGGCGGCGGCATTGGTGGCTATTGGGCGGCCGGTGCTTTGCTCGGCGGGCTCGGTGGTGGGAGGAGTTCAGGTGGCGGTGCTGACTTTGGTGGTGGTGGAAGTTTTGGTGGTGGTGGTTCCAGCGATTCGTGGTAAGAGAATTATAGAATTAGATGAATTCAATTTTACCCTCAAAATTCAATTTTCAAAACTTAAAATACCTAAGCGTCTGCTTTTGTCTTTTCCTTTCTACCAATTCCTTTGCACAAAAAGCAGTCCCCGAACTTTGGGGCATTCGCGTACATGATGATGCGCATGCACTTAGGCAAGCAACCGTTGATCAGTTAGAGAAGACATTGAAAGCCTATGAAGACTCTACCTCTAATCAAATCGCTATCCTGATTGTGTCATCCCTGGATGGCGAGGTGCTTGAAGAATACTCCTTGAAAGTGGCCGAGAAATGGAGGCTCGGCACAAAAAGTAAAGACAACGGTGTGTTGTTGTTGATTGCTGTTGATGACCACAAGATGCGCATTGAAGTGGGTCAAGGACTGGAAGGGGTGCTAACTGATGCACAAAGCAACCGCATTATCCGAAATGAAATTGCCCCGGAATTCCGGAGAGGCGACTACGACGCCGGAGTAAAGGCTGGTATCCATAGAATTGTTAAAGCCATTGCGGGGGAGTACAAAGCAGATGAAGTTGATACTTCTTCTAGTGATCTTTCTGTGGGTGATAAAATTCTATTCGGACTTTTCATTTTTGTTCTGCTTGGTCTATTCACTGTCGCTGCCGTTTTTAGTCAGGGCTGTTCTGGCTGGGGCCTTTATGCGTTTCTGATTCCATTTTATGCCGTCTTTCCCTGGATCATCATTGGTTACACGGGCGCTGGCATTTTGCTGGTCATTTATCTAATCGCAGTACCCATTTTGAAAATTTTAATTGGCCGATCGGCGTGGGGCAAGGCGTTGATGACCAAATGGAAAAACAACAGCCACGCCGGCAGATCGTCAGGAAGTGGTTGGGGAAGTGGGTGGAGCTCGGGAGGGAGTAGTTGGTCATCAGGTGGAAGTAGTTTCTCTGGTGGCGGTGGAAGTTTTGGTGGCGGTGGAAGCAGTGGGGGGTGGTGATTCCAGTTTATTGAACTCGTTACTCTTTACAAATGCTTTTTTAGAAAAATTTCATTTTTTAGTATCCCAATTCAATTAGGCAAACACCTTCCCTCTCCTTATTTTTGGGCTCTCAAATTTTAAATCGTCAAACTATTCCAGCCATGAAGCGCGATAAAGTGATCTTCGACCTCATTGAAAAAGAAAAACAACGCCAGGAGCACGGCATCGAATTGATCGCCTCTGAAAACTTCACCTCCCCACAAGTGATGAAGGCACAAGGTTCTGTGCTCACCAACAAATATGCTGAAGGCCTGCCTGGCAAACGTTATTATGGCGGCTGCGAGGTGGTCGATCAAGTGGAGCAATTGGCCATTGACCGCATCAAGGAATTGTTTGGGGCGGAATGGGCCAACGTGCAGCCACACTCTGGCGCGCAAGCTAATGCCGCCGTTATGCTCGCGTGCTTAAAACCAGGCGATAAGATCTTAGGGTTCGATCTTTCACATGGTGGGCACCTAACGCATGGCTCGTCAGTAAATTTTTCGGGCAAATTGTATCAGCCCTCTTTTTATGGCGTCGAGCAAGAAACGGGTTTAATTGATTTCAATAAAGTAGCCGAAATTGCACAGCGCGAAAGGCCTAAAATGATTATTTGCGGTGCTTCGGCTTACAGTCGCGATTGGGATTATAAAAAATTGCGAGAAGCAGCCGATGGCGTTGGCGCCTTGTTGATGGCTGATATTTCTCATCCTGCCGGTTTGATTGCTCGCGGGCTCCTCAATGATCCGATGGAACATTGTCACATTGTGACCACTACAACACATAAAACCTTGCGTGGCCCTCGCGGCGGTTTGATCATGTTGGGCAAAAATTTTGATAATCCTTTCGGCTTGAAAACACCCAAAGGGGAGTTAAGAAAAATGTCGTCTGTCTTGGATTCAGGGGTTTTTCCCGGAACGCAAGGTGGGCCATTGGAACACGTGATCGCCGCCAAGGCGATTGCCTTTCAGGAAGCTCTTTCGAACGAATATCTTGATTATATCGTACAGGTGGCAAAGAATGCCAAAGTGATGGCAGATGAGTTTGCCAAACGCGGATACAAGATTATTTCCGGCGGTACCGAAAATCATCTGATGTTGATCGATCTTCGTTCAAAAAATCTAACCGGCAAAATTGCTGAAGAAGCACTGATCAAAGCCGATATTACCATCAATAAAAATATGGTGCCCTTTGACACACAATCACCGATGGTTACTTCGGGTATGCGCCTTGGCACACCAGCGATCACGACGCGAGGCTTCAAAGAGAAAGACGTAAGCAAAGTAGTTGACCTCATTGATGAAGCACTGAAGAAGCCAGAAGACGAAATGCACCTGAAGGCCGTGAAGCGCAAAGTGAATTCCTTAATGAAAAAATTTCCGCTGTTCAGTTAATGATTTGCACATCGGCATTATTTCCCTCAGATTGCAGGTTGGAATTGATCGAATCGTGAGTTTTCCCTTGAATTATGTCTGAAGAAAAAGAAATGTCCTTCCTCGACCATCTCGAGGAGTTGCGTTGGCACGTGGTGAAGTCCGTGGCGGCTATATTAATATGCTCGATTGTTGGGTTCGTTTTTGTTGAATGGATTTTTGATCACGTTCTTTTTGCGCCAAGTCGAATTGATTTTCCAACTTTCAGGTGGATGTGTGAGTTGGGGAAACTTGTGGGCGCCGAAGAATCGCTTTGCGTAAAAGCGTTGGATGTCAAAATACAAAGTCGGATCATGACAGGTCAATTTATGATGTCGATTACCGCCTCGTTTGTGATCGGGCTGATTGTAGCGTTTCCTTACGTGTTTTGGCAAATTTGGAGCTTTGTGAAGCCCGGCTTGCACATGAAAGAGAAGCAATCAACACGTGGTGTTGTTCTTGTTGTTTCATTCCTTTTTCTTCTTGGGTGTGCTTTCGGCTATTATATTTTGTCGCCGATGACGATTTGGTTTCTTTCCACTTACACGGTGAGTGCACAAATCGTAAATCAATTTGACATCACGTCCTATGTTGGCACCGTCGTGAGCATGGTGCTGGGGTGTGGTTTGCTATTTCAATTTCCGATCGTGGTTTTCTTTCTCACAAAAGTAGGATTGCTCACACCTCAATTTATGCGCCAGTTCCGCAAACACGCTATAGTAGGCATTGTTATTGCAAGCGCGATCATCACCCCCTCGTCCGACCCTTTTACGTTGATGCTTGTTGCTTTGCCGCTGTACTTTTTATTTGAAATCAGTATTTTCGTCTCAGCAATTGAAGTAAAACGAAAGAAACGACAAGAAGACGCCGATCTCTTAGCCGAACAACAATAAAACTAATGGACACGATAGCAATTGGAGCTGACCATGCAGGTTTTGAATTAAAAGAGCATTTGAAAAAATTGCTAGAGGTGAAAGGGTATCACATTAGAGACTTTGGAACCCATAGTTCAGACTCCGCCGACTATGCGGATTTTGCCCACCCTGTTTCCTTAGCAGTGGAAAAAAAAGAATTTGATCTCGGACTGTTAGTTTGTGGAAGCGCCAACGGAGTGGCCATGACCGCCAATAAGCACCAGGGAATCCGTGCCGCCATTTGCTGGACCGAAGAACTTGCTGCCCTGGCACGACAGCACAACGACGCCAATATTCTTTGCATGCCGGCCCGCTTCGTTAGTATTGAGGTGGCAGAAAAAATTCTTGAAAAATTTTTGAATTCTTCATTTGAAGGTGGCCGTCACGAACGAAGAGTAAATAAGATCAGCTGCTAAAAAATGCCATTGTCGATTTGAATTGTTTCTTTGATCTGGATGAAAGATTTTAACACAAAAGAATTCAATGAGCTGATTCGCGCACGCCGATCAGTTTTTCCTAAGGACTATAACGGAGAAAAAGTTGATGATGCAATTGTAAAACAAATGCTGGAAAACGCATCATGGGCACCTACACATAGATTAACCGAACCCTGGAGGTTTATCGTTTACGCCGCCGATGGATTAAAAAGACTCGCCTCCTTTCAAAGCGAATGTTACAAACAGGTAACCCAGGCTAATGGCACATTCGATGAGAAAAAATACGCGGGCTTGAAGTTAAAGCCGATGGAATCTTCACACGTCATTGCTGTCGGCATGAAACGCGATGAAAAAAGGAGCGTTCCCATGTGGGAAGAGATGGGCGCTGTATTTTGTGCCATTGAGAATATTTATCTCACCGCTACTGCCTATGGCATTGGCTGTTACCTAAGCACTGGCGGGATTACTAATTTTGAAGAAGCAAAATCTTTTTTTGGACTAGGTCAAGAGGATAAATTAATAGGATTTGTTCATATTGGCACCCCTAAAGGATCTCCCGTGATTGGCAAACGAAAACCGATTGAGGAAAAAGCAAAATGGATAACCACATAATCACGAAAGCCACAATAGAAGAGGCGCATAAGAGAATAAAGCCTTTCATCCATCGAACCCCGGTGTTGACCTCGGCCAGCATCGATGAACTTGCCGGTTGTAACATTTTTTTTAAATGTGAAAATTTTCAGAAAATAGGTGCCTTCAAAGCGCGCGGTGCCATGAACGCAGCGCTTTCATTGCCGCCTGAACAACTCATGAAAGGGTTGGCAACACACTCGTCCGGGAATCATGCCCAGGCGTTAGCCCGTGCCGCAAAAATTTTGGGAGTAAAGTCATACATCGTCATGCCGCGCACAGCACCTGATATAAAAAAGAAAGGAGTACGTGCTTTTGGGGGGAAAATTTTTGAATGCGAGCCAACGTTGGCGGCCCGTGAATCTACCTTGGAGGAAGTGATTCAAACCACTGGGGCTACAGAAATCCATCCATTCAATAACTACCAGGTGATTGCCGGACAAGCTACGGCGGCGAAAGAGTTATTTGAAGAAACCCCAATGTTGGATTATATTATTGCTCCGGTTGGGGGTGGCGGGCTTTTAAGTGGAACTGCTCTCGCAACAAAATATTTTTCTCCGTCCACTCAGGTGATTGCCGGTGAACCGGCTGGCTCAGATGATGCTTTTCGTTCGTTGAAGAGTGGAAAAATTGAGCCTGCACAGTCACAATCCATCGCTGATGGACTTTTGACAACCTTAGGAGACAAAACTTTTCCAATAATCAAAGACTTGGTAAAGGAGGTCATCACCGTGACAGATAATGAAATCATTGACGCTATGCGGTTAATTTGGGAGCGCATGAAAATTATTGTTGAAACTTCTTGTGCCGTACCGTTTGCGGCCGTTTTAAAGGATAAAGAAAAATTTACCGGAAAAAATGTCGGCCTAATTCTTTCCGGAGGCAACGTTGATTTGGAAAAAGCGATGAAATTGTTTGCTGCTAGCCAAGCCTGATTATTTCTCCAAGCTTCCTACCATTTTCTCTGGCCTTACCCACTGATCAAATTGTTCGGATGTAACTAATCCTAATTCTACGGCAGCTTCCCGAAGGGTTTTGTTTTCCTTATGTGCTTTCTTGGCGATCTTAGCCGCATTTTCGTAGCCAATATGGGTGTTCAAAGAAGTCACTAACATTAAGGAGTTCTCCATGTGTTGTTTGATGATCGGTAAGTTGGGTTCAATACCGATCGCACATTTATCATTAAATGAAACACAGGCATCACCAATCAATCTGGCACTCTGCAAAACATTCGAGGCAATCACCGGTTTAAAAACATTCAATTCAAAATGACCCATGGAGCCGCCAATAGAAACGGCAACGTCATTGCCCATCACCTGAGCACAAACCATGGTGAGCGCCTCCGGTTGGGTTGGGTTTACTTTGCCCGGCATAATGGACGAACCAGGTTCGTTGTCAGGAATAATGATTTCTCCGATTCCTGAGCGCGGCCCAGAGCTGAGCATGCGTATGTCATTGGCAATTTTCATAAACGAAACCGCCGCCCGCTTCAACGCGCCTGAAATCTCCACCATCGCATCGTGTGCGGCGAGCGCTTCAAATTTGTTTGGCGCGGTAACAAACGGATAGCCTGTAAGCTCCGCTATTTTCTTTGCCACCAACACATCGTAGCCGTTGGGTGTATTCAATCCCGTGCCAACAGCCGTTCCGCCCAGCGCCAGTTCGCGTACGGCTTCGAGTGCATTTTTTATTGCCCGAATACTATTATCAATCTGTTGCACATAGCCCGAAAATTCCTGCCCAAGTGTGAGTGGCGTGGCATCCATAAAGTGGGTCCGGCCCGTCTTGACAATATGCTTAAAGTCAGAAGACTTTTTGGCCAGCGTATCACGCAATTTTATCATTCCCGGCAACGTAATTTCCATCACTTGTTTGTACACGGCTATAGACATTGCCGTTGGAAAGGTATCGTTGCTCGATTGCGATTTGTTTACATCATCGTTGGGATGCAACACTTTCTTTTCATCCGTCAATTTACCTCCGCTGAGCACGTGAGCACGATAAGCGATCACTTCATTAGCATTCATGTTGCTCTGGGTTCCTGATCCGGTTTGCCAGATGACCAAAGGAAATTCATGATCGAGTTTTTTTTCTAAAATCTCATCGCACACTTTGCCAATCAACTCTTTTTTGTCTGCCGTGAGTACCCCCAACTCGCAGTTTGCCTGCGCTGCTGCTTTTTTTAAATAAGCGAACGCGTAAATAATTTCGTGCGGCATGCTTGCTTCCGGACCAATCTTAAAATTGTTGCGCGAGCGTTCCGTTTGTGCACCCCAGTATTTGTCTGCGGGTACTTGTACTTCGCCCATGGTGTCTTTTTCGATGCGGTAGTTCATTGCATAATAATTTAAGCGGAGCAAAAATAAGAAATTCGGCAAGACCTAAACCATGATTTTGGTTAGTCTTTTATCTGGAAATAATCCGATAACGATTGATTTATTTCTAAATCGTAGAACAAATAAAGCTTGCCTTCGTATATTAGTCCTAGAATGTAAACTAATATGATAGAAACAAGACTTGGCGAATTTGAAGAAGTCATTCTTCTGCTAGCTGGAATTTTAGGTGAACAGGCCTACGCTTTTAAGATTGCGGAGGAATTCGAGTCACAAACTAAACGCTCCGTTTCTATTGGGGCGGTACATTCTTCCCTTACACGGCTAGAAGAAAAGGGATTCTTAAAATCAGAAATGGGAAAATCTACGGCTGAGCGGGGAGGAAGAAGAAAACGGATTTATACCATCACGGCCTACGGCAAAAAGACATTGGCGGCTGCCCGTGATTTCCGCCAATCGCTATGGGATCAATACCCCGGTTTTGCCACTTCCAAGTTTAGTTTCGGCCATTAAAACACCATGAACGAAAAAATTTCACCTCCCCGACTCGCCGAAAGGTTTCTTACCTATTTCCTACGCCGGGATTTAGCCGAAGAAGTGAGAGGTGACCTTGCTGAAAAATTTTACGTCGATTTAGTGAAGAAATCTCCCTTCAAAGCTAAAATCAATTATTGGTATCAGGTAGTAAACTACATCCGGCCTTTTGCGATAAAAAAGTCAACCACCACCAACATTAACTCACTCGATATGTTTCAAAGTTATTTCAAGATCGGCTGGAGAAGCCTGTCTAAGCAAAGAATGTACTCCGCCATAAAGATCGGTGGATTCGCACTGGGAATTGCCTCGTGTTTATTGATCGCCTTGTTTATAAAAGATGAATTAAACTACGACCAAAGTTATCCTGACGGTGACAGAATTTTTCGCGTCGTGCAAGCCTATAACTATATGGGCGAATCGGGAAAAGATGTTTGGTTTCAAGCTCCTTTTGCCAAGGCCGTTAAAGACGATTATCCCGAGATAGAGAAAGCAGGGCGATACAATTCAAGCGAATTGTTTGGCGCGGGGAGCAAAGAAATCCGCAGGGCTGATAAAATTGAAAATACTTATGAAGAAGGCTTTGTCTACGTTGACCAACAGTTGCTCGACATTCTGAGACTACCTTTTGTTTATGGTAATCCCTCCAAGGCGTTGAGTGAACCTCACACCATCGTGATCACGAAACGAAAAGCAGATAAATACTTTCCGCTGGAAGATCCTGTTGGAAAAGCGTTCATTCTTAACAACGATGAAAAAAATCCGTTTAAAATTGGTGGCGTGATTGAAGACTTCCCAGCTACCTCTCACCTTCAATATGATTTTCTAATGACCATGACCGGGGTTGAGTTTTGGGACCATGAGCAAAGTGATTGGGGAGCTACGAATTATCCAACCTATGTGCTGCTTAAGCCCGGTGCGGATCCGGACCAACTCGCAAAAAAAATGCAAGGTGTTGTTGACAAATATTTACTCCCGATGTGGTTAAAAAACGGCATGCCGAATGCCAAAGAAATGACCAAAGCCGGATGGTTTGAGCTGCAGCCCGTGAAAGATATCCATCTTAGATCAGAAGGCATTGCAGATCCGGTTGCCCATGGCGATATCCGTTTTGTGTGGTTGTTCGGCGCAGTGGCTGCTTTCATTTTGCTCATTGCCATGATCAACTTCATCAATTTATCAACGGCTAAATCTGCAAACCGTGCAAAAGAAGTTGGCCTTCGTAAAACAGTAGGCTCCCTGCGTGTGAATATCATCAATCAGTTTCTTACTGAATCTCTCATCTATAGTTTCTTTTCTTTTGTCGTTGGCGTTTTCCTGACATGGTTGCTTCTTCCTTATTTCAATTTATTATCGGCAAAGTCTATACCGTTTCCATGGAATGAATGGCAATTGTTTCCCGTGCTGATTATATCCGCTCTCGTTGTTGGAATTTTGGCTGGCCTTTATCCCGCATTCTACCTTTCATCCTTCAACCCAGCAGCCGTGATGAAAGGAAACGTAAGCCGAGGCAGTAAGAGCGCTACCCTGCGCAGCTCATTGGTTGTCTTTCAATTCACCACCTCCGTCGTATTGATTATCTCCACGTTCGTTATCTACCGCCAAGTCGAATATATTCTTAATAAGAAAGTTGGCTTCGACAAGGATCAAGTAATCCTAATACAGGGAACGAATACCCTTGACAAGAAATTAAAGCCATTTAAGGATGCGCTCCGTCAACTTTCACAGGTGAAGACGGTAACCATTAGTGACTATCTGCCTATTCGGGGAACAAAGAGAAATGGCAACGGATTCTGGAATGAAGGAAAAGATAACGTTGATCATTCAATTGGGGCTCAAATTTGGAGAGTGGATTATGACTATATAAAAACTATGGGGATGAACATTGTGGATGGAAGGAACTTTTCTGAAAACATGGCCTCCGATTCTTCCGGGATCATTATCAATCAAACCATGGCGAAAAAATTGGGTCTGATTGATCCGGTTGGCAAAAGAATTCAAAATAACCGGGTGTGGAATGTCGTAGGAGTAGTCGAAGACTTTCACTTTGAATCTCTTCGCGACCAAATAGGTCCCTTATGCTTTGTTCTTGGCAATAATTCCAATATTATTTCCGTAAAAGTAAATACTTCATCCATGTCATCTGTGATTCAATCCATTGATGGCCTTTGGAAAAAGTTTTCTCCTAATCAACCGATCAGGTTTACGTTTCTAAATGAAAGTTTTGCCCGAATGTATGATGATGTGCAGCGGATGGGCAGAATCTTCATTAGCGCTGCTGGGCTAGCAATTATTGTGGCTTGTCTCGGCTTGTTTGCCCTGTCGGCTTTTATGGCTGAACAGCGAAGTAAGGAAATCAGCATTCGCCTTGTTTTGGGCGCCTCCCTAAAAACAATATTCAACATGCTAACCTTTAATTTTCTGAAATTAGTTTTGATCTCAATTCTGTTCGCCATTCCGATTGCCTGGTATGCGATGCACAATTGGTTACAAAATTTCACTTACCGAACTGAAATTACGTGGGATGTATTTGCGATTGCTGGAGCCCTATCGGTCTTGATTGCTTTGTTAACCATAAGTTATCAATCCATCCGGGCAGCGTTCGTTAATCCGGCAGAAAACTTGAAAACTGAATAAATACAATTTTTAACTAATTTGAATATCGAGTAACCATCCTGTCAAACTTAAGCGTTCCCGCGTTGCGGGGAGAACTTCGTGTTCGAGTAGATCACTGCGAAAGCAAACCAATTTTCCAGCAGTGGGAAAAAGATCTTTTGTCTGGTCTGGCAAATATACCCGCAGTTGCCCCCCCTCATTTTCTTTCCAGTTTTTATTCAGATAACAGATCACCGAAAGTTTGCGGTGATCATCCTTTCTAAATTGATCGAGATGTCGTTTATAATAACTTCCCTTGGGATAAATGGTCATGTGTAATTCCAGGTCTTTCAAGCTCAGGAAAAGAGATTGATTGAGAAATGTTTTCAGCTGAGAAAGTCTTCCCAGATAAAGTTGTATAGGCGGAACGGCATTGGTCGGATCAACCCATTGAATATAATCTCCCCGGACGTCTTCATTGATGTGTTTCCCTTGTGATTTGCCTATTTCCGCTTTCTTGAATCGTAACAAACCATTCTTAAACTCCCCTGTATTGACAATGCCAATGGCCTCTTCTTTGGATAAAAAATCGTCTATCACCGAGATCCCATCGTTGGCCAGGCCATCTGCTATTCTATCAAATTGCGAAAGTAATTTCTCATTCATGCACAAATGTAAGATCATGCGTTAATTTTGCGATCAAATGAACATTAAAAACCCGTTGTCATCATCCGTGATGATGTTGTATTGCCTAGCGTTACTGGCCTGTGTGCCCAAGGAGGAAATCGTGTTTAAAGGGGTATCCGATATAGCGGTTGATCTAAGCAACACGGGAAAACCGATTTTAAAAGCTAACGGTTACTTTTTCAATCCGAACAAAGTGAGGATGAAATTGAAAGAAGTAGACGTAGAAGTGTTTGTGGATGGGACCAAATCTGCAACAGTGAAACATAAGCTGGATGTTGCCATTGCCGGTCAGTCCGATTTTTCTGTGCCCATTGTTGCGGAGTTAGTATTAAAACAAAACAGTTTCTTTGATGCCGTTGTCGGTTTATTAGGGGGGAAAAAATACGAGGTAGTTTTCAAGGGATACATTCGGGTACGGGTTCATGGCATTACCATCAAAGTCCCGGTATCTCAGAAACAGGATTTGAAACTAAATATCTGACGTCTCCTTCTGATTCTAATCACGAAGCCATTATTTTCAGCGTATGCTTGAAATTCTAATCATTGGGGTACCGGTGGCCGTTGTGCTCGGATTACTTTTGCGCGCGTTCATCAAAACCAAGGAACAAGCAACGTTAATGCAGCTGCAAAGTCGGGAAATTCAGAAGCACATCAAGGAATTGGAACAGCGAAACGACGAACTCGTTAAACTAAACCAGGAAAAAGTACAAATCATCAGTTTAGTTTCCCATGATTTGAAAGGTCCTTTCAACCGAATTTTTGCCCTTACTCAATTAATCTATTCAGCTTCTGAAAATCTCACAAATGAACAAAGAGAGTATTTAGGAAAAATTCACCAGATCGCGGTCGATGGGCTAGGCATGGTCCGCAACATACTGGATAGCCGCAAGCTTGATGACAAGGGAATTTCGCTTAACTCAGAGACATTTGATTTCTCAACGCTGGTAACTTCGCTGGTCAAAAATTACACCGAGGTAGCCGAAAAAAAAAGAATCATAATAAGCTATCAGGCAAGCCCTACGTTGATACTAAAATCCGACAAACTTTACCTGGGAAGGATTATCGAAAACCTACTATCGAATGCGATTAAATTTTCTCCAGAAGGCAAAAAGATTTTTGTTAAACTTGGCATCTTATCAGACACCATCGAGTTTTCTGTGAAGGATGAAGGACCTGGCATTGGTAAAGAAGATCAGCTGAAATTGTTTCAGCGATTCCAACAGTTATCAGCCCGACCAACCGGGGGCGAAAGTTCATCCGGCCTTGGCCTTTTTATTGTAAAAACAATCGCGGATAAAATAGGAGGAGAAATCATCTGCCAAAGCGAAACAGGAAACGGAGCTAAATTTATCTTACGGCTTCCAAGGGTGCTTCTTGCCTAAAAATAATTCTCGTCATTGCCAGAGATTATCGCTTGAAGTGATTCAATAACTTGCTCGTCTTTGATTACATAGTCACGAACACCTTTTTGAATAAAACTCAGCACCATATTTCCATCATCGAGCGCGCTGAGCATTATGACTTTATGCTTATCCGTAATTTGAGTTTTGATCTTCTCGTAGAGCTCAATCCCGCTTAGCCCGGGCAATTTGTAATCTACAATCATGACATCAGGAAGTTTTCCATTACCTGCTTGCAGTGCTTCCTCTGCCGAAAAGAAAGGTTTGACTTTATAATCAGGGTTCTGGCACAAGGCTTTTCGGATAAATTCCGAGTAAATTTGATCATCTTCAACCAAAAAAATATTCATAGCGCAACGAGTATGCAAATATAGTAAGCTTCCCCTTAAGATAGCCAAAGAGCGCCGATCATTGGGCATTTATTCCAATTATGAAAATACCTTCGTTCATTAATATTATTTGGATTATTTTTCACTGTAAATTGCCTTCGCATGCAAAATAAATTAACCCTCATTTTTCTCCTTGCGGTCTGTGTGCAATGCGGATCTGACAAAAAAAATGGTATCGGATTCTCCGTTTCATTCACAAAAAGTATGTCCGACCAAGCTCAGGATGGGCGTTTACTGTTGATGCTTGCCAACAATGAAAAAAGCGAGCCGCGCATGCAAATCAATGACGGACTTACCACCCAGTTGGTGTTTGGAGTTGATGTAGAAGGGATGCAACCTGGTCAGGAAATTTTAATCGATGAAAAGGCTTTTGGTTTCCCCATTGGTTCCTTAAGCAGCATTCCAAAAGGAGATTACTATGTGCAGGCAATGGTCAATCGGTATGAAGAGTTCAAATTGAAAACAGGTCATACCGTAAAACTTCCGCCAGACCGAGGCGAGGGGCAGCATTGGAATACTAAGCCTGGAAACTTTTACAGCAAGCCTCAAAAATTTTCTATTGATCCCTCGAGTAATGAAATTTATAGATTGGTCATGGATCAAAAGATTGAGCCCATTAAAGAACCGGCTGACAGCAAATATATTAAGCATATTAAAATTCAAAGTCAAAAGCTGACCGCGTTTTACGGCAAACCCATGTTCCTGGGTGCGCATGTTCTTTTACCTGAGGGATTTGATGAACATCCCAACGCGCATTATCCAATTATGATTTACCATGGACACTTTCCGGAAGATTTCGGAGGCTTCAGCACCGAAGCGCCAGATCCAAAAATGGATACCTCGGACTACGCCGATCGGTTTGGGATTTATGGTTACTCAAAAATTCAAAAACAGGAAGCCTACCGTTTTTACCAGCAATGGATCAGCAAGGATTTTCCAAGGTTTCTTGTCATAGAAATTCAACATGCCAATCCTTACTACGACGATTCATACGCGGTCAACTCTGCTAATTTGGGACCTTATGGGGATGCCATAATGTATGAGCTCCTGCCAGAAATAGAAAAAAAATTCAGAGGAATTGGGCAAGGCTGGGCGCGCTTCACTTATGGAGGATCTACGGGCGGTTGGGAAGCCCTGGCCGTTCAAATGTTTTACCCGGATGAGTTCAATGGGTGCTTTGCGGCCTGTCCTGACCCGGTGGATTTCCGCTCTTATTGTTTGGTCGATATCTATAAAGACAAAAATGCATATTGGTATGAAAGCGATTTCAAAAAACTTCCGCGGCCTGCACATAGAAATTATTTAGGTCAGATTCAAAATACCATGGAAGAAACCAATCATTACGAATTGGCGTTAGGAACGCATTCGCGATCCGGCCAACAATGGGATATTTGGGAAGCCGTTTACTCTCCTCAGGGAGAGGATGGTTACCCAAAACGAATTTTCGATAAAGAGACAGGCGAAATCGATCATGAAGTTGCTACCTACTGGAAGGAACACTTTGATCTCCGGTATATTCTCGAACGTGATTGGAAAACCCTGGGCCCGAAACTGGAAGGCAAGATCCATATTTATTGTGGCGATATGGATAACTATTACCTGAACAATGCTGTTTATCTGATGGAAAATTTTCTTAAGAAAACGAAGAGTCCCTTTTACCAGGGAGAAGTGGACTATGGAGATCGCGCCGAACATTGCTGGAATGGAGATCACAACAACCCCAATTACATTTCACGACTTCGGTATAACACAATGTATTTACCTCAAATTCTAAAACGAATAAGCGTAACCGCTCCGAAAGGCGCTGACACAAAAAGCTGGAGGTACTAGGTTAAATTCATTTTTGATTTTAAACCATTTTACGCCGCCATCATCAAACACGACTAATTTTACTTACGAACATTTTTAATGCCATTTCGATTTTTTTTTATCCCCTTTTTCTTTGTTCTGCCATCCGCTTTTGCACAACAAGATTCCTCCAAAAGAACAGCGAAAGAAAAGGATTTGATTGACGCCCTTGAAACCATCCTTAACAAACCGTTGATAAAAAGGGACACGGCCAAGAAAAAAGCGGGTCGGATTTATTTTTCGGGATCGCCATCAATTGGGTATTCCTTGTCAAGTGGTTGGGCTGTAATCCTGGTGGCCAATGGGGCCTTTTATACCAGTGATGAAAAAAATGAAAAGCTTTCTAATATTTACACCGATGCGGTGTATACTCAAAATCATCAATTCATCTATCATCTTCAGAGCAACGTATGGACAAAAGGAAACCGATTTAACTTTGTGAATGATTGGAGATACTATAATTATCCGCAAAAGACGTATGGACTTGGTGGCAATAGCAATGCTGACAACTATGCTAATCAAGTCTTTAAATACCTTCGTTTGAGCCAGACTTTGCTAAAAAGTATACGGCAAAATTTATATGCTGGCATAGGATATTCATTCGACTACCATTGGGATATAACGGGCACTTCGCAGGATTCTGCCGATGGCGATGCTGGGGTGATTTCCGATATTAACGCGTACGGTATTTCAGATAAGTCCACTTCTTCCGGCCTTCTGGCAAACTTGCTCTTTGACAATCGGCTTAACTCCATCAATCCGGGAGGAGGCTCTTATGCGAATATTGTTTTTCGACAAAACCTAACTGCACTTGGCAGCGATGCCAATTACCAATCGCTCCTGGTCGACTTGCGACATTATATTCCCTTTCCCCGGCGCAGCGAAAACATTCTAGCCTTTTGGTCCTACAATTGGGTTACACTCGCTGGCACCCCGCCCTATCTTGATTTACCGAGCACAGGTTGGGACACCTACAGCAATACTGGGCGTGGTTATATACAAGGAAGGTTCAGAAGTAAGAATATGATTTATTTTGAAGCCGAATATCGTTTCAAAGTATCAAATAGCGGGCTATTTGGGGGCGTCGTTTTCGCCAATGCTCAGAGTTTTACAGAATGGCCCTCCAATACTTTTCAAACAATTGCACCTGCTGTGGGCTTGGGGATAAGAGTAAAATTCAACAAATACTCACGCACCAATATTGCCATTGATTATGGGTTCGGACAAAATGGTTCACAAGGAATCTTTGTAAACCTAGGTGAGGTTTTTTAGTTAATTTTCGTCCGGCAGAAACTTTCTCGAATAGCCGATGTTATTGCTAAAAATAAATTTGAATTATGAAACGCACATCGACAGCCAATTGGAGGGGCACAGGAAAAGATGGCAAGGGAACTTTGTCCTCAGCCAGTACGGTATTGAATAACACCCAATATTCCTTTAATTCCAGGTTTGCTGAAGGAATTGGAACTAATCCGGAAGAACTCCTTGCGGCAGCCCACGCAGGCTGTTTTGCGATGAAGTTAAGTTTCTCTCTTAACGAAGCAGGTTTTACAGCCGATGATTTAACGGTTTCCTGCACTATTACTTTAGAGAATGGATCGATCACCGAATCCCACCTTACCCTGAAGGGAAAAGTACCCGGCATCTCAAAAGAAAAATTTGGCTCCTGTACGGCCGATGCGAAAGCAAATTGCCCGGTATCAAAGTTGCTGAACACCAAAATTACCCTTGAAGCTACATTGGTTTAAGCCATTTCTTTGCCTTACTGGGCCCCTTTTTCGAAATGAGAATGTACCAATTCGCTGAAAATTGAAAAAAATATTTCATTAAAATATCCTAAGTTGCAATTCGGCTCTTTGTGAATTGGCGCTAAAACGGCATCTGTCGCCTCTTTTGAGCCTAGCAACCTAGGAAAATGAAAGTTTCTGCAGCCCAGCCATTTCAAATCATCTACTCGCTTTATCAGCACGAGTACCTTGGCTATGTGTTTGAATCTTTCATTGTCCATTTGGACGAAAAGGGTAAACTCACTTACCAACACCAAAGCATTTCTTCCAAAAATGCACGTGAATTCACCAAGGGGCTAGACGCCCGGGATTTCGATTTAATTGAGTTGATGGACAGCATGGGTCAGGACGCTGTGCTCAAGCATTTTTCAAAAAAAGTAATGAAACCCGATGAGTTCTTCAGCAAAGTCTATCATAAACAAAAAGGTGACGAATTGGTGCAAGAACAGATCGAGGCGTACATGGAAAAAAGAAGAGCCGCTGTTCTTGAAAAAATGAAAGGAAAGATGCTCTTCGAAATGGGCAACGATGGTGAACCGACTTGGCGCAAATTAGAAGTGCTCGAGGAACGAGCAGGCATTCAATTTCATTTCATGCGGGGTGTGGAATCAACCAATTACTATCCAACCATCACCTACAAAGGAAAACGCGTAGAGATTCCTGATCCGGCGGCATATTTGATTTGTCGCCATCCTGCTTGGATGGTCCTTAAAGGAAAATTATACGGATTTGAAAAATTCGTGGATGGAAAAAAATTGCAACCATTTCTTTCCAAGAAACAAGTCGTTATCCCAAAAAATCTGGAGGAAACTTATTATAACCGCTTCGTTGCACCACTTATTGCTTCCTTTGATGATATTGAGGCTTCTGGATTTGAAATTGCAAAACACGAATACGACCCCCATCCGTTATTGACAATCGCCGAATTGCCGCCAGCATCGACCAAGGAAGTGGTTTCACTTTTTAATCAAAATGAAGAGCATGAAACGCCGGCCCATGACGAAGCGGGAAAAATTGTTTTTGATCTTTCATTTAAATATGGCAAGCATCGCTTTCGCGGCGATGCTTTTGGATCGGTAAGTGTGACGGTTGAAAAAAAAGAAAATGACTATGTATTTCACCGAATCAAGAGAAATACCGAAGGAGAAAAAAAATATGCCCAAACATTAATCAAACTCGGTTTGCCACTGCGCGGATTTCGTGCCGCCGTTGACAAAGCCCACGCCTTTTCCTGGCTCAACGAAAACCGGGTGAATCTTTTGAATCTGGGTTTTGAAGTAAGTCAGCCCGACAATAAAGACAAGAAATATTTTGTTGGAAAAGCCGTTATTGAGCTGGAGGTAAAAGAAAATATTGACTGGTTTGATATTCACGCCAAAATTCGTTTTGGCGAGTATGAAATCTCGTTCAAAGAGTTACGAAAACTGATTCTGAGAAAGAAAGTCGAGTTCAAATTGCCCAACGGAGAAATCGCCATTATTCCCGATGCGTGGTTGATAAAATATGGCGACTTATTTGCCTTAAGTGAAACGCATGGCACCAGTGAAAAACCAGTATTAAAAAAACATCACATCAGCTTATTGCAGGAATTGGAGGAAGGTAAGCTTGCAAAAGTGCACATGAGCGATCGCCTTCGAAACTTGCACTCATTTACAGGTATACGCGATTACGAGCTACCTGGGGGTTTTCAGGGTACCTTACGTCCGTATCAAAAAGCGGGGTACAACTGGCTTCGTTTCTTAAATGAATTTCATTTGGGGGGGTGCTTAGCCGATGATATGGGTTTGGGAAAGACGGTGCAGACACTGGCCCTGTTGGAATCGGAAAAAGAAAAAGGAAATGCCGGAACTTCTTTATTGATCATGCCCACGTCACTTATTTACAATTGGGAGATGGAGGCAGCGAAATTTACACCTGGCTTAAAGATTTTCACCTATACCGGAACACTTCGAAACAAAGACGTGGCCCAATTCAGCAAGTATGATGTAGTGCTGACTTCTTATGGAATAACAAGATTGGATGTCGATAATCTGGCAAAATTTTATTTTAACTATGTCATTTTAGATGAGTCGCAGGTAATTAAAAACCCCTCGTCGAATATTGCCAAAGCCGTCATGCAATTGCAAAGTCGATTCCGACTAACCCTTACCGGCACCCCACTTGAAAATACAACGTTGGATCTCTGGTCTCAGATGACTTTCCTAAATCCAGGATTGCTCGGCGTTCAAACTTTCTTTAAGAATGAATACCAAATGCCGATTGAGAAAAAAGGGGATGAGGCGAAAACAAAAAAACTGAATAGTATTATCAAACCATTTATACTTCGGAGGCTAAAATCACAGGTTGCCACTGATCTACCAGAAAAAGTGGAAAACATCTACTACACCAATATGACCGTAGAGCAGGAGCAGAAGTACGAAGAAGCCAAATCATTCTACCGGCATAAAATTTTAGACCAAATTGATAAGGAAGGTATCAATAACACCCGAATGATGATTTTGGAAGGCCTCACCAAGTTGCGCCAGATTTCCAATCATCCGCGGATGGTAGATCCAAAGTACACCGGTGATTCAGGAAAATTGGAAGACGTGTCGCACATGATTGAAAATGCCATGCTGGAAGGACACAAACTTTTAATTTTCAGCCAATTTGTAAAACACCTTGAAATTTTTAAAGAATTATTGAAGTCAAAAAAAATACCGTTTGCCTATCTTGATGGATCGAGCACCGATAGAAAAGAGCAAGTTGAAAAATTTAATAAAGATCCGGACTTAAAAATATTTTTGATTTCCATTAAGGCGGGAGGACTTGGTCTTAACCTTACGGAAGCAGATTATGTTTTTCTTCTTGATCCTTGGTGGAATCCGGCCGTTGAGGCACAAGCGACTGACAGGGCCCACCGTATCGGCCAGAAGAAGAAGGTATTCTCTTATAAATTCATCACGCGAAATACGGTCGAGGAAAAAATTCTCCAGCTTCAAAAACACAAACTCAAGTTATCAGAGAACTTGATTCAAAGTGAGGAAAGTGTCATTAAAGCACTCACACTGGAAGATATCGAGATGCTGATGAATTAATCCATCACAAAAATTTCGCCTATGAAATGGCCATTAAAATTCTCTAGCCTTAACGGTATGATGCGGCAGGGCGACTGCTTGTGACCACCCAAAAGTAAATATCGCACATGAAAGACAAAGTTGTAGTTATAACGGGAGGCTCCTCCGGCATAGGAAAAGCATTGGCGGAGACCTTTGGAAAAAATGGATCAAAGATTCTCATCACCGGACGAAACAAAATTGAACTGGATAAAACCGTACATGAACTAAGAGAAAAAGGAATCCAGATTAGCGGTCTTATAGCCGATGCCAGTTTGGAACAGGAGAACGACAAGATGGCAGCAGAAGCCCTCCATCTGTTTGGAAAAATTGATATCCTCATTAACAATGCTGGCATCACGATGCGTGCGTTGTTTGAACACTTGGATATGAACGTGGTAAAAAAAGTAATGGACATTAATTTCTACGGAGCCTTATATGCCACGCACGCTTGTCTTCCTGAAATCATTAAAAATAAAGGATCGGTGGTGGGCATTTCTTCCATTGCTGGTTTTCGCGGGCTGCCAGGCCGCACTGGTTATTCCGCCTCGAAGTTTGCGCTCAATGGGTTTCTTGAGGTGCTGCGCACGGAAATGCTTTATCGCGGGGTTCATGTTCTCACAGCCTGTCCTGGTTTCACCGCATCAAACATTCGAAACCGTGCGCTAACGAAAGATGGCTCCGTGCAAGGTGAATCACCTCGGGACGAAAATAAAATGATGACCGCCGAAGAATGCGCATCATCTATTTATTATGCAACACAAAAGAGAAAGAATTTCCTAGTTCTCACCACGCAGGGGAAACTGGCTGTGTGGGTAAACAAATTTTTCCCTTCGCTTGCTGACAAGTTAGTTTACAAAGCAATGGCCAAAGAGCTCAATTCTCCTTTGAAATAAATCAAGTCTTGTTGAGAAAAACCAGTTTAATGTTGTCTGCCTTGGTTACACTTTTATAGAAATCCATCAATTCATTATAGGTCTCCTTGGGAAAGCGGCCTTTCCATACTTTCATTCTTCGGATATAGGTTACTTTCCCAGCATCAAATTGAAAGCTTGCTTCATACTCGCCGAATTTCGAATTAATCTTTACTGGTTCAGGCAAGAATTCGGGGTAAAGGTTTTCTGGAACATTTAATTGAACTGTATCGAGATCCAAATAATTGGTTCTGCGAACTATTTCAGTCTTCCTTTCTGAATTTTTCTCTGGAACACTTGAAATTCTGTTCATCAGATTGGGGGTAACAAAAAGTCTCTTTCCACTTGCTGAGGCGTAGCGGGTAAGCGTTAGATCAAGATTAATAATAGCAGAAGGAATTTTATCTCTCTTCTCACTCATGGCGAATGAGTTGATGCTGAAGTTTGGGATGTCCGTATTTTCTTCAATCCATTTTTTTTGATTTTCGGTATTATTCAATACCCAATTCAAACCTTCATTTTCATACTGAATTCCTCTTGCTGTTGTTTTGATTTTCGCCCTTGCATTGCCGGTTGGATCAATCGTGACATGCGCTGTACGCGATTGTAAATTTTGCTCTGGCGTGTAATTGATCGTCCTCACCAATTTCCCTCCCTCGTCGGTAACCATCATCGCCCATCTGTTTTCAGTAAAAGTGCCTTGGTATCCAAAAGGGTTCGTTTGACTAGTGCATTCTAACCACAATGTATCCCTCCCATTAGGCACAGAAACAATGACATGATTAAACTGGTGACTGGGGAAATCCTTTATTAACTCTGGCTGATTTTTGCCAGCTTGAATAATCGTGTAATAAGATTTTACCCCCGCCTCTTTTAGCATGGCGACGGTATAGTTGGAAAGGGCCTTACAATCGCCATATCCTGTTTCGTCGACAACTTTGGCCGGGAATGGTTGTAGTCCCCCAATGCCCAATTGAATACTGACGTAGCGGGTCCTACTTTGTAAGTACTCATAAATCACCTTGGCTTTTTGTTCATTTGTAGCCAATCCCATGGTGAGTTCTTTCACTTTTCGTTTTGCCAGCTCAGGGAGCTCACTTCTGCCTTCATTCAGAAGCCTTTGCCAGTTCCCATATTCTTCCCAGGATTTCATTGTGCCGGCGTAGCCTTCATATTCAAAATTAGCTGGGGCAGCAATAATTTGGGGGACAAACTCTTGCGCCGCTGAGTATTGTTCAAATTTCAGGGGCCCAAGGTTGTTAAATGTCCAGGTGACTGATTCAAGTCCATCAGCGGTGCGTTCCTTCTTTGGCGTATTCTCAATGTTCATCAGTTTATAACGAGGTGCCAATTCCGCTGGAAAGATCAGTTGATATGACGCATTTTGATAGGATACCTTTTCTCCGCCCCAATGTGACCTTGGGATAAAATACAAATAATCGTATTGCAGCTCGTATTCAATCTCCATTGTATAAGGGTAAGTAGCCTGAGTAAGGTTAATTGCCTTAACCCGATTATCGCTATATAAACTAAATCCGTCGAATGCTGCTTGATCATAAATATCCCCCTTCTTGAGTCTTCTAATTTCCCTGCCCTCTGAATTATAAACCGACCCCTCAATCTTCCCCACTTTGCATAATTTACTATAGCCGATTACTTGTTTTGCGTAATGGTCTGCTTTTTCATTAAAAATAGTAACCACTTCATGAACATAGTAGGTGGCCCTATCCTTTGCTATTATCTTATATCTAATGTGGTCTTCGCGAATGACAGCATTAACATTTTCTTTTAAGTCTGTTGGTATTGCGGCCACCGGATATTTTATTTCTCCTCCCTTCGCTAAGTGGGTCAAGGCAAAAAATAGGAATCCAGTAAATTTTATTTTAATCATGAAATTATTTTTTTCTGAGTACAATTTGCTCTGCTTGTTTTGCTACCACTTGTCCATAGAATTCCTTCAATGCGGGATAATCAGTAACGGCAAAAACACTTTTACTTATCACCAATTGGCTGATTAAGTTAATTGTATTCCCCTGGACGGTGGAGCTATACACAAATTTGCCTTCGTTTCTTGGCAATAATATCATTTTTGATTTCGGGAATTCTTCAATTATAAAATTTTCAGGAATTTGAATCTTAGCTGAATAAATTCTATCAAAAGGAGTGGTAAACTCAACTGGATATTTGCGCTCCTCTGACTTGAATTTGTTCTCCTCGATTTTCCCGATCAGGTAGGGGTTAAGATAAATTACCGTTCCTGTAATTTGAGCATAATCACGAATTAAAATATCATAATACTCTTTAATCGATTGGTTGGGATCGGTCAGATTTTCAAACTTACTACTTGAGATCTCCCATCCTTTCTCATTACTTAGGTTCTTTAGGTATTTTTCTTCACCTAATTCTGAAAATGATTTTCGCATTGCACTAGCCTCAACGCCGTCCTTAGAAATAGTCATATTCCCTTTCACTCCCCCGGCTTCGTCAATTTTATATTCAGATGCCGTCGTAAATCGTGACGGCATGGAGACTAAAGAGAGCCACTCCATTTCATCCAGGGAAACAACAAGCCCTTTTCCGTTAAGGCATCTTTCTGGCAAAGCATTCATCGAAAGATCTTTGTCCGTAGCATCCAATAGAATTCGCTTGCTTCCCAATTTCACCAAACAAATAACATCATTAAATTGACTAAGCATCGGAAAATATTGACGAACAACCCCGTGGTCTCGAGTACTTAATAAAACAGGATGCGCATTGAGACCCGCTTTTTGTAACATCGATACAAGGAGAAGATTTATTTCTGAAGAGCTTCCCTTTTTGTCTTCCAATACTTTTTATAAAGGGATGATCAGGAATTTTGTCCGTAAACCCATTCCATGAGACATTTGCCTTTACATATTCATAAATTACTTTCATCTTCTTATCATCCTCATTAATTCCGGTCGTAATTTCTTCGACGGTCTTCCTTAAGAATCCCGAAGCCTTGATACGCCCATCGAAATCGGGATCATCGTTTAAGTTCCTCACAATTCCTGTCCATGAGCGATTAAATTTGATGATTGGATTTCCAGGTACAAATAATTCAGAAATGAGGAAATCCATTTTTGAAACATACTCATCCGGCGAAGTCATAAACGGTTCTTCCTTGAACGCCGGAACATTATTAATAGCCCAAAGTTCAATACTACCGTTGTTTTCAAGAGTATGTTCACTAATCTTTAAATTTCCTTGCAAGTCGGTTTTGAAGGTAAAGGTGCTTGGTATAATCGTCTCGTACTCGCTTCTAATGGAGGGAATAGGATATTGAAATTGCCAACTGGGTAAAAGGCTTGCTGTCGTTTTAAGAACATAACTGTACTCAACGATGGAGCCCTCCTTAACTTTTGGCAAAGTGAATTTAATTTGGTCGGTGTATTTGTCAACCTTGGTTTTAAAAATTGAAGTTTCTTCCATTTGTGAAACAACAATCTTTCCATTTTCCAAATTATAGGTATTTCCCTTTAGTTTCGAAATTGCGTCCTCAAGGTGTGATAAATACAAAGTCTTAGTCGACCACGAGTCGATGGATTCTTTGGTAAAGAATTTTATGCGAACATGTCTTTTGAAAACTACATTTAAGTCCTCAAACAAATGGCATTCCCCTCGATCAAACACAATGACTGCTGAGGCGGAGGAGTCCCTGGGGTATGCTTTCATCATCATATCCTCCAGGGGTACATCACCAAATTTGAGCAAAGGTTTTTGACCGAAGGCAAAAAGAGAGGTGAATAAAAAAACACCCAAGCAAATATTTCTCATGGAATAGGCTTTAACGTGCTACAAAATAGCTAGATTTTTATAATTAAAATACCGAGGGGGTTTCCCGGTCTAGGACGGAATTTCTTGGCATAAAATAATGCCGACGGTATCCTTGGTGAATTATTATCTTTCAGTCCTTATGTCCAAAACCAAAACTCTTTATTTCTGTCAGTCTTGTGGTTATGAGTCGGCCAAGTGGCTTGGCAAATGCCCATCCTGCAATTCATGGAACACATTTGCCGAACAAGTCATGGCAAAAAGCGATTCTAATAAGAATGAATGGCGTTCGAATTCGAAATCAAGAATCATAAAACCAAAAACACTCCATGAAATTGAATCGACTAATGAAATACGTATTCAAACACCGGATTTAGAACTCAATCGCGTGCTTGGTGGAGGAATTGTTCCGGGAACGCTTGTCCTGATAGGAGGTGAGCCGGGCATCGGCAAGTCAACATTGATGCTGCAGATCGGATTAGCACTACAAAAAATCAAGATCCTTTATGTTACAGGGGAAGAAAGTGAGCAACAAATAAAAATGCGCGCCGAACGGTTAAGGCCAAATTTGAAGTCCGAGAACTTTTACATCCTCACTGAAACTAACACAAAGAATATCTTTACTTCTATTGAAGAGCTTGAACCTGAGATGGTGGTGATTGACTCAATCCAAACGTTGTATTCTCCTCTCATGGACTCTGTCGCCGGCAGTATCGGGCAGGTTCGTCAGTGTGCGGGTGAATTAATGAAGTTTGCCAAAGAGACGAACACGCCTGTATTTTTGGTGGGTCACATTACGAAGGACGGGATGCTGGCCGGCCCAAAAGTGCTGGAGCATATGGTGGACACGGTCTTACAGTTTGAGGGGGACCGCCACCTGTCCTATCGGATTTTACGCACCACAAAAAATCGCTTTGGCTCAACCTCGGAAATTGGTATATATGAAATGCTCGGCAATGGATTGCGCGAAGTCTCCAATCCCTCCGAAATTTTAATCTCACAAAAAGATGGTCAACTTAGTGGTGCAACAATCGGAGCAACAATCGAAGGCAATCGACCTCTTCTTATCGAAATTCAATCACTGGTGAGTCCGGCGTCGTACGGCACTCCACAACGCACCCCCAATGGATTCGATCAAAAAAGATTGAACATGTTGCTGGCGGTCTTAGAAAGACGCTGTGGCTTTAGAATGGGAACACAAGACGTGTTTGTAAACATGGCGGGCGGAATTTACGTAGAGGACCCGGCGATTGATCTTGCTCTTTGCGCTTCCATTATTTCTTCGATGGAAGAAATTCCGGTATCCGATAAAGTTTGCTTTGCGGCAGAAATTGGGTTGGGGGGAGAATTGCGCGCCGTAAATAGGATCGAGCAACGAATTTCAGAGGCCGAAAAATTAGGGTTCGAAAAAATTTATGTCTCTAAGTTTAGCCAGAAGTCACTCGACTTAAAAAAGCTAAAGATTGAAATCCGTTCATTTAGTAAAATTCCCGAGGTGTTTAAGGATTTATTTCAATAACGTTAGCCGGCGTGAGCGAATGCACTCGCTTGCCCCACCCAATTGTCTCTTATCATCCGGTGGGGGAAAAATTCAATAGCAGCACTTACCCGGTCAATCATTTCCGGCGAAAGCTCAGCGAGCTGTTGAAAAGTATAAATGCCAATCATGTTCAACCGCTTTTCGATAAAAGGTCCAATGCCTTTAATTTTCGTGAGGTCATCTTTATCTTCCTGCTCGACCGGCCTCACAAAAGGATGATCGGAAAGGGTGCCTCTCTGTTTTTGTTCTATGGTTAGATTTTCAATTTCAACTTTAAGTTTGGAGTTGGATAGCTCCGCCTCTTTGATTAGAAATTCAAGCTGACGGCTTCTGTAGCGCAAGGGGCCAATTTCATTTTCAAGTTGTTGAAGTCTCGATTTCATTTCATGCGTTTCATTCCGCGATTCAGTCAAGGAAGATTCCAATTCAACCTTTATCCTTTGAAATTTCTTCATTTCCGAAATTAGCTGGGACGTTTTTTCCTCCATTGTATTGACAACGCGCTGATGTCGTTCGCTCCATGAGTCGACCTGATTTTTATATTCATCCCTGGCCCGCGCTAACGAATTATTTTCTGACTGCTGGATTTCAAGTTCCTGGTTTTGAGTCTCGATCGTCCCACTGCGAAAATACCAGGCGATTGCATAGCCTAACAAACAGGCCACTAAAAGCATAACCAATATTTCGAGTATTCCTATAAGAGCCGCCTGCGGATTAAAGCTTTTCGGGTCAACAATTACTCCCTTTACATTCAGAAAGTACCATAAGGAAGAAAGTAAGCACCAAACGCCGAACAAGCCGATAAACCAAATTTGCTTTTTCATCAAGAAAGGATCGTCTCACAATTTACGCTGTTTTTCCGTTGTATAAAAAATAATCGCCCTTGACTGCAACTTGAACATTGGCATAGGCGTCTTATACCTAAGTGAATTATGTATAAATGACCCACTCCTCCGAATTACTCAAAGGCACCCTGCGAACCATTGTGCTTAAAGTTTTAAAAGACCATGGCAAAACGTTGGTTACCAAATCACCCAACGGGTGAAGGAGCTTTCTGGTGGAAGCATGGTGCTTACCGAAGGGGCGCTATATCCCACCTTGCACAAATTGGAGGCGGAAGGGCTTTTAAAGACTGAACGCATGACGATTGGCAAACGTGTCCGAAAATACTCCATGCTCAACTCCGTTGGAATATCTGAAGCGAAAGAACGAATTGTAGAGTTTGTTGATTTTATCAAAACAATGTCCTCGGTCTTGCAGGTGCAAATGAGTTAGCAACATGTTGACCGACCAACATATCAGCTACATGATCAACGACGTTAACTACCGGGGTATCGTGGCCGATGGCATCGAGGACGAATTGCTTGATCACATCTGTTCTGCAGTGGAAGAGGAGATGAGCAAAGGAAAAAAATTCATTGATGCCTACCATAAAGTAGTAAAGGCATTTGGTCACACCGGTGGTCTGCGAGAGACACAAAAGGAATCGATTTAATTACGAAATCAAAAAGCTAAGAATATGATAAAGAATTACCTCACTATCGCATGGCGTCATTTGCTTAAACAAGGCGTATATTCTTTCATTAATGTAGCAGGACTTGCTATTGGTGTGGCGGCCTGCTTGGTAATAGTATTGTTTATCATTGATGAATTGAGGTATGATACCTACAATACGAAGGCTAATCGCATCTACCGGGTAAACAATGAAATTAAGTTTGGAGGCAACCACATGAGGATGGCTTACAGCGCAGCGCCCTTTGCACATTCACTCATGCAAGACTATCCGGAAATCGAGGCCACCGTACGGTTCCGTGATTATGGCAGCTACCTGGTTAAAACAGTGGACGGAAAAGAAAGCATTAAAGAACGGAAGGTAATGTGGACAGATAGCACATTCTTTAAAGTCTTTTCGGTAAAGGTTTTGGAAGGTGACCCAAACACCGCGTTGAATGAGCCAGCCAGCATTGCCATCAGTAGAGGCATGGCCAATAAATATTTCCCGGACAAGAGTGCGCTAGGGCAGTCCTTAATTTTGGACAACAAGTACAATGGAAAAATTACTGCTGTCTATGAAGACATTCCGTTGTCATCGCATTTTCATTTCGATATACTCATTGCAATGGTCGGTGATTGGCCCGTCGCGAAAGAAGCTCAATCAACGGTTTATTTAAGCAATAACTTCCAGACCTATCTTTTGCTAAAAGAAGGAGCCGACGCGAAATCCTTAGAAAAAAAGCTGCCAGGGTTTTTAGTGAAATATGTCGGTCCTCAAATCGCTCAGGTATTGGGTGGAGAATTTACGATGGAAAAATTTAAAGCGGCAGGAAACAAATACGAAATAACGCTGACCCCCTTATTGGACATTCATCTTTATTCCGATTTAAAGGGTGAGTTCGAGCCCAATGGCAGCATTACCTATATCTATTTATTTAGCACGATTGCGGCATTCATTCTGGCCATTGCTTGTATCAATTTCATGAACCTGTCCACCGCCAGATCAAGCAACAGAGCAAAAGAAGTGGGGATTCGAAAAGTAATGGGCTCATTGCGTTCTCACCTGGTCCGCCAATTTCTATTAGAATCCATATTGGTTACTCTTTTCTCGTTTTTATTAGCCCTGGTGCTTTGCTTTTTGTTCATTCCCTATTTTAACAAGCTCTCCTCAAAGCACCTTAGCTTGCCGATGGACAACATGACTTTTTATTTGATTTTTCTCGTTTCATCGTTGGCCATTGGTTTAATGGCCGGCTTATATCCATCCTTTTTTCTTTCTGCATTTAAACCTGTGAGTGTTCTAAAGGGCCGTGTAGCACTGGGGATGAAAAGTGGGCTTATACGCAGCGCCCTTGTTGTATTCCAGTTTGTGATTTCAATTTCTTTAATCGTTGGCGCAATCACGGTAAACCGACAACTGAATTACATGCAAAATAAAAAACTAGGGTTCGAGAAAAATCAGGTAATTATTATTCACGACGCGTATGCCCTTCGACCCAATGTTCAGTCATTTAAAACTGAGAGTTTAAAACTAAGCGCGGTGGAGGGCGGAACTATTTCAGGTTTTCTACCGGTGGAAGGCGCAGACAGCTGGCGAAATGATAATGCCTTTTGGAAAGAGGGCAAGCAACCATCAGCTGATAACCTAGTAAGCCTACAAAATTGGACGGCCGATTTCGATTATGTCAAAACCATGGGTATGAAAATCAAATTAGGCAGAGATTTTTCTAACCAGTTTCCTTCCGACTCTTCGGCCGTCATTCTCAATGAACGAGCCGTTCAGCAATTTGAGCTAGGCAATGACCCCGTTGGAAAAAAGATCAGCACCTTTGACGGTCAACTTCCTGATGGCTCTCCGGATCCCAACAAAATAAAAGCCTGGACTGTGATTGGCGTGGTAGAAGATTTTCATTTTTCATCCATGAAAGAGGGCATTATGGCGTTGGGAATTTTCCCTGGAAGAAGTGATGGAAGTGTGATTTTTCGGTTTAGCACAAGCAACGCTCAACACGTAATTGAATCCCTTGAAAAGGTTTGGAAGCAGATGGCCCCCGGGCCAACCTTTTCAATATTCTTTTTTGAATGAAGACTTCGGCAGAATGTATGCCGCTGAACAGCGTCTTGGAAAAATATTTTTTGTTTTTGCAGGACTGGCCATCATCATTGCATGCCTAGGTCTATTTGCATTGACTGCTTTTACGGCCGAACAGCGAACCAAAGAAATCGGAATAAGGAAAGTCCTCGGTGCATCAGTAAGCAGCATTGTTGTTTTGCTTTCTAGGGAGTTTGGAAAATTAATTTTAATTGCTTTTGCAATCTCAACGCCACTCGCCTGGTTTGGCGTGGACTGGTGGCTGAAGAGTTACACATACAAAGCAGAAATTGGATGGCTGGTATATGTGGTTGCCGGTGCGGTGGCCTTGGCCATTGCCTGGCTTACTATGAGCTATCAATCAATGAAAGCCGCCACCAATGATCCTGTAAAATCATTGAGAAGTGAGTAGGGGTTTAAACAAAGAGGGCGATTTTGCAACTTTGTGAGATGTCGCAGAATGAAATTACCAGGATTGCTCAGCAAGAAGTGCAAGAATATATTTTTTCCAATTCCATTGATGATGAAAAACAATTAATCCTTCAACGTCGAGAGGTCCTTGGCGTTTCAACAGCCCTAATTGCGCAGCAAATTGCGGTACGAAGAAAAGCAAAAGTTAAACTTCCTTTGCTGTTTAATACGAAGGGCATCGTTTATCCTCCTTCCGTAAACTGGGAACAATGCTCCTCGCAGGCGACCGGAAATTTTAAAGCAGATATTATTAGTAAAGAAATTGGCACGGCCCCATTCAAAGTGGCCGATCTCACCGGCGGATTCGGGATGGACAGTTTCTTCCTTAGCAAGAAAGCGGCGTTCATCGACTACATTGAGCCTGATCCCACGTTATTGGACATTGCTCGCCACAACCACAAACTCCTTGATTCCACCAACATTCACTATCATCAAACCACTGCGGAGAAATTTTTAGATCAATGTAAAATTGAATACGATCTAATGTATCTGGATCCTTCTCGTCGGGATATGACTTCAAAAAAAGTATATCGGCTGACTGACTGTCAACCTGACGTCGCTAGTTTATTACCCCAAATATTTACGTTCGCCGAATTCGCTTTGATAAAAGCCTCCCCATTGCTTGACCTTCATCGAGGCTTAACTGAATTGACTTCGGTTAGGAACATAATCGTCGTATCGGTTAATAATGAGTGCAAAGAACTTCTTTTTTTATTGCAAAAAGAGTTTTTCGGAGAACCCTCCATTGAAACCTATAACGTCGACAAACTTGGCGTAGCAAAACAAGTTTTCGCGTTTACCTTCAATGGCGAAAGAAATATCATTTCCGAGTTTGGTGAGCCTCAAACCTATTTGTATGAGCCAAATGCTTCGATCTTAAAAGCGGGTGCCTTTAAAAGCGTTGGCGAAAAATTTGGACTGCAAAAAGTTCACATCAACACTCATTTTTTTACCTCCCAGAGTTTTAAACCAAAATTTCCGGGAAGGGTTTTTAAAATTGAACAGCTTGAGTTTAAGGCTAAGAATTTTGTCGAAAAGAAAGCCAATGTAATCTCCCGCAACTACCCTTTGTCTGCGGTAGAATTAAAGAAGAAATTAAAACTTTCGGATGGTGGAGAAAAGTACGTTATTGGATTTTCAGGGTTAAAGAAAAAATATGTGGTTCTAGCTACACGATTGGTATAAAGCCCAGTCCCCAGTAGATTAAATAAAAAATAACGGCTACCGAACCATAAACGCGAATTACTTTCCTCCTATTCTGGGTGTCCTCCCACCACAACAACAACCATGGTTTGATCAATCCCAAGGATAAAAATACGACCGAAGTAATACTCAATAACAAGCACATTTGACGGATGTAATACATATCTGCAAATCTCACCGTTCTTAAAGAATAAACCTATTCTAAATCGATAGGCTGCAAATCCCAAATTCCTGAATATCTTTGCGCCTCGTTTTTTTGAGGTTGAAGGCGCATGAATTTGTTTCTCATTACCGCGCGGACAGTTTCGTTCAGACTGTAGCCGAGGGAATTCGCACGTCCGGCCCTGGCTCCCTCCACCTTAAAAATGTTCATGGCAGTCTGGATGCTGTTTTGTTTGCGTCGCTATACGATAGAACAGGAGCCAACCACCTGGTTATTCTTCATGATCGGGAAGAGGCCTCCTATTTTTTGAATGACCTCCAAAGCTTACTGGAAAAAAAGGAAATCCTTTTTTTCCCAATGTCATACAAGCGTCCTTACGAATATGATGAAATAGAAAATGCTAATGTCTTGTTGCGTTCCGAGGCGCTTAACCAAATGGGAACCCATCCGGAAGGAAATATTATCATCACCTATCCGGAAGCATTATCAGAGAAAGTAATTAACAAGAAATCGCTTGCTTCCAAAACGTTTCAGGTAATTAAGGGAGAAAAGTTAAATCGGGAATTCCTCGAAGAATTTTTGCACGCTTATGATTTTGAAAAAACAGACTTCGTGTTTGAAGGCGGTCAATTTGCCATTCGTGGTGGCATTATCGATGTTTTTTCATTTGCAAACGAATTTCCATTCCGGATTGAATTATTTGGGGACGACGTGGATAGCATCCGCACGTTTGATCCCGGCTCTCAGCTTTCTGTCAATTCGCTAGACAGAGTAAGTCTTATGCCCAACGTGCAAACGCGACTAATTCAGGAAGAGCGCCAATCAATCTTTGAATTTGTTTCACCCAGCACAAAGGTTTGGATCAAGGATTACGAGTTAACCCGCGATGTGGTTGAAAAAAGTTTTGAAAAAGCTTCCGCCAGTTTTGACAAGATCCTACGCGAAAGTGGTCAAACCAAAATTGTTTTAGAGCCTAACCAGCTATTTGAATCCGGCGCTGATCTAATTATTCGGTTAACCCATTTTACTTGCATAGAATTTGGGCAGCGGTTTCATTTACCCAGCAATAAAATTTTTGAATTCCGATCTTCCATACAACCCGCTTTCAAAAAGAATTTCGAATTGCTTGCCGCTAACCTTCTTCAGCACCAGCAACAAGGTTTCGAAAATTTCATTTCGGCGGAGCAGCCAAGACAAGTTGAACGTCTTCTTGGGATTTTTGAAGAAATCCATCCCGAATTAAAATTTCAGTCTTTGGATTTTTCTGTACGAGAGGGGTTCATTGATTTTCAACTTAATATTGTATGCTACACCGATCACCAAATTTTCGAACGTTACCATCGTTATCGCACGAAAGAAAAGTTTTCGAAATCAAAGGCACTGACCTTTCGTGAGCTTCAAGCGTTGCAACCGGGTGATTTTGTCACGCACATCGACTATGGAATTGGCAAGTTTGCAGGGCTGGAAAAAAAAGATGTGAATGGCAAGGAACAGGAGGCCATTCGACTGGTCTTTCGTGATGATGATTTATTGTATGTAAGCATTCACGCACTTCACAAAATCTCAAAATATGCAGGCCGAGAAGGAACACCGCCTGCCATTAGCAAACTTGGATCTGGAGAATGGGAAAGTAAGAAAGCAAAGGCCAAGAAGAAAGTAAAAGACATCGCTAAGGAATTAATATCTCTGTACGCAAAACGCAAGCAGGCTCCGGGATTTGCCTTTGCGCAGGATAGTTTTTTACAAGCCGAATTGGAGACCTCATTTATTTACGAAGACACTCCGGATCAGGCAAAGGCAACCGAAGAGGTGAAGCGTGATATGCAACAACCCCACCCAATGGACAGGTTGGTGTGTGGCGATGTCGGATTTGGCAAAACGGAAGTAGCTATTCGTGCAGCCTTCAAAGCAACCACGGAAGGAAAGCAGGTGGCCGTGCTGGTACCAACGACAATTTTAGCAATGCAGCACGAAAGAACATTTGCGGAACGTCTTTCTCAATTTCCAGTAAGAATCGAACACGTTTCCCGGTTCAAGTCGGATAAAGAGATAAAACAAATTCTTGCTGATCTAAAAGAAGGAAAAGTAAACATCATCATTGGAACTCACCGGGTTGTGAGTAAGGACGTAGAATTTAAAAATCTGGGGTTGCTGGTCATCGATGAAGAGCAGAAGTTTGGAGTGAAGACGAAAGATCGCCTTAAGGAATTAAAAGTAAGCGTTGATGTACTCACACTTACTGCCACACCGATCCCAAGAACATTGCACTTTTCATTAATGGGTGCGCGAGATCTTAGTATCATTTCTACCCCACCTCCTAACCGACAACCGGTCACCACTGAACTTCACACTTTCGATGAGGCGAAAATTCGTGATGCTGTAAGTTACGAGTTGAGACGCGGTGGGCAGGTATTTTTTGTTCATAACCGAGTGAGTGACATCGAGCAAGTCGCAAATCTGATTTTCAAATTGGTTCCGGATTCCCGCATTGGAATTGCTCACGGACAAATGGATGGAGATCGATTGGAAAAAGTGATGATTAAGTTCATTGAGGGAGAATACGATGTTCTTGTCTCCACAAACATTATTGAATCCGGACTGGATATTCCGAATGCCAATACGATCATCATCAATAATGCTCATTTGTTTGGCTTGAGTGATCTGCACCAAATGAGAGGACGTGTGGGTAGATCCAATAAAAAGGCGTTTTGTTATTTGCTTACTCCTCCAACCTCTGTTCTGTCCTCTGATTCCAGGAAGCGCCTTGCCGCTTTAGAGGAATTTTCAGAGTTGGGTGACGGATTTAAAGTTGCCATGCGTGACCTAGATATTCGCGGAGCAGGCAACCTCTTAGGCGCTGAACAAAGTGGGTTCATTACGGATCTGGGTTTTGATACCTATCACAAAATTCTTGATGATGCAATCCAGGAGTTGAAAGAGACCGAATTCAAAGATATCTTTGCAGAAGAACTTTCTGAAAAAGCTAAACTCCTTGTTCCGGATTGCGTGATTGAAACTGATCTGGAGATCCTCATTCCTGATGATTATATCAATAATGCAACCGAGCGATTGCAACTCTACTCAACACTGGATAATATTACAGATGAAGTCGGGTTAGAAAAATTTGGCTCCTCACTCATCGATCGGTTTGGACAATTTCCGGATCCCGTGAAACAATTAATTAACTCTGTTCGCTTGCGTTGGTTAGGAGAGGTTCTTGGCTTCGAAAAAATCAGCCTAAAAAATGGAAAACTGAGAATCCATTTCGTATCCGGGAAGGAGGAATATTTTAAATCCGTCGTTTTTGGGAAGATCCTTTCGTTCGTGCAACAAAATTCTAAATCATCCCGTATGAGGGACGCGGCAGGAAAACTGACCTTGACCCTTGAAAATATAGTTTCCGTGGAAAGAGCAATTGAATGCCTCAAGCCACTTGCCGCCCACGTTTAACGTTGTAAATCGGCCAGCGAAATTTCCTCAGTATAGGATTCTAGTCCTGCGATGCTATTAAAGGCATTAATCATTAAGATCTTTTTATAGACAGGGGAATAGTAGACTTCGATAAAAAATTCCTTCGCGTGGTAGAGATATACTTTCGCTTCGCCTAATTTTCGCATGAGAAGATAATGGGAGTTTCCCATAACCCAATCACATTTCTTTTCAAACGAGGCGCCTTGAAAATCTTGCAGAGTAGTCATATCAACTGTTTTGTAATACTATGAGAAAAACGTGCCAAGGCATTGATTCCTTCAGTTTTAAGGATTTGTAAAATAAATGGGCCCAAACAAGGATTTTTTTTCCCAATTTGAATTAGTAATATTATTGGTGAATTCACGTTTTTTATAAGTTGATACCTTAAATGAAGGATTTATCAAAAAAATCCTACTCTTTGGAAAACATGTATTTATCTTTTTATATTAGCGGTTACTTTTATTCATAATCAATAGCACATGAAGCATTTAAAGACATTTTTTATCTTGCTAGGGCTTTCTTTGGCGGTTTCCTCATGCTTTCTCCGCAAATCGGGAGGAAAACCTACTGCCCAAAATCCTGGTCAATTAAGCACAGCTACAGGGCTGAAATACACAAGAGATGCTGCTGAGGGCTTTGCTGTGATGCCTTACTCTTCGCAGCCCGATGCACCCAATATGGTTTTCATCGAAGGTGGACGTGCCGTACTTGGCTCTTTTGAAGAGGATATTATGGGATACCATGACAATCTCGAGAGAACCGTTTCGGTTGCTTCATTCTACATGGACGAAACCGAAATTGCGAACATTCATTGGTTGGAATATTTATACCATTTAACAACTGATTCGACTAAAGTTGATGGTGGCAAAGCCTACCAAGCCGCTTTACCTGATACTATGGTTTGGCGTTCACGACTGGCCTTTAACGACCCCTATGTTGATCACTATTTGAGATACCCGGGGTTTCGCTATTTCCCTGTTGTAGGGATTAAATGGAACCAGGCTAATGAATATTCAAAGTGGAGGACCGCAGTTGTAAACGCTGATCTTGCTGAAAAAGCAGGCATTGAAAAACCTGCTGAACAAAGCGGCGGTGGACGGATTCCATTGGAGTCTGGGGTTGTGATACCGTCTTATCGTTTGCCCACGGAGGCAGAGTGGGAGTATGCCGCTCAAGCCCTCATTGCTACCCAGTGGCTTGATGAAATGCAAACCCATCAGCGCCTTTATCCGTGGGATGGTCACGCTTTGCGTAATCCTTACGGTAAACAAATGGGTTATTTCCTTGCCAACTTTAAACGCGGCCGTGGTGATTATGCTGGTATTGCCGGCCACCTAAATGATGGAGCTCTTATTACTTCCTATATCTATGAGTATCCTCCAAATGACTATGGCCTATACAATATGGCGGGTAACGTCAGTGAATGGGTAATGGATGTTTATCGTCCCCTGTCTCATCAGGATTTTGATGACCTTAACCCGATTCGAAGAGACGATTTTATTGACAGCCACAGTTCGTACCGAAATCCATACACTAAGACTAGCAAGGACTCAACGGTAACTTTACCGAATGGCACTCAGAAGACTATAAAAGTAGATAGCTATACTAAAAACCCACAAGGCTTTATCTCCTTGATCTCGGATAAGGCGCGCGTGTATAAGGGGGGATCCTGGAAAGATGTTGCTTATTGGATGTCGCCTGGCACACGCCGATTTTTGGACCAAGATTCTGCAACCGCAACAATTGGATTCCGTTGCGCAATGATTCGCGCCGGTTCAAATTATTAATACATGCACAAATACGTTCGGAAAAGGCCTCGATTCATCGGGGCTTTTTTTATCGTGCTTCAGCTAGGCAAGCCACACTAGTTCCTTGCATCTATTTTTGAAAAATTCTTGCCCACAGGCTTCCATGCTGGCCTTTGTTTTAATGAATTAGCAATATCGGGTAACTTTAGTTGCCACTGAATCCAGGAAAAAAAGTTGAACATTCTTCCAATTTTCGATTTTATTCTTCTCCGTTGTGCGTATGGATTAATTTGCCCGATCACTGCATTGTTGAAGGTAAGATCCCAAACGAGCGCCTTGGTCCTTCGGTAAACAAAACTACTCTCGTTGTAGCCTCTTTTTCTATGCAGGCTGATGCCCCGGCATTGGGATGATTACATCAAAGTCCACTATCCTCTTTCAATTCCTTCCGAACATGTCCTGAAAAGCAACCCCGACATTATTTCGGAAAATAAAAACCGGTGACGTCTGAGAAAAGCCTTCGCGACTTGCTCCCATTTGATTTGACCGCGAACAAACCCATCTTTGTGCTAAAATATTTTATGAGCTTAGTAAAGCAATTTAATGACTACCGCAGCAAAATGAACGAAAAGATTTTAGCTGCCGACAATCTGATTATCAAACGTATATTCAACCTTGATACTAATGCGTATCAGGCCGGAACGCTAGATGTAAAATCCAAAGAATTAATTGGACTTACCTGTTCATTGGTTTTGCGATGTGACGATTGTGTAAAATATCATTTAGGCAAATGCAAAGAAATCAATCTGACAACAGAGCAGGTGCATGAAGCAATGGGGATAGCCACCTTGATTGGAGGAACCATTGTGATACCTCATTTGCGCAGGGCTTTTGAATTTTGGGATGAATTAACAAAGAGTTGATATGTATCAACGTGATCTGGAATCCGAACGGCATTGGCAAGAACTGCTCAATGAATTAGAAAAGAATTTTGGGAAAAAACCAAAGGACCTCAATGCCGTACTTTTCATTATTGGGGTACACGAATTAGGAAAGGGAGCGAAGCGCTTTTCAAAGGAAGAAAAGCAGGACTTGATGCATATCGCAATATGCAAAGTTCTTAGCCTCGCTGGTTATTACGAACTAGAAGGCATTGATGAGTCCGGATGGCCCCATTGGAAACTGGTTAATAAGCTCCCCCATTTCGATCTGTTGGAACAGGAAAAATTACTAAAAATGTTGGTGATCGAATATTTTGAAAAAGAAGTAGGATGGATCCTGTCTTTCCCGCGTGAATAATCTACCGGCTCCCTTAATTTTGCTTTGATCACAGACCTGAGGCTACTAACTTACTTTAAATATAAACCATGGGTGCACAAAAGCCGTTCTAAAGACTTGGCATGGACGAGGGGATAAAAGAAATCACTAGAAAGATTGCTTTTTTTAAGCAGCGGTATTACTTGAATTTATTTATTCGTGGGGCAATCCTTGTTCCTGCTATTAATCTGGGCTATTTTCTTATTGCGTCAATATTGGAATATACGCTTTGGCTGGATCGCCCTACCCGCTTAATTATTCTTGTTTTGTTTTTTATTCTAGTCGTCTTTTGCCTTTTTAGATTCCTCTGGAAGCCATTGAGTTGGTGGATTAGTAAGAAAGGCTTGGGTGAGGAGGAGAGCGCCAAGATCATTGGAAATTATTTTCCTGTTGTTGCTGACCGTCTACTAAATATTATTCAGCTCACTTCATCGTCCAAAAAAAGCGCATTGCTTAAGGCAAGTATCATTCAAAAGACATCGCAACTTCAAGAAGTTGCGTTTGAAAAAGCAATTGATTTAAAGGGGAATAAAAAATACTTACGCTATCTTATTCTACCCGCTGCCGTTATATTGGTTTTGATTTTTGTTAACGGAAATATTTTTACCAAAAGTGCCCATCGAATCGTTCGATTCAACGAGGAGTTTTCGCCGGAAGCTCCGTTCCAATTCAATTTCGTAAGCAGCAACCTAACGGCATTTTTCAACGAAGATTTTATCTTACAAGTATCTTTAAGAGGATCGGCTATTCCGGAGTCGGCCTATATCGTTTCTGGCAACCAGCGATGGAAAATGGAAAGTTCAGGATCGGGAAATTTTCAATACACTTTTGAGAAAATTCAAAATCCTATCAGCTTTCAAATTGAGTCATCCGGCTTCTTCTCTTCGCTTCATAAAATCCAAATAGTGAATCGGCCTGAGATAGCAGAATTTGAAATCACCTTACGATTTCCGTCTTATATCGGCCGACGTTCGGAAAAAATTACAAACGCTGGAAATATTGAGATACCTGAAGGAACAAGAATAACATGGAAAATTGGAACAGCGTATGCTACAAGAGCCAAAATTCTATTTGCCTCAACTGGCAGTGCAGAAAATATGCAACTAATTGATAATAAGAGTTTTAGTGCTAGTAAGAATTTTAATAACCCCGATCAATATTCTATTATTCTAGAAAATGAATCCAGTAATAACAAGGACAAGATTTCATACTCCATTGGGATAATCAAAGATCAGTATCCTGAGATCATGGTAGAAAACCTTCAAGATTCTATTTTATATAAATCCATTTTGCTTGGTGGCCGCGTAAATGATGATTACGGAATCAGTGAGTTATCACTGAATTACGAAAACGAGCAAATGGCTGGTGAAAGCAAAAAGAGCAGGATAAAGATTCCCATCACTTCGGGCAGTACTCGACAGGATTTTTTCTACTCTTGGAGCACAGACTCCCTTCATCTGAAACCCGGAGAAAAAATTACTTATTACTTCGAAGTATGGGATAACGACGGCGTAAATGGCAGAAAATCTACTCGATCAGCAACGTACACTTTCTCCTTACCGTCAGAAGAGCAATTGAAAAGAAATATATCTGACCAACAAGAATCAGCTGAAAATAGATTTGATAACAGCCGGCAAAAAGCTAAGGACCTTAAACACTCCATTGACGAGGCCCAACAAAAATTGCGCGGTAAACAAAATCTCGATTGGCAAGACAAAAAGTTATTGGAGGATTTGATAAACCAAAAACAAAAACTGGATCAGGCAATTGACAACCTGCAGAAGGAAAACAAATTGCTGGAAGAGAAAAAAGAGGCGTTCACTGAAGAAAATGAACGAATCAAAGAAAAATCACAACAACTGCAAAAGTTAATGAATGAACTTCTTGATGAGGAGACCAAAAAACTATTCAACGAACTAGAGAAGTTGCTAAAGGAGAATGCAGATTTACAGCAGATCCAGAAGATGTTGGATAAAATGGATCGTAAGGAAATAAATTTAGAGAAAGAGCTTGAAAGAACGTTGTCTTTGTTCAAACAGTTGCAATATGATTATAAATTAGACCAGGCGATAGGTGAAATTAAATCGCAAGCAGAAAAACAAGAAAAGCTGCTGAACCAAACAGAAGAATTATCGAAAGAAAAAGGTAATAATCAAAAAGGTAATAAGGCAGATTCATCAATGGATGGAAGTAATGCTGAAAAGAAAACGAATCAAGATTTAGTAAAGGACCAAGAGGAAATTCAAAAAGAGACAAAAGATTTTGAAAAATCCCTGGAAGACTTAAAAGTGATAGGGAAAGAAGTTGACCGTGATGACGAAAAATTACCGAACAAAGAAGATCTTGAACAGCTGAAAGACTCTGAGGAACACAGCAAGGAGTCGCTGGAAAAAAGTGAGCCCAAAAAATCTTCAAGTGAACAAAAGAAAGCCTTGAAGCAAATGAAAGCAATGCAACAGCAGCTTCAGGGTCTGCAAAGCTCAATGGAAATGGAAATGGATACCCAAAACCTAGAAAGTCTTCGCCAAATTGTTCATGGGTTGATCAAACTCTCTTATGATCAAGAAAATCTAATGAAGGGTTTTAGCGTCATTCAGCAATCAGATCCTAAATACATACAAATATCGCAACAGCAATTAAAGCTTCAAGATGATTCTAAAGTATTGGAGGACAGCTTATTAGCATTATCAAAGAAGGATCCACTTATGGGTTCAATCGTGACACGAGAGATTGGGGATCTTAATGACCATATTGGCAAAGCTGTTGAAAATATGAAAGAGCGGCGGAAGGGAAATGCCGGAGTGGAAATGCAATTCTCAATGACCAACATTAACAATCTCGCTTTAATGCTAAATGATCATTTTGAGAATATGATGAATATGATGGCTAATGCAATGCCCTCAAAAGGAAAGGGTAAAAAAGGAAAAAGTACCCCAAGCCTGGGCAAGATGCAACAACAGATTAATGATCAGATTGAAAAACTAAAAAACGGGCAAAAGACAGGTAGGCAATATTCTGAAGAACTAGCTAGAATGGCTGCCGAGCAATCTAGAATTAGAAAAGCACTCCAAGAGATGCAAGAGAAATTGAAAACGGAAGGGGGTCAAATCCCTGGCAATGACCTGGAGAAGAAAATGGAACAAACAGAAATGGACTTGGTCAATAAACAGATTACTGAACAAACTATTCGCAGGCAAAAAGAAATTCTAACTCGATTGCTCGAGGCTGAAAGATCTATGAGAGAGCAGAACTTGGATGAAGAACGAAAAGGGGAAGCTGCGAAAGAATATAATAAAGAGATACCCCGGGCATTTGAAGAATATTTAAAATTAAAGGAAAAAGAGGTAGAATTGCTGAAACCACTTCCGCCGAAGCTTTTTCCATATTATAAAAAGGAAGTGAATGAATATTTTAAACGAATTAATTGAAAATTGTGAGAGGCGTCAAAAACATAAGTATCGAAATTCCTTCTCTTGCTGAGAACATTAGAATTATTGAAAGTTTTATCGACAACGCGAAAGAAAAATATCACCTGAATGATGATATCTACGGAAACATAATGATCGCAGTAACGGAGGCGGTAAATAACGCAATTAGGCATGGAAATAAAGATAACTCCTCAAAGAATGTCTCAATTTCCCTTTCTCTGGAGGATGGTATGATAAAATTCAAAGTTCAGGATGAAGGAAACGGATTTGATTTTCATAAACTGCCAGACCCGACTGCACCAGAAAATATTTCAAAACCTGGTGGTCGCGGGATTTTTTTAATGAAAAACTTATCTGATGAAGTTGACTTCAAAGAAAACGGAAAAGTGGTAGAATTAAGCTTTTACGTAAACCAATAAATGCCAATCCGTTTCTTTTACGAGGAGACAGATTATACAATTGAACATCCAAGAAAGACTATCAGGTGGATAATTGAATCTGCCAGGCGGGAAAAAAAATCGGTGCTAGATGTCAATTACATTTTCTGTACAGATCGTTACCTTCTTAAACTAAATCAAGAATTTCTTAGGCACAATAGCTTAACTGACATAATAACCTTTGACAATTCGAGTGCTAGTGGGATTTCCGGGGAAATCTATATTAGCCTAGAAAGGGTTAAGGAGAATTCATCACAGTTTAAATCTAAATTTCATGATGAGCTTCTAACCGTTATGATTCATGGAATCCTGCACTTGGTGGGCTATAAAGACAAGAAGCCAAGGGAGATTGCCATCATGCGTAAAAAGGAAGAAGCTTACCTATCTTTGTGGAAAACCATGTTCCACGTGAAACACTGATCTAACTCATTCGTGTTCCACGTGGAACAATAGAAAAACTTATGTTTCCTGAATACGATGTCATAGTAGTTGGTGCGGGTCACGCCGGTTGCGAAGCTGCCTCCGCGGCGGCTAACATGGGTTCAAGCGTGTTGCTTGTAACAATGAATATGCAAACAATTGGTCAAATGTCATGCAATCCTGCAATGGGAGGCGTAGCCAAAGGCCAGATTGTACGGGAAATCGACGCGCTCGGTGGATATTCTGGGATTGTGTCTGACAGATCCATGATTCAATTCAGGATGCTTAATCGATCAAAAGGACCGGCAATGTGGAGTCCAAGAACTCAAAATGATCGAGCCAGATTTGCCGAAGAATGGCGCCTTTCCCTTGAGAAGATCAAAAACATCGACTTCTGGCAAGAAATGATTTCAGGCATCCTAATTAAAGACAGCAGAGTAACAGGGGTGAGAACAGCACTTGGCGTAGAAATATTGGCCAAATCAGTTGTGTTGACCAACGGCACTTTCCTAAATGGTATAATTCACATTGGAGACAAAAACTTCGGTGGTGGACGGACCGCAGAAAAATCTGCTACCGGAATCACAGAACAACTACAGAAACTTGGGTTCGAATCAGGCAGAATGAAAACCGGTACACCACCAAGGGTCGATGGTAGATCGTTGGACTATAGCAAAATGAAAGAACAACCTGGTGAAGCGACCCCGGATAAATTCTCATTTACCGACACGAAGCCGTTAAAAAATCAAGTAAGCTGCTGGATAACATATACCAATGAAGACGTTCATGAGGAATTGAAAAAAGGTTTTGATTTGTCACCCATGTTTAACGGAAGAATCAAAGGCTTGGGTCCGAGATACTGTCCTTCAATTGAAGATAAGATTAATCGTTTTGCAGAAAGGGAAAGACATCAAATTTTTGTAGAGCCGGAAGGCTGGAATACCATCGAAGTTTATGTAAATGGATTCTCGACCTCCCTTCCCGAAGGAGTACAATACGAAGCCTTGAAAAAAATACCGGGATTTGAAAATGTAAGAATGTTCAGACCAGGCTACGCAATAGAATATGACTACTTCCCTCCAACACAATTGAAAATGACCTTGGAGACACAACTAATTGATAATCTATACTTTGCAGGTCAAATCAACGGAACTACTGGGTACGAAGAGGCAGCGTGTCAAGGGCTTATGGCAGGAATAAATGCCCACAATAAAGTCCATGAAAAAAATCCGTTCATTTTAAAAAGATCAGAAGCCTATATTGGCGTTCTCATCGACGACCTTGTAAACAAGGGGACATTGGAGCCCTATCGAATGTTTACCAGCCGAGCGGAATATCGAATTCTACTCCGCCAGGACAATGCCGACCTACGCTTGACAGAAATGGGACACAAAATCGGTCTCGCCAGTACACAGCGAAGGGATTCGGTGATGAACAAGAAAACAGCAATTGACTCTTTGATAAAGGAACTTAAACAAATCCGTGTCACTCCAGAAAATATTAATGCGTCTTTAACATTCTTAGAATCCTCTACAATAGAAGAAAAAACACCAATAATCAATTTGTTAAAACGTCCACAAATCGGATTCAAAGATTTGCCAAACATAAGTGAAGAAATAGCATCCACATTGAACAAATACACCAAAGAAGTCCTCGAACAAACAGAGATTATAATTAAGTACGAACCCTATATCGATCGGGAACAGAAACTCGCTGAAAAAATCGAAAGCCTCGAAAATTATAGAATAAGATCAGACTTCGACTACGATAGGGTGAAGGCACTCTCCTCCGAGGCCCGTGAAAAACTCAAAAAAATCAAGCCAGAAACCATCGGACAGATGACGCGAATAAGTGGAGTCTCTCCGGCAGACGTATCCGTGCTCAGTGTTTATTTAGGAAAGTAATGGCACTTATTTCAATTTCAAACTGCCCGATATGCGATGGTACCGAATTTCAGCTCCACCTTTCTTGCATCGATCATACGGCTTCACAAGAAAAATTTCTATTAAAAAAATGCCTCAAATGTAACTTTGTTTTTACCGACCCGCGTCCGGATGAAACCACCATTAATTACTATTACAAGTCCGAAAAATACATTTCGCATACTGGCGGAACTCAAAATTTAATCGATAAGATCTACTTAAAGGCTCGCAAATTAACGCTTCGCTGGAAAAAAAAACTGGTAACAAAATATTCATCTCCGAATAAAATTCTGGACATAGGATGCGGAACGGGCGAATTTTTGCAAACAATGCAAGATCATGGCTGGACCATCTCAGGGGTCGAACCTACCGATCATCCCAGAGAATCCGCAGAAAAAAAAACTGGCACGGCACTATTTAAATCACTGGCTGAAATACATAACGAAAAATTCAATGTCATAACTCTTTGGCACGTACTGGAGCATCTACCTGATCCTAATGAAGCGCTTAAAAGAATACACAATCTGTTAGAAATATCAGGCACGGTTTTCATTGCGGTACCAAACTTAAAATCTTACGACGCTCACTATTATCAATCCGAATGGGCAGCTTATGATGTTCCGCGGCATTTTTGGCACTTCGATCAAAAAAGTATGACGAAACTCCTAGAGAAAAATAACCTATCGCTGGTAAAAATTATACCAATGCAGTTAGACGCATATTATGTTTCACTCCTTAGTGCAACATATAAATATCCAAAACGATCCAAGGTTTTTAACCTCTTCACCGCAATGATAGTCGGGATTCAATCTAACCTTCTCGCAAAAAAAACATTCGAATACTCCAGTCTTATCTACGTCGTAAAACGATGAGAATTTTTATATCCATATTGACCATTATCCTTCTTTTCAAATGTGCCAGACAAACTCAACCGACCGGAGGCCCAAAAGATACTGACCCCCCGCAATTACTTTCGTCCTCTCCGGCAAATGGAGAAAAGAATTTTAGTGGAAAGACAATCGAACTTACATTTGATGAATACATAAAACTCAAAGATCCCAAAGAAGAAATACTAATTACTCCTTCCTTGGGAACAAACACGAAGTTCCTTGCCAAGAAGAATAAAGTAACAATCTATCCAGAGAACAAATGGATTGATACAACCACATATAGTATTGCCTTCCGAGATGGAATACAGGACATAAACGAAAGCAATCCAACAGACAACCTACATCTCGCTTTCAGCACTGGCCCAATAATTGACTCTCTCCAATTGTTCGGTTCAGTTTCAGAAATCTTCAAAACACAAATACCAGAAAAAATAACGATCGGTCTTTACCAATCAGATACTTTTGACATCTTCAAACATAAACCTTCTCTATTTTCAAAATCAGATAAAAAGGGTCATTTCTCTATCCCTAACCTCAAGGCAGGAAAATACTTCATTTACGCATTTGACGACAAGAACAAAAACCAAAAAGTAGACAGCAAAACTGAGCGGTTTGGCTTTCTTGCTCTTCCTATTGACTTACCCCAAAATAAAGACACCGTTCACATCCGATTGGTACACCTTGATAGTAGACCGCCCAGACTCTCTAGCATACGACACACAAACACGGTATCAATTATAAGATTTAATAAATCTGTCGATAGTCTAAGAATATCAACAGAAACCAGACCATTGATTTACACTTATGGAGATACCAAGTCAGAAGTAATCCTATTCAAAGACTTCGACAAAAAAGATTCTATAAAAATAATTGTACACGCAACAGACAGTCTACAACAAAAATTAGACACAGCCGTCTATGCCAAATTCTCCGACAACAAGATCGTCCAAGAAAAATTCAAATTAAAAGAGTGGAAAATAAACTTCGACCCAGTGACCAACATGCTGCGAGCAGAAACAAGCAGCAATAAACTCTTATTATCAATAAATTACGACAGCATATATATTCAAATCGACACGGTACATTTCCAATCCATAACATCAAAAAACATCAAGGTTGACACACTCAACAAGACAGTCAAACTACAAACAACACTGAATATCAACCCAAAAGAAAAAATCCCAAATCCAGTACTTCTCTTTGGCAAGGGCGCCTTCGTCTCCATCGATAACGATTCATCAAAAGCACAAGACATCAAAATCAAGATCCCAAAACCGGAAACCACCGGAACTGTCGCTTTAGAAATCAACACCAAAGAAAAGCATTTCGAAGTCCTCCTGTCAACGACGAAAAACGTTCCCGTCAAGTCATTTCGCGACTTGAAAAAGTATACGTTCACCTATTTAGAACCGGCCGAGTACCAAATTACTATTTTAGTAGACACTAATAATAACAATCGATGGGACCCCGGCAATTTCTATAAAAAAGAGGAACCCGAAAAAGTGGTATTATACAAGTCAATAGAAAACAAATACACTTTCCCGATCAGAGCAAACTGGGAATTAGGTCCCTTGATGATTACATTCTAACTACTTGTTTACAACTTTATAATAGCACAAATTTTTAGATAAGAACCGCAAAGACCAAAAAAATAAAAAACAAAATAACCATTCATCCACAGTGTGAAAATGTTCGTAACTTATTACACTATTCACACAACCATCACCTAACCCATTAGGCAAGCCCGCAAACCCAACCAAACCAAAAAACTATCAACATAATGCAGTCCACTTCCAGGGATGAAAAAGTAATTCACAAATCAACACCACTTACGGTATTAATATTTTCTTTTAAAAATAAATGTATAAATACAATACTCGCTTTGGTTCTGTTGACAACTTTTAGCTGGGCACAAGACACCCAAGAAATCCTGATTGCTAACGAATACCTTTCAAAGGGCGACAAATTAAAGGCACTAGACGCTTATCGGGTCTTAGCAAAAAATCCACTTAACGTGCCGCTCATACATGCGAATTACTTTGCTGTACTTCTAGCGACTTCTCATTACCATGAAGCTCAAAACTATTTGGAGAAGATTATCAGAAAAGAGAACAAATTTAGTTTTCAGTTGGACCTCGGAATATTGTTTATCAAATCTGGCGAAGTAAGTAGGGGAGATCGCTATTTTAAAGCACTTTTTAAGGCCAATGCCGAGGATGTTTATAAAATGAAATCGGCCGCTGATCATTTAGCATCGTATAGCTTGCTCGACTATGCAACCGAAGCGATGCAGCAAGCCAGATCGGAGTCGCATAATCCTTCGTTATTTGCCTTAGAACTAGCTAATCTTTATAGGATGCAGGGTAAGCGGCAAGAAATGGTAGAAGAATATTTAAACTACGTTACTCAAACGCCAACAAATACTTCCTACGTAAAAAATGTGCTCCAGGTCTTGCTGGTCAAACCCGAAGAGCTGAAAACACTCGAGGGGGTGCTCTACCAACGTGTTCAGCAAAACCCACAATCTGAAGTTTATGCCGAACTGTTAATCTGGGTTAACCTTCAAGAAAAAAATTTTTACGGCGCATTTGTTCAGGCCCGCGCTTACGATAAGCGATTCAGAAAGGAGCAATCAAAGACATTGGAGATCGGAGAGATTGCATTGAATAACCAAGACTATGAAAACGCAATTCGATGCTTTTTATTCGTCTCGAAGGAATTTGCCTCTACCGAAAATTTTCTACCCGCCCAACTTGGAACGATTAAGGCGCGCGAAGCTAAAGTGAAAAAGATGTTTCCTGTTAACAATGATTCCATAAGATACCTTATCGGCCAATACAAACATTTTCAGCGTGCCTATCCAAATCAGGCAAGTGCTAATGAAGCCGAACTGAGTGCAGCTATGTTGCATGCTTATCATTTAAATGAACTGGACTCTGCAATATCAATTTTAACGAAACTGATTTCTAAACCAAAAGTATCTTTGCAATTTGTGGCGCAAGCAAAAATTAACTTGGGTGATATTTATTTACTGAGAGGGGAACCCTGGGAATCCACTTTGCTTTACTCTCAAGTTGAAAAGTCGCAGCACGAAGCGCCATTGGGGTATGAGGCAAAATTGCGAAATGCGAAACTGTGGTATTTCAATGGTGAATTTAAGTTGGCTCAAGAACATCTTGATATTCTAAAACAGGCAACCACTCGCGAAATAGCGAACGATGCTATGGAATTGAGTATGCGTATAAAGGAGAACACCACATTTGATTCCACCGGTGCCGCCTTGAAAGAGTATGCTTCTATTGAATTATTGATCTATCAAAACAAATTGGATGAAGCGTTAAACAAGCTCGAAAATTTTTCTGTTGCAAAAAACGCCCCAGGAATTCTTGACGATGTGTATTGGCTTGAAGCCACCTTGTTAATGAGACAAGGAAAGTTTACCGATGCAGTAGCAAAACTGCAAAAGATTTTGGACGACTTTGGGTCGGACATCCTCGCGGATGATGCTTACTTTTTACAAGGAGATATTTATGAACATCAGCTTAAAAACAAAGAAAAGGCGATGGAAATTTATCGCGAGTTCTTGAACAAATATCCAGGCAGTGTATATGCGGCGGAGGCAAGAAAGCGATTTAGAGTTTTACGAGGAGACTTTACCGATACGCCTAATCAGTAATAAATTCAGTTTACAAAAAAAGAAATAAGTCCTGAAAGGATCAAAGTCACTCCAGTGATAATGCCTGCCTTATGTTCCAGAGCGTGCCAATTGAATTTGCTCAACCTACGGTAGGCAATCGTTACCCAAATTAACATGCCGAGAAGGGTTACAAAAAAATAGATAACTGATAACAACGCTGTCCACCAAAAGCTTTGAACACCGGCGGCAAGAAAATAAGCTTCTACCTCGAGGCACGGAGAGAAGAACATGGCCAGCGAAAGACTCCCAATAATTTTAAGTTTTGAATTATGGTGTTGTGGGTCTTCTACATGAAAATGTTTGTGTCGATGATGGCGATAAATAAAGACAACTCCGATAGTGATTAGAACAGAAGGTGATATAAAAGGGCTAATCGACCTATATTTCTGAGAAAGTTCCCAGCCAAAAAATGCTAAGCCCCATCCGATAAGTAAGGTGCTGGCCACGTGGCTAAGCCCTGAAATTACCGTTACATTGAGGATTTCACGAAGCGACCAGTTTTCTTTTCTCCCAATGGCTAAAACAGGAAGCCAATGATTTGGAATAATCGCATGAAGCAAACTAAGAAGGAGACTTCCGCCAACGAGTGTGAGCATTACAAAATTGTTACAACTGGCAAAAGTAACTCAATTACCTGGCGATGGTTGAAAATAATGTCACTCCTCCACATTTTTTAACGTATTCAGTAATTCAAAAGCGCCGTTGACAACGATCTTGTTCTTGAATTCAACAATGGGGGAACCAATTTCTGTATAGCCACCGTCAGAAGCGCCCGTCTTTACTTCCAAAAGTTCATACCGATGAGAAGCCGCATCTTTTTCTACGAAGATAAAGTGCTTTGCTTCGAAGTTTACAATGGCACTTATGGGAAGAGCGGTGGTAGAATTCAACCCCGTTTCGATGATAGCACTAAAATAAGTGCCTGGAATCAGGTTTGCATCTTCTCCCTCAAGGTGACAATGTACACGCACGGTACGCTCTGGGGTAATTTCCTTTCCGATCAAAAAAACCTTGGCAATGCGCTCTTTATTTTCATTTGAAAGAAAAATTCGAACCCGTTGCCCAATTCTTAATTTTGGAATATCTTTTTCAAATACTTGTGCCTCTGCATGCACGTGGTCGGTGTCTACGATTCTAAACATAATATCAGTGGGATTGACATGCATCCCGATGTTTACATTCACTTGTGCCACAAAACCCGCAATCGGAGAAATAACATCTACCGAACTTTTTATTTCTCCAGATTCAATGTCGGCCGGGTTAATATTGACTAATTTCAATTTAGCCTTTAACCCTTCCACTTTTGCTTTTGTGCTCAGGTAGGTAGATTTTGAGTGTTGCAACGTTTTCAAAGCGTTGACATTTTCTTTGGATAAATCAAGTTGCCTGTTATATTCCTGTTGTAAAAACTCTAACTGATTCTTATTATCTAAATAATCCTGTTGTAACTGGATATAATCCGGATGTTCTAAAACAACAACAACTTGACCTTTCTTCACATGCATGCCCTGGAGAAGTTCTGTAGACTTAACAAAGCCCCCCAATGGTGCCGATATCGAAACAAGATTTTGAGGAGGAACATCGAGCGTGCCATTAGCTTTAATGCTTCCGCTTAGGCTCCGATTTTCAGCACTGCCGAGCTCAATTTTTATCGATTGGAATTGTTTGTCCGACAATACAACTTCATTTGATTTCTTTTCGACAGGGGACGATGTACTCTGTTTTTCTGAAGGGCCGCCACAGGCAAGTACCATGAAAGCAGAGCATATAGGGATTAATTTTCTTAACGTATTCATAGTTGATGTCCTGGTTAAAATTTGCCTAAAATAAATTCAAGTGTAATGATGGAATGGTTATACTGATTGAGTGCCAGCAGGTAGTTACTTTTGATACCGATAGAAATTTTTAGCGATTGTAGGTATTCGATGTAACTAATTTCACCGGCGTGAAACGCCTTTCGTGATTGGCTCAAAATTAATTCGGCATTTTGCAACGCACTTGTTTCGTAGTAGTTAATTGTTGCCGCGCTTTTATCCAATTCGCGAACAGCTTGTTCAAAGCCCCCATTTAAAGTGATTTCATATTGTTGTGCTTTTTTGCGCATGGCTTCTTCCTGAAAAGCGGCTGCTTTTGCCCGCGCAAGATTGGGTTTGATCCACAAGGGAATGGCTAGACCCAATTGAAAGCCTGTGAATTGTTTACTTCGTGGATAGTAAACATCCTTTCCATCCACATTTTGAATACCGGTCAAGCTTTGAACAAATCCGCCGACCAACAGATCGGGCATAATTCTACTTTTCTCTACTCGTTTATATTGGTCTGATATCACTACTTCTTGATTCAGAAGCTTCAATACAGGATTGCTTTGAATTTGAACGGCTTCAATCTCAGGCGGAATTGAGCGTTTTTTTAGTTCATCAGCTGCGGTAATGGGTGAATCACTTTTCAGCAGAGCTTTCAGCCGCGCGCCAGAAATTTCAATGTCAGCAAGATTTTGTCGCTGCAAATTTTGAATTTCCAACCGTTGGGTTTCGGCTGTAGTTTTTTCGAGTAAATTGCTTTCTCCGGTTTGGTAACGAAGGGAGGATGCATGAGCAAAATCACTATATAAACTATCCTGGATAGATAATAATTTTTTAAGCGCTTCTTGATAGACCAGTTGAAAATAGATCGTCTTCACCTCATAGACCAGGTTGTTTTGTTGAACGACTAAATTTTGCTGTGCGCCGGCAATCTGTTCTTTTCCCAGTTTGACCTGATTGGCAAGGGCTGAGGGAAAGGGGATGGTTTGTTGTAATGTCAGGTTGTTGTCTTGATAAATCGAGTTATACTGCCCGTGCATCCAGATTGCCGATAGCTTACCAATATCGGTACCTGTTTTCTTTAGCTCTTTAAAATAATCAATCTGAGATTCGGCCGACTTGATTCCCACATTATTTTGCAATGCCGCTTGAACGGCCTGATCCAAGGTAAGCTTTTGGGCTTCGGCAAAATTGGAAATTAGCAAGACAGCCCAAAGAATCATGAATGTTGGATTCTGAATATTACATGTTTTCATAGTTCAGTTATTTGTGAGAAGATGAACTGTTTTCGAAGTAAGTGTATAGCACCGGTAGCACAACTAGGGTGAGAAGCGTGGCGGAAATCAATCCGCCAATGACCACTGTTGCCAGTGGTCGTTGCACTTCGGCGCCAGATGTTTGGGATAAGGCCATGGGAAGAAAACCTAGCGAAGCCACTAAGGCCGTCATTAACACGGGCCGCAATCGCACTTCGGTGCCTCTTCTAACAATGTCTTCTAAGCTCGTTGATGAATCTTCTTTTCTCAATCTGTTGAATTCCGAAATCAGAACAATTCCGTTAAGGACGGCAACGCCAAACAAGGCAATGAAACCGACTCCTGCTGAGATACTAAATGGCATGCCTCGCAACCATAGCGCAAGAACTCCACCTATGGCTGACAATGGAATGGAGGAGAAGATGAGCAGCGTTTCTCTGATTGAATGAAATGTGAAGTAGAGGAGCACAAAAATGAGGAGCAGAACAATGGGCAAAGTAATTGTTAACCGTTCCTTTGCCTCTTCTAAATTTTTAAAAGCTCCGCCGTATTTTAAAAAGTAACCCGGTTCCATTTTCAATTTCTTATTAATTTTCTCGTTCATTTCTTTGACAATAGACTCAACATCACGACCCCTTATGTTAAAGCCAACGGCAATTCTTCGCTTGGCATCATCGCGCTGAATTTGATTAATACCAGACTCGAGCTGGATACTTGCTAATTGGACTAAAGGAATTTGTCTTCCGTTGGCAGCGGTGACGTACAATCCTTTGAGGTCTTCTATTCCCTTCCGGCTTTGTTGATTAAGACGAATTACTAAATCAAACCGTCTTTCTTTTTCATAAACCATGCCGGCCGATTCACCGGCGAAACCACTCCGCAAGACTTGATTCACTTCTTCCATGCTTAGACCAAACATCGCCAGCTTATTTCGGTCAAACCGAACAACAATTTGAGGTAGCCCGCCGACGGGTTCGATATAAATATCTTCAGCGCCATTTACTGTTCGCGCAATCTTACCAATCATATCGGCGTAGGAAACGAGAAGATCCAAATCTTCCCCATAAATTTTAATCACCACATCCTGCCTTGCTCCGGTCATGAGTTCATTGAAGCGCATTTGTATCGGCTGCTGAAAACCAAATAAGACACCCGGCATGGACTCATGAAGTTTGTCAGCCATAATGTCGGCAAGCTCTTCGCGATTGCCACCGCTAACCCATTCATCTCTATTTTTAAGAACAATTATTAAGTCTCCATTTTCAATGGGCATTGGATCGGTCGGAATTTCAGAGGTTCCGATTTTACCAATTACTTCTTTTACTTCCGGAAAGTTATTAAGCAACACACGAGCGCTTTTTTGCATCGTCTCCGTCATTTGTGTGAGCGAGCTGCCGGTAATAATTCTTGTCTCTACAGCAAAATCTCCTTCATCCAATGTGGGGATAAATTCACCCCCTAGGTTTAAAAACAACATAAGGGTTGGAGCCAAAAGGATAAGGGAAGAGCCGATAACGAGCCGCCGTTTCGTAAGAGCGAATGAAATGATCGGTTCATATATTCGGTGAAAGAAATTCATGATTTTGTGGGAGATGTTTTTTGATGGTGAAGGTCTCTTATTTAGGACAAGCGACGAAATCATTGGAACGTAGGTCAAGGATAAAACAAGTGCTCCAAGAATTGCAAAAGCAACGGTCTGCGCCATTGGGCGAAACATTTTTCCTTCGATGCCAACCAAAGTCAGAATTGGCAAATAAACAATTAGAATTATGATTTGACCGAAGGCAGCGGAATTCATCATTTTGCTTGCGGCTTGCTTGACTTCACTGTCCATCTCCTGTTGGGTAATTCTTTGAACGTGCTGCGATGAAGAGAGATGATGGAGCGTTGCCTCAACGATAATAACGGCGCCATCTACAATCAGTCCGAAATCAATGGCTCCTAGGCTCATGAGATTTCCCGATACCCCGAAAAGTTTCATCAGGCTAATAGCAAAGAGCATCGATAAAGGAATGACCGATGCGACTACCAGCCCAGCGCGAAGGTTACCAAGCATTAAAACCAAAACAAAAATTACAATCAAGGCACCTTCTGCAAGGTTTTTTGTGACAGTAGTAATAGCATTGTTAACTAATTTCGTTCGATCGAGATACGGCTCGATTACAACTCCTTCCGGTAACGTCTTTTTGATTTGTTCGATCCGTTCTTTCACGTGCTTAATAACCATTGAGGAGTTTGCACCTTTTAACATGAGCACGATGGCCCCAACAACTTCTCCCTGGTCATTAAATGTCATCGCGCCGTAACGGATTGCATTACCAAACCTTACCTGAGCGACATCGCGGACAAGAATCGGTATGCCATTGAAATTGTTACGAACAACGATTTTTTCGATGTCCTCCAAATTTTGGGCGAGTCCTTCGCTTCGAATAAAAAAGGCATACGGTTTTTGATCGATATAGGCGCCTCCGGTATTTTGATTATTTTTTTGAAGAGCGGCAAATATTTCGTTAATGCCAATGTTCATCGCATGCAACTTGTCAGGGTTTACAGCGATCTCATATTGCTTTAACTTTCCTCCCCAACTGCTTACATCAGCAACACCGGGCGTGCCCAATAATTGCCTGCGGACAATCCAATCCTGAATCGTACGTAATTCCATGGCATCGTATTTACTTTCGTATCCTTTGGAAGGACGAATAATGTATTGATAAATCTCGCTCAACCCTGTTGAAACGGGGCCCAGTTCAGGACTTCCGGAACCTGGAGGGATTTGGGATTTAGCGACCGTGAGCCGCTCGTTTACCTGCTGACGAGCCCAATAAACATCGGTTTCTTCGGTGAATACAATGGTCACGACAGACAATCCAAAACGGGAGAAGGAACGCATCTCGGTAATACCAGGTATGGTGGCCATTGTCTGCTCTACCGGAAAAGTTACCAGTCGCTCAATTTCGTTGGCCGCCAGCGACGGTGAGACCGTTAGTACTTGCACCTGATTGTTGGTGATGTCCGGTACGGCATCAATTGGAAGCTGAGTTAAAGAGTAAGTTCCCCACACAACAAGGGCGAAGGTCAATGCTCCAATGACGAGTTTATTCCTTATGGAAAAGGAAATGATTCCATTTAACATGCAAAAGTCTTAAAGTGAAAAATGAATTATGGCCGGGCAACGAGAAATGGCCCGGTTAAAATAGATTTAAGAAATCTTAGGCGGTTGAAATATATCACTCAAGTGAGAAGCAATAAATGTCTCGGAATAAGAGGAAGAATGATCCGTTTTTGAGGAAGTTACCGTTTCTTTCAACACCATTTTGTGAATCAGAAGAGCGACCGTAGGAGCCGTGAAGGAATGCCCGGGATCTTTGAATGGCAATTGGTTGTCATCCGAATCGTGCGACACATTCGATTTGTAGTGCATCACCAAAAAATCCCAAAATGAAATGTCATTCACTTTCTGTTTGTGTTGGCGGTAATGTTCCAATAAAATGGGTAAACGAAACATCTCATGAAACTCCGTGTTGGAGTTGATGTACAATACAAGGAAGGATATGGCGAGGATGCGTTTCACTGCTTACAAAGATAGCAAATTTCATAATCCAACCAGATTGAAAAAATCCGAAGGGACAGATAAATCAAATTGTAATAAGTTGTCACGATGCGTAATTAATGGTAACTGATGCCGTTAAAACAAGTATCATGATGCTAGTTTTAACGTTCTACCAAGAACTGACCATCACTTTAAATTGATGAACTATGATCTTCAACTACTTTCTTCTGGCCTTTCGAAACATTAGCCGTCAACGAGGGTATGCTATGGTAAACCTACTCGGCTTAGCCGTTGGATTGGCTTCAGCATTGTTTATTTTACTGTATGTAAAAGACGAGCTTACGTATGACACAATGCACCCCAATGCGTCAAGTACTTATAGAATGGGTTATATTGTTCAAATGCCCAACGGAGAGACGGAGGCCGCTCCGTACGCTCCTGCGGGTTGGGATAATTACATTCAAGCTAATTATGGCGGAATAAAGGGAATAGCCAGTTACACATCCTGGGGAATGCCCACCAGCATAAACTATGTGGCTAAAGAAAGAATTCTCTTGACCGAAGATATTATTTGGGCGGAGTCCTCCCTCACGGATTTGATTTACTTACCCGTCGTCAAAGGAGATCATGAAAATCCGTTAAAAGCGCTAAACGCATTAATTCTTACCAAGTCTTCAGCAAAGGAAATATTTGGAGATGAAGACCCCATCAATAAGACATTGTCGGTGTCTCATCAATGGGCTACCAACGGTAGGAATGTAGAAATGGTGGTAACCGCCGTAATGGATGATCTCCCTTCTAACTCCCACGTTAACCCCAAATTTGTTGCCAATATTTTAGCGCTCAAACCATTTATTAAGGATCTGGAAAACCTTTTAGGTACCGCTATGGGCGATGGCAACAATGGCTTTTGGACACAATCTTATTTTGTGTGCGAGGATGAAAAGAAAATCCCCCTTATTACACAAGACTTGCAAAAGCGAGCAAATGAAATTATTGCTAAGAACAATTGGAATATCAAATTCACGCCAGTGATTAAGAAAATCACAGCCATTCATTTTGACAAGGAGATGGACTGGACGATTGATCACCGAACGGCTGATATCAATTACGTTTATGTTTTCATCACAATTGCGGCGCTGATTTTAATTGTGGCCTGCATAAATTACATCAACCTGTCAACGGCAAAATCAGCGGGGAGGGCCCGAGAAATAGGTTTGCGAAAAACCTTCGGTGGTGTCCGTAGTCAACTCTTCTTTCAGTTTATGATGGAGTCATTCGTACTGGTACTACTCTCCTGCCTGATCGCACTGTTGTTGGTGATATTTTTAATTCCACAGTTTAACAGCCTCACCGGAAAGACGTTTTCAATTTGGCATATTTTAAATAGCTCAATGCTGCTAATTGTATTCGGAGTAATACTTGTGGTAACACTTCTGGCCGGTAGTTATCCCGCTCTCTTTGTTTCCGGATTTCAGCCCGCCATTGTTCTGAAAGGAAAGTTTGCTTTTCGAAAAGGCTCAACTATATTCCGTCAGTTTCTCACCACACTTCAGTTTGTGGTGGCGTTAACATTACTTACGGGCACCGTTATTATTGTCCGACAAATGGATCTCCTTAAGAATTCCAAGCTTAATGAAGCGGGAAAACAAATTGTTTCAATTCGGTATGGCGGATTCAATGGCCCGGCTACAGACCAACAATTCCTAAGCTTCAAAAACCAGGTCCTGACGGATCCTGAAATAGAGACCATGACTATTGGTAATCATTTGCCCAGATTAGATTTCTTTGGGCCTATCAACATGGAAATGCAATTCCCTGATATCAATGAAGAAAAACATCAGTGGTTTCAGCTTAATGGGGATTATGATTTTCCAAAAACATTCAATTTAAAAATTATTGCTGGCCGCGACTTTGATTCCAAAAATTTGGCCGACTCTACGGCCGTATTACTCAATCAAACAGCCGCCTTAGCACTTCATCTCACACCGCAGGAAATGGTTGGTAAGACCATTGTACGACCTGATTTTGTGATGGGCTACTCCAGACGCGACACCACAAAAGCGCCCGTTACGGGGATTGTCATTGGGGTGGTGGAAGATTTTGCGTATCAATCCATGCGTAAGAAAATAGAGCCAATAGCGGTTTCTCCAAAGCCGCATACGGTGGACAGGATCATTTATGTTCGTCTGCCAGGTGGGAAAATGCAGGAAAAGATTGCATCGCTTGGAAAGGCTTGGAGGACTTCATTTCCGGGCTTTGGATTCGATTATTGGTTTGTCGATGATGTTTTTGGTAAAATGTATGACAACGAGACCAAGGTTGCGGCCTTGACAAAACAGTTTTCATGGTTAGCGATTCTCATTACCTGCGTTGGTCTTTATGGATTGGCGTCATTTATGTCACAGCAGCGAACAAAGGAGATTGGAATACGAAAAAGTATGGGTGCGAGCAGTACCCAGATCTTATTTCTTCTCCTGAAAGTATTCGCCAAACTCCTAATCATTGCCGGCTTCATTGCAATTCCTGTTGCCTATTTTCTGTCGAGTCGATGGCTGGAAAGTTTTGTCTATCGTACTCGTCTTTCTGTTTTGGTATTTGGTGGGGCAGTTGGATTGATTGCGGTGATTACTCTGGTCACCGTCGGATATGAATCGCTTAAAGCGTCACTTTCGAATCCGGTCAAAGCCTTAAGACACGAATGATTCTTTTAAAAGAGGCTTAAATTTCCTCCCTTTCTAAACTTCGTTAAATCATAAGGAGGCATTTCCCTACCCGCAAAGTATTTCTTTTTCGATATTCGATAAAGTTGATCAATGGCCTCAGCGATCTTTCCTTCACCGCGCATCCGCCTTCCAAAAAGTGAATCATTTACACGGCCACCGTGCAGGGAGCAGATTTGGTTCCATATTTTGTCAAATCGATCGGGGAAATTCTTGCTTAACCAATCTTGAAAGAGTTGACCGGTTGACCCATTCAACCGAACAATGGTCATCCCTGCGGTGCAAGCTCCATGATCGGCAGCAGCTTTTAAGACTTGTGGAATTTCCTGATGGTTTAATCCTGGGATGATGGGGGCATTCATAATTCCCACGGGAATATTTGCTTTGGCTAATTCTTCAATCGTTTTGAGCCGCTTGATTGAACTTGCCGTTCGTGGCTCCATAATTCTTCTCAAGTCTTCATTTAGAGTGGTAATGGAAATCATGACCTGCACCAGCTTATCTGAGGCAAGGTCTTGCAAAATATCGATGTCACGAGTAATGAGACTGTTTTTGGTTATCACCCCGACCGGGTGTCGGTAATGCGCCAGTACGTGCAGAATCTGTCTTGTGATCTGAAACTTTCTCTCTTGTGGCTGATAGCAATCGGTATTTCCGCTAAGCATGATTGGGGAGGCGTTCCAATTTGTGCTCAGCAGTTGCTGCTCTAAAATTCGAGGGGCATTTTTCTTTACGACGATCTTGCTTTCAAAATCCAATCCTGCACTGAACCCATAATATTCATGCGTGTTTCGGGCATAACAGTAAATGCATCCATGCTCACAACCCTGGTATGGATTCATCGAGTAAGCCATTCCTAAATCAGGACTGTCCACTTTGTTTACAATCTTTTTCGGACTTTCGTGAAAAATTTGGGTGCGTGGATTTTCAAGGAGAGGCTCATCAAGACCCTCGATGTGATCGGAAACATATTGTGCGCGCAAAAATTTATTCCGGGTTTTTAGTTGTGCACCTCGGCCCTTGAAATACGGATCATTCACTCACAATAATACTAAAATTATTAGTAATGCTAAAATATTTTGACACCCCGGTCATCGAAATTCTTTCTCGTCAAGCAAAAACTGCCGGAGTAAAAATTTTAGTCAAACGGGAAGACTTAAACCATCCGCTCGTCTCGGGGAATAAGTGGTGGAAGCTTAAATACAATTTGGAAGAAGCAAGGAAACTAGGAAATCAAACCCTTCTTACCTTTGGAGGAGCCTATTCGAATCATATTTATGCTACGGCAGCAGCGGCAAAGGAGCAGAACTTTAAGAGTATTGGGATTATTCGCGGAGAAGAAATTTTGCCGTTGAACCCTATTCTTGCTTTTGCAAGGGGGAGTGGCATGACACTGCAATTTATTTCTCGCAAGGATTACAGAAATAAAAATGACATAGCTTTTATCGAATCGTTAAGACAAAACTTGGGGGAATTTTATTTGATTCCGGAAGGTGGCTCAAACTCACTTGCCCTAAAGGGAGGTGAGGAATTTGCAAGGGAAAAACTTTCGACTATTGGTTTTGATTATCTCTGCCTACCCGTAGGCACGGGCGCAACTATGGCGGGAATTATCGTAGGACTAAATGGAAAGAAAAAAGTGATGGGTTTTTCCGTTTTGAAGAACGGAAATTTCTTAATAGACGAAACGAGAAAATTTCTGCTGGCATACTCGGAAAGAGAATATGCAAACTGGAGCATCCAAGTTGACTACCATTTTGGCGGGTATGCGAAACAAACACCTAAACTCTTTCAAGTCATAGAGCAGATGAAAAACCAACATAATCTTCCACTTGACGCCATCTACTCCGGCAAAATGGTTGCTGGTGTATTTGATCTAGTAGAGAAGAACTATTTCCCAAAAGGGTCAACTATTTTGGTTTTGCATACCGGAGGCCTTCACCCCCGATAATTTCAAAAATCAAATCCCCTCCGACAAAAAAACGCGCTTCACTCTTTCACTAGTGTTTGTAAGGATTTCATAAGGAATTGTGCCGATACTGGCGGCAACTTCTTTAATCGGTAGCGCATCCCCGAAAATAATTACTTCATCACCTTCGTTTGCATTTATTCCAGTGATGTCCACCATGGTCATATCCATGTTCACATTGCCTATCACCGGTGCTTTCTTTCCGTTTATTAAAACAACTCCGCGGCCATGGCTAAAATTTCTGCTGAATCCATCGGCATAACCAATGGCAATGGTTGCCGTTGTCATGTCCTGTGTGGCAACCCCTCGTCTACCGTAGCCTACTGTATCACCGGATTTGATTTTTTTGATTTGAGAAATCACCGTTTTTAATGTGGCGGCCATTTCCAAGGCATGATAATTTTCTTCTGTTGGATCGACCCCGTAAAGTCCTATGCCCAATCGAACCATGTCCATTTGAAAGTCCGGAAACCTTAGTATACCGGCCGAGTTAAGAAGATGTCGAAGAGGGTTCATATTCAATTCTTCGGATAAGCGGTGGTAAAATTTCTGATAGCGATCAAACTGCTCTTGCGAAAAACGGTCATGTATTTTTTCGTCCGATCCGGACAGGTGTGAAAAAACGGATCGAACCTGAATATCGGGATTGTCTTTTAGAATTTTGATTACTTCACCAAGATCATTTTCTTCCAGTCCCAGTCGGTGTAAGCCGGTTTCTGCCTCAAGATGAATAGTAGCTTTTCGGTTGCCCAAAAACTTGACTAAGGCCCGCAGTGTTTTCAAATTGTAAATAGCGGGCTCAAGATTGTGGGCAACCATTATGGCAAAGCCCTCCTCGGCCGGATTCATTACCATTATGGGAAGCGAAATGTTTTTTTTCCTTAGCTCAACACCTTCGTCCGCATAGGCGACCCCTAAGTAATCCACCCTATGGTACTGCAAAAGATTTGCAACTTCTTCACTCCCGCTTCCATAGGCAAAAGCCTTCACCATGGCCATCAGTTTTACTCCCGGCTGTAATCTTGATTTAAAGTAATTCAGGTTGTGGACCAACTTTCCCATGTCAATCAGCATCTGGGTACCATGAACCTTACGTTGAAGCCGTTGAACGATTTTTTCAAGTTGAAAAAGACGAGCTCCTTTTACAAGAATTAACTTGTTAAATAGAGAAGCGAAATCAAACTGGTTAAGAAATTCTTCGGCGCTTAGGTAAAATGAGCAATAAGGAATAGCTAAGAATTTTTTTTGTTGCGATTTTAAAACTGGTCCAATGGCAATAAGCTCATGGATTTGTTTTTTGACCAGCATCGATGAAATGATTTGAGCAAGGTCATTATCTTCCAGCCCTGACTGGAGAATATCGGAGAGGATTACCACTTTCTTCTTCTGAAGGCTTGCCAAAAAATCGAGACTGATCTGAAGTCCAGCTATATCATTATTGTAAGTATCATCAACAATCTGACATTGATTAATTCCCTCTTTTAATTCCATTCTCATGGAAACAGCTTTTAAGCCGTTGATCCGGCTTTGAATGAGGTGAGGGTCATAGCCTAAATGAAGCATTAAGGCAACACAATGAATCGTGTTTTCAATGGAGGCAGCATCTTGGAAAGGAATTGAAATTTGAAATTTCCTATTGCGAAAGGAAAATTGATGACCGAAAGGAGTGGTGAGAACTTGAATAGTTGAAACAGCGCTTTTCCCCCATGATAGTTTTGGTATGTTTTTCTTGACCACAGCCGCATGAATCAAATCATGATCGGCGCAATAGATCAACGTCTCTACATCATCAAAAAGTTTGAGCTTCTCGGATATTTTTGATTCGATATTTTCAAACCCTTCATCGTGTGCCGTTCCAATGTTTGTCAAAATACCAATAGTTGGTCGGATAATTTTTTGTAACCGAATCATTTCATCTGGCCGTGAAATACCGGCCTCAAAAATTCCAAATTGATGATGGGGCTGAATTGCCCATACCGATAATGGAACGCCAATTTGTGAATTATAACTACCCGGATTTTTGGCAATATTGTAATCGGGAGACAGTAGCTGTGTGAGCCATTCTTTAACGATGGTTTTGCCGTTGCTTCCTGTAATACCAACAACGGGTATGGTAAACTCACTTCGGTGTAATGCGGCCAGAGTTTGAAGAACATCAACGGAAGAACTGGTTAAAAAGAAATTAGCCTTCGGAAAAATTTGTATATCGATTTTCTTTTCGATGACGAATTGGCGAATTCCAAGATTATACAAGTCAGAAATATAATGGTGACCATCATTTCTGGGGCCAGCAATAGCAAAGAAGATGGCACCTTCATTCAAAACGACTTTCCTGCTATCAATAATAGGGTTGGTGATGGGTGAATCGGCAGCAAGCTGTATTATCTTTCCAGTTCCTGTTCTTTCTAAACCAGAAAAATTCATTCAAAATAATTTAGCGCCATTCGGAACGGCTTTGTCAGTGGTGCTAAGAACGACACCGCCATTTTCATCCGGAAAACCCGTCACCAAAACTTCTGAAATAAAATTGCCAACCTGCTTGGGAGGAAAATTGGTGACACAGATGACCTGCTTTCCAACGAGTTGTGTGCTGGCATAGTATTGGGTGATTTGCGCGCTGGATTGTTTTATCCCCCAATTGGGGCCAAAATCAATCCAAAGTTTCAAGGCCGGCTTTCGGGCGCTTGTAAAAGACTCAGATTTGACGATTGTTCCGGCCCGAAGATCGATTTTATTAAAATCTTCCCATGAAATCATAACTTTTATTCTTAGCTTGCTCTACTGTTCGAAAGTAATGTAGTTACGTCACATTCAAATGCAGGTAAAATTAAAATTTTCGCTGGTTTTATTCTTGGCCACTAGCCTCCTTGGGTTAACAGCCAATGCACAGGATGAGGGCCAGCCTTCTTCCGAATTTCAGGAACTCAATCAGCAACATCCAGAATTGAATCTTAATGATGACAAAACGCTTTTGTTGGAAGTGGAGATAAAAGCACCAAAAAGTCAGGCCACTACTCATGAAGTGGGTACTGCCGCAAATAATAGTAAGGGGAAGTCAGAGAATTCAGCCAAAGTTTCTTCTAATGAAAAGTCGGAGGAAGAT
>Ga0209067_10000052_pt1 | contig 79198 bp, 65 predicted proteins | sample ColStrG_CSR_2013_FD_187199 | JGI IMG/M metagenome (GOLD analysis project Ga0209067, IMG submission 187199) | Freshwater sediment microbial communities in response to fracking from Pennsylvania, USA - Cold Stream Run_MetaG_CSR_2013 (SPAdes)... | ecosystem: Environmental > Aquatic > Freshwater >...
AAAATCCTCAAACCTTGATATAGGGGGCGGCGCGATGAGTTTTTAAGCCTCACAACAGTGTAGATCCTCGCCTTCTTCCGGTTATTTCCGCCTAGTTCCATATCCTCCAACCTCCTTCTATTTCTCAGGAGTCGGTCATAATTCTTTTCTGCCATGATGGTGCAGAAATTTTGGATGAAGAGCAAGGAATGCGAGCGGTGTGGGCACGCCCGAATTCAATTCGCCAAAAGTTCCAGCCAGCAAAAAAGATGCCCCACGATGCCGTTAGGTCGCGATCCCGTTCCCAATAAGGTTAGGGTGGAGACCTCCGTGCGGCCCGCTGACCTCCAGTGAAGGCCTGTCATTGTGCCGCTCGGTTGAGCCTCCGGATTGATCACATCGGATCGGGAGCATACAGACCGAATCCCGAACACCGCAGGGCAAATTCTTCTGACCCAGAGTTGTCTAATTGTCTGGATCGGCTTGGAAAATTTAAGAGAACAATGCTTTTAGCTACGGACTTCGGCTCCCGCCGCTTCCCGCAACCGAGTCACAATCCGCCCGAGGGCTTCCGTGACTTCTTCTGCTGTAAGCGTTCGCTCGGCGTGCTGGAATGTCAAGGTGATCGCGAGAGACTTTTTCCCGAGAGGCACCTTGATTCCGCTTGCATCACTGAAGACATCGAAGGGAGTGACGGCTGTAAGCAATGGTTCCTTAGCTTCGAGCACGGCTTCTTCGACCTTGGCATAAGGAGTTGCGGCATCCAGCAGGAGGGCGAGGTCACGACGCACAGCGGGGAATTTCGGAATCGCACCGGATGCCTTGGGATCTTTGAAGCCAGTGCCGAGGGCCTTTTGCAGAGCCGAGAGATCGAGTTCCGCGACCACAATCTGGCCTTGATGCCCGCCCACTGCGACCTCACGCGTGGCAGAGGGAGAAAGAATACCGAGAATGCCTGCGGGGACTCCTGCGATCAGAATTTGCAGAGCCAAAGGAAGAACGGCGTGCGTTGTGGGACGAAAGGTGATCTCCCCCGTGCAACCTCCCAAGTTCGCAAGCAGGCCCTTGAGATCAAAGAGATCGAGCGTGCGTTCTGCCTCACATCGCCAGTCAGCAGGTGCCGTACGGCCAGTCATGACGAACCCAACCTGCGTCCGTTCTTCTGGAACTTCGGCTTGATAAACCTTGCCGATTTCAAAGAGTCGGATTGATTCAGCACCGGATCGAAGATTCCGAGCCACAGCATCAAGCAATCCAGGAATCAGACTGCCACGAAGGGTGGAGTGTTCCTCACCCATCGGATTGCGGACGGTGATGATCGGCGCGATTGAAAAATCTTGTTGGTTTTTACTGCCAGTGAGCGTGCCGCTTCGTGCCTCATGGAACCCCATGCCGGAGAGGCGACGGCGCAGACCACGGGCAAAATCATAGGCGCGGTCGGCCTTGCTCGAATGCGACGGAATGCTATGGAGGCGTGAAGCAATCTTCTCAATGCCGTGCAGCCGTGCGATCTCCTCGATCAGATCGACTTCACGCGTGAGATCATTGGCACGCCAAGCAGGAATTTCAAAACCGCTTTCTGTTTTCTTGAGTCCCAATTTGGAGAGAAGTGCTGCAAGGACTGCATCCTCCAGATCAATGCCAAGCAGAGAGCGGACGCGTTCCCCTCGGAGAGGAATGATTTGCGGCGCAGGAACTGATCCGGCGACAAGGAGTTCCGAGGAAGCAGTACCCCCCGCAATTTCCAGAATCAATGCCGTGGCGCGCGCGGAGGCAGCAACGGCTGTTTCCGCATTGCATCCCCGTTCGAAGCGGTAGCTGGAGTCGGTTGAAATCCCAAGTGCACGGCTGGAGCGGCGAATGATGCTTGAATTAAAAACAGCACTTTCCAGCAGAATCGAAGTTGTTGATTCAGAGACACCGCTTGCAGCCCCCCCCATGATTCCAGCAAGGGCTTGAATCGTTCCTTGCCCCCACTCATCAGTAATAGCGTAGTCATTATCTGAAACAGCGTATTCTTTGCCATCAAGTGCGCTGAATTTTTCGCCCCAAATCTCACCAGTAGAAACATCAAGGGCGCCGTTAATTTTTGCGGCGTCAAAGGCATGGAGCGGCTGGCCCAGCTCAAACATCACAAAGTTCGTGACATCGACGACATTGTTGATGGAGCGGAGACCGACCGATTCGAGTCGCTTCTTGAGCCACTTAGGACTCGGACCAATCTTCACGCCCTCAATGCGACGAATGCTGTAGAACGGTGCAATCTCTGTTCCATAGGGCTGATTAATCGCTACCACCGATCCATCCTCTTTCGTCGTTGGTAAAGAAATGAGAGGCTCGATCAATTCCCCTGCACCAAAAGCCGCTGCCTCGCGTGCGACTCCAAGATGGCCGAGCCAGTCGGGACGGTTGGGTGTGATCTCGATCTCAAAGACTTCTTCAGCAGGAAAGAGTTCCGTCAGCGGAGTCCCCACGGTCGTTTCAGGAGAGAGGATCAAGAGCCCATCGACTCCCTCGCCGAGGCCAAGCTCCTTGGAACTGCACATCATCCCTTCGCTCTCAACTCCGCGCAGCTTACCGACCTTGATCTTGAAATCACCAGGCATCACAGCTCCAGGGAGCGCGAGCGGCACTTTATCGCCAACTTTGTAATTCTTGGCTCCGCAGACGATCTGGCGCGGTGTACCACTGCCATCATCAACCTTGCAGACGCTGAGTCGATCGGCATTCGGATGTTGCACCGATTCCAGAATCTGGGCTGCCACGACTTTTTCAACACCCACACCGGTGCTCTCGATAGAGCCGACTTCGAGACCGGCATTGGTCAGAATCGTGGCGATCTCGGCAGCGGTCTTCTCGGTGCGGAGATGCTCCTTCAGCCAGGAAAAAGAAATTTTCATGCAGTGTTAAGCCGTGAAGCGTGAAAGAAAGCGGAGGTCGTTCTCCGTCAACATGCGAATGTCGGAGATGCCGGTAAGATTCATAGCGAGGCGATCCAGCCCAAAGCCGAAGGCAAATCCGCTGATGTGTTCAGGATCGTAGGCAGCATCGCCGCGAGCCTTATTGACCTCGGCAAAGACGGCGGGATCGACCATGCCACAACCAGCCAGCTCCATCCACTTCCCGCCCAGGGCTGCCGTGCGGATGTCGATCTCGTAGCTCGGCTCGGTGAAGGGAAAGAAATGGGGACGGAAGCGAATCTCCGTGCCAGGACCGAAGAGCTCGTGAAAGAAAAATTCAATCGTGCCCTTGAGATCGGCAAGACTGACTCCTGGGGCGACATAGAGTCCCTCCATTTGCGTGAATTGGGCCAAGTGCGTGGCATCGACTTCGTCGCGGCGGTAGGCGGCACCTGGTGCAATGATGCGAATCGGCGGGGGATTCTCCACCATCGTACGAATCTGAATGGAGGAGGTATGCGTGCGAAGCAAGCGCCCATCAGCAAGATAAAAGGTATCCTGCTCATTGCGTGCAGGATGATCGGCAGGAGTGTTCAAGGCATCAAAACAATGCCACTCGGTCTCGATGTCGGGGCCATCCGCAATGGCAAATCCGAGTCTGCGAAAGATCGCCACAGCACGATCCACGAGGAGCGTGAGCGGGTGGAGCGATCCAGCCTCGGGGGCGGTGCCGGGCAAGGAGGTATCGATTGCAGCAAAGCGTGCAGCATCAGCCTGTGCAGTCAGGGCAGATTCTTTTTCGTCAAGTGCTGCGGCTACCGCCGTACGAAGTCCATTGAGGAGCTGTCCTATGACGGGACGATCCTCTTTGGAGAGGTTACGCATTCCCTCGCTCAGGAGCGAGACGGAGCCGGTCTTGCCGAGGAAGCGAACGCGGGCTTCCTTCAGTGCACTGGAATCGGACGCTTCCGCGATTGCGGAGAGCGCCTCAATTCGGAGTGTCTCAACTTGTTGTTGAAACTGTGCGATCTGGGTTTCCATGGAGAGTTCCAGGAGAAATCCCGGGATCGGTCAGAAATTATGCAGCAAGAGCGAGGCGAGCCTGAGTCTTGGACTCAAGAGCTGCTTTGGCCTTGTTGACAATCTGGGTGAAGGTGCTTTCGTCCTGAATGGCAATGTCCGAGAGGACTTTGCGATCGAGCAGAATGTTGGCGGCCTTCAGACCTTCGATGAAACGGTTGTAGTTCAGACCCTGGGCGCGAACGGCTGCATTCAGACGAACGATCCAGAGGGAACGGACATTCCGCTTCCGTGTCTTACGATCCCGATAGGCCCAATACTTGGCCTTCATCCGGGCATCCTTGGCGTAACGGAAAAGTTTGGATCTACGCCCGCGGTATCCGCTGGCTTCTTCGATGACCCGCTTGCGTCTTGCGCGGCTTGCGGGGGAATTGGTGGCTCTTGGCATCTATCATTCCCGCCGCTGTGACACGACGGGCCTCTTCGGGCAGGCTGTTTGTTTTGTTTCGATCCGGGATCTCACCCGCCCGGGCAGGCAAGGAAAACTCCTCGCCAGATCCTTGGATCGCGATTGGTTAAAAGAAGACCGATTATCTGAGACCGAAAGGAAGGTTGAGCTTTACGCGGCTGACATCGCAGTCATCGACTACGACCTGTTTGCCGAGCTTCCGCTTACTCTTGGAGCTCTTGCACTCCAACAAGTGACGACGACCTGCTTTCGAACGAATAACCTTACCGGTAGCGGTGATTTTGAACCGCTTGGCCACGGACTTCTTTGTTTTGCTGCGTGCGATGGCTTTTGGCATGGGGCGTGGACAATGACAGAGAGAGGAGTGTTTGGCAACAGGAAGTTTCAGAAAAATCATTTCGCTCATTGATCCACGGTCACTGAAAGATCCTCAACGGAGAGCGTATGAATTCCTGAGGGGATGGATGTAGTGAAATGAACGATTTGTTCTTCATCACGGTTGAGTGAAATCTGATAGGTGGAGAGAGGCTTTCCATCCAGCATCAGGGTCAGTTTTCCCTCACCGTTCAGACTGCCAACATTGCGCACTGTGACGGTGACGGAAGCCTTCTTATTGTTATCGACTGAAGACTCAAGGTCACGGCACTCAAAAAGTGGGCCATACCAGCATTTACTCAGGACGGTAAAGGTGTTGTTCCCTCCGCTGAAATGCCAGAGCCAGCCATCCTTGATGATGGTTTGTCCGGGAAAGACCGAGCCATTGGAGGCTGTGAAATCCTCGGGGGCACCTGTCGGGGCATCGCCATACCAATCGGGGAGCCAAGGAAGATCACTCTTCCAGAGAACCTTTGCCGGATTGGTGCCACTCAAGACTCCTTCCACAATCGTGCAGGGGGGATTTCCCGAGATGGCTCCACCTTTTTTGCCGTGACCATTCACGCCTGCCTGAGACTCGTAACGGATGTTGTGATCGGCATCGACGAAAATATCGCCAGAGCATTCATGAGCATCGCACCAGCGGTCGCTCTTTCCATTCAGATCCGCCCTTCCGGCTTTCACCCAAGTATGGAGATCCTGGGAGAGGTCAATACGGCCCTCTTCAATCATGGCGATGTAGCGGTAAGCAGTGCCGTTAAAGAGAATTTCAGGGAAGTTCTGTTCGTTGTGTGTGTCGATCATACCCCCGATTTTTCCCCAGGTCTTCCCAGAGTTCATGATCCAGGGTTCACTCCAGTGAATCCAATCAGTGCTGGTCTGCATCACCTCCTGCTCCTTCACACGATCGGCTCCCAGCCCTAGTGGAGAATGAGTGACATGTTCCAGGCAGACGCAGTTACTTCCCTGTGGCCAGAGGAAGTCGGGGTCTTCCTGAGAGTCTTTGGGATTATTCCGAGTGATGATCGGATTGGCAGGACTCTTCACCCAATGAATTCCATCGGTGCTTGTGGCAAGGCCAAGGTCGCTAGCGGGAGGGCCATTGGGAGGGGCCGGAACGGCATTGCCGCGATAAATCATATACCATGCACCATTCCGAACCAAGACAGCGGGATTGAGCACTCCTACGGAATCCCAAGAGCCAGGTGCTCCTGGGCGTAAGACAATGCGGTAGCTTTCAGGATCCCACTTATAGACCCGCTTGTTGAGTCGGGTGAAAGCCATGTCGGAGAACTTGTTTTTTCCTGCCAGGGCAAGCAGGAGCGGGTGGTCAGGAGTCACGAGATCGCTGAGTCCGCGAAGCGTAACAGTGCCCGATCCATTGGAGGGTATCAGTGTCGCCATGACGCAGGAGGAGCGGCGGGAAAACGCGAGCTTCACTCGATAGGAAATCCCTGATTTCAGGAAAATCGGTTTCGCGGTGATTTCCCAGATCTTCGATTCTCCCTCGGAGCGTTCATTCCATTCCTTTATTTGATACGCCTCGGGTGTCACTTCAAAAATCGAATATTCTTTCACTCGTCGTTCGATGCGGAGTTGGCCTCGTGTCAGATCGACGATCGCGTAGATCCGCGTGCCATCCGTGGCTTGAAATCCAACTCCCGCGACTGAGTTGGAACTCTCTGGCGTGATGGTGACAGAAACTTCGCCCTCCCATTTTTCCAAAGCGACATCATTCAGCACAGCGGAGGCAGTGCCATCAGATTCCAAAGCTCCTGATGTTTGCACCATTGATTGCAACGACCAGTTTGTGAGGTTTTCATTAAAATTCTCTGCATAGTCCCGGAAGGGATAAGAAGCGGGGGCTCCGATGCCGAAGGAAAACTCATTGGAGGGAATTTCGCCGCTCTCCTTAGTAATGGCAACGACGCGCCAACGGTGATTTCCCGAAGAGAGTTTCGTAGCCGCATAAGTCGTAGCTGGGGCCTCCACCGTGGCGACGGGCACTCCATCGATCTCGACACGATACGCTTTCGCATCGCCCCACTCATTCCAACGAAGTAAGACATTGCCATGAAGCTCGTAGGAACCATTTGGCGAAAGCAGGGTGAATGCCTTGGCGGGAGTCAGAGCGACCCTTTGAAAAGCCGCTGTGTAACCGCTACTGCTCGCACTCTTTCCCGTGATGAGAAAACGGAAGGGATAATTTCCCGCTTTCAGGAAAGTCACCGTGCCGAGGGAAATCTCAGAGGAGGCTTCTTTCGGTGCATAGAGATCGAAGGGAGCACCGATTGCCTCGCCATTCACAGAGGCCTGAACGATACCACGATCATGTCCTTTCAAGGCTGTGAGGGAAAGTTGATAGCTCCCTGGTTGATCCACCTGAATGAAATATTCACCCCAAGCACCTGGCTTTGTGGCATTCAGCAGACTGAAGGCATGGCCATCCTTTTGCACTTGGCGTAAAAGCTGATTAGGAGGGAAGGAATCAAAGGGCAGCTCCGAACACTCCGAGGTCAGGGGGGCGTTTGGGGAGGTTGCAAATGTTTTTGCCGAGAGAGCAAAGGCGAATACACCAAGAGTTATGAGGAGGAGTTTTTTCATGGATTCAGGAGGGGTAGGATGAAATTGCCGCAGGAATTCAGGCCACAACGGGAACGCTCTTCCCACCCTGGGCTACGGATTCATAAATGGCCTTTAGAATACGGATGTCGCGGAGGCCCATCTCGCCGGGACAGGCAAAGGGTCGTTTGTCGCGGATGGCTGAGGCAAATTCGTCATGCAGGACGGCAAGCTGGAGCGTGTCGGGGATGTTTTCCACTGCACCGTTAGGAAGAATGACTTTTTTGGGGCTAGGCTTGCCATGAACACTCTGGGAAAAGCTTTTACCCGTGCAGGAAAAGGTTCCCTTCTCTGCGTGGACATCCAGATTTTCAGCTCCGTAGGCATAGCTGGCGCGGCCCTGCATGACGGCACCGCCTGGATATTCAAGGGTAAAGCTCATCGTCTCCTCAATTCCCTTGGGATAGACATCCCGTGTCGTCGTAGGAACTGCCGTAGCACGAATCGGTGTCTCTCCAGTGATGTAGGAACCGGCCTGCACGGAATAGACTCCGGTGTCGAAGGCAGTGCCACCACCGGCCATCTTGATGTCCAGCAGCCACGGCTTCCCGTTGCCTCGATGCCAGGAGAACTCCGAGCTGATTGTTTTTACAGCACCATAAATCTGCTGCTGTGCCAGTCGGATCATCTCTTGATGATGGGGTTCAAAATGAAGGCGATAATCAACCCCCAGCATCACACCCGCCTTCTTAGCTGCCTCAATGATCGCTTCACATTCCTCAGGAGTCGTGGCCATCGGTTTCTCGCACATGACATGCTTCCCTGCCTGAGCCGCTGCAATGGAGTGAGGAGCGTGGAGAGAATTCGGAGTCACAACATGGACAATCTCGATCTCCTTGCAGTCGGCAAGTCGTGCCATATCGGCATAGGTGAAGATGTTTTTCTCAGAAAATCCATACTGCTTTGCCCATGCTTTTCCCTTGGTCTCGGGACTACCAGTGATGACTCCGGCGAAATAGACATTCTTCGCAACGGGAAGTTCGGGAGCGATGCTCGCGCCGCTAAATCCCCCGAGGCCGCATAAAGCGACACCCATCTTTCCCTCGTTAGCAACCTGGGCTCGAACTCGTGGAATAAGACCGATCAGCGCGGGTGCAGCAGCAGCGAGTACCGTAGTTTTGAGAAAGGAACGGCGGGTCGTATTTATTGTTTTCTGAGGGTTCTGGGAGTTCATAGAGATTGATGGGTGGTTTTGTTCAATGGGTGAGTGAAAGTTTCGCTGATGGAATATTCCATCCACTGAGAAGAAGGGAGGGTCGGCTTCCCTTTAACAGTGCCGAGTCAAACTCCGCATGGATCTCCCTCTTCTCATGCGGGATCAGAGTGACATAATTGTCATCGTAATAGATGGGGAGGATTCGTTCTGCATGGGCATCTGCTCGAACGACTTTCACTGCGACCATAAGAGCAATCTGTGAGGTGGGGTTATCTAAGGTGATCGTGAGGGTCGTTTTATCTCCAGACTCTTTTTCGGAGAAGGAGCCCTTGAGCGACACAGGCTTCATCTCATTTAAGGCGAGGTAGTTTTCAAAGGAATCTTGGGATTTCTTAGCACCCAGAATGCTTGGCTCAGCAGGCGTGGAAGAGGAGGTGGAATGCCAATAGAAATTCTCGGAGACTCTCTTCCCTGCCGTATCGGTGAGCACCAATTTGATGAAATGAACTGGAGAGAGGTTTGGTGGGAAGGTGAGAGCGAAGCAGTCGGCGGCGATGCCACCGGCTCCAGAGTTCACGGTTGCCTCCTGATGCGAAGCCTGTGTCCCATCCCTGTTGTAGATTGAGGCTTCCGCGTGCAGATCAGAAAAGCTCTTGCCCGTGTTGTTGGCGACCTTGACCAGATTGATTGCGGCATCCCAAAGAATGTGGAGCGGTTCATTAGCTTTCCTCACGCCGAAATAGGCAGCCGTTGGATTGAAGTAATAATCGTAAAGCTGGCAAATCAGCGAAGGCCAGGCGGGGTGTGACATCCAGATGAGTCCTCCGCTCCCGGAGTTGCTTCGCCAGGCTTCCATCATCGCCTTGGCATTTGCCCAGTTCTCCATCTGGGCCTTTTCGCAGAATTGATCGAGCGAATCCGAGGGGCCGTAGGATTGGTTGATCCGATTGGTATAAATGCTGCAACGGATTTGATAAAAATCATGAAACCGCCATACATCGTTGATTGGCCAGAGATCCTCCTTCGGCATCATCAGACGCATCGTGTCAGCAGTGGGAACGCAGACGATGCCAAGCTCGCTATGAAGTGTTTTCCCTTTGTCATGAAAATACCAGGCATCGGGTTTCGGCTCATAAGGGCCATGCCCCGAAACAAGACCACTAGCGGAGTTCGGAATATAAAACCGCGTGCCATCGAGTTCCGTAGTCGCAATGGCCATTTGCTGATCGAGATCTTTGGGAGGGTTTCCCTCGTTGCGTCCGCAGTAGAGAGCGAGAGAGGGGTGATTGCGGATGCGGAGAATGCGATCCTGGACATTGGCCATGAACATCGTGTGGTCATCGGGATCAGGGCCATCGCCGGGATTCGCCAGCCAGCAGTCATTCCAAACCAGCAGTCCATATTTGTCACACGCATCGAAGAACTCTTCCTTGCCGACTTGTCCCACCCAGTTGCGGATCATCGTCATGTGCATCTCTTTGTGCAGGCGCACAGCCGTGTCATACTCCTTTGCTCCGTAGCGAAGCATTGTCTCATCCATTCCCCAGTTGCCGCCGTTGAGCTGAATGCGCTGCCCGTTGCACGCAATTCTCAAGGTCTTATCCGAAATGTCATAACTCAGTTCACGAATGCCAAAGGAGATTGCTTTCTGGGAAACAGGGCCTGTGTCTGGGGTGAATGTCAGCGTAAGTTTTTGCAGGGGCTGCTCCCCGTAACCGTTGGGCCACCAGAGTTGCGGATTCGTAAGGATCAGCTGCTGCTGATTCTTGGGATCAAAAATAACTCTCTTGGATTCCTTCGCTGCAAGCTCCACCTTTTGAGTGAAAGAAACACTACCAAATCTGCCTTTGAGTGTTCCCTTTAGCGGAGTATTTTCAAGATTCGCAAGCGTCACCTGAACCGTCACATCGGCCTGGCGGAGATCTTTGGCCACGATTGTTTTCACGAAAGGATCAAGCAGAATGACCGGCCCTGATGGCACGAGTGAGACATGATCCCAGATGCCGATATTGCGATCATGAACCGTCTGCATCCAGTTCCAGCCGATGCTTGCGACAAAAGTCGGACTATCCTTACCAATCACTCCACCATTATGGCCGGAGCGTTTGCCCTTCTGAAGATTGGTTGTTCCTGGATTCGCACATTGATGGATCAGGACGGCAAGGACATTGTTCTTGCTGGGCAGAAGCTTGTCGGTGACATCAAAAACTCCGCGTTGAAAGGCTCCATCAATGTGACCCACCTCACTCCCGTTGAGAAAGATGTCGGCCTTCCAGTTGATACCGTCAAAATTCAGAAACCAATGCTGATGAGGAGCACCCGATGGAGCGACGAACTCTCTGCGATACCAGAAGTCATGGTGAAAAAATGATTCAGAGATGAGGAATTGATTTGTGCCAAAATTGGGATCAGGGATCAATCCATCGGCTAGATAGTTGGCAAGAACGGTTCCAGGAACTGTGGCGGGCAACCATCCGTTTGTGGAACAGGAGGGGCTGGAGATGGCAGTAGTTGTATCTGTGGCATTGGTCAAAAAAAGGGTGTTTTGCAACTGCCAGCCCGCGCCATCGAGCGAAATCTTGCCACAGCAATCTGCTGGCGGAAGTGTCGGATTCTCGTACGCTGCTAGAGTGACTGATGGAACAGAATGCCAATCTGCTAAGCTGAGAACAGGACTCATCTCATTGTTTGTTTCAGCAACAACTCTTGCTAAGGAGAGCAGAATGCCTAGGAGCAAGGAGAAGGTAGTTTTCATGGAGGCGAACATTAAGGTTTTAGCGGCTGATGTTCCTTGAGCCACTCCTGCCCCTGACGATTGAGGAAGATGTCGATCCAGATATAATTCAGGCGACAGCCTTCAGCCGCTTCGACTCCGTGTCGGCTCCCAAGTGGAATATGAAGGAGTTCATGAGTCTTGAGTGGCATTCTTACTCCATCAGCGATCACCGTGATGTCATTGCCTTCCAGGCCAAGAAACCATTGTTCAAGCATTGGATGAGAATGAATGGCCACAACATCAGGCCCACTCGTCTCGACGGTACCAATGGCTAGCCGTGGGACGATTCCTTCAGGAAGCAGCGTGCGATTCAGTGTCTTGGGACTTTTGATTTTCTCTGAGTAGAGTTCACAGTCTGAAAAGTTCCTCAGATAGGGAATCCGACTTCGCTCATCATAGCCCGAAAAATCCTCCAGATCTTCGGATGAGAGGGCCAAATAAAGGGCTAGAAAGAGAAGATCCTCCTCTCCTGATGTGGAGATCTTTACAGGCATGCCGAAAGGAAAATGAACGATCATATTCCCTGATAGCGTATATTCTATTTCGTTAGCAGCTATGCTTCCCCTCCCCGAGAGAATCAGAAAAACGCTCTCTTCGTTTTGAGACACGGATTTGGAATAGGCTTCACCTACAGCCAAGGAAATCAGCTTGCCGCTGACTCCGGGAATTGCATCCGATGAAAGTTCCATCGCTGAGGTTACTATTTGCTTTTGTGCGAGGGAGCATCGAACGAGGGCGGAGCATCTGCGGCGTTGGTCGCCCATGAGGTGTTTGGTCGAGGCCCGAGATCAAACGAGAGGGTGGTCAGCTTGTTGTTGAGAAGCATTTCAACTGGAAGCCACAATTTCGTAGAGGGCTTGCCGTTGAGATGTAGGCTCTGCACGAAAGGATTTTCAGGGGCGGCGTTATTGCCGTTGATTTGGAGAACATTCCCTCCTTCGCGGGTGATCGTGGCACCGGCAAAGAGAGGAGATCCGATGACAAATCCACCCACGCCGGAAGTCATCGGATAGAGTCCGAGAGCAGAAAAGACGAACCAGCTCGACATCGCACCGCCATCATCGTTGCCAGGCAATCCGTCGGGGGAGTTTTTATGAACATCGAGTTGAATATCGCGAATTACCTTCTGCGTCTTCCACGGTGCACCGGCGTAGAGATAAGACCAAGGCTGGGACTCATCCGGTTCATTCCCCGCGTAGTGAGTCTGCGCCTCCTTGTTGCCACAGAGTTTCGTATAATGTTGCGAGGCCTCATCCCAACCGAAGTAGGCATCTAGTCGCGGAATTACCTTGGCATTGCCTCCCATAGCATCAAAGAGGCCACGCTGGTTGAAGGGAACCATCCAGGTGTATTGCCCTTGAGATCCTTCGACCCATCCCTTCTTGATATCCAGCCAATTACCGGAAGCATCCCTTGCGGTAATGCTGAGCGTTGTGGGGTTGAAGAGATTCCGCCAATTTTGCGCACTGGCGAGGTGCTTCTGATAGAGATCGTTATTTCCTAGACTCTTGGCGAACTGGGCCAATGCCATGTCAGAGATGCAATATTCTAGTGTGTCCGAGGGTTTGCCTGGCACCCATCCGAGTGAGGTGAAACTCACGCCATCCTTACCGCGAAAGTTATTACTACAGGAGGCATTGGCTTCCATGAACTTCAAGGCGGAGGTTGTGTCGAAATTCGTAGCTCCGAAGGCATAGGCCTGTGCGATGATCGTGCCACCCCCATCGCCGATCATTCCCTTGGTATCGACATTCATCTGCACCCAGCGGGGCACAATCCCTCCGTTCTGCGCCGCATCATCGACAAGCGACTGCGCGATGTCGCTGTATTCCTGCGGCATCAGAAAGGCAATCAGTGGAGGATGTGATCGGTAGAGATCCCATCCCGAGATATGCGTGTAGTGATGATGTCCCGAGGGGAGCGTGTGGATGGCATTATCAAATCCCAGATACTCCCCGTTGCAGTCGTCGTAGATATTCGGATGAATCAGGGTGTGATAAAACTCGGTATAAAAAAGAGTCAAGTTGTCCTTAGAGGCCCCATTGGCCTTGGAATCATGAATCTGAATCATGTTCAGTTTCTGATTCCAGAGAGTTGCAGCAGCGGCTTTTACGGATGCGAATGAGGAATGAAGATTCTCCATTGTGCGGTTGAGTTGGGCATTCGAAAGACTCACATACGAGATGCCCACCGTGGCACAGACCGACTGTTTTCTACTGATGTCAAAAGAGAGATAGGCTCCAGTATTTCCGCCAATGGCATTCGTTGCGCCTGGGATCAGCACCGCGCCAGTCCAAGTTCCGCTTGCCTTAATCGGCTCATCAAAAACTGCCGAGAAATAGATACGATATTTTTTGTGATTGGGAACTATGGTCTCCGCGTATCCCGTTACCTCTCCACTTGGCAGGATCGTTATATCACCATTGGTGACACCGAGGACACTATTGCCGACATTAAGAAGCATCGTTCCGGTATTCGTCTCGGAGGGAAACGAAGCCTGGATCATCCCCGTACGAGGAGTACAGGTCAGCTCGACGATGATCTTATTCGCAAGCCCCACTTTGTAATACCCGGGAGAAGCCTCCTCCTGCTCATGTGAGAATTTCACGAGGCAATTGCTGAAGGCAAAATTCGTTGAGGCACTCATGGAGCCTGCAATCGGCATGAAGCCGATGTCCCCTTGATAAGGCATTCCTCGTCCCGAAAAATGGGTGAGGCTGAACGATTTGATCGTAGTCTCCTTATACCAATAACCACCGGGGATTCTTGTTGGAAAGGTATCGGAGCTGAATTGCACCATCCCCTCGGGAGTCGTGGCTCCAGGAAAAACATCTCCGGTATCAAAGGTGAATCCCGAGCGACTCAAGGGAGAGGGTTGTGTGCCGATAAAGGGATTAACGAAGCCCGTCAACGGCATCGATGCACCAAGACAGTAAGTATGGCAAAGAAACAGGAATGCGCTGGCAGGAAAAATTTTGAGAAGAATGAAACGCATGGGGAGAATGAGTTGGTAATGGCGGGAGATCTGTATGTATCAAACAAACGATTGCTTTGCGTTCAAACGGCGGAATAATTTTTTTGAACATGACTTGATCGCGTGAATTGCTGCGGTATCACTTCACCTACCCCATGAACGCTTCACTCGCCTTGCTCACGGAACAGAGCCGTTATGGCATTCGCGAAACAAGCAGCGAGAACTCGCCCATCGTTCCCGAGTTACTCCTTGTCGGGCATGTCAATTACCACACGGCCCGCCCCTCTTTTTTCAACAAGCATCAGCACCCCGATGTCCTGGAGATTTTTTACATCGCACGGGGTAAAGTGACATGGTGGGTTGAGGGAGTCTCCACGGAGGTTGGAAGGAATGAACTCTTCCTTGTCTGGCCGCATGAACTACATGGGGCAAAAAACAATGTCGTGGAACCCGCCGAGTATTACTGGATACAGATTCATCTGCCACTGCTTCGACGCTCACTGGGAAATAAAGCAAGCGTCGCTTGGAAAGATGAACTGCTCCACTCTCGCGAGAGACACTTGATCGGCACTCCCGAGCTTTTGCCGCTTTATCAATTACTCCTGAAGGAACATGCCGCCCGCGAGGCAGGGTGCCTCTCCATAGTTCGCGAAAGCCTCCATTTGCTTCTTTCTTTCGTCATGCGCTGTTCTTTGATTCATCGGTCGGCAGCGGCTCAAAAGAATCATTATCAACACAACATAGATCGCGCTCTTCAATGGGCCAAGGAACAGCTTGCTGAGTCTTCCCTCGAAGGAATGCTCGCAGCCTCTGGAATGGACTCGACTTCCTTCCGGAGGGAATTTTCCACGAGAGTTGGATTAACCCCTTCTCAATATCTCATCCGTGTGCGCCTGCAACATGCGAAGGAGCAATTAGCAAGAGAGGTGTCCGTCACTGAAATCGCCCATCATTTGGGATTCAGCTCCACTCAATATTTTGCCACCGTCTTCCGAAAATTCGAAGGAATGAGTCCCTCTGATTTTCTGATAAAAATCAAGGAAGGGGTGGATTAATCACCGTCAGAGCGAAACTTCGGGAGGTTTTGAATCTGGAACTTGGGAGGGGAATGAGAGAAAAGTCTCGCGCAGTGACGCTGAGATCGCAGAGAGAAAATAGCGATCACTCCTTCCCGAATTGCTATGCAAATCATTCGTGTGTAGAAGAAGCAGATGCATCTCTCTGGCATGAAATTTCTTTTCTCAGAATGAGGAATTTGTTCCGAGCATTAAGAGAAGAGAATGAGATGTCGTTTTGAAATATATTTGTTAAAAATAAGCACCTCCAACTATGCCCAGTGAAATGACATGGAGAAAAGCCATCGACAAGGTTCTCGCCTCGTCGCCAAACGCACTCCACTACAATGAGATCACGGAGCGTATTATTTCAGAAGGCTATCGTAAGAGTTTAGGAGCAACTCCGGCTGCTACCGTGAATGCACAAATTTCAAGCTCTATTAAACACGAGGGGAAAGCATCTCCCTATATCAGAGTCTCGAAGGGCACTTTTACGCTTCGCTCGGGGGTTACGGAAACAATCGTCACGCATAAACTTACTCCCGATGTCTCAGAATCAGAAGAGTCTGAAGAGCAGTATGAAATAGTTACATCGTTTGGGATGTTTTGGCGTAAGGATGCTGTGGAGTGGATCGCCACGCCGAAGCTACTCGGAATGCAGCAGATAGGTGCTACCCCTGTTGATTTTCACAAGCAGCTTGGGATCTATCTTCTCTATGACGGACGCGAGGTGATTTATGTGGGTAGGACAACAGACAGACCTCTAGGACGAAGGCTTTACGAACACACCCTTGATCGAATGACGGCACGATGGGATCGGTTTTCGTGGTTCGGGCTAATGCCTGTCTCAGAGTCTGGTAAGTTGTCTGATCTCCCTGAATCATACATGGCAGCGAAATTGATTCCGGCACTTGAAGCCATTTTGATTGAGGCTCTTGAACCGCGCCAGAATCGCAAGAGAGGAGATGACCTTGCTGCAGTGGAGTATCTACAGAAGGTCGATCCTGAGATAGAAAAGAAAAAGGTAAAAGCTACTCTCGATGCAGCACTCAACAAACTTTGAATCTGCTGCACCAGAGGCATTTCAATAGCTGGCGCAGGGATTTTAGATGCGGAGGCAGGCGTGCGAGGGAGGGCATAGTAGTCCTACGCCGACCGAGCTGCAACTAACCTCCGCGCTAAAAGATTACGCATTCTCTATTGGCAGATGCCAATGAGTTGCGCGTCGGGGTCATAGTGTAAATAGGGGCCGAGCCACTTCTCCACCTCAGCCACAGTCATCCCCTTGCGCTTGGCATAATCCTCGATTTGGTCGCGGCCCAGTTTTCCGACGGCGAAGTAGCGCGCTTCGGGAGCTGCGAAGTAGAGGCCGGAGACGGAGCTTGCGGGATACATGGCGAGGCTTTCGGTCAGCGTAATGCCGGTGTGGGCCGTGGCATCAAGGAGGCGGAAGAGTTCCCATTTCTCGGTATGATCGGGGCAGGCGGGATAGCCAGCCGCCGGACGGATGCCACGGTATTTTTCGCGGATGAAATCCTCATGCGTGAGATTCTCGGTGAGGCCAAATCCCCAGAGATCCCGCGCCTGCTTGTGCATCCACTCAGCAGCAGCCTCAGCAAAGCGGTCGCCGAGAGCTTTCACAAGAAGGGCTGTATAATCGTCATTCTGTTTTTCAAAGCTCTCCGCATACGAATGTACCTCCGGCCCCGCGGTGACGGCAAAGCCGCCGAGATAATCGACGCGCTCTGAGTCACGCGGTGCGATGTAATCGGCGAGGGAGTAATTCGGCTGCCCTTCGGGCTTCTTATGCTGCTGGCGAAGCATGTGGAACTTTCCGACCACTGAGGAGCGTTCTGTATCGGCATACAGCTCGATGTCATCACCCACTCGATTCGCTGGCCAGAAGGCCATGACACCACGAACGCGGAAGCGATTCTCAGAAACAATCTTCTCTAGGACTTTCAGCGCGTCGTGATACAGCTCGGTCGCTTGCACGCCGATCTCAGGATCGGAAAGGAGTCCTGGATAACGGCCCCGCATTTCCCAAGCATGGAAGAAGGGAGACCAGTCAAAGCAGGCGACGAGTTCCTCCAAGGGGATGTTGTCGAAGGGAATGATGCCCGTTTTTTCCGGTACGGCTAGATCAGCCGTGGCCCAGTCGGCCGGTGTGAGATTGGCCTGCGCCGTGGCAAGCGGAAGGAGATCTCCTTTGGTGCGTTTGTTCGCATGTTCAGAACGAAGGTGAGCATGTTGTTCTTCGATTTCCAAACGGTAAGCCTCTTTGCGATCTTCGGAAAGCAGCTCGGCGGCGACTCCAACGACGCGTGAGGCATCAAGCACATGGACGACGGGGCCAGGATATTCAGGTGCGATCTTGACTGCCGTATGGGCGCGGCTCGTCGTGGCTCCGCCGATGAGCAGAGGGATCGTGAAATTTGCCCGCTTCATTTCGCGCGCAACATGCACCATCTCATCCAGCGATGGAGTGATGAGTCCGCTGAGCCCGATGATATCGACCTTGTGCTCGCGGGCAGCGGCGAGGATTTTATCACACGCCACCATGACTCCGAGATCGACGACTTCGTAGCCGTTGCATGCCAAGACCACGCCGACGATGTTTTTTCCGATGTCGTGGACATCTCCCTTGACCGTGGCCATGAGGATCTTGGCGGCCACGCTGGTATCGGCAGCGGCAGCTTTTTCTTCCTCCATAAATGGGGTGAGATAGGCGACGGCCTTCTTCATGACACGGGCACTCTTGACGACCTGAGGGAGGAACATTTTCCCTGCACCGAAGAGATCGCCGACGACGCGCATTCCATCCATGAGCGGCCCTTCGATCACAAGCAAGGGGCGACCGAGCTTTACCCGCGCCTCCTCGGTATCGGTATCAATGAAATCGACGATGCCTTTGATGAGCGCGTGAGCGAGGCGTTTTTCCACAGGCTCGCTGCGCCAGGCCAGCTCCACCTTGGCCTCTTTGCCTGCACCGGCACCGGAGTTTTTCAATTCCTCGGCGTAATCGACGAGTCGCTCCGTGCCATCAGCGCGACGGTTGAGCAGCACATCCTCGACCAGCTCCAAGAGCCTAGGCTCGATCTCCTCATAGACACCGAGCATTCCGGCATTCACGATCGCCATATCAAGACCGGCCTTGATCGCATGATAGAGGAAAGCTGTGTGCATGGCCTCGCGCACCGGATTATTCCCACGGAAGGAGAAGGAGATGTTCGAGAGACCGCCGCTGCATTTTGCACCAGGCAGGGTGGCCTTGATCTCGCGCACGGCTTCGATGAAATCAACCGCGTAGTTGTTATGCTCCTCGATCCCTGTCGCGACGGTGAGGATATTCGGATCGAAGATGATGTCCTCGGGATCGAAGTCAATCTGATCGACGAGCAGGCGATAGGCCCGAGTGCAGATACGGACTTTGTCATCTTTGGTTGCGGCCTGACCCTCCTCGTCAAAGGCCATGACGATGACCGCCGCTCCGTAGCGTTGGGCAAGCCGTGCTCGTTTGAGAAAGGTCTCCTCGCCATCCTTGAGGCTGATGGAATTGAGAATACATTTGCCCTGAATGCACTTCACACCGCGTTCCAGCACCGACCACTTAGAGCTGTCAATCATGATCGGGACACGGCTGATCTCAGGATCGGCCACAAGCAGATGGAGGAAGGTCTCCATGACGACCTCGCTATCGAGCATTCCCTCATCGACATTGACATCGAGAATGTTGGCCCCGCTCTCGACCTGCTGCCGTGCCACCGAGAGTGCGGCTTCGTAATCGCCTGCGATGATGAGCTTCGAGAATTTCGGTGATCCGGTGACATTCGTCCGCTCGCCGACCATCATGAACGAAGTCGCTTCATCAATAGTCAGAGCCTCCAGTCCGCTGAGGCGGAGTGCGTGAGGAGGTGTCGAGGGAGTGCGCGTAGCGTGGCGTTGCAGCTCCTCGGCAATCGCCGCGATATGCTCCGGCGTGGAACCGCAGCAACCACCGACGACATTGAGCCAACCTTCTGCGGCAAACTCTCCAACAAGCGTGGCCATTTCGGAGGCCGACTGATCGTAGCCGCCAAAGGCATTTGGCAGTCCTGCATTCGGATAGCAGCTGATGTAACAATCAGCGATACGGGAAAGCTCCTCAATGTAGGGGCGCATCTCGGCAGCACCAAGCGCGCAGTTAATGCCAACGGCGAGGGGATTGGAATGCCGTACCGAATTCCAGAATGCCTCGACGGTTTGTCCCGAAAGGGTGCGGCCCGAAGCATCGGTGATCGTCACCGAGAGAATGATCGGCCAGCGCCTCCCACGGCGTTCAAAGACCTCTTCGCAGGCAAAGATCGCGGCCTTCAGATTCAGTGTGTCAAAGACCGTCTCCAGCAAGAGAAGATCGATGCCGCCATCGAGCAAGGCCTCGATTTGTTCCGCATAGGAAATGACGAGTCCATCGAAAAGCACAGCGCGGTAGCCGGGATTATTGACATCGGGAGACATGGAGGCGGTGCGATTTGTCGGCCCCACGGAGCCTGCCACAAAGACGCGTCTGCCAGGATTCGCCGCCATGAATTCCTCAGCGGCTTCGCGGGCGACCTTCGCACCGGCGAGATTGATCTCACGCACGGCACTCTCCAGACCGTAATCAGCTTGTGAGATCGTGGTGGAGCTAAAGGTATTGGTCTCGACGATGTCGCTGCCTGCCTCAAAGTAGGCGCGATGGATCCCCTTGATGACATCGGGCCGCGTGATCGAGAGGAGATCATTGTTCCCCTTGAGATCATGGCCGTGATCTTGGAATCTCTCTCCTCGGAAATCAGCCTCGGTGAGCGGATGTTTCTGAATCATCGTTCCCATCGCTCCGTCGAGCAGGGCAATACGGCGGGTGAAAAGCTCGCGCAGGGCGGCATCGGATGAATGGAGAGGGAGGGAGGGAGGCATGGTTCGTAAAAGGTGGAAAATCAGAACGGATTGGAGGATAAAGTAAACGGATGCAAGGAGAAGTCATTCATCTTGGGGATCACGCCGTGCGTCTCTTGCTGCCCACAAGCTATGAAAGGGAAGGAGTGAGAAGATACCCGCTCCTGCTGGTGCTGGAGTCTACGCTGGATGCTGGGGCGTGGAGTGAGATGCTCCATGCCGAGGGAGTGCTGCCGGAGGTGATCGTTGCAACCATGCAAGGGAAAGTTTTCAACCCCACTGATACTCTGTTGGTTCTTTCCCGACAACTGCGGCTGCTGGAGGCTCCTGCCGCACGATGGATCATCGGGACTGCTCACACGGCGGTAATGGCGATGAATGCCGTTTTCGACCATCCGCAAATTTTTGGAAAAGGAGTCTTTCTCTCGACTTCTTTCGAGGGAGTCGAAGGCGCACCTCCGCTGCATTCCAAAATCCTGCGAAGTCTGGAAGAACGCTCGTCGCTGCCCAGTCGTGAGGGAGAGAGCCGCCTCTTTTTTGACTATGGCACGGTGGGACTCGATGAATGCTACGAGCCGTATCATCGCGATCTCGGGGGCATCTTGCGAGATAAGGGATGGAAGCAAGGAAGGGAATTTGAGATCACCCGTGCGGTGAGAGGGACGCATGATGCGGCTTCGTGGAATGCACGACTTGGCCCTGCGCTTCGCTGGCTGGCAACACACTGACATTTTTAGGCAGCAACTGGAACGATCTTTTGTTTTTCGGCAAGGGAGCGTTCGACGGCGACAAAGAGCGCAGCAAAGATCAGATCGCTCACCAGGCTATTGCGGAAAAATGTCCAGGTTGGCGGGAAGCCTGGAAGCCCCGTGGTCAATGCCTGCACCCAACCGGAGAAATTCTGAGGATAAGCAGCGGAGGCGAACCAGCATCCTGTATTCGTCACGAGATAGAAAATTACCGAGGTTGCGAGCGTTCCTGCCAGCACAGGCAGGAGAGAACGGCGACGACTCTCCCGCAGAGACCATCCCATACCGACAGCCAGGAGATAGCAGGGGAGTGTCCAGAGAAGCTGGGTCGAGATGACGGGGCTGCCGTAGTGGAGATTGAGAAGCGCGTCGGAAATCAACAGCGCGACCACTGGTAGGATCAGTCCGATCATTCCTGGCAGAAACACCGCTCCGCAGAGCGCGGCGGCCATGAGTGGGGAAAAATTCGGCAGCACCTCAGGGTCTAGATCGACACGCAGAATGCGGAAGAAAATTCCGCCGAGCAGCAGGATGAGGGCGAAAATCTCGCGACGGGAAAAGGTGAAAGGGCTTGGTGAGGACATTTATTGAGGAGTGATAAGTGCGGGATCGAGTTGACCAATGTTGGCAGCAGGAAGTCGTGCGTCAAGCGTCCCTGGCATCATTGGAAGATAGCCTGCCGAGCCGTCAGCATAGCCTACCAAGGCATTCCCTCCGATGCGGAAATGGACGGTTTTTTCCGTCGTGTCGAAATAGTAAAATTCCTCCGCCATCGGATGCTTGGGGGATGCGGGGGCCTGAAAGGTATTCACCTGAGCACAGGTGGCAAAGACCGGCACCTTTCCGGGGTGGGCAAAAGAGAGGGGATTTTTCCCCGGCAGTAGGAGATTATAACCGTAGGCGAAGTGAGTATTTCCATACTTGGGTTTGAAGACATTCCCTTGTCTTGTGAACGAAGGATCCTCGCACATTCCCCCGGAGGCCGCGATGTATGGGCCAAGAGGGCCTTGCGAAAGCTCAAGCCAGCGACTCCCCTCTGGGGCATGTAGACTCGCTGCCGATTCAAATCCGAACCACCATTGAGTTCCACCACTATTCGGAAAAGCTGCGTAAGGCCAGTAAGTTTGATTATTCTCAGCAAGATAGGATTGAGCGGCAGCGTTGAGCTGAGCGATCACATGGGCACTCACCGCATCGGTGCCAGAGGCATAAACACTCATTGCAGCAGGAATGAGCAGCACGGCCAGCACAGCAATGATCGTGATTGTCACGAGCAACTCCAGCAGCGTGAAAGCCCGTTGCGTCACTCTTGTACAATGCGTGGCGATAATTTCCATCGGATGAAGCCTGCTGCACTCAGCAAGGAAATCATAAGCAGCCCTGTAGCGGAAGGTTCCGGAACTGCGGCAATGGCGACAGAGGGAGGAGTAAACACCGTATCTCCAGGAGAGAATCCACCATTCGTGTAAGTTCCCACTGTCCAGCCATCCCACGAACCGGGACTGATGTAACGAGAGCCAAATCCTATACCAGCTATATTCCACGCATTCGTAGAAGGTAATGGGGTCGAGCTACCACTTTCTGTTCCTCCAGCATCAAAATATCCCCAGAAAGTGCCGCTGTTATTATCGCCTGAGGGAGTTACTGTATTCCCATTATATGTAAAAGCTAACAACGAGTCCCCATACGACGGATAGGATAATATCGTTATGCCTAATCCCGATGAAACAGCATTCGTTACCGCCTGCATCATCTGCTCACCACTCATGAGATTATTGCTGTCGTAGGTGTAGTGATAAGCAAACTCAAGGGGAGTCGAATAGAGCGACGACTCATCAATCACCAGATAGGAGACATCCGAGCCACTCCCCACAGTAATGAGGGTCGGATCAACACCTGTGAGTACGGCGGCACGCAGAGGGCTTCCCAGAAGAAGGGCAAGGGCAAGCAATAAGACAACGGAGCTTTGTTTAATCAACATATTTGTATATGATGATATGTTTTCCTCGCTGTCAAAGAAATTGTGATGAATTTTCATCTTTCAGAGAAAAAAAGTGTGCCGGGAAGTGTTCGCATCCGCCTCTTCAGAAGCAAATCCTGCGCCGGGCAATTTTTTCAACCAATAGGATGCCACTCCGTCTCGACACATCCGGCGAGGGAGTTTTCGTGACGCGCCAGGACGAAAAGGTAATCAGAGAGCCTATTGAGAAAAACGAGGTCATCCTGAGGAATGGCACTCGTCTCGGCAGCCAGAACAGCCTCACGCTCGGCACGACGGCAGACGGTGCGTGCCACATGGAGCTGTGAGGCGCATGGCGAGCCTCCAGGGATGATGAAAGATTTGAGCTGAGGGAGTGCTGCCGTCATGGCATCAATTTCGGCCTCAAGGCAGCTAATCTGTGTGCTAGAAATCCGAGCGATCGCAGCTTCCTTGAAGAGGGTGGCAAGATCAGTGCCGAGTTCAAAAATCATCGGTTGCAGCATCTCAATCCGCCGCGCGGTTTTCGCCTGAGGAGAAGCCGTAAGAGCAAGACCGAGATGCGAGTTGAGCTCATCCAGCGTGCCGCAGACCACCATACGGGCATCCGTTTTCTTCACCCGCTCACCTGAGAAAAGGCCGCTCTCTCCACGGTCGCCGGTTTTGGTGTAGATCTTCATCGCCGAACATCATCAATGGCATAGATAGTGCTGATTTCAAGACCGATGAACTATTCGGTAAATACTGGCGGGCGAAATTATTCGTTTGCCGATCTGAAAACCTTGCTCGCCAAGGCCACACCGCTGCGCTCGGGGGACCAGCTTGCAGGGGTGGCGGCGCATACTGCCGAGGAACGGGTCGCCGCGCAAACCTGCCTCTCCGAGGTGCCGCTTGCGAGATTTCTCGAAGAGCCGATCATTCCCTACGACGAGGATGAAGTCACTCGGCTGATCCTGGATCGTCATTGTTCGGAAGCCTTCAAGCCCGTGGCCTCCTTGAATGTCGGGGAATTCCGTGACTGGCTTCTGGACTATTCGACTGATGGAGCAGTGCTCGCGCAGCTCGCTCCCGGCCTGACTCCAGAAATGGTCGCCGCCGTGAGTAAGATCATGAGCAATCAGGATCTCATTCTTGTGGCTTCCAAAATCCGTGTCATTACCCGCTTCCGCAACACCATTGGACTCCCGGGAAGACTGAGCGTGAGGCTTCAGCCGAATCATCCAACCGATGAGGCTCGTGGCGTGGCTGCCTCGATTCTGGATGGGCTTCTCTACGGATGCGGAGATGCCGTGATTGGAATCAATCCGGCAACCGATAATCCTGCTGCGTGTGCGCGGCTCATGCGTCTGATAGACCGAGTGCGAACGGAATTTGAAATCCCCACGCAGTCGTGTGTCCTAACTCATGTCACCACCACGATGCTTTGCATGGAACGAGGCGAACCAGTCGATCTTGTCTTTCAATCGATTGCCGGCACGGAGGCAGCCAATAAAAGTTTTGGGATCAACTGCGCGATGCTTGGTGAAGCGCACGAGATGGCCCTTGCCTTGGGCCGCGGAACTATCGGGAACAATGTGATGTATTTTGAGACAGGCCAAGGTTCCTGTCTTTCGGCCAATGCCCATCACGGCTGCGATCAACAGACGCTGGAAACCCGCGCCTACGCCGTGGCCAGAGAGTTCTCCCCACTGCTTGTCAATACCGTCGTCGGATTCATCGGGCCGGAGTATCTCTTTGACGGTAAGCAGATCCTCCGCGCCGGACTGGAGGATCATTTTTGTGGCAAGCTCCTCGGACTCCCGATGGGTTGCGATGTCTGCTACACCAATCATGCCGAGGCCGATCAGGATGATATGGACACGCTGCTGACCCTACTCGGGGTAGCGGGATGCAACTTTATCATGGGCATCCCAGGAGCTGACGACATTATGCTCAATTATCAATCAACTTCATTCCATGACAGCCACTACCTGCGGCAGGTGCTGGGGCTGAGGCCAGCACCGGAATTTGAGGCATGGCTCGAAAAGATGCGGATCTTTGATCCAGGCAACCGTCTTGCCGAGCGATCTCCAGCTAGCGAACTCCTGACTCAGAAAACCATGCTTTCTCTAGAAACCGCCGGAGGTCTCTCGTCATGAGTGAAGATTCTTGGGGACATCTGAAATCCTACACCGCAGCCAGGATTGCCCTCGGGCGTTCTGGAGGGAGTGTTCCAACCAAGGAACGACTCAACTTTCAGCTCTCTCATGCCAGGGCCAGGGATGCAGTCTTAACTCCCTTTCTCCCCGAGGAGCTTGCTGCAAAGATCAAAGCACTCCCGCTGCCATCGCTCCTACTCGAAAGCCGCGCTTCCGACCGTGCAATCTACCTCCGCCGTCCCGATCTCGGGCGGCAACTTTCCTATCCTTCGATTCAGAAACTCGAAACGCTTACTCGGGAACAGAGTGGAGCCACCTGTGATCTCGCGATCCTGATTTCAGATGGACTTTCCACCACGGCAGCCATGAAGCAGGTAGAGCCTCTGCTGACATACCTTCTGCCTAAGTTTTTTGATGCAGGCTGGCAGCTTGCACCGCTTCTCATTATCCGCCATGCCCGAGTTGCCATTCAAGATCAGGTCGGAGCATTGCTCAATGCCACTCTCAGCTTGATGCTTCTGGGAGAACGCCCAGGATTGGGATCGCCGGACAGCCTGGGAGCATATTTTACCTTTCAACCCACCCCTGGGAAAACGGATGCCGAGCGCAACTGCGTCTCTAATATCCGTCCAGAGGGACTTCCGCCCGAGGCCGCGGCAGAGAAACTCTTCAACCTCATTACACGATCCCAGGATCTCCGACTCAGCGGCGTCGGTCTCAAGGATCTTTCCGATCACCTCGGTGTTGGGGAGCAAAGGCTCCACGGCGACCTACTGCCAGCATTTTCAACCCAATAATAAATACATGGAGCATTCTTTTGTAAGTCAGAAAACTTCTCTATGGATTGCAGCACAAGGAAAGCGTAGGCTGATTCAATGCCTACGCTGACTTCCTTACACCTAGAGTCTCTGACGGATCGCGTCATTGAAGGTGAGCGCATCACTCCCGAAGAGGCTCTGGAGCTTTATCGACTCCCTCTGGAGGAGCTTGGTGCGCTGGCCGATTATCGCCGGAAGCTGGCAAGAACGGATGCCTTTGATGGAAAGGGAAACGAGATCGTTACCTACATCATCGATAGGAACATCAACTACACGAACATCTGCAATGTCTATTGCAAGTTCTGCGCCTTCTACCGGACGGAGAAAGAGGCTGACAGCTATGTCATTACCTTGGATGAGATGGATCAGAAGCTCGATGAGCTAACCGCTGCGGGGGGCATTCAGGTACTGTTGCAGGGAGGTCATCATCCAAGTCTTACCATTGATTGGTATCTTAATCTCCTCTCTCACATGAGGGAGAAGTATCCGCATGTGAATATTCACGGATTCAGCCCACCGGAATTCACCCACTTTGCCGAGGTCTTCAAGATGCCACTTGCGGAAGTGATCCGCCTTTTCAAGGAAGCCGGTCTTGGCTCCATTCCTGGAGGCGGCGGGGAGATTCTTGTTGATAGTGTTCGTAACCGTATCGCTCCTCTCAAGGCTAATAGCGATCAGTGGCTCAAGGTCATGGAAGTCGCACACGGCATGGGTCTCAATTCCAGCGCGACGATGATGTTCGGCCATGTCGAAACCATCGAAGATCGTATCGAGCATCTTGGACGACTCCGCCGACAGCAGGACGAAACGGGAGGTTTCACTGCCTTCATCTGCTGGACTTTCCAGCCCGACAACACCAAGCTCCGCGCCGAGCCAGTCGGCTCTGCCGAGTATCTTCGGATGCAGGCACTCTCTCGAATCTTTCTTGATAACTTTCCGAATGTCCAAAGCTCCTGGGTTACGCAAGGCCCTAAGATCGGACAGGTGGCCTTGCGCTACGGGGCCAATGATTTTGGCAGCGTCATGATGGAGGAAAATGTCGTGAGCAAGGCTGGTGCGAATTTTCGCCTAGAATCCCAAGAAATCGAAACTCTGATCCGAGAAGCAGGCTATACGCCGCGCCGTCGTAACAACTGGTATGAGTTGGTGGATTAGAAATCTGCTACTTTCCTCTGCGATTCTCATTCTTCTGCTTGGAACGGTGTGCCTAAGCGCAGCTCCAACCAACGAAGTTAAAACAAATGGCTCGCTTGTTCTGAGCAATGACTCGCGTTTCATTGTTGATGACGAAATGTACGAAAAAGCCTCAGGCAAGCAAGTCGATCAGTTTCTCAAGGAGGGCAAACTCGTCGATTATTCCTACCTCGCGAAGCATGTTCCGCTACTCCATGATCCGCAGAGGCTCGCTCCGGTTGAAACAAATTTCATGCCCCCTCCCGATCTGGCAGATCGTCTCCGCAAGAGCACAGCGGCCATCGGCCTTCGTTATCTGGAGCCTCATAAGAAAAAATGGAATTATATGATCGCCGCCACAGCTTTTGCCGTAGCACCGGAGATCCTCTCCACATCGCTCCATGTGATGACCATTGATCCCGAGATGATGAGGGAGGCCCAAGCCGTAGCCATCACTGACGATGGTGAAGTCTATCCGATCACGGAAATTGTGGCCACCAGCAACCGCGGGGATACCTGCCTCGTTCGTGCTCCAGGTCTCACCCTTCCACTGCTGCCATTGCGTGGCGGAGTCCGTCCAGGAGAACCAGTCTGGTGCATGAGCCATCCCGACGGATTTACCTATATGTTCACCTCGGGCGAAGTCGCTCGGATTAGCCGTGAACGGTATGATGAAAAAATACCACCAGGTCTTCATGTTGAAGTGACAGCGGAATATTGCCCAGGCTCCAGCGGCGCTGCCGTGACTGATGCTGCGGGCAATGTTGTGGCCCAAGTCTCCAGCATCAATAACTATGACGGTTTCATTTCCAGCGATCACAAATCGGTCAATGGCATTGTCTCCGCCCGTACCTGCACAGCAGCAGAGGAGATCTTAGCCCTCACGACATCAGGCACCAATGATGCGATCCCACTTCCTTCCCCTGATCCATTAAAGAAGCACCGCTTGCCGAAACCAAGGTGAAAAAGCAGCCATTCTCTTGGCATAAATCGGCTAAATGAAAAAGTTCCTCTCTCTCTCTTTCTTTTTCTGCTTTGCAATGAACCTTTGCAATGGAGTTGCTTTTTCAGCAGAGAGTTCGACTTCGCTGCCGTCTGATCGCGCCCGCATACGGGTTGTTGAAATATCCGATGCCACTTCTCCCAGTCATCATCTTAAAGTGCTGCGTACTGACACTGATACTCCGCTGCGTGCGGGCACTGCCTGGCTTTGGAGTCAGAGTCCGCAGGAGCCGCAGCCATCCTATTATTCCGAGCTGAGGAGGAACGGCCTCAATGCGGTGCGGCTGGTTCTCTTTGATGTCTGGATTCAGGAAAGTGGATACAAACACTATGACTGGAATGATCCCCAGTATCGACAAACCATGCTTGCGCGTATCGAACGCGCCGTGAATGCCTGCTCTGCCAACGGCCTCTATGCGATCATCAATGCACATAACAAAAACCCTTCTCCTCATCCCAATTTTGATGAAAAACTGAACTCCGAACTTTGGCGAACAGTAGCTCCCTATTTCGCCAATCGTTCCCATGTTGCTTACGAGCTTTTCAATGAACCCATCAGCGGTGCTGGTAAAAATGGCGTTTTGGAATTTGAGGAAATGAGAACACTTCAATCCCTAGCTCGAGTTCATAACCTTGTGCGTTCTCTTGCTCCAGAAACTCATCTCATGATTCTCACTCCATCTGGCATCTCGGGCTGGGGATCAATCAATGCAATGAATAATCTGACGCGTAATTTCGAGAAAATCACAGGGGCTCTCGATTGGAGCAAAACCTCGGTGGCCTATCATCTCTACCATGCCGATGTGAATCTCTTTCCTAGAGCAGAAAATCTTCGCTGTTTTCATTCCGAGTTTCCCGCATGGCCGTCAGAAAATAATTTCCCCGCAGGATATTCGTGCCAACAGCTTGGAATTAACAGCAACGATTTGGAGCGTTCTGTCAGCTTTGGCAGTGATCGTTTCGTCATGCAAACCTGCGAAAGGTTAGGTCTCGGTTGGTGCCAATGGCAGATCAATGGCCCCGAGCAGTTTCATAGCAACTGGCCTCTGCTTTGGAATGATGCAAAATCTCATCACTACGATTGGGCCCTCGATAAGAAATAGCCTCTGAGTCTGTCACTATTACTGCAAATTCATCGTCCAACTTCCTCTCATAGTACCATGGGCAGATCCGGTCATTTGTAGTTTTTAGAAATCTGTAAAAATCTTTTCCAGACTCGGCATGGCTCGTGCTAGTTTCCCTCGGATGGATTGTTATGAATCGGAAAAGACGCGCCCCAGTAGCCCTAAGCATCATTATCCCTTTGATCCGACACATGGCTATACCTTAGAGAGTCTGTTGCAGGTTGGGGCACCAGAGGAGCCCGAGGATTACGAACAATTCTGGAGAGATCGCTATGCGCAGGCTCGCGTCGTGGAGCCGCAATCTGAGCTTCACGATACAGGAGTGATTCAAAAAGACTGGAGGGTCTTTGACTGGAGTTATCATTCGACGGGAGGTGTAAAAATTAGGGGATGGGCTCTGCTGCCTGAGAACGGAGTGATCCGTCGCGGCATGCTGATCGGTCATGGATATGATGCTCCGATGGAGCCGGATTTTGATCTGGAGCTTGAAGAGATGGCTCTCTTTTTCCCCTGCGCCAGGGGACTGGGCCGAAGCCGTATGCCAAGTATTTCTTCGGAATCCAAATGGCATGTGCTGCACGATATTCAGAGCCGAAGTCGCTATGTGCTCGGCGGGTGTGTTGAGGATCTCTGGCTTGGTGTCTCGGCGATGCTTCAGCATTTTCCAGAAATTGCAGGACATATCGGCTATCGCGGAATCAGTTTCAGCGGTGGAATTGGAGCCATGGCGATAGCGTGGGATAATCGGATCGTACGGGGCCAACTCACAGTTCCCTCCTTTGGCAATCAGCCTTTGCGCCTCTTGCTGGCAAGCAATGGAAGTGCAGTAAGTGTGCAGCAGTTTTCCAAAAAATGCCCTAAGCTGCACGAGGTGCTTCGCTATTATGATGCCGCCATCGCTGCGCGGTATATCCGTGTACCAATGCACTGCGACTGCGCCTTGTTTGACCCTGCTGTTGCTCCAGCTGGTCAGTTTGCAATCTATAATGCCATCCCTTCAACTAAGAGTCTGTTAGTGCTCACGGCGGGACATCACCCGCATCCTGATCGCAAATCTGAGGAAGCGGAAGTGCAACGAAATTGTCACAATTTTTTCCGTGACTTGTAAGCCAGGGCTAAGTCACCTACTAGTCCGTGCATACAGCCCACGGAATCAATCGCGAATACCACAAATGGTGGAGTTGGTGCTTGAATCGCGAGATGGAGATGCTTGTTCTCGGGCATGGCGGAGCCAAGGTGCTGGTATTTCCAACGCGTGGCGGACGATTTTACGAATACGAAAATATGAGGATGCCGCTGGTTTTGCGGGAGAAAATCGCGAATGGCTGGCTCCAGTTTTTCTGTGTCGATGGGATTGATTCCGAAAGCCTTTATTGTCACTGGAATCATCCCGAGGGAAGAATCCAACGCCAGCTCCAGTATGAGGAATATATTTTGCATGAAGTCTTCCCCTTCATGGAGCGCAAGAATCCCCACCCCTGCGTGATCGCTCATGGATGCAGTCTGGGTGCTTTTCAAGCGGCGAATATTGCCTTCCGCCACCCCAATCTTTTCAAGAAACTAGCGGCTTTTTCTGGGCGGTATGATCTGACTTTGCAGGTTGATCATTTTCGCAATCTTTTCGACGGTTACTACAGTGAGAATATCTACTTCAACACACCGACGCACTTTCTTCCCAATCTGAATTGTCCTCAGCAACTCGAACAGCTTCGCAATATGGACATCGTGCTTACCATTGGAAAAGAAGACCCTTTCCGCGATAACAACGAGAATCTGAGCAACATTCTCCAGAGCAAAGGAATCACCCATCAGATCCATCACTGGGATGAAGTCGCCCATAGCGGTCGTTACTGGAGGAAGATGGCACAGATCTATGTGTGAGACCGCACCTAGGAAATATCTACCAAATCTTCTCCGGCCTCGGCATGGCGCGTGCTAGGTTTTTTTGAATATGCGTACAGCCTTGCATCACACTCATGAGTTCGGGGGATTTCGACTCCGGTATGGGCATCCGTTACCCTTCGGAGCAAGTCATGTGCCGGGAGGCATTAATTTCTCGATCTATTCAGCTCATGCCACCTCCTGCACGCTCGTGCTTTTCCGCAAGGGAGAAGCCGACCCGTATGCAGAGATCCCCTTTCCCCCTGAATGCAAGATCGGCGATGTCTTTGCGATGATCGTCTATGATCTCGATTATGAAGAGCTGGAATATGGCTACCGGATGGATGGGCCGAATGATCCCAAGATGGGGCATCTTTTTGATCCGACAAAAATCTTGCTTGATCCCTATGCCCGCGAGATCGGAACCCGTGATTATTGGCTCTGCACAGCACCCGCAAAGGAAAATTTCACGCATCGTGCGCGGATTCCGTATGAAAATTTCGACTGGGGTCATGATCGACCAATCAATTTACCGGTTCAAAATCTCGTCATCTATGAGATGCATGTGCGCGGCTTTACCAAGCATCCCTCCTCGGAAGTGCGTCATCCAGGCACCTACGAGGGGATGATCGAAAAGATCCCGCATCTTCTCTCCCTCGGGGTGAACTGCGTGGAACTCATGCCAGTTTTTGAATTTGATGAGTGTGAGAATACTCGCATCAATCCGCTCACGGGCGAGCTTCTCTGCAACTACTGGGGCTATAGCACGGTCGGTTTTTTTGCTCCCAAGAGTGGTTATGCGGCCACAGGACATCACGGTACCCAGATTGCGGAGTTCAAGAATCTGATCAAGGCCTTCCATGCTGCCGGGATCTCCGTGATTCTCGATGTCGTCTATAATCATACCGCCGAGGGGGATCAACGAGGCCCGACAATCTCCTTCCGTGGCATTGATAATCAGACCTACTATATGCTCAACCCTGATGGGAGCTATGCCAACTACACCGGCTGCGGCAATACGCTCAACTGCAACCATCCCGTTGTGCGGAGCTTCGTGATTGATTCCTTGCGCTACTGGGTTGCCGAATTTCATATCGACGGCTTCCGCTTTGATCTCGCTTCGGTATTGGGTCGCGATCAGAATGGCCATCCGCTGGGCAACCCCCCCCTGCTGGAGGCTCTTGCGATGGATCCAATCCTTGCTGGATGCGATCTCATTGCCGAAGCCTGGGATGCAGGCGGGCTCTATCAAGTCGGCAACTTCCCCGCCTATGGCCGCTGGATGGAATGGAACGGACACTTCCGAGATGCCGCACGCCGTTTTCTCAAAGGTGATCCTGGTGTCGTCGGCGAGATGGTGCAGGGGATTCTCGGCTCTCCCAATCTCTATGCCGCCTCGGGACGCAAGCCGACGGCCTCCGTGAACTTCCTAACCTGTCACGATGGCTTCTCCCTGCGTGATCTCTATTCCTACAACGAGAAGCACAACCTGGCCAATGGTGAACAAAATCGCGATGGAGCTAATGACAACTATTCCTGGAATTGCGGCGTAGAAGGCGACACAACCGATCCTGAAATCCTCTCCCTCCGCTCACGCCTGCAGCGCAATGCGATGGCTCTCCTCTTCCTGAGCCAGGGGGTGCCGATGCTCTCGATGGGGGATGAGCTGGGCCGTACACAGCATGGGAATAACAACGCCTACTGCCATGACGACGAATGGAACTGGTTCGACTGGAGTCAGGAGAAGGAGTGGAGTTGGCTCAAAAGATTTGTCTCCCTGCTGGCAGATTTCCGCCACCGTCATAGCAAGCTTCGCCAGCCGGAATATTTCACCGGAACCGATGTTCAGAAATGCGGCTATCCCGATATCAGTTGGCATGGTATCGAGCCGTGGAAGCCCGACTGGATGCCTGGGAGCCGATCTCTGGCCTTTCTGATCGCTGGAGAGATGCGTGACTCGGGCACTGACGGAGACTTTATCTACGCTGTCTTCAATATGTGGCATGAGCCGCTCACATTTACTCTTCCTAGGCTACCGAGCGGAATGCACTGGCGGCGCGTCATGGATACCGGCCTTCCTTCACCTGATGATTTTGTCGAGCGGGGAGAGGAAAAGCTCCTGAAAGATCAATCCTCCGTTACACTCACAGATCGCTCCGCCGTACTTCTCATCGGCAACCGTGCGGGACGACTCGGGTAGCGAGTATTACTTTTTCAGCAGATCACGAATCTCGGTCAATAGCTCTTCACTTTTGGTAGGAGGAGCGGGGGCGGCTGGTTCGGCAGCCTCGGCACGACGCAGGGTATTAATCACTTTGACAAGAGCAAAGACGCAGGCACTGACGATCAAAAATTCGATCACAGTGTTGATGAAACTTCCGTAGCTGATGATGGCTGCTGAGTCCGCCTTGGCTGCAGCAATGGTGGCGTAATGCTTGCCGTTGAGGGGAAGAAAGAGATCATTGAATTGAATCCCCTTCAGGATTAGTCCAATCGGCGGCATGATGATGTCATTCACCAAGGCCGTCACGATCTTGCCGAAGGCGGCACCCATGATCACACCGATTGCGAGATCAACCACATTACCTCGGCTGATGAACTCCTTGAATTCTTTCAGCACGCCCGTTGATTTTTCGACAACAGCCTTAGCGGTTTTAGGGTCAGGAATCATGAAGATGAAAAAAGCGCAAAAGCCGAACCACGGAAAGGCTAAAAACTACTGATAGCGAAGGAGAGGGGTATTATTCGAGCGGAGCGTGCTGGATCAGCTCGATCTCGTATCCCTCAGGAGCGTCGATAAAGGCAATGATCGAGCCGGATGAAGCGTGATGCGGGCCATCGCTGAGAGGATAACCTTTGGCTGCGGCCTCCTTGGCAAAGGCTTCCAGATCGGTGACTTCAAAGGCAAGGTGCGTCAGATCATGCCCGACCACCACAGGGCCGCTGGCATTGTATTCGCAAATTTCGATCAGCTCCTCGCTCTCAGGAGCCTTGAGAAAAACCAGCTTTGAGCCTCGTCCACTTTCACTACGACGCACCTCTTCGAGGCCAAGGACATCACGGTAGAAGGCGACCGTTTTTTCCAGATCTTGAACACGGTAGCGGGTGTGAAGGAGTTTTGTAATCATGGAGTGAGGGGAAAATTATGAGGGATGAAACTTGAAACCTGAAAGGAAAAATACTGGGGCATTACCTAGTCTTCCATCACTGCTTTCACTGCGGCGATAGTTTGCTTAGCCATCGGGACATTGTGGACGCGGAAGATGGCGGCACCTCGGAGCATTCCGGCGACGAGGCAGGCTACTGTTCCTGCGTCGCGTTCCACTGGATCACGAATACCAAGGACGCGCCCGATGACGCTCTTGCGGGAAATTGGGAGGAGGATGGGAAGGTCGAGCTGATGCAGTCGGGAAAGATGCCGGTAGATGGAAAGGTTGTCGTCAGTCTGTTTGGCAAAGTCGATTCCTGGATCGAGAATCAAAGCTTCACGGGGCACTCCAGCGGTAAGAGCGAGGGCGATTTTTTCTGCAAAGAAATCATGGAGTGACTCCATGACATCAGGATAGGTGATATGATCGTGCGGCACTTTCGGCATTCCGATAGTGTGCATGATGAGGAGGGCGGCACCATGCTGGGCGCAGAGCTTTGCATTGCGATCATCGGAGAGTCCTCCCATGTCATTGAGAAGATCCCCACCGAGAGGTAGGATCGCTTCGACGACTGTAGGTCTCCAGGTATTGATGGAAAGCAGCGGGGGAGAGGGGTGCTCTTTGAAGAGTTCTACAAATTGCTCCACGAATGGACGCAGTCGCGCAATCTCCTCTTTCTCGCTGATTGCAGGGCGGTTTGTCCGAGCACTCTCGGCACCGATGTCGATGATGTCGGCCCCTTCGTCGGCGAGTTGCTTGGCGCGCTTCAAAGCCCAGGCAGGATCAAGGCGACCATCCCGTGAGAAGGAATCGTCGTTGATATTGATGATCCCCATGATGGCCGGGTTTGCTAAAAAAGAAAAATTACGCCTCCGTGTTATCAGAGTTAATGGCATTGATTGGGGCATCGGTTGGGGCGAAGTCTGGGGTGGCATCAAGGGAAGAGTCTTGTCTCTTTGCGAGATTTTTTCCACCCTGAGTGCGAGATGTCTTTTCTCCAATCCGTTTACTCAAAGCTTCGTCGTCACCCTAAGAGAATTGTTTTCCCTGATGGGAATGATCCCCGCGTGATTCGCGCTGCGCGGATGTTCAATGATCGTGAGCTGGGAATCGCCGTGCTTGTAGGCAATAGAGCCGAGATCGAATCAGTGGCTGCGGCCAATGAGGTATCACTAGAGCGCGTGGCGATTGCCGATCCCGAGACTTCCTCCGATATGCCGAGATTCCTGCATCTTGCAGCAAGTCTGGAACGCTATCGTGGCATGAGTGGCGGCGATCTCCGTAATTCCCTCTCCGCTCCAAATTACTTTGCCACGATGATGCTCCAGAACGGCCTGGTTGATGGGCTCGTGGGAGGGGTGAGTGCCTATTCAGGATCGCTTTTCCGCCCCCTGCTTCAGCTCATCAAGCCGCTGCCTCATGCGTCGGTCGTTTCGAGTGCAATGGTGGTGGAATTGCCACGGCAGGAGTTCGGCGATAACGGGGTGCTTTTCTTTGCCGATTGCGGAGTTGTCCCAGAGCCAACGGTCGCGCAGCTTGCCTCTATCGGCGTGCAGACAGGGCTGCTGGCGCGACAGGTTTTTGGCAGCCGTCCGAGAATTGCCTTCCTGAGTTTTTCCACGCATGGGAGTTCTTCGCATCCTGCTGTCTCGAAGATGGCGGCGGCGGCAGCGCAGGCACGACAGCTTGTGATGCAGATGAGCAGCGGCGCAGCCTTGGAAGATCTGATGGAGATCGATGGTGAGCTTCAGGCTGATACGGCGGTCGTCCCAGCCATTGCTCAAATCAAACTCCCCGAGAGCATGGTAGCTGGTCGAGCCAATGTCCTGATTTTCCCCGATTTGAACTCCGGTAATATCGCTGCAAAACTCGTCCATCACCTCGCAGGTGCCCGTGTTTATGGTCAGATCATCACAGGGCTGACACGCCCCGCAGCGGAACTCTCACGAGGCACACTGAGCGAGGATATTGCATCCGTGGCAGCGATCATCGGCCTTCAGGCCATTGAATACCGGAAGCTCTATCCCCTGCCCGATGAGGGATTGGGTGGCGTGCAGTGAACACGAGCACTCCGCGACTCTTCATTGCCGCCACGGAGCAGAATACCGGCAAGACTACCGCCGCGCTTGGTCTTTACCAATCACTGAGTGCTCGCTATGGCAGGATCGGATTCATTAAGCCGGTGGGGCAACGCTTTGTCGATGTCGAGGGGTATCGAATCGACGAGGATAGTCTCCTGATTCGAGATACTTACGACACCCAGGTACCGATTGAGGCGATGAGCCCGATAGCCGTGGAGCCGGATTTCACCCGCCGTTACATCAACGGGGCCAATCATGATGCCCTCGTGCGGAGGATTCGCAATGCCTTTGACCGAGCCTGCTGGGAGAAAGATTTTACCTTGATTGAAGGAACAGGACACGCCGGAGTCGGCTCGGTCTTTGATCTCTCCAATGCGCGTATTGCCGGATTGCTCCGTTCTAAGGTGCTGCTCATTACGCCGGGAGGGATCGGCAGACCCATTGATGAAGCAGCACTGAACAAGGCTCTCTTTGATCGTGCGGGAGTCGAGGTGATCGGGGTCGTGATGAACAAGGTGATTCCCTCCAAGATGGATGAGATCGCTGAAGTAACGCGCAAGGGATTTAGCCGCATCGGTCTGGAGCTTCTCGGCATGGTGCCTCGCGTTGAGATGCTCTCCGTGCCGACGCTGAATCAGGTGAGGGAAGTGCTTCATGGTCAAGTCCTCTATGGCGAAGAAAATCTCGACAGACACGCAGGGCGCATCGTCATCGGTGCGATGAGTGCAGCCAACGCGACCGCGCAATTCACTCCCGAGACCTTGCTCATCATTCCGGGTGATCGCGAAAACATTCTTGTCATGGCTCTCCTGGCCTCCAATCAGGTCGCAGGAGTCATTCTCTCCGATGGACTCAGGCCCTGTTCGAGTGTCACCCGTCTGATGGAGCAGAGTTCTCTCCCTGTCATTCTGGCTTCAGGTGACTGTTATCAAATAGCCAGCCGCATTCACTCCATGACGGTCAAAACCTTGCCTTCGGATCATGACAAGATCGTTCGTATTCAAGAGGAAATCACCGCCCGTCTCGATGTGAACCGTATCTTGGAGAAACTTGGCAGTTAACCCACATTTCCTAGACGGAAATTCGGGTTCGTATTTTCAAAATCCTGCTTGTCCCGAGACCCACTCCGTGGCAAAGCTCGCAGTCTATGTCCTATACCGTGCCTCCTCTTCCCTATGCCTTCGACGCGCTCGAGCCACACATTGATGCGCGCACGATGGAGATCCATCACGACAAGCACCACGCTGCTTATGTCAATAATCTCAACAACGCTCTCAAAGATCATCCTGAGCTGGCGGCAAAACCGGTCAATGACCTGATTGCTGATCTCTCCCTGGTACCTGAGGGCATCCGCAATGCCGTCCGTAACAACGGTGGCGGCCATTCCAACCATACCTTTTTCTGGGAGATCATGGGCCCAGGTAAGGGTGGCGCACCTGTTGGCACACTGGCTGAAGCGATCACCAAAACCTTCGGCAGCTTTGAGGAATTCAAGACCAAGTTTGAAGCTGGTGGTGTCGGTCGCTTCGGAAGCGGCTTTGTCTGGCTCATCGTCAACAAGCAAGGTGCGCTGGAGATCGTCTCAACCCCCAACCAAGATAGCCCGATCATGGATGGCAATAAACCTGTCATTGCCAATGATGTCTGGGAGCACGCCTACTATCTGAATTATCAAAACCGCCGCCCTGATTATCTCAAGGCTTGGTGGAATGTCGTCAACTGGGATCACGCCGAGCAGAACTATCAGACGGCACTGAAAGGCTAGCCTCTCATTTTAACAAATCACCAAAAGCCCCGTGGCACTCAAAAGTCACGGGGCTTATTACGCAGGATAACCTGCGTTCTCTTGCAGTGTTGTTGATTGCCTTTAATCCACGGCCGCATGGGGCGGCGACTTAGATTTTCCCTATGGGCCAAATTCGACTTCTCTCCGATGTGTTGGCAAGCCAGGTGGCTGCTGGCGAAGTCGTGGAGCGCCCCGCCTCTGTGGTCAAAGAACTTGTCGAGAATTCCATTGATGCTGGAGCGCGAAAAATCACGATAGAATTTCACAAGGGTGGCACGCGCCTGATCCGAGTAACCGACGATGGCTGTGGCATGGATCGTTCTGATGCCCTGCTTTCGCTTGAACGCCACGCCACGAGCAAGATCCATGAAAGTGCCGATCTGGCCACGATCAACACACTCGGATTCCGAGGAGAAGCCCTTCCGAGCATCGCAAGCGTTTCTCGCTTTCATCTCATCACACGGCGCAGAGAGGATGAAGTTGGAACGCACATTGAGATTCATGGCGGAAAAATTTCTGAGGTCAAAGACTCGGGGATTGCCCCCGGAACAAGCATTGAAGCCGCTGATCTCTTCTTCAATATTCCCGCTCGGAGGAAATTCCTGCGCGGTGAACAGACCGAGGCGGCACATCTCCTGCAACAGATTGAGATCCTTGCCGTAGCGCATCCTGAGATCGCTTTTACCTGCCGCAGGGATGATCGCGAGGTATTGCGTCTGGCCGCAACGGATGATCTGGCTGTCCGACTACGAGATTTGCATGGGGAGGAATTTCTGCTAAAACTCGTGCCGGTTCCCTCATTCGAAAATCAAGGTATCCGTGTGCATGGCTGGATCGCCCGTCCGGGGGAGGGACGGAGTGATCGCAGCACGCAAATGACTTTTGTGAATGGCAGAATGATTCGCAGTCCAGTTCTCTCGCTCCCGTTGCGTGAAGCCTGTGATGGAGTGCTTGCAAAGGGACTGCACCCTCCGGCGGTACTTTTCTTTGAAATGAATCCTACTGCCGTCGATTGCAATGTGCATCCGGCCAAGCGAGAAGTGCGCTTTCGCGAGCCTGGTCTGATCCGTTCGGTCGCACTCATGGCAGCCCGTTCTGCTTGGGAGGGAGGCACTCTTTTACGAGGTGAGATGGCACCACTTGGGGTTGGAAACGATCCGCTTTTCCCGCCGATTTCTCAGAAATCATGGAAGCCTGTTTCGTATGCGTCGCAAGGGGAATTTTCCACATCCTCTGCTCGCATCGCTGAAACACCTTCAGAGATGACTTCTGATATTCCCCCTTCGGCTTTCAAGTTTCAGCTTTCAAATTTTTCTTCCCCCCCTCGCTATCTCGGGCTTCTCGCCAATCGCTACCTCCTCTTTGAGGATCAGGAGTCCCTTATGATTTTGGAGATTCGGGCTGCCCGCGAACGCATTCTCTACGAACGCTTTCTCAAGCAACTGAGTGTGGGCGAATTAGAAAGTCAGAGGCTCCTGCTCCCCGAGATTCTGGAAATGTCTCCCGCTGATCTGGCCTGGATCGATGCGCATAGCGGCCTTCTTAAGAAAGCAGGTCTCTCTGCCGAATCTTTTGGATCAGGAAGCCTCAAGGTGGATGCGCTCCCAGCCGATGCGGCTTCTCTTCCGGCTCAGGAAGTTGTGGTTCGTCTCGTGGACGAACTCCGCACCTTTGCCGACTCTCCCTCTCTCGATATAGGGAGTCGCGATGCCCTTGCTTCTTCCGTGGCCCGCCTTGCAGCAGCTGGGGCAACAATGCCTGCAAGCGAAGAGGCCGCACAGATGCTCCTCCATGAGCTTCTCGCTTGCGATCTTCCTTATGCCACTCCCAAGGGCCGCCCTACCATGAGCCAACTCGCTCCAGGAGAGTTACAGCGAAAATTTACGGAGTGAAGAAGCGTGGAAAATTAGTCTTCAGCAAACCCTGCGGCGAAGAATAACCAAACCGAGTGTAGAGATGCCGAAAATATAAAGGCTGAGTGGTGACGGTTCTGGAACGGCAAGATTGGGACTGAAGGTCAGGCTGTAATTCGAATTAGTCGCAGTGAAGCTGGGATCTATACCGAATACGGGGTCAATCATAGCACTGTTTGTCACGCTACCTGTCGTTGAGGCTGAAGCAGATGCTCTCATGTTTATCGCTAAAGTAATACCAGAGGGCACCATAAAAACTCCATTGGTGGAATAAGAAGATGGCACAGGAGGATTTGTAAGTCCTCCCGGCAATGGCAAACCATTGTTGCTAGGTGACTGAGACGAAAGAGAAAGAAAAGTAGTTGGGGGAAAGAAATTTGTAGTAATAGAGCCGCTGACAGAATCAGTTGTATAAGTAAAAGTGCCAGAAGATGCAGATACCAATAATGAGGCGGTTGCAGAGCCGTTGGCGTAATTGGTGCCGCTCGATAATGTCGAGGAGCTGGAGCTAAAATCAATGGGTACCATCACATTGCTAGCAACGGGGCCCGAGATTTCAACATAGTAGAAGAGAGTAGCCACAGATGATGCCGTAAAAAAGGAGTTGTATAATAACGATCCATCCATTGAGGCACTTGCTGTAAGCACGGGATCTGAGCCCAGTGTAACACTGGCACTTTCTACATAGGAAGAGGTGTAGGTATTTGTGCCAAAGATCTCAGATACGGCACCTGAGAAATTGGTGCTACCTGGAATGCTTGTTGATTCGAGAGGATTTAGCGTAGAGTTCACACCTGCAGCAGCTAGAGTGATCGTTCCCGAGGCATTAGTCACTGTGTTGGTGCTCACTTGAGCACTAAGCGGTGAAAAAACAATGCCTCCACAAGTAATGAGCCCTAAGAGTGATGCGATTTTAGTTAACGGGGTATTCATATACAACGGATCCACGCATAGCAAAAAATTCCAGAGTTTCAAGTTCTGAGTAAATTTTCGGTTGGCTACATTGCCAGTATTCTCAAGACCTGTCATAAATAGTTACACGATGTCCGACCAACTCCTTATTGAATCCGCGACACTCGACGATCTGCCGCAGCTGGCCGATCTGCTCTACGATCTTTTTTCGCAAGAGGCTGATTTTGTACCGAATCGGGATAAGCAGATTCGTGGATTGCAACTGATTCTGGAACAGCCGAGCCGTGGACGCATCTTTGTTCTGAGGCATGGCGAGAGGATCATCGGAATGATCAATCTGCTCATCACCATCAGTACGGCAGAGGGAGGATTTGTGCTTATCCTGGAGGATCTGGTGATTCACCGTGATCATCGAGGCCAAGGTTATGGAGGGCGACTCCTGAAACATGCTTTGTCTTACGCAAAGGAAAAATCTTTCCTCCGCGTCACTCTGCTCACCGATAAGCTAGAAAACCAGGCCCGCGCCTTCTACGAACGCCACGGCTTCCAACAGAGCGGTATGGTGCCGATGCGCTATTATTTTACGCCGCATGAATAATGCAGAGACGGAGGGGGTCATTAATCTCGGCTTTGCTCGGATCGACACCCTGCGGAAGAAACGCTGTGGTCGCCCCGAGGTAATTTTTGGTGAGGGAAAAACGGCAGAGGAGATTGCTGAGATTGCCACCAAGATTTATGCAACCGAGGGTCTTGTTCTTGTTACGAGGGTCTCGTCTGTACAGGCCGAAGAGATCTTGAATCTTCTGCCAGAAAACATTTGTGAGCCTTTGTATCATCAAAGAGCGCGATGTCTTACGCTAGGGGAGATGCCTGAGCAATCTTCCTCGTTACCTTGTGTTGGTATCCTTTGTGCAGGAACCTCAGATCTCCCTGTTGCTGAGGAGGCAGCGGTGACGCTGGAGTGCTTTGGGAGAACCGTGGAGCGCATTCATGATGTTGGTGTGGCAGGACTCCATCGCCTCCTGGGAGAGATCGAGCGCGTCCGCAGCTGTACGGTTCTTATCGTTGTTGCCGGAATGGAGGGAGCCTTGCCAAGTGTGGTCGCAGGACTCGTTTCCATACCTGTCATTGCCGTGCCAACAAGTATCGGTTACGGGGCCAACTTCGGAGGTCTCTCCGCACTACTCGGGATGCTCAATAGCTGTGCAAGTAGCGTCACCGTGACCAACATCGACAATGGATTCGGTGCTGCTTGTGCCGCTGATGCGATTCTGCGGCTTCTCGACAACCGAGAGGAGAGGCAACCAGTTGGAGTCATTGGATGAATTCTCCGACGGCCTTCGTTCTTGCAGCAGGTCTGGGAACACGGTTGCGTCCTTTGACAGATTTGCTCCCCAAGCCGCTCGTGCCGCTTTTTCACAAACCGCTTGTTTCCTTTGCTCTCGATAGTCTCCTTGCAGCTGGAGTCGGAACGCTTGCTCTCAATACGCATCATCTCCCAGAAGCCTTCACGCACGCCTTTGGAAAGGAGCCTCATTATGGCAATCATCCTCTGCATATGTTTCACGAGCCGTTGCTGCTCGACACAGGCGGAGGGATTCGAAATGCACGCTCTGCCTTGAGCGAATCCACATTCTTTCTCTACAACGGTGACATCTTGGCCGATCTCCCATTGTTAGATCTCCTCGCACACCATCGTGCCTCGGGTGCCCTTGCCACACTCCTCTTGCGCGAAGGTGGAGGCGTGGCCAATATTCGATTTGATGCTTCCTCGGGAAGAGTGCTGGATCTGCGTGATGCTCTAGGGGGAACAGAGGGAGAGAAGAAAGTTTATTCCGGCATTGCGGTTTTGGAACCAGCGATCTTTGACTGGATTCCTGAATACGGCCCTTATTCGATTGTGGATGCGTGGCTCGAAGCCCTGCGCGCCGGGGAGAAGATTAGCGGCCTCGTATGCTCTTCGGAGCAATGGCCACTTTGGATGGATCTCGGAACCCCTGCTGCTTATCTTGAGGCGCACCGGCTTCTGAAAAACTTTCGGCCCTCCTACATCACAGATAACGGATGCCCTCTAGGTGTCGAGTCCAGCTGGCCTCAGGCGATTCATCCGACGGCCAAGATTCATTCTACGGCGAAACTTGAAGGTCTCGTTGTTGCCGGCCCCGACGCAGTCGTTGGAGAGGGCGTTTCTCTGCAAGATTCCATCCTTTGGCCTGGGGCGGTGATTGAACCAGGAGCGTATCTGGAAGGGAGCATTGTTCAGGGCATTCATCCCGTATCAGGAAAGCATCAAGGAGCCATTCTATGAACATTTCGGATGCAGAACTTCTCAGTCAGACTGAGGAGAAAATTTCAGAATTCCTTCCCGTTGCACTGCAGTCGATTGAAAAGGGAGGATCGAGCCGCCGTTTTTTTCGCGTGCAATCCTCTGCGGGAGACTCGGCGATTCTGGTTCATGATCTCGGTGAGAAAGAGGAGAATAGACACTATGCCACACTCGCAGGATTTCTGGAGGGACATGGCGTGCCCGTTCCCAAGGTGTTGGGTGTGGAACATTCAGCTGGATTGCTTTGGTTAGAAGATCTTGGCTCTCAGGATCTCTGGGCCTCAAGGAATGAGGAATGGACAATACGCCGACCGCTCTATGAATCGGCATTGCGCGGAGCTGCACGGCTTCATCAGATCCCACTGAGCGAGGCGATGGAGCTTCACCTTCAGAAAGCCTTCGATGCGCGGCTCTATCGTTGGGAGCAGGAATATTTTGCCGAGCATTGCCTTGGTGGAATTTTTGGGATTCCCGAGAGCACCCGTACCAATCTCTTGGAAAACCCAACCATGCTCCATTTAGCAGACCAACTTGCAGCACGACCACGCCAGCTCATTCATCGCGATTTTCAGTCACAGAATATCATGATCTCAGGTGGTGCAGCTGTCTTTATTGATTTTCAGGGAATGCGACCTGGGCTTGCCCAATACGACTTGGCTTCTCTGCTCTGCGATCCCTATGTCGAGATCACGAAAGAGGAGCGGAGAGAGATGCTGGCTTTCTACCAAGGTCTTTTTTGTCAGTCAGATCAAGCGATGGCTTCTGGCTTCGAGCAGGTTTTCTGGCAATGTGCCGCACAACGGCTTATGCAGGCACTCGGGGCCTATGGATACCTCAGTATTCATTGTGGAAAACCAGCCTTTCGCGCTCATGTCGTCCCTGCGATGCGCAATCTCCGCGAAGTTCTGAAGGCACTTCATCCTGACGATCAGCTCAACGAGCTGGATTCTGTAGTGGCGGAGCTATAGGTTCTATTAGGAACGGTGATACTCACCTTTGGTGATATGGTTGCAGTTTTCATCTCTCTCCTCCATGACTTCTCACAGCGTTAACCACCACCGCGCGCTCATCATCGGATGGGTATCGCTTCTTCTTGCCCTCGTCGTCTATTGCACGGGGTTAAAGAGCGATCATCTTGCAACTAATGGCGATGAGCTTCTTTACGCCCAGATCACACGCTTGACTGCTGAAAGCGGAAAATTACTTCCGCTTCAATCTCTTGATGAGAAGGCTCGCAATACCAAGCCGCCGCTGCTGTTTTGGCAAGGTATCCTCTCGACCGACTGGGGGCATCATTGGTCGCTAGATCGACTCCGTGCTCCCAATGTTCTCTACACGCTGCTGACTGCTGGACTTCTCCTTGGCGTGGGCTGGAAGCGGATGAAAAACCCAGCTCTGGGCCTCTCAGCCGCGCTTCTTTTTCTCTGTTTCTTCAGCACTTATCGCTACGGGCGTGTCTTTCTCACCAGCGCACCGGAGACCTTCTGGCTTTTCCTGCCTCTCTCGCTCCTTCTGCTGCACCGCGAGCCTTGCTTTCCAAAAGGAATTTTCTGGCCTTGGGCTTGGGGAGGAATGATCGGCATCGGCCTTCTCTACAAATCCTTCGCTCTTGTCATTCCTGTAGCCGTCGCCCTTGCCCTCTGGCAACTCCGCGCCCATCGCTGGAATCTGAAAGACTTCCTCGCTCGCGATGCTTGGCGGATCGGGATGACTGTGATCGGATCACTGATGCTCTTTGGACTCTGGTTCTGGCTTGATCCTGAACCGGCGAAGGTTCTCAAAGATTTCGTCTTCAAGGAGAATGCTGGGAAGTTCAATACAGGAGGGGAGAACTATTTTCTTAACCTGATCTGGGGGCAATCGAGTCTCTGGCGCATTGTTGTCTCCTATCCGCTCAATGCAGGGCTTCTCGCCCCTGCTGTATTGGCCCTCTTCTACGATGCCTGGAAACGCCGCCGACATCTCTCCTCCTTTGAGGTTCTGCTCTGGATCTGGATGCTGACTCTTGCAGTCTTTTTCATCCTGCCAAACCAACGCGATGAACGCTATCTCCTCCCCGCGATGCCTGCGCTTGCTTTGCTTGCCGCGCTCCGCCTAGGACATCTGCCGCGTTGGATTTCCTGCCTCACCATTATTGCCTCCGGCATCATCATGCTCGGTCTTACGGGGCTTGGTCTGCTTCTTCAACAGCGCACAGGCATCGCCACTCTCTACCCTCTCTGGGTGCTGCTGGCTCTCGTTTCAGGACTCGGTATCGTGGCTTGTGGACTTCTCTTTCATGAACTCACGCGCCCACTTCTTCCGGCTGCCATCCTCAGTGTCTATTTTGGCTACACTCTTTTTCTCCTTCCTCTCGATCATGGCCCAGGCCTCTTCCGCAGCGAAGGACTGGAAGCGATCACCGACTGCGAGGTTTCCGTTCCGGCCAATTTCAATGCCCGTGAAGAGAGCTATGGATTCCTTCTCCCGAATGCAGTGATGAAGCCTTACGATCATTGGAGAAAGCCTCCCAGCACTGGCTTTGTCGTCGTCAGCCAACCGCTCGATCAGTCCGCTCCTGAGGGAATCATTCTTGCCAAACGCTTGAACATGATCGACCGCTTCAGTGCCGCTGAGACCCGCGATATGATCTCGGGCAATGTCTCTCATCACCTCTTTCATTGGGACTGGCTCGTGGAGAGGGATGTTTCCTCTCCGGCTAAATAAGATAAGAGGCGTAAAATAACAGAGGGCTTCCCATGACAGGAAGCCCTCTGTTGTTGAAGCTGAAGGTAGTGAAGGGTGACGAGGCTTAGGCCTGACGGCGACGATAAGCGATTACCAGAGCCAGTGCGCCGAGTCCGAAGAGGAGATAGGAGGAAGGCTCAGGAACTGCGTTGGCAACGAACATTGCATTGATCGTGTTGCCGCTTGCAACAGCGTTGGAAGCATCACCAAGATAACCGGAAGTGGTGCTTGGATCAGACACACCAAAGAGTTGTTGGAGCGTGGCGAGATCGGAGGAGTGAGTCAGGTTGTTCGTGTCGTTGAAGACACCCGTTCCATTGGTAGCACCTGCAGCAAGATCAGAAATCACAATCTCCATGCTGGTGGTGGCATAGGTATTGGCATTGGTGCCTGTCTCGGTCTCATCATTCCAGATGACGATGGCACCGGGATTGATGGTATTGGTGAAGGCATAGCTGCTCATGATCTGAGGAATGATAATCGAGAGGAAGTTATCTCCCATGGCGATCTGGTTTCCATCTGATCCAGCTACCCAATTCGTCCCATGATAGGTGAATGTGGTGTTCAGAGCAGTGTGCTGATCGTTATACTGATCAGGGGTGATCAGATTATACTTGGCAACAGTGTTGCTAGCTAGGTCGTTAGTCAGCTGCTGAAGCGGTGCATAGTGAGGGATGGAGACATTGTTCGTCGTTGTATCAAAGTTACCGGCAGTCTGTGAGAAAAAGAGCTGACCATCATGCTTGGTAGCAAAATTATACTGGTGGCTGCCGTTATAGGCATTTGTGTAGGTGGCTGATGTACCGCTGAGGTTATTGAAAGGAACAGTCCACTGGTTTGTGGGTGCGACCAAGCTCGTGCTGCCGTTTGCACCAGGATTGTTCACCGAGCCAGAAGTAACCTGCAACTGGGTGTCTTCTTGGTAGCTCTTCCATCCACTAGCACCATACCTGTTCTGGAGCAGCCCAGAAAGGGTGTTGGTTGAAAGCCCGTTGGAGGTCATGTTGTTCTTAATCAACTGCACCTGTGTCACACCTCCAGTCGTCTGAAACGGATAGTTGTCATTAAGCACTCCAAAGTTATTACCAGCTTCCTGCCAGAGATAGTTTGGCTCGGAAGGATGGATCGCAGGAGGGTTGGTGCTGTTGGTGTAATTAGGCGTTGCCAGGACATTGTGATAGGCCGAGGCATAGGAAACATAAGAACCAGCAGCAAGAACTGGATTATTTGCAGGATTTGTATCTAGAAGGCTGTTGATGTAAGGAGCAGCCGCACTTCCGAAGATCTGAGAAGGCGCACCATTGATATTGGTCGTGGTTGGGTCGTAGGTTTTACCAATGTAGGCATCCAATGTCGGATAGGTTCCATTGGTCGTGAATCCCAAGGCTGATGCCTGATTGGTGGTGGAAATCAGATCCCCTTCACCAACTGTTTGTGGCTGGGTCCAGTTGTGGTTTTCCATATCGATGTAGAATACATCACCAACTTGATTCACGCTCTGGGCGTGTGCTGTGTAGATGCCGCCCGCAAGGCAGGCACCGAGAACGAGGCTTTGGATTGTCTGCTTTTTCATTGTTGTTTTTTTCTTATTGGTTGGGTTGGCGTTTCAGATGAAACAGGCAGACGATGACCCTTTGAATTTTTTTTGCAACGAACCAATTGTTACAATTTCGTCACATGGCGAAACTGTAACAAAACAGGTATTGGTACTCTTATCAGAACTTATGGAAGGCCGTAGAATTTTGGCCAAAACTGCTTTTTCTGCTGAAAATGCCCTATTTAAGATACGGGATCGCCGTCGCCCGATCCCTCCGTACAAAGACCTCAACGATGCCGTGACGGTAGGCGAGAGTGTAGTTTGAAGCGATATAGTTGTAGGTCTTGGCTGCCCAATTCTGAAATTTTGATTCCTCGGTATTATTGATCTCCCAGTTCGTAATCACAAAAACAACGGGATGATATTTGGCAATCTTGGCCACGGTCTGCGTGTAGAATTGCTCCGATGAGACCATCGCATTATCAATATAAAAATTGTATTCATACGAGGGACGGTCGGTCATGAAATTGATCTCGGGATTGTAAGGATAGCAGACGAGATATTCCCCAGGCGCAGAGACTGCTGTGATGATTCGATAGATCGCAGAGGTGTCGCGAAATTCATCAGGAGTGAGCAGAACATTCACACCATTGGCACCGTGGAACTCCACCCGTTTCTTCACACTGGCTGCGATGCCGCCACTTGATTGGGACTGGCAGGCATTAATGTAATAGAGCAGCAGTGTTAGCACTGCCAGAAGGGAGAATCCTCCGAGACCGATCCTCATCACGAGGTTTGCTGAGATCAGGGCTCGCCCCGTGATAAAGAGGGAAAGGATCAGCGTCACCGTCATCGGCACCATGAACTCGCTCAGATGCACCATATCGGGCCGCCAGAAAAAATATTGAGGGAAGAGTGTCAGAGAGCACCCCAGACAGGTCAGCAGGAGAAGCATCGTCTGCTGGCCTTTCTCATCGTGGCGCACGAAGGCGATGAACCAACCCATCAAAGATCCCATAGCAAGAAGTCCAGCCAGCAGGACAGGCAAGTAGAGATTGAGCGAGAGCATTCGATCCCGCGCTGTCGAGGCAGAGAGCGAGCGGCGAGCAAGAGTCGTCGGGGCGAGCTGCGTCTCCTTTTCCTTGGAAACGGGATTTGTAACGGCTGGAGTCGCGCTTGAGGGAGCAATGGAAGACGAAGGGGCTGTTGTTTTTTGTAATACGGGTGGCTTTTCGTGATGGGCAAAAATCTCCTCCGTTGATTGCACAATAATCCCAACCACGCGATTCCCTTGAAATTGGATCATGGCGGGCCACTGCGCATATTGCCCCTGAAACTCTGGAGCAAATCCGTGGCGAGAAGCATCAAGATAAAAAGGGAGGTGGGTTAGCAGAAACATCATTCCTCCGAGCAGCAAGCCTGCCGTCGCAAGCCCGATACGGGGAAATAAGCGAAGGGAGGAGCCGGTGCGGAGAGGATAGATCAGGATCAATCCGAGCCAAATGCAGGTGAGAAAAAATCCAACATCGACGCGGATCAGCCAGGCGATAGCTAGCGAGATGCCGCAGGCTGCCATCCAGAGGAGGCGGATGATGGTTGTGCGCGCAGGGAAGACAAAGGCCGAGAGAAATACCGTCATGTTTAGCACGACCATAAAGGCCATGTAATTTCGAAACATCTGCCCTGGAATCACCAGCACCAGCAGACCCGTAAGCAAGGCCACGATGGTAGAATCGGTGGCTTTCCGCACCAGGCGAAATGAGAGGAGTCCTGTGATCGTGGAGAGAACGAAAAAGAAAATCCGCAACGCAGTGTAGCTTGGCCCGAAGATTTTGAAGAGCGCGACGACTGGATAGAACCAGAGCAGATTGTAGCCCAGAAAGGTGTCAATAATCGGGCGTTGCCCCTCCAGCAGTCGGAGCGCGATCATTCCCTCGACCCCTCCTTCGGCTGCGGGATAGAGACCTGCTCGGTAATAGAATCCGTAGTAGAGAAGTGCGAAGGTCAGCAGAATCAAGACGCCACAACGACGAAGGAAAGCTTCAGCAACTGCTATCCATGCGTTTCTTTCCATGCGCTCAGCAGTTCCTTAATGATTTCCAAGAAAGCGAAGTTTCAATCCAAGAAAATGAATGCCTCGATGAAACCAACGCGAAAGTTCATTCCTGATCTGATACGGATAAGTGGTGCGCCAACGATCCTTGGAGGAGAGGCGAGGTTGGGAGTTCCCCTGAATCGCACTGGTGAAGACCTCTTCGGTCTGCGAGATCGGAAAAGGTGAGACGGAGATGGCTTTCAGACCTAGCGGCCATTCCCGATCCGCCGCATGATCCCAAGGGAGCCACATCGGGAGCAATCCCGTGACACACGCTTGCGCTGCCTTGCGATCAATAATATAGGCACCGCATCCTTTGAGTCTGCCCATCTGCACATTGAGGGCATAGCCGCCTGCAAGATGTGCAACCTTCCAGGGAGTCCCTGGAGAGAGACCTGTCAGGCGAGCGATATTCCAGAATGGGGCCGTCTTCATCAGGCTTTCCAGAAGAATTCCGACATCGGTTTTAGGATAGAGATCATCCTCGCAGATCATCGCATGGCTCTCCTGCGTTTCCAAAAAAGCCCGCATCGCCTTGAGGTGGCTCAGATAACAGGCCACTTCAAAAATATTTACGCCCCGCCCATGAAATTGACGGAATCGGACTTCATCAAATTCTGGAATCGGAAGCTGCAATTCCTTTCCTGAAATTGCCGCCACGCGCACCACCTCAAAAGGAGTCCTCTTAAAAACGGCCTGCATATGCAGCCAGCGTTCCGGTACGCTCTCCAGATTGATGACAAAAGCTTTCATGAAAACGCTAATGCTCTTACTGAAAGCCGCGCAGCCCTAAACACTACCACTGAATGCCGAACAAGATAATCCCCTTGGGCTTTCCTGGTTTATCGGGATCCCAGGAGACATTCTCTTTTCCATCTCCCTCCTTGGCCGGTGCCGTCGGGCTGATGATGCGGAGCGGCTTCTTCATCTTGAAGGCTTGCGCTACGATTCCAGTGATGTCGTAGGGAGCAGGCTTTTCAATGACTGTGTCCGTGCTCGGAGCAGCTACTCTCGGTACTGTGGGAGCTACAAATGAGGCATCGGCATTGGTCTGCTGCGCCTGGAGCGGAGCGGAGATTAATCCTGTCGCCAAAAGAATCGAGAGGAGAAAGCGTGAGAGACCGTTGCCATTCATGAGTGTCATTCTATAATTCATTTGCCTCAAGGAGCAATCACAACCTCTTTTTCTCCATCATGACGGCGGCCCATTTGCCGCGTTTGAGGGTTTTTTGATGGTGCAGGCCGAGGGCTGAAAAAGTTTTTAGAATGGCCTCTTCCTCCACGGCGAGGATGCCGGAGAGGATGAGCACCCCGCCAGGTTTGATCGCTTCCACGATCATTGCCGAGGCAGCCGTGAGAATGGTCGAGTAAAGATTGGCTGTCACGATGTCCCACGCCTCCTTGGAGCCAGGAGGATGCCAGCGCAAGACATCGGCCTTCTGAAATCGGGAACGCGATAGCTCATTGAGGGCAGCATTTTCTTTAGCGATGCGGACGCAGGCGGTATCAAAATCAACGCCGAGGATTTTCTTTGCCCCGAGAGCCTCTGCGGCGAGAGCCAGAATACCAGAGCCGCAACCGAGATCGAGTAATGACAAAGGTTTGTCGATTTTGTTCAGAGGAGCTGCGGCTTCAACCAAGAGCTGAAGGCAGCGCGCCGTCGTCGCATGATCGCCAGTACCGAAGGCCATGCCGCTTGGGATGAGGAGCGCGTTCCCCTTGCCGAGGCTTCGCTCTTTGTTAAAAAGTTTTTTGTCGCGATAGATTCGCAGTTCTCCGGCGATTCGTAGCGGATCATGAATCTTGGAAGCGGGCGGTTGCCATCCTGTTGCATCAAAGGGTCGCGTGCTGCCGCCGAACGCAGAGCGGAGTTTTTTTGCCGTTACGCCATCGGTATAGATGTCGAGGCGGATGGAACGCGATGCAGGAAATTTTTTGATCACTAGCGACTGTTCTCCGGCAAAACGAAGTCGTTCAATCCAAACATCTTCCCATTTTTCGGAAGAGAGTCGTGTCCAGAGATGAGTGATCGGAGAAGTCATAAACAGAGTTACTAGATGATAAAAAAGAACTGGCTGATTCACGAGTCCGAATGCAGCCTCTTACACAAACATTCTCCCAGAAATGAAAAAACTCCCCGTCCAACTCATTGTAGCACTCTGCCTTGTTTCAACCCTCTCGGCCAAAGATCCCGCCGATTTTGTGAATCCCTTCATCGGAGCGGGGAGCATGGAGGGGATTTATAGAAACTCCTGCCACGGCAAGAATTTCCCCGGTGCTGCCACGCCCAACGGCATGGTGCAGCTCAGCCCCGATACGATCACGGGCGGGGATAATGGTGGCGGCTATTCGTTCGTTCATACGACGATTCAGGGATTCAGTTTCAACCACATGAGCGGGGTCGGCTGGTATGGTGATCTTGGAAACTTCGAGGTCATGGCAACCACCGGCCCCCTGAAGACTTGGTACGGCGAGACTGACAAGCCTGGTTCGGGCTATCTCTCCACAATGGACAAAACAACCGAAGTCGCTCAGGCCGGTTACTATGCCGTAACCCTCAAGGATTATGGAATTCGCGCCGAGGCCACCGCTGCACCACACAGCGGGATGTTGAGGTTCACCTTTCCTGAGAATACGAATTCCCGCATTCAGATTGATCTAGCTCGTCGCATCGGCGGAACTTCGCTTTCCCAGAGTGTAAAAGTGGTAGGAACAAATGCTATTGAGGGGGCGATCGTCTGCACGCCGGAAGGGGGTGGTTGGGGACATGGAGGAGGACATGCGAACTTCACGGTCTATTACCATGCGGAGTTCAGCAAACCACTCGAGAAGGTCGGTATCTGGAGTGCCAAACTACCGTCTTCTTACAAAGAAATTCTGAAAAACCCCGACTTCATTAAAGGCTGCCAGACCGCCGAGATCCTTCCAGGAGTCCGAGAAAAAGAGGGGGCTCATCTCGGCTTTTACAGTGAATTTCCTACCAAAGCTGGCGATCAGGTTATTCTCAAGGCAGGCATCTCCTATGTCAGCATTGAGGGGGCACGCGCTAATCTGGCCAAGGAGATTTCTGGATGGAATTTCGACGCCGTGCGCCAGCAGGCCCATGAGGAGTGGAATCACGAACTCAGTCGGATCTCGGTCGAAGGAGGAACTGACGCGCAGAAGACCATTTTTTATACAGAGATGTATCACGCGATGATCGACCCCCGCATTTTTGCCGATGTGAACGGAGACTATCCTGGGGGTGACGGAAAGATTCATCAGACACAAGATTTTACCAAACGGACGATCTTCAGCGGTTGGGATGTCTATCGGAGCGAATATCCGCTGCTTACTCTGATCGCCCCTGAGGTCATCAATGATGTCATCAATAGCTGGATCGAACTGGCCGATCAGAATGGCAAGGGATACTTCGATCGCTGGGAAATGTTCAATGCCTACTCAGGCTGCATGGTCGGAGCCCCGTCGGTCATTGTCATCAACGATGCTTACCAGAAGGGAATTCGGAAATATGATCTCGCCAAGGCCTACGACTACTCAGTCAATAGCGTCAAAAAAGAAGCCGCGAGCATTGGCGGTGGATCTACCCGATTTGAAGATGATTTTGCTAAATGGAATCTCGGCCAACTCGCCGCAAGTCTCGGCAAGAAAGAGGATGCAGCGAAGTATCAGCAGGATTCCCTCGCTTATCGTCAGTTCTTTAACCCTGATGTTCCCTGGAGTTATGACAAGGAAGGAAAAGTCTCCCGCCCTGAATGGAAGGGGTGGTTTTGCCTCAAAAATAAAGATGGTACTTGGCATCCCTGGGAGGGATTAAAATCACACACCGGCACACAGGAAGGTTCGATCTTCCAATATGGCTGGCATGCACCGCATGACATCTCGGGGCTCATGAAGCTTCTCGGTGGAAAGGAACTCTTCGTGGCCAAGCTCTCCGATTTTTTTGATCGGACGCCCGATCTAGGCAAATGGAATGATTTCGATAATCCCTCCAATGAACCGAGCCATCTCATTCCCTTCCTCTTCAACCGTGCTGGAGCACCCTGGCTGACCCAGAAATGGGTGCATCGTATCTGCACAGATGCCTATGGAGCTGATTACCGAGGACTCTGCGGCGACGAGGATGAGGGACAGATGTCGGCATGGTTCGTCCTTGCCGCAAGCGGACTGGCTCAGTCCTGCCCGGGCGATACCCGTTTTGAAATCTTTACGCCCCTCTTTGATCGAGTCTCATTCCGCCTCGATCCGAAATATACCAAAGGAGGATCATTCACAATCACGACACAGAACAACTCTCCTGAGAACCTCTACATCCAATCAGCCACACTCAATGGCAAGCCGCTCAACCGCTGCTGGCTCGACTACAAAGAAATCACCGCCGGAGGAACTCTTGATCTTATCCTTGGGCCGAAGCCCAACACAGGATGGGGAATCGAATGATTTTCTTTTGAAAACGGTCTCAGAAAAGATTTCGTCCACTCTGGCGCAATTTTCCACTTGTTCCAAATCGACTCTGTTCTAGTCTGCATCCATGTCGACGGCTATCCTGCCACCTCCACACCCTCACGCCACAACGGTAACAACACCGATGGCCTACGATTCCAAGATTGAGGGCAATATCATCATCACCCAACTTGATGCCGCCATCAACTGGGTGCGAAAGAACGCGCTCTGGCCGATGCCGATGGGTCTCGCCTGTTGTGCGATTGAGTTGATGGCTGCTTCTTCCTCGCGCTATGACATCTCCCGCTTCGGTGCCGAGGTGATGCGTTTCTCTCCACGACAGGCCGATGTCATGATCGTGGCCGGAACAGTCACCTATAAGATGGCCCTCTCCGTGAAGCGCATCTATGAACAGATGCCTGAGCCAAAATGGGTGATAGCGATGGGTGCCTGTGCCTCCTCCGGTGGTATGTATCGCAGCTACGCGACACTTCAAGGAGTCGATCAAATCATCCCCGTCGATGTCTATATCTCCGGCTGCCCACCACGCCCCGAGGCTCTGCTGGATGGACTGATGAAGCTTCAGGAGAAGCTGATGACGGAACGCTCCTTCCTGGAGCAGAAGCGGGCTCTGCTGGATTCGATCCGATGAGTGCCGCCGACGATGCCAGCAAGATTCAGGCGAGTTTTTCCTCGGACACTTTTGTCCGAAAAGAATTTCGCGGCGAAACAACGCTCTCCTTTGCAGCCTCGCGTATCCGCGATCTCTGCTTTCACGCCCGCGATCAGCTTGGCTACGACATGCTGCTTGATATCAGTGCCGTCGATCACTATGGAAGCGATCCCCGCTTTGAAGTGGTCTATGAACTCTATTCGCTTGAGAAAAAATCGCACCTCCGCTTCAAGATCACCACGCCTGAAGATGAGGCTGAAGTCCCAACCGTAAGCGACATATGGCCGACTGCTGATTGGCACGAACGGGAAGTTTGGGATCTCATGGGGGTTCGTTTCAAAAACCATCCCGATCTCCGCCGCATCCTGATGTGGGAAGGATACCCTTATCATCCGCTCCGTAAGGAATTCCCTCTGGAAGGAATTCCGACCGATGTGCCTGATGTTGCCTTCACCGAAGTTGCTCCGCTTGCTGGAGGCCCCTTCGTCACCATTCCCTCCGATGGCAATACCGAGGTTCGTGAACCCCGTGCCCGTCATGCCGTAGATCTCCCGACCTCGGCTACCTTCATTGCCGAACCTTGATCGCCGATGAATCAGCCTTCCGCGAGTATCTTTCCCGTCTTGCGGGGCAGACGCGTGTAGCTCTCGATACGGAGGCAGATAGTCTTCATTGCTATTTTGAGAAGCTCTGCCTCATCCAGAGTGGTTGGGGACAGGAGCCTCAGAGCGGCTGGGCGGAGGATCTGGAACTCATCGACCCTCTGGCAGGGCTTCCTCTGGGGGATTTTTTTGAGACCTTAAAGGGAAAGACAATCCTCTTTCATGATGCTGACTATGATCTGAGATTGCTGCGGCGTTCGGGAGAATTTCCTGATGACGATATTTTCGACACGATGATTGCGGCGCGGCTTACGGGTGAGCCGCAGCTTGGTCTCGCTGCCTTGGTAGAGAAATATTTTGGCATCACCCTTTCCAAGGCATCGCGCAAGGCCAACTGGGCCCAACGCCCTCTCTCCGACCAGATGGTGGAATACGCGCTCAACGATGTTCGTTTCATGCCGCAGCTCGCCGATATTCTCCAAGCAAGATTGGAAGAACTCCATCGGACAGAATGGTATCGTCAGTCCCGCGACCGCATGGTGAAAGGAACCCGTGAGGTGCGTCAGCGTGATGAGGAAAATCTCTGGCGCATCACCGGCTACGCGCTGCTCCCTCCCCGAGGCTGGGCCGTGCTTCGTTCCCTCTGGTACTGGCGTGACAGCGAAGCGAGGCTCTGGGATCGCCCAGCATTTCATGTGCTCTCTAATGACAATCTCCTGCTTCTCGCAGGCGAAGCGGCGAAGGGAGGCAAATTCTCCCGTCCCCGTCTCCCTCAACCACGAGCCGGACGGATGGAGGAGGCTCTCGAAGAAGCCCTTGCGCTTCCCGAATCAGAATGGCCTCAGATGATCCGTGGTGTCCGGGTAAGGGCGAGCAAGGAGCAAATCGACCGCTTCAACAAACTCCGCGATTACCGAGACAAAGTCGCCCGCGATCTTCAGCTTGATCCCTCCATTCTGGCACCGAAGGCTGCACTCGAAGCCGCCGCTGCCGATCCGATGGCTCCTGTCATGTTGCCGTGGCAACGCTCCCTGCTGGGCCTCCCTACTCTTCCAGAAGAAACGGAAATTCCTGCGGTAGTCGAATTTCAGACAGAGTAACCATTCCCTCGGATGAGTATTTCCAAGGCCGTCTCCGATCTCATCACCCTCGCTCTCACCGAGGATCTCGGCACGATTGAGGAAATCTGGAATCCCAAGGGCGACATCACCTCGCAGGCTTTCATTCCTGAGGATGACTGCTCCCGAGCACGGATTGTTGCCCGTAGTGAATGCGTTATTTCTGGCATCGCCACGGCGGTCGAGGTCTTTTCAAGAGTTGATCCGGCCCTTGAGATTTCATTGTCTTGCCAAGAAGGAGATCTGCTTTCAAAAGGTTCCGTACTTCTCGAAGTCACTGGCTCTACCCGATCCATTCTCTCCGCCGAGCGCACAGCACTGAACTTCCTTGGCCGACTCTGCGGCATCGCCACGCTCTCCCGTCGATATGCCGATGCCGTCGCAGGGACGGGAGTTCAGCTCCTCGACACGCGCAAGACCACCCCTGGCTGGAGAGTCTTGGAGAAACAAGCTGTGAAGGCTGGAGGTTGTGTGAATCATCGCATGGGTCTCTATGATGCTGTGCTGGTGAAGGATAATCATCTCGCCGCCCTCGGCGACCTTGCACTCCTGCCCCCCGTGACCGCACAACTCCGCATCGAATACCCTGGTCTCTCGATTGAGATCGAGGCTGATACCTTGGATCAGGTGGAGCAACTTCTCACTATCCCAGGCATCGATGTCATTCTCCTTGATAATATGTCGTGTGACGAGATGAGACAAGCGGTTGGGTTGCGAAACGCGGTGGCACCTCAAGTCTTACTGGAAGCCAGCGGGGGGATCACCCTGGAAACTATCCCCGCTATTGCAGCCACAGGTGTGAATCGTATCTCCGTCGGTGCCTTAACTCACTCCGTGCTGAATGCCGACCTCTCGTTGGAGTTGCAGCCATTAGAAGATGTCGCTTGAATCCCTGGATGCTGGATCTCTCACAGCAGCCTCGCCTTGGAATGCTCACCTCCAGGTATTGGCGCAAACCACCTCCAGTAATGACGAACTGCTTCGTCTTGGTGAGTTGGGTGAAGTGAACGCACCACATGGAATGCTCCTTTTTGCCGAGCGGCAGACGGCGGGGAGGGGGCAATTTCATCGTCCTTGGGCATCGGAAGAACCTCTCGGGCTCTGGTTTTCACTTCTGCTACGGATGGAGATTAGTGATGCCTCGATCCCATCACTCTCGGCTTTTGCTGCCGTGGCCCTCGCAGAGACTCTGAAAGAACTCGGTTTTCCTGAGGCCCGCATCAAGGCTCCGAATGATCTCTATCTTTTAGGAAAAAAAATCGCAGGAATTCTTGTCGAGACTCGCACAGGGAAGAGCCCCTTCGCTGTTGTTGGCATCGGCCTCAATGTGAATCAACGCATGGAAGATTTTCCCGAAGAGCTGCGAAAATCTGCCTCATCGTTACAGATTGCTTCAGGGAAATTTTGGGATCGAAACGCCGTCGCCGAAATTCTCCTCCCAGCTCTGGGGCGTAGTGAGGAGATGATGCGAGAGAATCCCTCGGCCTTGCTCGCTCAATGGAACTCCTTACTCTAGGGAACCGCTGATTTAATCCCATGATGACTCCTTACGACGGAAAGAAACCGATTCTGGCCATTGAATCTTCCTGTGATGAAACGGCTGCGGCTGTACTGCTTCCGCCAGGCACCATTCTCTCCAGCCTGGTTGCCTCGCAAGCCGAGGAGCACGCTCGCTTCGGCGGCGTTGTCCCTGAAGTTGCCTCACGCAATCACCTCCTTGCCATCGACCCTCTAGTTCGTCGCGCTCTTGCTGAAGCCGGACTCACACCTCGTGATCTCGGTGCCATAGCCGCCACCTCAGGCCCTGGCCTGGCTCCAGCACTCCTTGTCGGAGCCTCCTATGCCAAGGGATTTTCCCTCGCCCTCGGCATTCCCTATCTCGCCTTGAATCATCTCGAAGGTCATCTTCTCTCTCCTTTTCTGGGACAGGAATCGATTCCTCAGCATATCGCTCTGCTTGTAAGCGGCGGACATACGCAGATTACGGAAGTTCGCGGAGTGGGTGATTATAGCGTGCTTGGCCGGACACTTGATGATGCAGCGGGCGAGGCCTTTGACAAAGTCGCAAAGCTCCTCGGCCTCGGCTATCCAGGGGGCATCGAGATCGACCGCCTTGCAGCCACGGGCGATCCGACGAAATATCTTTTTCCTCAAGCAATGATGGAACGGGGCGAGCGCGAGACTTTGAACTTCAGCTTTAGTGGACTCAAAACCTCCGTCCGTTATTTTCTCGAAAAGAATCCAACGATTTCTCAATCCACGCAAGGCATGGCTGATCTCTGTGCCTCCGTTCGCCACGCCATCGTTGATGTCTTAATTCAAAAAACCGCCCGTGCCGTCGAGGCATCCGATCTCAAGGCCGTCGCCATCTCGGGCGGTGTCGCTGCTAACAAGGCTCTCCGCTCCGGTCTCCAGCAACTCTGTCAAACCAAAGGATGGGGCCTTCACCTTCCCGCTCCAGAACTCTCAAGCGACAACGCAGCGATGATTGCCTTTGCTGCGATTCATCATCTCCAGTCAGGAGAATCAAGCTCCCTAGCCCAGGAGATCAACCCTCAGTGGCGGGTGGAAGTGCGAGAGTAATCTCACCTCACAACACTTCTGTTTTTATTGCGGCTAGTAGAGTTATCCAATTATAATGCACACCTACCATTATCCTTCTGAACACAATGTCCTTTTTTGACTTCACTCCCGTTCTTGCGAACCGCATCATCTCTGTCATCACCATCGACCGAGCCGAGGATGCCGAACCCTTGACCCAGGCCCTGCTTGATGGAGGACTCAATGCTCTCGAAGTCACTTTCCGCACACCAGCAGCTCCTGAGGCTGTTCGTCGGATCAAGGCTGCTTTTGGAGATCAAGTGCATCTCGGAGTTGGCACTCTTCTGACCGGAGAACAGGTTGCCCAAGCCGCTGAAGCTGGTGCCTCGTTTGGTCTCGCGCCCGGCTTCAATCCTGCGGTTGTCCAGGCAGCGCATGAGCGCGGTCTCGGATTCATTCCTGGAGTGATGACCCCTTCTGAGATCGAAGGTGCTCTCGAACTCGGCTGCACCGTTCAGAAATTTTTCCCTGCTGATGTCGCCGGTGGTACCAAAATGCTCAAGACACTCTCCGGCCCCTATGGGCATCTTGGAATCAAATTTATCCCACTCGGCGGTGTCAGTGCAGCCACGCTCAAGGACTTCCTTGCCGCTCCCGGCGTTGCCGCCGTCGGAGGAAGCTGGATTGCAGACCGCGCCCTCATCAAAGCTGGAGATTGGGCTGGTATCACGAAACTTGCCAAGGAAGCCGTGGCGATTGCGACGGCGGAGTAGAGGAATAGAGAGAGAACAGAGATCTGGGGAAACGCTGCGTAAAAGAAATGTGACGAGATTGTCACATGCGCTCGGCTCATTCTCATTGACGGGAGAGTGTAGAAAGCGCATAGGGAGGAGTACCATTCTCAGAACTCTTCTTTGACTATCTCTATGAACAAATCCCTTCTCTCCCTTCTCATGCTCACGCTCCTTGCAAGTGCAGGGAATTCCTCCGCTGCCATCACCGCTGATGGCCAGATCACTGCCCTCAAGATCAGCACGAATAACTCGTATCATTACACAATCCTGCTCTCTAACAAAGGTCAGACCAATCTACCAGCTGGGGACTCAATCAATACCTTCTGGTATGCCTGGGTTCCAGGAGATGATTACCTTCCCTCCGCGCCGACCAATATCCAGTCACCTGCGGGATGGAGCGCGAGTGTCACTCACGGAGCATTGCCTGATGGCTACGCCATCCTCTGGCAGAATAACACCGGTTCTAATACTGCCCTTGCTCCAGGCAAATCGACCAACGCCTTCTCCTTTGAGACCACCAATCCTCCTCTCTCAGTCTTTGGGAACTCCATCTTCGATACCGCAGTCATCCCTGTCGGTACTTCCACCCTCTACAGTGGAGCCCCCTTCGCTGGAAGCAGTGCTGTGATCGTCGTCAAGGGAGTCCAGGCGATTTCCTTCCCAACCATTGCGAGTCGAATCTTTAGCACCAATCCCTTTGCGATCACGCTCCCAACGGCCAGCTCCGCTCTCCCTGTCAGCCTCACCCTCACTCCGACCAATCTGGCAACGCTTGTGAGCAATTCCCTTACCATGAAGGGATCTGGCACCCTCTCCCTGATCGCCTCACAAGCTGGCAATAGCAATTATTTGGCTGCGACTCCTGTCACGAATGCCTTCGTCATCTATCCTGCCGTCCAGCCACTCTCTTTTCCCAAGCTGACGAATGCCGCCTATGGGAATGCTCCGCTCTTGATTGCTGCCACTGATTTCGCTGGCCGTCCCATCTCCTACAGCGTTCTCTCTGGCCCAGCCACGATCGTGAGTAACACCCTCTCGATTACAGGAGCAGGAACCGTCGTTCTCCAAGCCAGCGTTCCTACGAACTCCATCTATCCGGCAGAGACCAATACCAATAGCTTTAGCGTGGCGAAGGGTGCTCAGACGATCACTTTCCCCACCATTGCGAGCCGCCCCTTCAGCACGAATCCCTTCACGATTACCCTGCCGACTGCCAGCTCCAAGCTCCCTGTCAGCCTCTCGGTGACTCCGACGAACCTGGCAACGCTTGTGAGCAACTCCCTCACCATGAAGGGAACGGGCACCATAACACTGATCGCCTCCCAGACAGGTAATAGCAACTACCTCGCCGCTCTCTCCGTCACCAATTCCTTCCTCATCACGGCAGCAGTAACAAACTCTAATACGCTCTACTCCTTCGGCACAGGAAGCAATACCTTCACCCTCTCCTTCACTTCGATTGGGAATCCTGGCAACGCGCCAGACAACACTACAGGCTACGGAGCTGTCCCCTACAGCTACCAGATCGGCACCTATGACATCTCTCAGAATCAGGTGAATGCAGCTATGTCGAATGGTGTGCCGGGACTTCAGGGGTATCCTGGATATACATGGACAGGAGATCAGCCAGCCACAGGGATCACCTGGTATCAGGCTGCAGCCTTTGTGAACTGGCTCAATACGAGTCACGGATACGCTCCCGCATACAACCTTTCGTACTCAGCCTCCAACGGTTACACCATGTCTCTCTGGGCAACCAATCAAGCCTGGACAAATGGAGGGCTCAATCTCTATCGCAGCAAATCATGTGTCTATTTCCTCCCAAGTGAGAATGAGTGGTATAAGGCAGCGTATTATAATCCGAAGGGAACGAACTACTTCCTCTATCCTACCGGCAGAAACACGGCATCGACTCCTGTAGCCAGTGGAACGATTGCCGGAACAGCTGTCTATAATCAAACCCTTGCTAAAGGCCCCGCTTCCGTGTATCAAGCTGGCGGACTCAGCCCCTATGGAACGATGGGGCAGGGAGGGAATGTCTGGCAGTTGGAGGAGAGTGCCTTTTCGGGAGGCAATACCGATCCCAATGGGGATCGCGTGTTTCGCGGCGGTTATTGGGGCGGCCCCTACTACGGCGGTGCGTCCTCGATCCGCAACGGCGGCAACCCCCCGGGCCTTGAGAACCGCACTTTCGGGTTTCGTGTGGCTAGGATTCCCTGAAATCGTGGTAGCGTAGAAATCCTATTCATAAAGAACGACATCCTTGGGTGAGGGCGAGCTAATTTGCTCCATCCTGATACCGTTGAAAGAACGGTACTAGCCAAAGCAGGCTTGAGGGATTCCTCAAAGTGAAATATCTTCTTAGCATGAACACTGAATTCGCTCCGATCTTTAAGCTGGGACGAGCCGAACGACTTCAGCTCGTTGAGGATCTCTGGGATAGCCTTGCCGGTGAAGATGATGCCACTCCGGTTCCTGACTGGAAGCGTGATGAGCTTCGCCGACGGAAGGAGAACTACGCACGACATCCCTCATCAGGAATTCCCTGGGCTGAAGTCAAAGCGGGGGCACGCTCCCACCATGCTTGAAAAGATCATCTTCACTCCGGAGGCGGCGGAGGATGTATCGGTGGCTTATGATTGGTATGAGGAACGGGAGCCTGGGCTTGGCGAGGACTTCCTGCGCTGCGTCGAGGCTTGCCTCCTTATCGTGCTAAGACATCCACTTATGTATCCGGTTGCAGTGGATGATTTTCGTCGGGCCCTTATCCGTCGATTCCCGTTTGAGATTTTCTATGAACCCTCCGGCGATGGAGTCATCGTTTACTCCATCTTCCACTGCTCGCAAGACCCCCTGAAATGGCGCAAGAGGCTCGGGTACGCTGAATGAACGCACCTGCGTCGGTCGTAACCCAGAAGCAGATTGAACGGCTCCTCCTCGATCACGCTCGATCGTTTGCACTGACGCTGCGATTGCTGCCCGGAGGAATGAGGGAGCCGTTGAGTCTGACCTATCTGCTGGCACGGGCCACGGATACAATAGCTGATGCTGGCAGTATTCCGAGGGAGGAGCGGTTGCAGGCTCTGGAGAGCCTACAACAGAAACTGAATGAGGGGGAGGCTGCGGAATGGCACCCACGCTTTGCATCAGGAAATCTCTCAGACCTAGAAGAAGAATTGATGGAGGCGGTGCCATCACTGATTTTGGAATTAAAACAGCTATCGGAGGGCGAGGTAATGCTACGGCTTTGGCAGAGGATTCTAGAGGGGCAGCTTTTTGATCTGAGGCGATTCCCTTCCGCTGAGCCGCTCCATCGGGCGGAGCTGGAACAATACTGCTACCTTGTTGCTGGGAGTGTCGGCGAGGCATGGACAGAGTTGATCGAGAACCATGCACCCCAAGGAGTTGTTTCTCGTGATGATTCCTTGGAGATGAAACGGCTAGGAGCTGGCTATGGGAAGGGGCTTCAGCTTCTGAATATCTTGCGAGATCGGGCAAGCGATCGAGAGATGGGACGAATCTATGCGTCGGATGAAGAGATTCCAGAACTTCTCACGCTCGCCGAATCGTGGCTGAATGAGGGCGAGAAATATCTTCTGAGATTGAAACCAGGGCGCATCCGCTATGGTACCACAATTCCGCTACGGCTTGCGTGGAGGACGCTGGAGCTGATAAAAAAAACACCTTGTAAGACAAACGCGAAGGTGCAGCGGTGGCAGGTTTATGCGCAGCTTCTTTGGGCCCTTCCATCTCTGGTATTGCCTGAAGGCCGTAATCCTGCTTGATAGGCGCGATGCAATATATCCACTGGTTTCAAGAAAATTTCATCCACCTCGACAAGAGCCTCGAACATATCATCTCAGCCTACGGAATCTGGGTCTATGCCATCCTCTTCGCGATTATCTTCTGCGAGACGGGACTGGTCATCACTCCGTTCCTGCCAGGCGATGCGCTGCTCTTTGCCGTCGGAGCCTATGCTGCGGCTCATCCAGGAGCAGGGCTGAGCTATCCTATCATTCTCGGGTTATTGATCGTGGCTGCAATCCTTGGCAATCTTGTGAATTTCACCATCGGGAGCACGGTTGGCGGCTCAATCTTCAAAGAGAATGCCCTCATCCTTAAGAAGGAGTACCTCGATCGCACGCATCTCTTCTTCGAGAAGCATGGCGTAAAGGCAATAATTCTCGCTCGTTTCCTGCCGATCTTTCGTACGCTGGCTCCGTTCGTGGCAGGGATGGCGGCGATGGATCGGAAGAAATTCGCTCTCTTCACCGTGGTCGGAAGTTTTCTCTGGGTCTTTCTCATGATGACCGCAGGACTGATCTTTGGACGGATGCCCTGGGTGCAGAAACACTTTGAGATGGTTGTGATTGGAATCATCTTCGTCTCCATGATCCCTGTGGCCTACGAAGCGACGATGCAGTTTCTCGAATCAAAGAAGAAAAAGAGCTGAACGACGGATCTGGAATTCCAAAAAATCGCAATGCCCTCGGAGAATATTTTCTTCGGGGGCATTTTTTTGCATTCGTAGGAATTAAGAGGGTGTGTAAAAAAACAAGATGGCGTGCAATGTCTTACTCCGTTTGAGTCCCATAAATACTAGCCCTGCAAGCGAGCATCATTTTTTCCTTGAAATATTTTCGATCTTTAAGTGCTACGGCATTAAAAATTTTTTCAAAAAAAATCAAAGAAGGTGTTGACTATGGGGCGCGCTTCTATATCTTCATCCGTCCCAGCAGCGACCCCGGTCACTGAATAGGGAATGTTCTTCGCCGGTCTGCCTAGAGAATTTGAACAATTCAAGGCGGTGCGGTTAACTCAAAAAAGCAGAGGTCGCAGCAAACGCTGAAGCCAAAGCAATGAGAGTTGATTCACTGTTTTTGCAGCCACCGGAAACGATCTTTGACAGCGCGGTCCGATTTTGCACAGTAATAGAAATCGGATGGATCATATACAATACAACAAAACAGCAAAAACTGAATTGTGCGTTTCGAGTCGATTTTTAAAATGAAGTTTTAACGGACCGCTCATTTCAATCTACGGATTGAGTGAGTCATTTCAACCCACGGGTTGTTATGAAAAGGTGCCTGAATTTGTCATCACCTTAGCAGTGATGACGCAAACTTTTCTACGGAGAGTTTGATTCTGGCTCAGAACGAACGCTGGCGGCGTGGATAAGACATGCAAGTCGAACGGGGTTTAATTTGTAGCAATACCGATTAAATCTAGTGGCGAACGGGTGCGTAACACGTGAGTAATCTGCCGAGAAGTGGGGGATAGCTCGTCGAAAGGCGAATTAATACCGCATATGGCCAGGGAGGACATCCTTCCGAAGCCAAAGCCGCAAGGCGCTTCTTGATGAACTCGCGGCCTATCAGCTAGTTGGTGAGGTAATGGCTCACCAAGGCTATGACGGGTAGCTGGTCTGAGAGGACGACCAGCCACACTGGAACTGAGACACGGTCCAGACACCTACGGGTGGCAGCAGTCGAGAATTTTTCACAATGGGGGAAACCCTGATGGAGCGACGCCGCGTGGAGGATGAAGGTCTTCGGATTGTAAACTCCTGTCAAACGGGAACAAGAAAGTGATAGTACCGTTAGAGGAAGAGACGGCTAACTCTGTGCCAGCAGCCGCGGTAATACAGAGGTCTCAAGCGTTGTTCGGATTCATTGGGCGTAAAGGGTGCGCAGGCTGTGGGGTAAGTCGGGTGTGAAATTTAGGGGCTCAACCCCTAAACTGCATTCGATACTGCTTCGCTAGAGGTATGTAGAGGAGATTGGAATTCACGGTGTAGCAGTGAAATGCGTAGATATCGTGAGGAAGACCAGTGGCGAAGGCGAATCTCTGGGCATTACCTGACGCTCATGCACGAAGGCCAGGGGAGCAAACGGGATTAGATACCCCGGTAGTCCTGGCAGTAAACGGTGCACGTTTGGTGTGGGAGGATTCGACCCCTTCCGTGCCGGAGCTAACGCGTTAAACGTGCCGCCTGGGAAGTACGGTCGCAAGATTAAAACTCAAAGAAATTGACGGGGGCCCGCACAAGCGGTGGAGTATGTGGCTTAATTCGATGCAACGCGAAGAACCTTACCTGGCCTTGACATGTATCTCTAAGTTGGTGAAAGCCAGCGAGTGTAGCAATACACAATTTACACAGGTGCTGCATGGCTGTCGTCAGCTCGTGTCGTGAGATGTTGGGTTAAGTCCCGCAACGAGCGCAACCCCTGTGATCTGTTGCCACCGGCGCAAGCCGAGCACTCTGATCAGACTGCCCTGTGAAACGGGGAGGAAGGTGGGGACGACGTCAAGTCAGTATGGCCCTTACGGCCAGGGCTGCACACGTACTACAATGCCCAGGACAGAAAGAACCGAAACCGCGAGGTGGAGGAAATCATTAAACCTGGGCCCAGTTCGGATTGAAGGCTGCAACTCGCCTTCATGAAGTTGGAATCGCTAGTAATGCCGTATCAGCTACGACGGCGTGAATACGTTCCCGGGCCTTGTACACACCGCCCGTCACATCATGGAAGTCGTTTGTACCCGAAGTCGCTGCGCTAACCCGCAAGGGAGGCAGGTGCCTAAGGTATGGATGGTAACTGGGATGAAGTCGTAACAAGGTAGCCGTAGGGGAACCTGCGGCTGGATCACCTCCTTTCTAAGGAGATATCTGGAAAATCTTAGAATATTCCAGAAGGTCGATCGCTAAACCATTTATTAAAGGCAATCCTCAGGGATTGTTCTAATAAGTGATATGTGATGAAATCCCGAAGGTCGCAAGATCACGATCGAAAGGTCTAAGGGTTCGATGAGGAGCGCACAATTCAGTTTTTGCTGTGAGAAGTTTTCAGAATCTTGTTTTTCAAAATTCAAGATTATGTTGACTTCAACTAGTTTTTAATTTTATTTCTAATTTCTAGCGGCTCTGCCGCCGCAACGCGGGGGTATAGCTCAGTTGGTAGAGCGTCTGCTTTGCAAGCAGAATGTCTGGGGTTCGAATCCCCATGCCTCCACCAATTTACTTGGTGGGCAGATAATGGGATGAGAACCTTGGTTCGACTGGCACACCGCGAAAGCGGACAGTCTTATCGAGCGAAGCCAATTTCCAGAGCCTTTGCGAATGCAAAGTATCATCCCTATGCCTCCACCAATTTTAAGGCTCGCATGAGCCTTCTTCAGTCTTAGTCTCTAATAGGGCCTGTAGCTCAGCTGGTTAGAGCATGCGCTTGATAAGCGCAGGGTCACTGGTTCGAATCCAGTCAGGCCCACTATTCTTATCAGTGCTGCTTTATTAAACGCTGTTTTTTCAGAACCGCTATAGCTACTAACCAGCATCAACAATTTTTATCTGCACTTGTTGCAGACGATCCATCCGAAACAATTTTTAGCTGTGTGGGATCTTAGGATCACGCGCTCTCCGCGGGCATAGTACCGTTGGAAGTTCTTTGACATCTGCAGATAGGGTAAAAAATTACAACTTTGAGTAGAGCTGAGTCCGTGACATGAGTAGCATCTAGAGATGCCAAAATGATCACAGAGAAATTTCAGAATGAACGATATCAAAAGCTACGAAGAGCACATGATGAATGCCTTGGTGCCTGTAGGCGATGAAGGACGCGATAAGCTGCGATAAGCTTCGGGGAGCGGCAAGTACGCTACGATCCGGAGATTTCCGAATGGGGTAACCCATACAGAGTTATATCTGTATACCGCTGCCTGAATACATAGGGCAGAGGGAGCGAGACCTGGTGAAGTGAAACATCTCAGTAACCAGAGGAAAAGAAAGTGAAACGATTCCGTCAGTAGTGGCGAGCGAAAGCGGAAAAGCCCAAACCAGAAGACTTGTCTTCTGGGGTTGTAGGGCCCCAATGTGGCAGTTAAACGATTAGGTGAAGCGTGTGGAAAAACGCTCCATAGAAGGTGACAGACCTGTAACCGAAAATCCGATAACGCCTAGGGAGTCCCTGAGTAATGCCATCCACGTGAAACTTGGCATGAATCGACGGAGACCACTCCGTAAGGCTAAATACTAACAGGCGACCGATAGTGAACAAGTACCGCGAGGGAAAGGTGAAAAGAACCGCTGCGAGCGGAGTGAAATAGTACCTGAAATCATGTGCTTACAAGGTGTCAGAGCCCCGCAAGGGGTGATGGCGTGCCTTTTGCTTAATGAGTCTGCGAGTTAGCATCAGTGGCAAGTCTAAGTCCTTCTGGGACGGAGGCGAAGCGAAAGCGAGTCCGAAATGGACGCCCAGCTGCTGGTGCTAGACCCGAAGCGGAGGTGATCTACCCATGGTCAGGTTGAAGTCCCGGTAACACGGGATGAAGGACCGAACCGGTGAACGTTGAAAAGTTCTCGGATGAACTGTGGGTAGGAGCGAAAGACTAATCAAACCCCGTCATAGCTGGTTCTCTCCGAAATCTATTGAGGTAGAGCCTTGGACGCTGACCTACGGAGGTAGAGCACTGGATGAACTAGGGCCCATACCCGGGTACCGAATTCAATCAAACTCCGAATGCCGTAGGGTGAAGTCCAGGAGGCAGAATGCGAGGGATAAGCTTCGTATTCGAGAGGGAAACAACCCAGATCAGCAGCTAAGGTGCCTAAATATTGCTTAGTGGAAAGGATGTGAGATTGCTTAGACAGTGAGGATGTTGGCTTAGAGGCAGCCATCATTTAAACAGTGCGTAATAGCTGACTCATCGAGCGATCTTGCGCCGAAAATGATTGGCGATAAGCAATATACCGAAGCTCTGGATGCATAACCGGTTCGCCGGATATGCGTGGTAGGAGAGCATTGTTGGCGCATTGAAGCCATGTGGAAACGCTAGGTGGAGTGCCAACAAGTGAGGATGCAGACATGAGTAGCGATAAGCCGGGTTGAATTCCCGGCCGCCGTAAACCCAAGGTTTCCTGGGGAAGGTTCGTCCTCCCAGGGTTAGTCGGAACCTAAGGCGAGGCCGAGAGGCGTAGTCGATGGATAGCAGGTTAAATATTCCTGCACCTGCAATGATTAAGCTTACAGGGGACATATGGTTAGAGAAGAGCTGCCGATTGAAAGTGGCAGTTTCGCAAGATAACGCGGAGGCTTCGGCTGAAGTGGATTCTTCAAATACTGTATCGAGAAAAGCCTGTAAGTGTTCCCATGGCAGTCCGTACCGTAAACCGACACAGGTGGGTGAGTCGAATAGACTAAGGCGCGTGAGTGAAACCTCGTTAAGGAACTCGGCAATCTAGCCCCGTAACTTCGGAAGAAGGGGTCCCTACAGCAATGTAGGGCGCAGTGAGTAGGGTCAACCGACTGTTTAACAAAAACACAGCACTCTGCTAAGACGCAAGTCGACGTATAGGGTGTGACACGTGACCAATGCGGAAAGATTACGGTAACTTGTTAGCCGCAAGGCGAAGCTCGGAGCCCAAGTCCCCGTGAATGTCGGCCGTAACTATAACGGTCCTAAGGTAGCGAAATTCCTTGTCGGGTAAGTTCCGACCTGCACGAATCGTGTAACGAGTTGACCGCTGTCTCAACGAGGAGCTCAGCGAAGTTGTAATGGCGGTGAAGATGCCGCCTGCCCGCAGTAGGACGGAAAGACCCTATGCACCTTTACTGTACGCTGTCACTGGTTTTTCGGTTTTCATGCTTAGTGTAAGTGGGAGACTTTGATTGACTTCTTTCGGGGAGTCATGAGTCGTCAATGAAACACCACCCTTGCAAATTGGAGAATCTAACTTCGGCCCATTATCTGGGCGAAGGACCATGGCAGCCGGTCAGTTTGACTGGGGCGGTCTCCTCCCAAAGAGTAACGGAGGAGTACGAAGGTTGGCTCAGCCCGGTTGATAATCGGGTGACGAGTATATGGATATAAGCCAGCTTAACTGCGAGACACACATGTCGAGCAGGTACGAAAGTAGGTCCAAGTGATCCGGTGGTTGAATGTGGAATTGCCATCGCTCAACGGACAAAAGGTACGCTAGGGATAACAGGCTGATCATGCCCAAGAGCTCATATCGACGGCATGGTTTGGCACCTCGATGTCGGCTCATCACATCCTGGGGCTGGAGAAGGTCCCAAGGGTTCGGCTGTTCGCCGATTAAAGTGGTACGCGAGCTGGGTTCAGAACGTCGCGAGACAGTTCGGTCCTTATCCACTGTGGGCGCAGGAGAATTGAGGGGTTCATTTTCTAGTACGAGAGGACCGAGAATGACGAACCTCTGGTGTTCCGGTTGTCGTGTCAACGGCATTGCCGGGCAGCTATGTTCGGAAAGGATAAGCGCTGAAAGCATCTAAGCGCCAAGCCTCTCCCAAGATGAGTTCTCCCTGAAGATCCGTGGAAGACCACCACGTTGATAGGTTGCAGGTACAAGCATGGTAACATGTTCAGCTTAGCAATACTAATGATCGTTCGGCTTTATTAGTTCATTCCGAATTCACCTTAAGCAGTGAATTCACTATGTAACTCAGTATCGAAAAAGTTGGGTATTTTTACTACTATCTGCAGATGTCAGCGAATTCCGATGGGAATCAGCCACACAAGGTTGAATCACGCGGTTGTTCTTTGAAAACCTGACAAAACGACAAAATAATTTAGAAGAGCGCGAGCTTAACTAAATAGGGTCTCCAGAGACCCGAAATCATGGAACGCAAGTTTCTGGGTTTCGTCCTCTGGTGATCATAGCGCAGTGGCACCACCCGTTCCCATCCCGAACACGGAAGTGAAACGCTGCAGCCCCGATGGTAGTGCTTCTATAGGTTGTGCGAGAGTAGGACGTCGCCAGGTTTAACGACCCCAAGTGGAGAAATCCGCTTGGGGTCGTCCTTTTTTTACTAGAGATTTACTAGAGATTGATAATTTGTAACGGCAGGTGGAGCTGCGGAGGGGTAAAAAAACTTGGGGGATTGAAGCTTTTCAAAATTTAAGACTATCTCTTGAGGCAAGGATGGACAAAGCAACAGCAACCAATTATGATTACATCCATCCAATGGACTAATACCAATCACCATCAGAAATGATACTATCCGGCTGGTTCTTTTTGGAGCGTGGCAGCGTTGTCATCCCTCTGGTTATCAGAGATAGCCATCGGTCTTCCTCCTTGCCACACCCAAAAACTTCTTCGCCGCTAAAGTGCAATTTCTTCCTGTGATTGGTATAACTCTCTAATGGATAAACTTCCCAACCCCAATCTTTCTATTGCAACTTTATGAGAACAGTTAAAGAAATCACTTTTGATCTACTGCGAAAGCTTGAAGTAACCACGATTGTTGGCAACCCAGGTTCTACAGAAGAGACTTTTCTCAAAAATTTTCCAGACGACTTTAACTATGTCATGGCCCTTCAGGAGGCGAGCGTCGTCGGTATTGCGGATGGATTATCTCAAGGACTTCGCAAGCCCGTCATTGTCAATGTCCATACAGGAGCCGGACTTGGTAATGCCATGGGATGCATCCTCACCGCCTATCAAAATAAGACACCTCTCATCATCACTGCAGGGCAGCAGACGCGAGAAATGCTGCTTCTGGAGCCGTTGCTTACGAATATTGAGGCGGTAAACATGCCCAAGCCGTGGGTCAAGTGGAGCTATGAGCCGAGCCGAGCTGAAGATATTCCAGCTGCCTTCATGCGGGCCTATGCCACTGCCGTCCAGCAACCTTCGGGGCCTGTTTTTTTATCCCTGCCCCTTGACGACTGGGACAAGGAAATGTTGGAAGTAGATGTCTTCCGAACGGTCTCTACTCGTACTGGTCCCGATCCGCAAAGAGTCCAAGAATTTGCAGAGATCATAAATTCCAGTAAAAACCCCGTCCTTGTCTATGGATCAGACATTGCCCGTAGCCAGGCATGGGATGAAGGAATCCATCTCGCAGAGAAACTGGGTGCAATGGTCTGGGCTGCTCCCTTTGCCGAACGGACACCTTTCCCAGAAAATAATTCGCTCTATGCTGGTTCGCTTCCTGCGGCCATTGGCCCTCTTTCTGATAAGCTGTCCGGTCACGATCTCATTCTTGTCGTAGGGGCTCCGGTATTCCGTTACTACCCCTATGTTGCGGGAGAATACCTCCCTTCCGGAGCGAGACTGCTTCATGTAACCGATGACCCAAACATGTCATCAAAGGCTCCAGTAGGAGACAGTCTGGTCTCTGATAGCCAACTTTTTCTGCAAAATATCCTTCCGCTCCTTGAGAAACGAACGCCAAATCACGCTCCAATCCAACCGAGCTCAATTCCGGCAGCGACTGATGAAATCCCATTGAAGCCGGACAAGGTTTTTGAAATCCTTTCCTCTCTCAGCCCTGAGGAATTTATCCTTGTGGAAGAATCTCCTTCCAATGTCGCGGATCTCCAAAAGCGGTTCAAAATTAGCAAACCCGATACATTCTACACCTTCGCCTCCGGAGGTTTGGGCTGGGATATGCCTGCTGCTGTTGGGCTAGCTTTGGCAGAAAGGGAATCAGGTCGGAACCGACCTGTGATAGCAATTATCGGTGATGGCTCGTTTCAATATTCCGTCCAAAGCGTCTACACCGGAGTGCAGCAAGGAGCTCATGTGATTTTTGTGGTTCTTCGGAATGGCGAGTATGGGATTCTCAAGGAGTTTGCCGTTTTGGAAAAAACACCAAATGTTCCGGGTCTTGATCTTCCGGGGCTCGATATTGTTTCTCTAGGCAAAGGATACGGAGCTAATACTACCCTCGCCAGCACCCCCGAAGAAATCACCTCAGCTTTTAAGAATGCACTAGCATTCAGCGGGACGAGTGTTATCGAGATTCCGATAACAAAAAAATTAAACCAGCTCCTAGGTTAAGAAAAATTGTCGCACTACCCGCATGGAACTTGATCTTGAGCACGAATTTGCCTCGCGGGCTTATGGACTCTTGGTGAACCTCGTAACTCCGCGCCCGATTGCCTGGGTGACAACGATTAACTCTGAGGGAGCGGTGAATGCCGCCCCTTTTAGCTTTTTCAATCTACTTGGTGCTAATCCACCAATTTTAGGTTTCTGCCCAGGAGACCGTGAGGAGGGCGTTCCGAAGGATACAGCGAGAAATATTCGGGCCAATCATGAGTTCGTCGTAAATCTCGTCGATGAGCCGCTGGCGGAAGCGATGAATAAAACCGCGGCAACCCTGCCTTATGGAGTCAATGAATTAGAAGTTGCCGGTCTTCATACGGCTCCCTCCAGCACGATTCGAACACCTCGTATTGCCGAGGCCCCAGCGAGCCTGGAATGTTTAGAGTGGGGAACGCTTCAGATCGGGGGGAATCGCCTCATCATTGGACTTATTAAGCATATCTATGTTCGCGACGAGTTTTACGATTCAGAGACTCAGCGAATTCGTGGGGAGCTCTTTCATACCGTGGGACGCATGGCCTCGCCTCATTGGTATTGTAGGACGCAGGACCGCTTTGAAATGATTCGTCCTGATTGAGATCCGTTTTGATAAAATACTATTTAGAATAATTATTAATTGAGGGCTTGATCGTGGGTTGTGGGATGGTATATTGAGACTCCATCTCATGAAGAAAGACATCGCCGTTTCCAAGTCTGCGCCAAGGTTGGTGGGCGAATCTTACGAATCGGCCATGGAAACGGGAGGGCTGCGTCTGACCCCGCAACGCCGTCATGTCTATGAGGTGCTGATGGAGAAAAGAGATCATCCTACAGCTACGGAGGTCTTTTTGAGAACGCAAAAGAAGATGTCCTCCATTTCGCTGGCGACTGTTTATAATTGCCTCGAAACGATGGTTGATACGGGTCTCGTGAAGGCAGTTCATGTCGATCGGGAGCCCACCCGATATTGCGCCAATCTTCGTGAGCATGGTCACTTTCATTGCACGGAGTGCGGTCAGGTTGCTGACATTGAATTTTCTCAAGATCGCGAACTCACAAATTCTCAAAACAGCTCTCATGGATGGAAGCTTCCCCCTGGTTATTTTATTACCCAGCAGGATGTGACTCTCCGAGGTCTCTGCAATCGCTGCAGCAGCAATTCGGCTCATGAGACTCTTGTGCCACGCTCCCTTTCTAAAAACAAAGCCCTACCCAAGTCCTAATTGCTCACCAAACTGTAACCCAACCATTTCTTAATCATTCTCTATGTCCGCACTATCGCTTTCCATTCGCAATCTCCATGCCTCTATTGGTGACAAGCCTATTCTGAAAGGCCTCAGCCTTGAAATCCCTAAGGGGGAAGTCCATGCCATCATGGGGAAGAATGGCTCAGGTAAGAGCACGCTGGCCAAGATCATGGCGGGGCATCCTGATTATACTGTGACCTCCGGCGATGTGTTGCTTGATGGTGAGAGTATTCTAGGCTTGGAGCCCGATGTTCGATCCCGTCTCGGACTCTTCCTTGCCTTCCAATATCCGATGGAGATTCCAGGAGTCACGATTGCCAATTTCATCCGCGCCGCTGTCTCAGCAAGGCTTCCCGAGGGAGAGGAACTAGATGCCATCGAGTATTACGAGAGGCTCTACTCCAAGATGGATTCTCTCAGTATGGCTCGCGCCTTTACTTCACGCTCCGTGAATGAAGGCTTCTCCGGTGGTGAGAAAAAACGCTGTGAGATTCTCCAGATGGCCATGTTGGAGCCCTCCTATGCTGTCCTTGATGAGACCGATAGCGGACTCGATATTGATGCGCTGAAGATCGTCTCCGCAGGAGTGAATGCCCTGCGAGGCCCGAACATTGGGATGCTCGTCATCACGCATTACCAACGCCTGCTCGACTACATCGTGCCTGATAAGGTGCATGTCATGTCGGAGGGGCGCATCATTCTGAGCGGAGAAAAAGAGCTTGCTCTCAAACTCGAAGCCGAAGGCTACGACTGGGTGGAGCAGGAGTTTGGTGTCAAAGCCGCCTAATCCCCATCTTCCAAATTCCTAAATGAACACCGAGACTAAACCCGAAATCGACATTGATCGTTCCGCTGGTGATTTCCGCTACGAGATGGACTACGCCTACGATGCAGGTGTGGGCCTGAGCGAGGCCACGATCGACTACATCAGCGATGTGAAGGGCGATCCCGATTGGGTGCGGGCGTTCCGCAAGGAGGGATACAGGAAGTTTCTAGAGAAGCCGATGCCAACTAATTGGGCCACGAAGGATCTGGAGAACATCGTCTTTGAGAATATCCGTTACTATCTCGCGCAGGGGCAGCAGGCCAAGCGGAGCTGGGATGATGTTCCTGATGACATTAAGGAGACTTTCGAGCGACTTGGGATTCCTGAGCAGGAAAGAAAGTTCCTCGCGGGTGTCGAGGCCCAGTTTGATAGCGAGGCAGCCTATTCCAACATCAAGGCGGCGGTCGGCGAACAGGGAGTTATTTTTGTCGGTAGTACCGATGGACTGAAAGAGCACCCAGAAATTTTCAAGAAATGGTTTGGCAAGGTCATCCCGAGTGGTGACAACAAATTCTCCGCACTCAACAGTGCTGTCTTCAGCGGAGGCAGCTTCATCTATGTCCCGCCAGGAGTGAAGGTGAAGCATCCTCTCCAAGCCTATTTCCGTATCAATGCCCAGAACTTCGGGCAATTCGAGCGCACGCTCATCATTGCTGACGAGGGAGCTGAATTGACCTATATGGAGGGCTGTACTGCACCAAAATTTGAGACCGCTACGCTGCATAGTGCCGTAGTCGAACTGGTTGCCATGAAGGGGGCCAAGATCCAGTACATCACGGTTCAGAACTGGAGCTCGAATGTCTTTAATCTCGTCACCAAACGCGGCCTGGCTCACGAAGATGCTGAGATCAAGTGGATTGATTGCAATATCGGATCTCGTCTTACGATGAAATACCCAGGGGTTGTCATGAAGGGTAAAGGGGCGCGTGGTGAAGTGGTCTCCATTGCTCTTGCTGGCGATGGCCAACACCAAGACACCGGAGCCAAGATGATCCACGCTGCCGATAACACGACGAGCAACATCATTTCCAAATCCATCAGCCTCGGAACCGGTCGCTCGACCTACCGTGGCATGGTGCATGTGCCCAAGCATCTCAAGGGATGCAAGAACAACACCGAGTGCGATGCACTTCTCATTAACGCGCACAGCCGCACCGACACCTATCCTGCCATCAGCGTGCGCGGACAGGGGAACGCAGTCCAGCATGAGGCGAGCGTCAGTCAGATCAGTGCGGAGCAAATTTTCTACATGCAGCAGCGCGGCCTGAGCGAAGCAGCAGCCATGAGTCTTGCCGTGAACGGTTTTGTCAACGATCTCGTCCAGCAGTTCCCGATGGAATACTCCGTCGAGCTGAAACGACTCATCGACATGGAGATGGAAGGCTCCGTGGGATAACCCCTGATCCTCCTGCGATTACATTCAACTAGCTTTTCATGACGCTTAGCACACTTTCCGAAATTCTCCCTCAGGAGACAGAAGTCTTAACATCCTTAGAGGGCATCGCCGTTGCCACTCCAGAAGCCGCATCACACTGGCCCGAGTGGTTTCGTCGCGATCAGCAGACTGCCTGGGAAGATTTTCAATCTCTCCCTCATCCAAAGCGCAATGACGAGCCGTGGCGTTTTGCAAATCTCAAGGCACTCGATCTCTCCGATTTTAGAGAAGCAGAAGGTGTCGAGGATGAGAGTGCCTTGATCGCTCGATCTGTAGGCTTCGCCGATCTTGCAGCGAAGATGATTTTTGCCAATGAGGAGCTGATTCATCGCGAGGCAGCTCGACTTCCAGCCGGTGTTCTTCTGCTGACACTGGAGCAGGCAGCTCACGACCATGAAGAACTTTTCAAAAAGAATTTCATGTCCACGCCAGTGCGCCTCGGATCGAAGAAATTCGCAGCACTTCACCGTGCCCGTCTCCGCACAGGAGCCTTTCTTTTTGTTCCCAAGGGAGTTGTCATCGAGGCTCCCATTGAGATCTGGCATTGGATCGAAGGAGAGAATGCTGCGATTTTCCCTCATACCCTGATTGTTTTGGACGAAGGAGCCTCGGCTACTGTGATTGACCGCTTTGTCTCATCCCGTGATGAGCGATCCCTTGCGATTGCCGTTAACGATCTGACGCTCGGTAAAGACTCCAAACTCTCCTATGTTGGCGTGCAGGAGTGGAGTGAAAAAACGACAGCCTTTCATCTCAACACCACGGAGGTTCAGAAAGATGCAGAATCAACTGCTCTGCAAATGAACTTTGGCGGTTCCTATATCCGAGGTGAGAGTGATAGCCATCTGCTCGGCGAAGGATCGAGGAGTGTCATGCTTTCCATCAATCCTGCCACCGGATCTCGCGAGATCGATCAGCGCACCTTCCAAGATCACTTCGCCCCCAAGGCTACCAGCGATCTCCTCTATCACAATGCCTTGGCAGATTCTTCGCGGACGATCTTTGCCGGACTCATCAAGGTCGAAGAAAATGCCCATGAGACGGATGCCTATCAGAAGGTTCGCAATCTCATGCTCAGCGACGAAGCCGAGGCCAATTCCATGCCTGGCTTGGAGATCCTAGCCGACAATGTCCGCTGCACGCATGGAGCGACTTCCGGCGAACTGAACGAAGACGAACTCTTCTACATGCTCGCCCGAGGCATTCCTCCCCAGCAAGCTGCACAGCTCATTGTCCGAGGCTTCTTTGGAACTGTATTGGAGCGGTTGGAGAATCCGGCGTTACAAGAACAGCTTGGAGCGTTGCTGGATCGAAAGCTGAATCTTTGAAATTCAAATGCAGAAGTTCTATTCCGTTCCGATCTTTTCCATGCTGATGCCGTTGGTCTCGATGCGGAAGCACCAGGTAATCACAGCTCCGAGTAGAGAGGCTCCGACAAGGAGTAAAAGCAGAGATTGAGTGCCAATATCTTTTAAGAGAATGGGAAAAAGAAAGGCCGTGAGCACGGCTCCCATTTTAGCAAAAGAAGCGGCAAAACCGGCTCCTGCACCTCGAATTTTTGTGGGGAAGACTTCGCCAGCAAGAAGATAAGTCATGGCGTTCGGCCCCATGTTGGTCATGAAGTTAAAAATCATGAAACCACTGAAAATGAAAAGCATCTTCGTACTGCCCTCAAAGTGAGAGGAAAAGGAGGCGAGGGCAAGGCCCACGGCGCACCCTATAAAGCCTAGGATCTGAAGATGGATACGCCCAAGATGATCTGCAAAAACGATGGCCGCAATGATGCCAAGAATCAGAAGCGAATCAATGGCTGCCGCTCCCTTGGCAGAGAGCATATCGCGGTAAAGCATATCGCAGAGATTGCGTGGCGCACCGGTTGCCATGCCGATCGTGGAGGCCAGAATCGTAGGAGTGAAAATGCCAATGCCGTAGGTGCTGAGATCTTGTAGGAACCAAGGAAGAGAGGCCAGAATGGTGGCGCGACGATGCTTTTTCTTGAAGAGTTTGAGGAAGGAGGATTCGCTCTTCTGCCCGAGATGTGAATTTTCCACGGAGCGGCTGAGAGTGATTTCCTTGGGGTAGGGGGGATTGCGTGCAAGAAGGTTTTTCACTGCTTTTCCTGCTTCATCCATGCGGCCTTGCTCGACGAGCCAATGAGCACTTGGTGTGATGAAAAATCGTCCGAGTAGCACGATCAGTGCAGGAATGACCGCGCTGGCATACATCAGTCGCCAATCGGAGGCCGAGGCATCATGCTTGAGAATCATGAATCCAATGCCCGTTCCAGCTAGGGCTCCGATGGCTTGGAATCCAAAGGCACCCAGCACAAGACGGCCACGGAATCGCGTGGGAATACTCTCTGAAATAATGAGATGTGCCGTTGGATAATCACACCCCAAAGCCAAGCCGAGACCAAAAAGAAAAACAATCAACCAGAAGACGCTGGAGCTGAGAGAGACCAGAATCAGGAAGAGGGTGAAGAGAAACATCTCAGCGATGAACATTGTTTTTCTTCCGAAATGATCGGACATTCCCCCAAGCAACGAAGCTCCGATGAGAATGCCGAAGAGAACTGCTGCGCCGACCAGTCCTCGTTGGATTTCGCTAAGATGAAATTGCCAATTGATGAGCGGCATTGCTACACCGGTCATGAAGACCATCATTCCCTCAAAGAATTTTCCCGCTGCAGCCAGCCACCAGATTCTCCATTGCATCGAGGACATCGGCGTATCCGTGACCGGAGTGCCATCTGCCCAGATGGGAGTTTCGTCGAGATATTCCTGGACTGTTTTTGAGGTCGGAGAATGCATGGAAGTTATTGCCAGAATGACTGGAGGCTACATGAAATCAAGCTAAGCCATGTAGCCAATTCAATGCAGCTGATGCTTTGAATATAAGATGATTTAGGGCTTAGGGAAAACCAGGCCAGTAATGCCTTGTTTCTCATCGAGGAACTTTAAGAATCTATAATTATATCTTATTGTAACATAATGATTATTATTTTGATGAGAAAAATTCTTGCAAAATTATCGCTGGCTTGAGAACACTGCAGTTAGTC